>Ga0247757_10000216_pt1 | contig 48240 bp, 51 predicted proteins | sample UWRJL126311R4_FD_180929 | JGI IMG/M metagenome (GOLD analysis project Ga0247757, IMG submission 180929) | Plant litter microbial communities from Arlington Agricultural Research Station in Wisconsin, United States - UWRJ-L126-311R-4 | ecosystem: Environmental > Terrestrial > Plant litter >... | reverse complement strand
GGGGGGGGGGGGGGGGGAGGGGGGGGGGGGGGGTGTGGGGGGGGGGGGGGGGGGGGAGGAGCGGGGAATGTGAGGCGCGCGAGAATTGCGTTGTAGAGTAGCGCCGGAAGAGCGTGAAGAAGGAATTTGGGGGCGGCATTCTTTTTGGCGGAGAGGATGGCGTGGTGGGCGTGTAGCATGGTGAGGTTGAAGATGTCGTGTTTAGCGCGCTGGGTTTGGTTAGTGCGTAGGCAGGGGTGAGACGTCAGTTGCATGGATTGCGCACGATAATCGACACCACGGGAGGATTTTCTTCGTCTGAATGCGTGATGGCAGATATTGACATGAGAGCAGTAGCTGGGGAGCGAGGTATAGAGGCCGGGAGGAGTGACTTGGTGGCTAAGCTGGACGAGCTGCTGGAGAGGTACCTGCATACGCTGGACACATATCAGAAAGCGAGGGAGGAGCTGGCGAAGGAGCTGTCTTCTGTGAGACATGAACTTTTCTTGTCTCTTTTAGATGGAGTTTTATTCGTGCTAATGCGGTGCGGTGCCTAGGGATTCTTCTCGTTGGCACAAGCAAACTTTACCAACAGTACTTATGCACGGTATGGACAGGATTTCTATGACGAGAGGATGCAGGCTTTAAGGAGTGTGTATGTGGTCACTTTCTAGGCTGATATGGCTGAAACTAACATGATCAGCGCTGTAATTGAAGAAGACGACAACATTACACTTTCCATCCAAACTGCACCATCTCCAGCCCCGGGAGAGGGACACGACGGAGCAAAGGCTTCTCCGCCAGAAACAGATACTGCAGGATCTGACAGTATCGAGTCTAGCACTTTAGCAACTAAAAAGTCGGCGCCAAGGGATCCGCTGAAGTGGTTCGGCATCCTGGTTCCGCCGGCGCTGCGCTCAGCGCAGACATCTTTTGTGGCTGCAGTTGAAGGACCAGTTCCCCACATTCTGGTTCTGGCGAAGGATTTGAGGCGGCAGGAAATTGAGATTGGGCGTTTGAGGAAGCAAATTAAGAGATTGTAGGGAGAAAATGTAATAAGTAGTCAAGCATTCCTGATACTCAGCGCTTGGTGAGGCCGTTTTTTATTTTTAGCTTATATAACTTTGTCGACGTTCTGATTTGTGTTTTAGAAGCACTGACTCAGATGCACTTGTAGGGAAGGGTAGATGGTAGGTGGTATTTTGCATACACTCGGTATCACTAAACTCTATAATCATCGCTTCGCCATACTATCGTTCGAGATTTCAGACCTTAGCTGACCATTTGAGGTGACCACACTTCGCCCGTTTGGACGAACTTAAGCCTTACTGGCGTTTTTTCTCGCCGCTCTTTCAATGCCAAAGATTCATGTCCAACAGACTCGGATGTCTGATATCCATCAGATCCCCAAGACCTGAAGGATTCGCTAGAGTCCCACAAGCCAAAGCCTGTAACATCAGCCCAATGTTGCCCCTCTGTGCTCATGGATTGTCATTTCCCATTTGTTCTTCGACACTGTTCAGGCGCGTGTGAGGACGGTGCTGCTGGTAGTTCACCGTCATGCTTTTCTCTATGTACTCCGTATTCTTTCTCATAGATCGGATACTTTCCTGGGTGTCGTATGACTAATTCTCTCATGGCGACATTGAAATCAAGCCCATTCTGAGACGCCGTCTTGGAATCGAATATCGAGCTACGCCTGGCAGCATCCAGACGCTCCGTTTCATTGTCTTTATGCTTTTGAGCTGCCATGGATTCATGAAGACGTGCCCCGATGATTTCGGAAGGTAACTTGTAACGGTCCTTGGACCGTGACGAAGGGAGTATTTGCTTCGACGACAGTTTTGTTCTCGGGTCCTGTGTGGACGAGCTGTGTGAATGGTAGGTGATTCCGTAGGTCTGGCTTGTTGCGGCTACTGCTTGTGCACGTCGGCGCCGTTTGCGTGTGTCCTTGATTTGGTGAATTGGACTTGGAGACTGATGTGGAGACTCAGATGGGCCATTGGGATCCTGCGTTAGTATCCCACTGACAAGAGTAGCCGAATTTAGCACAAGTTGGATTGGGGGGCGATATTGACAAGATCGACGCACCCCTTGCACAATCTCCCGTCCCCGTCGCGTTGTTCGGCCTTCTTTGCCTGTGGATTTAACCTCCGGAAGAGCTTAAAGAGCATTGAATATTCGCTGCTATTTTATTGTAGATGTTGAGGACAGGCCTGCGGGTTTCAGATTCATATCAGGCAGCAGAGTCGTGCCCCGCCTCGTCACTACGGGCCGTCCTGGTCCACAGCATGAATGATCGAGGCCACCCAAAGAGCTGAACACACATTTCTATACACATGAATTCCGTGTTCCGAGACCAAAACGGCGCCGTTCTTGTTTGCTGCAGTTGTTTGTGCCACAATCTCATGAGCCTGGCCTTCCTATCCGAAAACCTTGCGAGTATAGCGAATCTCAACCGGAGAGGAATCCGTGAGTGAAAGAAAGGCAGACGTAAAATGGCAGAGCTTGGGCGGTGCAGGTGCCCGGAAGGTTTTTTCCGCTCCGAAGGCCTCTATATTTGAGGCCGCACTCAGCGGACAAACGTTTTCACCACCATACGCTTGCATACTGACACCTGACAGCAACCCCGCTACGCCTGTCGAACGATCAGACCCGCCGCGCCTGTTGCCGCTTAACAGTCCATGTTCTATTACTGAGCGAGGTAAGTCAGCCGCCTACCTGGCACCAGTGCCGGTGTTCGTTCTGCAACCGCATGTCTCTGACTAGGTGAATCAACAGCCAACCGCGACCGCCAGCCAACGCCTGCGCCCGTCCTGCGGCCGCCCGCTGAAACCACGCGCAGCTCCAAGCTTAGGTGCTTGACGGCACCTCGACTTGACTTGTCGCTCGTCGCTCGTCGCATTCACTTACACCAAGCCACCCGTGCATCCCTTTGCGATATAGACTAAGTGCTCTCTCATCACAATGATCTTAAGAAGGTTCCTCACCCCCTTTACTCCAGACCCCTCCGTTGAACCAACCTCCCCTACCTCTCCGCGTACCATGGTGCGCACGCGTCTTTCGGTAGAGCCTTCCCGCCGAGTGGACTACCGCGAGGCTCCAGGTACAGCTCGCAACCCTATCATCGTCGATGATTTATCGCCTAGTCCGCAACTCACAGTGCCTCGTCCAGATTATCGTCCAGATTACGGTATGCTTATGCCCTCTGTGGGTGGTCGCCAGCATACCCCGCCTCCAGCACCTCCAGCGCGCCAGAGCCGGCCTTCGGGTCGTGAGCAGAGGCGCGAGCAGAGGCGCGAGCGATCGGGGTTTGTATTTCCTTCTGCCCTACGTATACCTATCATGCGTCTAACAGATGTTTTCAGTGGCGTCATGAAAGTCTCCCAGCCAAAGAAGGATAAGAAGGATAAGAAGGATTGCATGTTGTGTGCAGAGTCTAAGACCATCGGGTCGCTCGAGACACGCTGCGGCTTCACTGTTTTGCCCGAAGCAAAACTCTGCGACCACTTCATGGACACCTGTAATACGTGCGTTAGTAAGTTGGTCAAGTCGAAGATCTCCGACCGGGACCTCAGCGATGCAGCTTTGGCCTGCCCGGTGCCAGGATGCACTCACCAGCTTGAATTCGCAACCGTCGCAAAGTTGATCCCAAAGACTGTTAGTGAACAGTAAGTTTTCACATCGTTCTTATGATCTATCCGAAGCTAACCAAGAGTTAAAGGTGGGAGTGTGCTCTTACCAACCGCTTCCTCTGCGAGAACAAGAACACTATCGCGTGCTTGAATTCCAAGTGTGGCCGTTATTTCTCTATTGAGGACTGCGGCACCATTCATGGCGTGGAACGGGAAGAGAGGGATAAAGCTGAGTGCCCCTACTGCGCCTACGAGCATTGCCTTAAATGTAACCGGCCCTGGCATAGCGAGACGTCCTGCGACAAATACAAGGACTTTGAGAACAAGCTGTCGGAGAACACCATTAAGATGTTGGGAGCGAAGCCATGCCCTAATTGCGGTGCGCAAATTGAGAAGAACGGAGGATGCAACCACATGCACTGTAAGTGCTGGGAAGCCTGCCTTGTAAACATCCACTGACCACCACCAGGCAAGCGTTGCAAGCACGACTTCTGCTTTAGCTGTCTCGCCACCTATAAGGCTAAAATGTCACATGCCCCAGGCTGTCCAGAGCTCCCACGCAACATGGTTGAATTGAACAACATTCCATACCTCGGTTACCACCTCGGTAACCAACTTGCTGCCCAGCGCCTCCATGGAGTCAACGTCATTGGACCTTTCACGCGTCTTGATGCCGCCCCTTTCACGCCGACTTCCCGTACGATTCCTGCTTTTGTTCCTGCCGAGAATAGGGGCTTCGGCGAGAGACATCGCCGCATTGGGGACTTTCAGAACCGGAATGGTAATGCTTCTTTTCCTCGTCCAGGCATTACTTATTCACTTCCTGGAGTGCCTATGACACCCATCGGCCGCTCTGCAAATGCTCCCTCGAGGGGTGAAAATCACATTGCTCTATCGAATGACCGCCGCTGAGGTTGGTTTTTATTAAGGATGTCCTTTTCACGGTTGGCGGTCCTTCAACAGCATGATGGGCGCATTGTACACTTTATAGTATGTCTCTTTAGAAGACTGGGTACTGGAAGCCTATATGATATCGGCTTGCTTGGTTCGCGCATGAGGTGGACAACAGTCTCGACTGGTGGCGGTTTTGATTTCGAAAACCGTTTCTCTCTTTGTTTATTGTGTTTTAGAATTGGACTGGGGTGTGATAATGGTCAGGCCTTTTGAGAGGTGCGGCTTTTGTGCATCACGGACTGGCTTATAGGTATCTGTGGAAGTGTTTCCTAAGCTGCTTTGTTCTTGTTTACATGTTCGATATGTTTCTGACTGACACGAGATATGCCTTCAAAAAGGATATGACTGGTTTGCATGAGTGAATTGTCAATATTATACCCTGCTCTAGTTTCGCCTTTTACTGTGATGTGTGTGTATGTGCAAGTGGATATTAGTTGCTGCACATGCTGTTACCGTCAAGACCACGCTCATTGTTAACAGTAATAGCACCGCGCTACAGTTACAGCCTAGTCTATTGAAATTGCCTACCCAGGACCTTCATACCAGCATCCCCCACCATGCCTGCCATTTCAGCATCCGAGGCACCATAGTACTTGCACTAGTCCACACACATGGAAGCCACCCCCTAGCGGAAGCACGTTTACACCTCTTGTTTTCCCAATTAACTGAATCACTACCCCCAACACCCCATTTCTCGCGCCTAATAAATTAATGCCCTCCTTCCGTTGGTCTCGTATGAGTGCTTGTTTGAGTCTTTTGCTTTCTTTTTGTTTGTTGTGTCCACAAGCAAGCACGATGGCCTTGAGCATAACGATATAACTACACTGTTTTCTCCATACAAAAACACCTCGAGCCTGAAGAGAAGAGGAAGAGGTGAAGTGGTATTCGACCCTGAAAGCGCCCAGGGTCAATTTGCTAGAGTATTAGGACGCCTACTGCCGTTACGCCGCCTGGGTAGGTCGAGTCATTGTAGAATAACTTTCTTGTTGTACATGCATAACCTATCTCCATATTTTCGCTATAAGTTCTTGACAAGTTTGTTGGCAACAGGATATACACATCCTCGAAAAAAAAAGAAAAAAAAAACACCAACACAACGACATATAACAATACAACAACATCTCACCCTCGATCTCTGCGCTTACTTTCCTGATTCCATCATCAAAGTTTCACAGAAAAGCCAGATCTCCTTGAGAAGAAACAACAATGGGAAGAGAAGACCCCTCATCCCACGATCTCTCCTCCCCATCTCTATCCGACCGTGAACCCCACTGGACTTTCGACTCAGAAGGCTTCATCACCATACCATCCCCCATCCCCGTCTTTCCCAAACCCCTCGCTCTCTCCTACCGCAACTATTATACCCACTACGCTTCCTACAAAGTCCGCGACGCCCCCTGGGAGCCTTCGATGCAGGATTACATGGTCCAACAACCTCGTGCCGAAGTCGGTTCCTTCCTTGTGGGCGACTTGCTCAGATATTATTTTCCGGTGCCGGGGTACAAGGTCAAGAGGATGGAGTTCGTGGAGAAGGGGGGGTTGTTGGAGGGAGTGGGGGAGCAGGGGACGCAGCATTTCGTTGTTTTCAAGGAGATGAATCCGCTGCTCGCAACGCAGGGCGACGGGGTGGAGCGCAAGGATACGAAAATGCTCAAGGACTCGAGGATGGAGGTTGTGGCGATTGTGGTTGTTGTTACGGAAGCCGAGTTTGTGCAGGAGCCTCCGACCCAGCTTTCTATCGCGAAACAACATTTGCGGGCGAACGGTATCCTGCAGGTCGAATATTTCAAGGTCTCCCATGCACCGGTAGTGCTGTTGACAGGTTCTCCGAATCCTCTGAGGCCGCTATGGAAGTTTTACGTCTTTGATAGTAAAGTGGAGACAAAGGGTGTACTGGTGTCGTGGAATGGAGAGACGGAGGATGGAATGGAGGGATTGGATGATAATGCTGTTTCGCTGGCGCCAGAAAACGCACATTTGGCTGATAAGATGTTCAAGGCGTGCGTTCGTGTGGCGACCGGTGTAAAAGCGGTTATTGCTACTCCTGCCACTGCGGTTACAAATGCGTCCGCGATGGAACAGGAGACAAATGTGACCCCGAAAAGTAGGTCTCTTCGACGTAGGCAGGCATAGAAAGCCGGGTTCGAGGCTATGTGCCGCTAACATGGAACAGTTGCTTCGACTCCGCTTGCCGATATCACCGAATCGTATACCCGCTCTGTCAAAATGAATAATAGCGGTGCTTCGTCCGAGAGCAAAACTATTAAGGTTTCCTCGCGCGAGAAAAAAGCTGGTGTTAGGAATGCGACCGACGTGGTGGGATATGGACATGCTATGAGGTATGGTTAATAGTTGGTACGAGCCTGGCTTGCTAGCTTGGCTGAGAATTTGAATATTTGTTTTACCTTAACAGAATATAGGTGTTTTGGGGAGATGGCAAGGGAGTGAGTGGAGTGATTTGGGTACATGGAAACGAGAGGACGGTAGGATGGGGTAGAATTCTATGATAGTAAGTGAATTATGATGATATAGGCTAATCTTTGTGCTCTTGCTTTCCCAGTAAGAGGAAATGCAGTTTGAGCATTGTGTAAATACATGGAGCACGGAAGCAGATGGACATGTGACCAACGTGACCTATTCCACCAAGGCAGCAGCCACTTCACTTTTCGCTCCGATAGATGTTCCGGGTGTCAATACTGAATATTTCGATAGGTGTATAAGTAATTTTAATTTAGTAAATTTATCAATCGAACCAATTATCCACAAATTCGTATAAACGCACCTCGGGCTAGGGCCTCTCTTGAAAGCAGCTCTAAGGAGTTGGAGGTTACGAGGGGGAGGTTCGATTTTTGCTTGCATCATTTTCTTCTTTGCCATTTTGGTATTGATTCTATCAAGTCGATAAGATTGATACCCGATGTAGCATATATCATAACAAAGAGAACATTCGTATAAGAGATTCTCAAATGGGGAGCCGTGACACGGAACTGGAACCCATTCCAGCATTTTGGAGGATACAATTCTACTTTTGCTCCTAACATTGCCTGTTCGTATGATTTTATGTCGAGGCGTTGCAGGTAGATCACATGATATAATATTCGCCTACCTACTTATATGATGTCATTTTCCGGAGGCGAATGGACAGTACTTAATGAATATAGATGCGTCTACCCCAAATTATGTTATTTAAGAAGACAAAATTTATATCTGCCCTACGATCACGAATGAGAATGTGTCGGTATTCTGTATGCATTCGCGATTGGTGGGGAGCCGGAGCAGCGCCTGCTTAAAAGCGCATCGCTGCATCACATCGATCGAAGAGAAAAACAGCGGCTAACGAAAGAATCTGTATTCATGAAAGCGTAGCATACATTTTCCACAAAGCAGTTCGTCCTCAACACCAAGATACCCATTGTGCCTCTGACAGATGAAGCTCGCACTACCCCTCATCCTCTTACCCCCACTGAACATCCTCGTCATGGCTGAGCCAAACTGCATACCGCGCATAAAATCCGCCGCTCGCCGCGACAACATCGATCTCTCTGTGCTTCCTTTCCTAGACGCCGCCCTGCAGGGTATAGCCTCTCTCGCGTATACCCGTGTAAGCTCCGAGCTGCCCTTCTTCAGCAATGCCAACAGGATAGACACCCACACCCATCCCGTCCCATCATGGTTCCGCGACCTGCAGCCCCTCTCCGCTGGCCGCGAAACGCCCGCCTGGGACCCTGTCTCGCACCTCGCGTTCATGGCGGAGCACGCGATCGGAAGATCCATCCTCTGCATGTCTACGCCGCAGGCGAATGCTTTCCCAGGGGAGAAAGAGAAGACAGTAGCGCTAGCACGGTTGTTGAATGAATTTGTGGCGGAGCTGGTGAGGGTGTGGCCTGAGTTCTTTAGCTGGATGGCGGTTACGCCGCTACCGTATGTGGACGAGGCAATACAGGAAGTGAAGTATGCAATCGAAGAGCTGGGCGCGGTAGGTGTAGGTGTTTTGACGAATCACGAAGGATTGTATCCTGGTGAGGGAGAGTTTGATCCGTTGTGGGAGTATTTGCAGGGAAGGGCAGAGAAGGGGGATGGAAGAGAAATTGTGTTTGTGCATCCGCATGATCCGGTGATTAGGCTGGAAGATGGCAGACTTGTGAGCTCGAAGCCTTGTGAGTGCAGTTGCTTTATTGTATCTATGGTGAAGAGTTTGACTAACAATGGGAAGCACCTCTTCGTTCGGGGCTGGGCGAATTTTACTTTGAGACCGCGCGAGCGATTTCGAGCATCACGGCGAATCGGACGATCATCAGGTATCCGAATGTTCACTGGCGAGTATCACACGGAGCAGGCGCATTCCCTGACATCTCCGATCGCTTTTTACTTGGCTTTCCTAAAGATGCGGAAGAGGCGCGCAAGATATATGCGACGCGCTTCTGGTACGACAGTGCGGGCCCTGTGTATCCCAGGCAAATAAAAGGACTGATCGCGCATGATGTGCCACATTCACAGTTTATATTTGGTACGGTAGGTACATGCCGCATCTTCCGATTGAATCCCCCTGGAAGCATCAGCTGACGCGGAGAGTTGCTGACGGTTTCTAGGATTACCCATATGGCATCGGCTTCTGGGATGTAGGTGCCAACATCGCTGGCCTTGCAGATGCAAAATTCCTTTCAGTGTTGGAGAGAGATTCGATATTTCAGGGTAACGCCAAGGTCCTTTGGAAAGGAAAGATCAAAGAGTTCTAAGCACTCGCCGAATAAAAGCAACAAACACAAGCACCTCGTTCCATGTAATGCTGCGTGAGGCTGTTGCGCGCATCTTAGCTCTTAAGAACGAATTTGCTTGCCCAACCCTTCGAAGCCGTGCTGTAGGACCTTGCGGCCCGCGAGCTCGTTTGCGAACCCAAGTTTCTTTTCTAATGACCAGTCTTCGTGGTATGTAAGAGTGTATAGAAATCCAGCATTGAATGTATCTCCAGCACCGATTGTGTCTATAACTTCGGATGGCCCATCCGGGGGCTGCCATGCTTTTACGGTGGCCCATTCATCTTCTTGGCTATCCGAAATAGTCTTGCGAACGCAGGTGGCTCCTTTGGATCCCCATGTGGAGACTAAGATGGCGCTTTGGATCCGCATTAGTCTACTGCTTGAACGGATCGGTACATCACTTACCCAGGTCGCATTGTAGGAAGTTGTGATTCTAGAAAGGTTCTACTATCGTTACAATTATTTGCCTTTAATTTTGTCAGCCCAGGCAATGGAAGTCCCATCAAATGGCCAATACTCGACTGAATCTAAATGAAGGGCTACTCACCTGAGCCCATATCTTGGAAAAGAACACTGCATCAGCATCCCTTGCAGCCAGCATCATGTACTCCCTTTCCGGCTTCTCGCATTCCACGCTAATCTTAAACCCGCTATGTTCCGCCGCAGATCGAATGTGCTTTACGGAGTCGCCAGTGACAACTTGAATGCGCCCTTCAAAATGGTACCAGCCTTCGGATGCTCCGCATCGCTCCTTAACCTGGGCGGCTCGATCGATAAACTCCTGTGTCGTCATCTCCGGGATAGGATTATAGCTGACTATGGTACGACTGTTATTCTTAGCAGCCTGAATGATATAACTCGATGCAGCGTCGCTGAACTCGTCTCGAAAAATACAGGAATCGTCGATCCCGACATGGGGAATAGAATTGCGGATGAATTGCACATCAAGTGAATCCTTTTTAGGAAGCACCGAGATCAGATGAATGTGTGGCCCAGATTCGGGGCTCTCGGAATTCTTAGAAGGGGCACTAAGGTCCTGAGAGACTAGCTGTGAGAGCACTTCAAGGCTGTTTGCGCAGTTGCCTCCTCGGCGCCGTGAATAGCCTGTCGCGCGAAGTTTCTCGTCTTCGGCCGGAAAGGTAGGAACGCTGATACACAGTCATTATGGGCAATGTAACATCCAGTCTGCAATCTTCCGTGATGTGCAATACCTCCATCAACTTTGCGTCGTTGCTGCCTCCTATTGAAGACATCGCCGTGTCACCGATCACTTACCTCAAAATGGTGTCGATGTAGACTGCGCCTACGCATACGATATGTCTAGCCATAATGAAGTGGGTGCAGTGATGGTTGCTAAGACGCCTGCTGATGTTATACGCAGCTCGTCAGTTGCCGCTCTCAGGCCCACTGTTATCACTGAACGGTTGTGGGGATGCCCCACCATAGCCGAGCGGGCCTCGCTAATATTGTTTTGACGCATATGTAAGCGGACCTTCGAGACCTTCAGGACTCTTGCGGAAGGGAAAAAAAGTTGAAATAAAACAGTTAGTTTTTATTTGCTACATTATTAACTATTGAAACTGCCTTGTAGCGATATATCCGATTGTTTCGGTTGCTACAATACCTGACCAACTTGTTCGCTTACTTTAGCCGACTTTTTCGCTTACAATTCTAGCCGAACTTTTCGCTTCCACAAGAGCGGGCCTTTGAGTTTTAGGGTTCATTTTAGGAAACCCCCCCGCCTCCCGAAAAAAATGGAGCTACAGAGGAAGCGTTGGACGGGAAAACTCCAATGCTAGGAGAACCTTAGTACCAGAGAATATCAAACCCCTTGAGCTGTACTGCAATAGACTAGGGAAACGCTAACGTGCAGCTTGAAGCACGAGCACTGCTATGACAATTCGGGACGGATGATGGCATTTTCCGGTATTTCGAAGCAAAGACAGGAAAAAAGAATGAAATTCGCAAACTGCCCAAGCGACTTTGCCAAGCAATTCATCGGTTGCATGGGAACCTTGCCAGCTGCCCACTGTCTTTTGCTAGGGTTGGAGCAGGGACAGACGAAATAGCATGCGAATCCCGTCGTTCAAGGTCATAGATCGCTCTCGATTAGGGGAGGGCTGTCATATTGAGGTCAGCAAGCTGTTGTGGTCATCAGTTCCCAGACAACCTTGGGAGTGCCGGTACCGCGCCTAGCCGTAATCGATGTTGTTGCTGGCTATTGCATAAGCTAAGATGTTTGAACTTGAAGCTGACTCCGAAGCTATGGCAATCAATTAAGGTAGAGTATTGGGCTATAACAACAGGCAGATCGTCAGCACGGTCCTAGATTCGAATACATGTTGAGATACCCGGGTCACCATCTGGAGTTATGCGAATCACGACTTAGAGGTTGTCTGTATCATGCAAGGTGGTTTCATCATTATATACTAATATAGCCCCATTAGGCCTGTGTGTAAAGGACCGAAGCTCCTTTCCCGGCTGAGTAGCTAGTGGTGGTAGAAGCGCAGTAAAGTCGAAGTAATGCTGCGCTTTTTGTTGCGGCAGACTATCGACCCTTTGACAGCTGGCGCGGGCCCGCTTCAGACAAGGACTGCAACACGTTGGATTTAGATTCATGGCTGGTGCTTTGAGATGCCCAGCTCTAGATTTCAGCCTTACTACAACCAACAAAATATCATGTCACTGTAATATATTATACGGCAGCCGCCCTGAATTTGGGCAATCGATATCAAGTAGTTTCTATCATTTGCACTCGAAGAGTCTTGTTGATGTCCTATACATAAATTGAAGGGCTACTGGTGATCGGATACTAAATCTCAAGTCAATGATGAAGGGTTACCGAAGCGCGCTGGAAAGTGAGAAGGCGAAACACTGGCAGCAGTGCGCCTGACATCCGGGTGACAAGCTGTTAGCCCTTCGTATGACGGATCAGTAGGGCCTATGGGCATAGGCGGGCAGTTGGGGGGATGATCCCTCATAACATGCAAGGAGGGACGGGACCGCAACATGCCAGCAGGGATCGCGAGGTCACCCGAAACGTGCTCGTAGGACCAGTCACCGCAACATACGAGAATGGACTGTAACACGCGAGCAGGGGTCAACTTTTCGCGTCTGCCTGCCTTCGCTTCGCTCAGCCACCCCATGATGACCATCTACAGACACGTCATATGCACGCTGGTTACAAGAATCAGCGGGCCGAGCACAAATTAGACGTCAAGTGCGGAAAAGCAAAGATATTCCCAACGCTGGGCGCCGTGCTGGACGTAGAAATAAGGACTACACTTGACAAGGGTACTGCGTGCTTGTGAGCGTATCTCACCTATATTCTATCGCGCACCCATGTTCAGTATCCATGTCGTCGAAGAAGCGGATGGAGGGGCTGCGGTGGGAGGGGAAGGTTTTAGTGGGCTTGGGACATGGCACACGCAGCGCCGTGTCACCGTGTAGGCCCTGTTCGATTCCAGAGATTGATCCGCACATGTTGCCCCTGCCAGCCCTATTGTATTTAGGCTATGGTGGCGCTGGTGGGCCGCGCAGGGAACGTTCGGCAAGAAGCGGACCTTTTCCGGCGCAGTCTGCAGATGAACGCCGCCGGCACAGGATAGGTGCAGGCGTCGTGCTCCCATCCAGCCCCTCATCAAACGTTACCCGGCTGCAACCATTTCAGATGGCATCCGGCCTGACAGGTTCCACATATATAACTAGTCCTAGCCTACGAACTCCTACATCCACACTCTAGTTGAGGACCCAATTCCGAGCAATATTCATCAAGGTTTTTTTCTCTTCTAGATCTTTTCATTTCCATCTGTACCACACGCTCAGGGATCAGCCATGTGGTCTAACGAAGCCGTCATCGCACTTATAACCCTCATCGCGACTTGTGCTCCGCTGGGACTGCTTCTGTGGAGGATAGTCCACGAGCGAACAATCAGACGACGTAATACTACAGAGAACACTTTTGGATAATTTTTAACAACGGATTCAGGGAACTTCCAAACATGTCATCCTGAATACACCTTGGGTCCATCCATCGTGGCTTCTAATCCACAGCAATATTCACCTCAGATACCGATGAATATTCGAGGTAATGACCAATGGACGTACGTCGTACGCCAACAAACGATACATGAGTCGGTGCTTGTTGTGGGCCGAGATGGCGTTAATACGACTTGAACTTCTCAACAAGTGCCTTGCAAAAACGACGAAGACAACTAGGTTATACCCGCAGGAGAACATGAATATTTCCTACCGCTTGAGGGTTTTTCTATGGTATGGCAACCGAGTGCTAGAGCGACAGGTTCAAGTAGGCGCACTATAATTCGCTATCGTAAAGTCACAAAGTACATCGCTAATGGTTTGCATCTAGGCAATAAATGGCGGCCTTGAATGACCGGACCATATCAACTAAAGAGAGACAAAATGGACTTTGGATCGCAACAGCTCTATGCAAGCCAATAGGTTGCAGGGAACTTGTTCTCACTCACTGTTATAATTATCCGCGGCGAGGCTGTACCACGTGGTAGTACTGCGTCATTTGAGGCTCCAAGTGTGGACATGTCCTGTATCCCTCAAGGTGAGCAAGCCGTCATATTCTGGCCTCTGTGTGCATCGTATTATAATCGAATATTTTTGATCAAACTGCCTTTCCATGCCATGTGCCGTCTTGCTTTATTTATGCTGCCTGTATCGGCTTGTGCAAATTGAAAGTCAGCGTTTACAGTATGCATGTATGCTGCTTCCGAGATCGAAATTGAAACTGCCCCGCGTTAGGCTGCATAGGCGCAGAACTGAGTGCGGGCGAACATCGCATCGAAATTCACCCTAATCGCTGTAACGAGAAGGAAACCCGTCGGTCTACCAAATATGATACACTTCGTAGGGAACAAGATAAGGGACTCGAACAATACGTCCATCGCCGTGGGCTCAGCCGATTACCTACCTCAAAGTGGTGTCGATGTAGACTACGCCCACGCATACGATATGAGTAACCATGATGAAGCGGATGGTATTGTTGTAGTGACTTGGGTTATTGTTGTCACTGAGCGCTGTGGGGATGCCCCACCATAACCGAGCGGCCGCCATTCGACGGGGGTCAACAGACGATGGTATCGCTTGCTATTTCAAAGCGCATTCTGGCAAACTTCCGGGCTTTCGGATTCTAGGATACAGTTCACGAAAAATCACGCTTACAACAGGTGATCTTCGTACCAGTCAAGATCGTGTAGGTAAAATCACTAGGGAAATTGTTCGTACTGTGTATTCACGAAATCGCAGTAAGCTGCAGCGTGAGGGCTGCCAAGACAAATCAGGACGGATGACGGCATTGTTCGGCGGGTCGAAGTAAAGACAGGGAAAAAGGAGAGTTACGGAGGTTACAAATAGTGGCATGTAATTCGCTCGAGCAAAAGCAACCCCAATGATCAAGCAGCGCGGGGGACTGAGAAACCTAGGGCCTTGTTCTTTGTCTTACTGCATAGAGACCCTGCTCGCTATTTTGCAAAGGCCAGGTAGAGACTAAGAGATTCGTGCGGTTTTGCGTCAAACAGAAATCGCATAGCAAATTAAAAGAAACATCCTGGTAGGCAGCGAGCATGATGAATATTGATTAGCCTTCAAAGACCATACTAACAGAGAGGCAAAAAATGTGCCAAAACTCTTGTGGTCAAGTCCTTAGTGAAGCAACTGCAGAGGTCCAAATCTGCATGTGGCTGGGCAGCGTTCGGGTTCCACATCATCGTCATCCTTGTTCGGACCTCCCCGCTTGCGTCATTTATCGGGGACGGGGGCCCACAGCTCTGCCAGGCAGGGGCCTTCGGCAATCACGACTCGTAGCAGTCTAGTGGTAACGGCTCGTGTGTCACGTGCCCTTGTAAACCCGTCTCTCTACATATCTACATGTAAGCAGCTAGGACTATGTCACATGATGGGTTCTCGCTATATAAGAGCGTCAAACATGTCTTCTACACATAGACTTCTACACACTCAATCAATACATTCAGTTCTTCACACTTGCCACTTCCTTACACATACATATCTACACACACATATATACATATATTCAATACATTCAATTCTTCATATCTCATACTTCCTTACACTACATGTACATGTATAGACACGCACTACCTCTCACCACCTTTCACTGCCTGCAGTCACCGCTTCTGACTGTAATTCCTTAAGTGAGGCCTCTTGAAAGCATTACCCATATGTATAGAATGGATTCATTAGGCATACAATAGGAGATATAGCAACATATTTGTTTCCATGGTTGTTCAGCATGCTTGCCGCACCAGCGACTTGGATTGTAGGTAAGCAATCACTTGTTGACAGGCCACCCACTGCCTAAGCGTTGAGGATGTTTCTATGTAGTTTTTTGTTTTCGTTCTGTATGATCATGATTCGTGTCGGTCGCTCATGTGATAAACTCCGCGCCTCTGAGCCTTGGCAACACCGATCCCTTTGGGCATTTCTTAAGTTGCTGTATCTAGCTGCTGCTGATGACCCCGTTGATCTCGGTCCCTCGGAGTTAGGCTCGACGTGTATCCATGCAGAAGGAGGCTGCGAGGTTGCTGACAGGAATGTATTGATTAGGCGTCCACTCTCTAGTAGAAAGGCTGACACTGCTTGGTATTCTAAGAGGTGTTCGTCTTGGACAGCGTTGCCTCCCCGCTGGGGGTTCGCCTTCGCACCGCCCAGCGCCAGCGCATCGCCAGGGCAGGCGACCGAGTGAGTATGGGGCGCTGCTGGCCGCTTTACACAGTACATACTCAGTATGTTTAGATGGAGCCGCGCAGCGCCGCGGTCGAAAAGAACCTTGGTACCAGGTTTGCAACGCGACAATGGTGGTCGAGCAATTTTGGTCGCTGTCTCCTAACAGACCCGCAAGCGATCGAGCCACACCTCTCTACGCAAAGCGCCTCGCAGCTCAATTTCTTGCTCCTGTACAAGCAAGAATGCTGTGACAGCGCCAGCGCTAATTCCCAGAGACTCGTGTGCGCCTGCCGGAGGGTGTGCGATCCGCACCGCGTATTATATATGTCCTCCCCAATCCTCCCTCCACTCCCCTTCCCCCATGCCCCGTGGCCCAGTCCCTTGTCTATGCCATCGCCGCCGTCGTCAGACGCCGGGCCTGTCTTTCGTTTCCAGGACGCGTATTCGGGATGGCGCCCGCACGGCTACGTTAGCGCGCCTGGATAACTGCGTTAGCGCGCCTCGATAACTGCGTTAGCGCGCCTCGATAACTGCGTTAGCGCGCCTGCATGACTACATTGGCGCGCATTCGCCTTAAAAAACGCGCCCTTATTGGCCTCTCCGCGCAGGCCTCTCCGCGCGGCCCCTGCTCTCCGTGCAACTGGCCTGTGCAGCGCGGGCCTTGTGGCCGCACCGGCTGGGCTATTATATACCGGGCCGCCACTGCACATATAAGATCCCGCCTAAAACCTCGAACGTAGACCTGCCTGGGCAATTCAAGAACTAAAATTCAAGTGGTATTAAGTAAAGAGCTTCAGAGTTTACATTCTTTTTTTCTCCCTCCATATTATCTTCAACTAATCATGTGGTCTGTTGAAGCCGTCATCGCTCTGGTAACCCTCTTTGCAACGTGTGCTCCGTTAGGGCTTCTTTTATGGAGAGTAATCCATGAACGAACACTTCGACGACGTAACAGCACTATGAATCCTTTATAAGTACTTTTCTAATAACGACGTAGGAAATTTCCAGATGAACCATCTTGAGTATACCATAGACCCATCGATTATACCTTCCAATTCACAACAGTTTTCGACTCAGATACCGGCGAGTGCTAAGGGTCGTGGTCACTGGACATATGTCGTGCGTCAACAAACGATACACGAATCGATACTTGTTATAGGTCGGGATGGCGTCAATACAACATGAACTTTTCACCGAGTACCTTGCAAAACACTGAAGATGACCGCGCGGGATAACATCAACATACTTCTCCACTGGTCAAAATTTTAATGATAGAGCAATCGAGTGACAGAGCGTGATTCTCAAGTCCTACGGCGAACCGGCATTATTTTTTGGGGACTCAAAGCGAGAAGCGACCTTACAAGGGGTACCCTTGATGCCTCACCACCATTTTACCTGTCACGGGCCACGGAGCTTACACAATTGTACGGCCTAAAGAAGCTAAACTCACGTTCTGGAGACTGAGCGATAGTCAACAGACTGGGGACAGGCCCTCTGATTATAAAGCTCACTCTTTGGGTTCAAGCCAGCCTTCAGCAACCACTTCATCCTGAATTACCCATCATACGTCTCATAACTACTCAGCTGCCCGATAACAGGCTAAAGAAGTCAATCTCTAATTTTATTTATCTTTTACTTGGCTCAACAAACATTACGAAGCATCGCACTACAAGTATGGTTTGAATTGTACCTCCAGAAAAGCTATTGTTGGGCTCGTAACCTTCGCAACTTGCGCTCATATCACGTTCTATCTGTTGCAAATGTACCAACGATGGAAAACATGGCGTCTGTGCACCATTCCCCCACTGGAAAAACACTCTCTAACATCCCAGCATGTAGAAGACACCCATGCCAGTCTTCCGGCCTATACCCCAAAACAAGTTCTGCCTGCGCCTGCATTGCCTAAGGCTACGCGATATCCTGACCCACGGGCTCTCGTGGTACATAGGCAAACCATACTTGGATCAATGTTTGTGGGTCAAGAAGGAAACCTGTCGGTTGACCCAATGTGAATCATTTCACAGGGAACAAGATAAAGGGAACAATACGTAGAAAGGCATGCATAATGAATCAAACCAGCCTCGCGCTAAAGCTCCGCGATCCGCTGCGCCAGCTAAGCTAATTAGCGGCCGGTTATCTACAAGACCCCAGTCGCTTAGGAAGGAAGGAAACCTAACAACGATTGCGTTGCGGCGAGTAGGTGATGCTACTACAAGAGTACTGAACTGGGGTATCAGAGGTCGAAGAATACATACAGTGCCTTTTGAATGGCTCGCTGGTACAGGTCAATGCTGTCACTAGCTGTATCTATACAACGCGATAGAAATTTTATTTTGTTCCCAAGTCTTAAGAGATCAGAAATTTATCTTAGATCGAGTTAAATTTGGTGCTGATGTTGCGAAACGATGTCGTCAGGACTAATGGTTCTTGTGTTTTATTTGTGGTCTTCCCATAAACTTATGTACCGATTGTTCCTCACCGGAAACCGCTTGTCTGCCAATGAGGAAGGGCTTAAGTATTAAATCGCGCAGTGAGCCGCAAGCTATGTAAGCATGATAGAATTGGTTGGATAGCCCCCGTCATTCGTACCTCCAGTTGGCTATCACGCCATGCATGCCTACACGCCATATCTAGCTTCGTTTTGTCGCTCTCCAAAAGTCGCTTAAATTTGTTTCTAGGCGGCATGCTCGTCATCATCCTATGTGAGGTAGGATCACGCTTCCCGATGCCGCATGACGAGCATTTGAAACACTCGCGCCACAAAATGGAGGCGTGTGGCTGAGGGATATGTACTATCTGCGCCGTTATCAAGCCTCCACCCTCCACCCCTACTCCTCAAGGTAGCAAACACATTATCGTCTGGGAGAAGAGCGCACTAACGCTACGGGGAGAACGTCTCCTGAAGGCCTCATTTCCGGTGTGCTCCATGAAGGATTCTAGGCAGGCTGACTTTCAGCCTCATGGAGCCGCATTAGCCGTTGGAACACATTTCAATGGACATGAGGATGCAGATGGTGCTTCCGAAGAATCATACCCTTCCACGATCGTTCACAGGCGTTTTTTACTCTCTCGTGGAGACGCAGCCTAGTAACGGCCTGGCCTTAGCAGGTAGCTGGAGCGCGGTGGATCAAGCATACATAATGGATGCTTTCTGCAGGTACCTACAGCGACAGTTTTTCTTTAAATTACAAGTTGAGGGATATGCATGCCTGCCATGCTCGCTGCATTCACGCCAACATTCGGGCTCATATCGGCAAGTTTAATGGAAGACGCCAGACACGTACCTTAGACAGGACAACCGGTGTGCGAGGCTTGTGGCGGGATACAGAGAACTGGCGGCGGCGAGCCCTCGGGTCTTCGGAACGTCGTGTGGGGCGAAGATGACGGCTGAGGGACCGCGGAAGATTGCACGTTCTGCGCGGGACCCAGAAGCTTGCTGCATACCGGCAAGGCTGGGTACTCCATGCTTCCATCGCAAAGGCTTCTGTTCTACAGCGCATTTTGCCTGCTTGCCCTGTACTGGTAATGGAGTGTCGTGGTAGTTAAAAGGTCATCTTGGAGCCCCCACTGCATACTTCGCTTTCTCAGCCAACAGCCGCTCTCACTAAAACATAAGCACATAGCCCTTTGCACCTCCTATTTATTCTACGTTCTTTTCATCTTGATTCCTCTTGACCCACATTCATTGATAGCTACGCCTGCCAATTTTCTCCAGGACCTCAACTCCATCATGTGGTCGACCGAAGCAGTTCTCGCACTCGTGGGATTCTTTGTGACCTGTGCACCACTAGCACTTATGCTATTGAAAGTTCTGCAAGCAAGGCGGATGAAAAGAGGTGAGTGCATTGGCGATCATTTATCCCAACGACGACATAGAAAATGGCAAGAACCGAGCCGAAATCGAGACTAACTTCCAATAATATAGGTTGCTTTCACGTAAGCTGCCTCGAACATTCGTCACCACGAGGTAGCGCTCCAGACGGTGAAAAGCTTCTGTGTCGGACGATCTCGCGGCCGGGGAGCGCCGGATCGCACGACCGGTGGACATACATCGTGCGCAAGCAAACGACGCTGGAGTCCATCCTAGTTGTGGACCAGGAAAGCAGTCCGCATCCATCAGCCTGCCCGTAAACTTCAAATCCTATGCCTTGTGGAGACGGAGAAAATGCCAAAGGGTCAGGGGAGGTTTAGGCGAATTGTTATTGTAAAGTATTGTATGCTAGTGATGCACTAAGCTTATCGATAATGTCCGGATCCGAGCGTCTTTGGGCGCGGTTGCTATTGTATGGCTGGATTGGCACTTCGCAGCCTTTCAACACTCAACCAATCACCATCAGATATGGCTTGCACAAAACCACTCCCGCGACATATCAACGCAGCCACAGAGTTTTAGTATGTCTAGAATCACCACTAGAAGGAAGTACTATTTCCCGCCGAGTAGTGTTGGCGTTACTACTAGGTGTGTGCACACTACAGTCCAGGAAATCTGGTCGGCTTACCTTGACAGGGGGTCTTAGCATGGCTAGACAAGACCAAGTAAAATCAGCGCTGAAGTAGGGGTGACTTTACATAAAATATATCACTATGTCTAGCCTTATCCTCATTCTATGTAATACACGGTACTATATTCAAGTATCGCGAGTGGGTGAAAGGCGTTCAATGACAAAATCACCAAGGTGGAACCATAGCTATGATTGGTACATTTTGTCCAATGAAAAACTGATAATATCATAACGGACAGAACCTCCGGCATGAAACATTGTAAGCGGTCTGTCGAGCCCTGCTAGATCGAAACTAGCTTAGTGTAAAACAGCCATACCTAAGAAATTAGGGTGGCGACGGCAGGGGGGGCGGGTGCGGGCTGCGTCGCCTTGCGTTGCTTTGCGTTGCTTTGCGTTGTGTTGCGCTGCGTTGCGGGCTGTTGCGGGCTGCGTTGCGTTCATGCCTCCCTTCTGTACATAGATTTCCCAGATTACCCCAAGGTTTATTTCCCCAAAGCTCCAAACCTACCTCCAAACAACATCATACGACAATGTCTCCAGAAACCATCATCGCCTCACTTGCTTTTATTTTTGTCTGCGCACCATTGGGATTGTGTTTTTGGATGATTTTTATCCACTGTTGCATTTTAGGACGTATCTTATTATCGAGCCTCACAGGGGATCTGGATACGATACTTCCCTTGCACCTTTCGACTCGACTAAATAGCTACAAAACACGAAGTCGGTCTCGGCCTCGGTCTGATGACTACGATGAACATTCGAACATAGAAATGAGATCGCGATACGTGTGAGTTGTTCGGCGTTCGGTGTTGCGCAGCAAGGGCGAAGGTCCCTCTCGATCGCCAAAGGTATGCGAGCCCACCAGATGTGTGATGAATTGTTCCTCATCACAGCTTCATTTTTCTAGGAATGAGAGAGGTATATAGGGGGAAAGGACTTTTCTCAATTTATAAATATTTCTATAAGTTTTATTAAGCGCGCACCGAAGAGGTAGCGCAGTGCGAAAATCTGGTGTACATTGGCTTCTGACGCAGTGATGCACCACCAAGTTCAACCGCCCCCGAAACCGATATGAGTACAGTAGAATGTGTGTATTTCGCCTTGTCAACCCATTTAAAATGCTCTGTCTTCCTTCAACGCCTATCTGAAAAGTGTCGCATTAGCATCTCATTAGTGTCTAGTTTATAGATACTCTGGGGCCTCTCCCACCATACGGTAGCAAGTTTAGGCAGCTAGGGAAAGGCTTGAAAGAAGCGATAAATACTATCGGTGACACTCCGGAGCTTCTCCCACGTTGCCTCCAATGGGTGATTTGCGGCGGCGGCGGCGGCGGCGGCGGCGGCCATGAGTCGGAAGCTGCATGCAGCATCCGGGCTGCGTTGACCGCACCAGGCTCGTACGATTCAGCTTGACACTTGCCTACAAAGCTAGCCATGTGACAATTCTCGTGCACCCTGGCCAGATGGAAGGGTAAAATATGAGCTCGCTAGATAAGTGATCACTTATTGTCCGTACATGCCTCTTCTGGATATATAACGCATGGTCAAATTACCTGCAAAATCCGTTGTCCTTAACCACGGAACTGACCCAAGGGGTTAGATACTTGAGACCTAGAGCCTGATAGTACACCACGCTAGGAAGTAGCGTTCAAGGTAGCTAAGGAAAATATGACTGATCGTATTACATGCAACCCTACACCAATATTATACGGTATCCAGATTCTCTGACCATCCTTATGCATTACCCGTGTTTCATGTAGCACGGTAACTCTATATCATGCTACTTGTCCCAGCCGATCCCGCCATCCCCAAAGTCAACTGGAGCAGTAGGCCGTGGGACCGCCAACTCTCCCAACTTCACCACTTGCAGTCGCTTGCGTAGCGCTGCATGCCTATGTACGGAGCCTTGCTGAAGCAGCACTCGGCGAACTTGGACATCTTCTTGGAAATGGAATACGCCTCGCAGTCTCCCTTGTCCTTGTTGAATTTGCTGCCTTTGATAGTTCCGCAGCACTCTTTGGTCACATCAAAAGATGGCGTGTCGAAGTTTCCATTGTCCTTGAGCTTGATGCATTTGCAGGCGAAGGCAAACTGAACGAGGAGATTGGAGAGAAGCAGCGTGAGAATGATGGTGAGCTTCATCGTGATGAGAGGATCGCACGATGGTATGGTTACTGTGCTTTGTTAACTGGGATGACCTTGCGGGACTGGTTGAAATGCTTACTTTGAATTGAGGCTGACAAGGAAGCTGATGCGGTATGTTGCGTAAGACTGCAGAGATCTCTGAGAGTTTATATGGTGAAGCTAACGAGGTCATATAGTTTGTCCGGCGCAAACGACCACGTGCCTCTCACCTCAGCTGTCGCAAGATTTTTTTCACTCTGGGAACCCTTACCAAGACTTACTTTTTTCCACACTAGCCGTTTGCATGGCGAGAGCCTGGCAAGAGAATCTTACCATGAATATTGAAAGATTAGCCGAGGCTAGACAGCAACATGTAGTTTTAGTTTTTCATTCAATCTTATCAATTCCCTTTACGCAGAACTCTCTTTTTCAGTAGACAAGAAATCAAAAAAAAGATCACTAGGTACAATACGCAATACCAGGAGAGAACATCCTTTTCAGATAAGCTGTATCGGCATCGATTCAAGATAATCTTGCGTTGAGCCTTGAATCATAGTAACGAAAACCTTCTCTAGCCCATGAGCCGCTTCCCTCTCATATACACACTGTAATACAATAATGACTGTTCCTCCAGGCAGTGTATTAAATCCTAGGCTTCATGGAAAAGAAAATAAACCTCTGTTCCAATAAGAATGGCTTGCGGAGTAATAAAACCAGCACTCGTAGCCATATCTACGCCAATTAATCCGAGTCATCCGCCAAATGTTAGACGACAGAATCTGACCGAAAAGTGAGTGGGGTGACCAGCTATGTATGACTTGACTTAAAATTTCCTTGCGGGGTTATATTTGTTGGCAGTTGACCGTTTGCAATAGTATTTTTCTCCATCAGAAAGCTGGTTCCTGATCAGGTTTTCTTCTAACTTCTTAAGTATACCCTGTTCACTTGTGATAGTTTCCATCTCTTTTGCGAGATTTAACAAATCTTGGTCTGGCTGCGCAGTCAAGCCTAAAGTCTGTAATTGTACAACTAATGGATCGATGACACGGTGTTTCACCATAAGGCAGAACTCTTTGGCGACTTCCGCTTGCATTTCTTCAAGACTTTGTTTCATGTCTGAAACTATGCTTCCGTATGGTCCTTTTGCTTGGTCACAAAGCTCCATTTCGAAGGCTGAAGAAAGGACGTCGTGGAGGCGGAGTCTTTTTCTCTGTTTCTTTGCTTCTACAACAGCATTCATCGCACTCTTGTAGACTGGTTGCAATCTAGTGGTCAAATGACCTCCTAGGGTGTGCTGGCACATCAGCTCCTGCTCATTCCTGTGCCTATGTCAGAACCTGAACATAATTGAATGGAACATGAGATTCAAACCTCAAGCGTTGTCTTAGACTATTCGAAACAGTTTCCGTGTTCCGCCGTATGCTCCCTGGAATGACGTTGAGTAAACGCAAGAACTGTACACATTTTTCTGGCATCGGATTTGGTGAGTTGTCTGTGAATATTTAGCGGGTCTCACACTGACATACTGTCTTCTCACCTTTTACCGAGGTTCTTATTCTTTCAAGAAACTCGTGGATATGGTCCAATATAGGTACTAGAGCTCTCATAGGGTCTGACTTAAGGTGATGAAAATGGTCCTCAAGTGCCACCCGCACGGGCTTCACAAGCACAAAATTCATACTAGATACATTATCAGTAACTAGATAGTCGCCTATATATAGTGTTAGCTCCATTCATGATCACAAGAGTGTCTAAAGTATACCTTGGTGCCGGATGAAGGCCTTATATCTTTGATGCGTCCATGGATGTTCAAGACTCTTCCATCTTTCGTTGCGCATTTTGGCCAACTTGGTGAAGTTTGGCATGTTATCTTCTTTTAATCCGTTAACAAGATGATAAGTATCTGTAAATCGCGGTATTTACCTGCGGCCTTACATAAAGGCTCGATAATGCTGCTACTGATAGCATCCGCGACCATTCTCTCGCAATCCGTATCAGTAAACTAGGAAAGGTAAGCTTTCTACAAAACCTGGTTAAGTCAAAATTACCTCAAAGTTATTTTCCAAGTTTAATCCCTCTTGGGGCGCTGGTGCTACAAGAAGGTTTACTCTAGCTTTAATGGCATCAGCCATATGGCTCATCCGTCCGACGTCCTCTTTGAGTTGACTGGATAGCTTGTCGACGACACATGTTAATAGTGTGCGTAATAGTTGGGGTATACCACTACTCTTGACTGGTGGCGGTAGATCACCATGAATCGAGTAGCCATCCAAGTTCTGTGTATATATTGATGAGGATACGCAACACACTTGGATGCCATTAAATACGCTCGACATTCTTAACGCTTCTTTGACTTTAGAGTTTCTTGTCATCATGGCAATTGCTTTTGTGCTTGGCTGTAGTCAGAATTATATTTGTGCAATTCATTCATAGGGGACGTACCGATGTATGATCCACTTTTGTTTAAATCTTGACAGCTTAGCTTCATTCATATAGCATGAACAGGTTTCTAGCTTACAATAAGCACTGGTATTCTCGAACATCCCTGTGAGGGTTCTTCAGCTCGCTTTCTACAGTATTCTTCAATCGTGTTAATTGGCGTTGTTCTTCTGTTGTGTCGGCAGAGGACGATCCGGTCGCCTCAAGCAGGTTGAGATCTGTTTTTGTGCAGACCATAAGAACCTTATTGTTTGCACGCATTTCCTTCTTAGCATCCTCTACATGCTTCAATGCTATAAAAATTAGTGCTCGTGGTTATATAGCTCCGTAATTTATTTACGTCACCTACCGTGCTTCGAGGAAGCCACCCGGTCCGTGGAGTGGCAAATCATTGTAATATCGCATTCGGTCAAGCCCTTCCGAGCCCTTTGTGAAAGAAGATAATTGTTGTCATCGACACCTATTGATGAATTAGCTTGACAACAGCGTCAAATATTAACTGTATACGTACCAGGAAAATCTGTGATTGTCATGTATTCCAAACATGGAGTAGATGAGGAGATACTGATTTTGATAAGTTATAGTTACAAAAACTGGTTGTACACCTACTAAACGTGGCGAACGATTACCCAAGGAACATCCATAATTTTCGAACCGTCTCTAAACTCTAAAGTAGGCCAAAGCTGTGAGGTCCGTATCGGCTCCCCAGACTTAATAACATACGGCCGGGACATTATGCTTTTCTGGAGTAGTCCCTCGTAAACCTCTTCAGACCAACGTATCAACTCCGGGGGGAGAGTTTCTAAGTGTAGCAAGCGCTTTTGGTCAAAGAACTCCAATGTGGATTCCTTAAACTTGAATTGCTCATAACTTTTGAAAATGGTCATGAAGAATTCGACTGCCGTATCACATCTTCTTCTCGAAGTCTCAATATCTTCGACTTCGGCGTCCTCAAGGTCGCTGGGTTTACTATCCATGTCTTGTAGACATAGCGTCATACGCTGCTGTAATTCTTCCAGTGGGAGAAGTTCAATCTCAACAGTGCAGTCTCCTTGCTGGACCTTGCGATCGTAGCAATAACTAATCGGGTACTTTGTGCAGCTAAAACCGTTCCCGGACTTAAATAAACTTAGCTTGCATAGAATACCACGGTATAGAAGGACTTACAGCTTTAGTAAGCTTCATGTCCCCGAGGAGGGCACCAATGACACTTGATTTGCCTTGACCACTATCACCACTAACACCAACACGTAGTGGCTGAGAACTTGAAATTTTCTGGAGATTTTCGATGATTTCACCCCAGATATCAAAGCTGAGTCCAAGCTTTAATATCGTATCAATTGTGTTGCTGACCACCTTGCCGAAACAATTTAGAGCCTCCTTATAGCGCTCGGCGCTCTCAGGGCAAACATCCTTGAAATTTTTCGTAGCATCATACTTGACTGATGATGACAGATTGTCCGCCAAAAATCGATCAAGGTCGTTTGATGTTTCCGGTAACCACGCCACAGTTTTGTGAAGTCGAATTTTTTTTGAACGACCTTCAGTGGAACCGGACTCATCGTCTTTTATGTAGCTCAGTCTGTAGACATCTGCTTTGAGTAAGCAAAAAACTTTTGTTCCAGTTTGGCGCAGCTTTACCTGGGTAATTCCACTTGCGTTTAAACATTCTTCGTTCAAATCAGTTTCCTGAAGCTGACAATTCTTTCAGTAGCCCAACTAAACTTTCAGAGTGTATAGTCTTTTGATTGTGAAGTGAAAGTGCAATCTTCTTTGGAGGATGGGGATGATGAATTATCTGGGAGCCATGGCACTTTCAAAGCAATTATACAGCTTCACTAGCCGGGATTGTGGTACAAATGGAACAAACAAGCTAGTAAAGCAAGTCGCCAGCACTATGTGGGTATGTTTCAAAAGTAGTGCAATAGAACAAAGAGGTTATGGATGGCTGCATGAGCCAAGGCCGATATCGGGTGAATTTTTGCTCATCAATTCTGTTAAAAACCAAACTAGGAAATAGAGAACGAACATCAACTTATTGGAACTCACATCTGAAGGCTGTTATGATAGAGCTAGACAGCTAAAGGCGACTCGCTAGCTTTGGTATGATTTTATCAAGATGGCAATCTCCTATTTCACCGCAAAACTGCATCACACGGAAAGTTGCATGTATTGCGTCCATGCTTAGGTGACACTAAGTATTTGGCGAATAGAAAGCCCAAACGACGAGACGGTCCCAGGAATGTACTAGACATCGTTTCCCTCTTTTCATACCCATCTGCGGTATGCTTCCTTTTTTGTATGCAACCTTTCGTCCAACCGGACCTAGCAAACTACGCCTTAGCTTGATTGATAATATTCGAAGATGAGTGGAAACTAGGGTAGCATCGCGACCGATCTTTAAGGCGCCGCCTATGTCTCATCAAGTTTGTCGCAATTTGTAATAAGAAAAGTAAGCAGAGAGGAAAAAGTTTTGTGCTGAACCATCCGGTGGTCTACCAATAGCTTTTATCCATTCTTCCATCTAAGAAATGTAAGGAAGTGGCAAGTATGAAGAATTGAATGAATTGATTGAGTGTGTAGTTCAGTGTAGAAGTCTATGTGTAGAAGACATGTTTGACGCCCTTATATAGCGAGAACCCATCATGTGACATGGCCTCAGCTGCTTACAAGAAAATATCAATGATTCATCTTGCTTAATTTATACCCGTATTTCAGAAGAACAAGAACTGTCGGGTTACCTTGAAAATATTATAATTTGGCGTTCGGGTGAATTCGCACCAACGCAGAATCGGGGAGCTGAGACGCTCGCGTCGTGGCACAAGCTCATGACTTTGGTGGCTCTTCCAAAAAGGAAACATATGCTGTGCTTCAAATCTTCGAGAGTATCCGTAGCAGTTGAAAATCTCCCAAATAATTCCAAAATATGGTGAGCCATAGATGATAAAAATAGTGTGTTGTCTGAGGAGTACATTGAATTGCGGAGTGAATCTGAAGCGGCTCCTTGTCGCTAGCCTTGGTGACGTCATGGCCGATAACACTGTCGTTATGCGAATTATCATTCCGGATAGTATCTTCTTACTTCGGTGGCGTACGAAAGCGTATTGTGCCGCTGCTATGCAACGATGATGGTGACTCGTGGCTTTCTAGTGTTGGTGCCGGCAGTAAAATATATCTCACTACAATCGGAATGGATAACCGGAAGTTGTTGTCAAAAACGAAGTGTAAGGAAGTGGGATGTATGAAGAATTGAATGTATTGAATATGTATGTATGTATGTATGTATGTATGTATGTATGTATGTATGTATGTATGTATGTATGTGTAGAAGACATGTATGACGCTCTTATATAACGAGAACCCGTCATGTGACATAGTTCCAGCTGCTTACACTAAGATATTCTCTGGAAGAGCCTAGAGAGGAATATATGACATAAATTCAGCGATGATAGTTTTCTTCTGACTAATCAGCCTGAGTGGGATCGGTCAAATGAATGATTCCTACCGGCGAGTTTAAGATTGAACATCAGCTCAACGTTAGTGGGGTCTTATGGATTGGTTGCTAAGACTTTTGATTCAAGAAAATAAACAATTAGAATGCCTTCTTTTACATCATGTATGTATTTGATGCGATTGTAAGCTTCGGTCATCACTTGCTCTGGGATGATCACTTGAACCAATTTGGGTCGCTTGGGATTGATGCCGATTCTATGGATCCAATTATTGATCTTAGATACAAAATTGGAAATATAATCTGCTACTGAAGCTCAAAGCCTTCTCTAAATATCTTGAAGCTAGATGAGTTTACTTTTGAATTCCCGATCACTTCTCCCAGGGCTGCCCTCAGGTAGATGCAACGGCACTAGTGGCGGCCAGCATAATGAGGCATTTTATATCAGTAGCGATAATCATCGTACTATAACTGGAAATTACACGGTCAATAACGCCATCACTTCCATCTTCATTTCTCAGTTGATACCTGCCATCAAGGTGGAATGGCTGTCACTCTGTGGGCTTCACACCATTAACTAAAGACTGAGCAAAGCTGAGTGGCCATTGCGAGACAAAATTCGCCTACCTATCTCTAGGATCGAGTCATTTCACACTTGCATTTGTATTCTGAATGTTGTGCTACGATGTATGACAAAAGGTAAGAAAACAATGCAATCGAATATGAACACGACCTCTAAATTCATCTTCTTCATCGCTTTACCCAGTTTTTGATTGCTAGACATACCGCAGCCCATGCCATTAATACCGCTGTGATGCCTGCGCTGATGTTTAAGACGATAACTGCATCCAAAGAGTTGGCCTCGAGCATCCTGCTGGTATCTTTGTTGCTTATCATGAGAACTATACCACCCGATATAAGGCAAAAGCTGGTGATTATTTCCGTAAAGGGTTTCTGTGGATGATGATCGCTAGGAGGCATCAGGTAAAGGATGCAATAGGTTGCGAGTCTGGCGAGCGCAGCACCCATGAAGAGTTCACCCCATTTTCTGTGGAGCATTGCTATTACCGTAGAAGCTTTATGATGCTGGCCCATGATCGAGCCAAGCAGGTAGATAACAAGCGCTGGCACGGGATTCATGGAGAGACTAGTGCGATCAGACTTTGGAGGCGGTGCAGAGGATATCTTGCTAAGGATGGTCTTTGATTCGACGAGCATACCAAGCTGCAGTTCAATCAGTTCACTTGTATCTAGGTAGGTTGTGAAAAGATGTTAAACTCACCAATCCTCCACCGAAGAACATAACCGTAATAGAGACGTGTTGAAGATCAGCCGTCGACCATTTGCCTCCAAGGTTTGAAAGATGCTCAAGCCAAATATTTGAAGCGCCATATAGACATATGAGCAACGATTCTACAAACTCTGCTGAAGGAGTATTTGCAAGCCATCCACTAGTCAACTTACTGCGTGGTTTCTTATTCCACGCCCATCCCAGCTTTGCGAAACAGCCTAGCCATCGTCCAAAAGTTAGGAGTCCGCAAAATACGAAAACACCACCTTTGATGAAGTGGGCTAGGCCAGTAAAGATATTATGCCCTTGCTAAATGTAGTGAGTATTCGAGAGGTAAAGTGGATAGTGAAGCAGGGTTTGGTATGCGTACAAACATTCCACCATACACAGCTACGCCAGTAGCAATGCATGGGAAGCCAAAAAGTAGAATAACCCGATCGTTGATAGTGGCGATTGTTGCAAGGAGGCCCAATAGAAATTTGGATGAAGAAAGACGACGTATCACCAAGGGTAAGCGATTCTGTTCCTTTTCTATGTAGCTGACCGTCTCTACCTCTTCCGTGTCGTCGTCAAGGTTTCGATATTCATAGCTTGTCCGTTCAGGCTCGTACGAGAGCAATGGTAATTGTAAGCCGTGTGAGTCAGGCGTGCAGATAGGCTCTTTTGGCTGCATTTTACGCTTTTCACCAAGGTAAGTCAATAGCAAGCCGCAAGCAAACCATACTAAAGCAACAAACGTGCTCAGCCATCCCAATAGTCCATGCTTCTCGTCGCTATACAAGTCTGGAGTTTTGCGGTTGTAAGCCACTCCAAGCACGATTCCTAAAGCATTCATGCCGAGGAATATTGCTTGTAGTGATGTGCGAAATCTTGATTGAGAAATACTCAGCATGACAGCTTTCTCCATGTTAGATACCTGCGATTCTCGGTTTCTTGTCTTCAGATGTACTGACCAGCGGGTAACAGAAATATCCAAGCTATACCTATGACAAATATGTGTGCCAAGATAACATTGCTGTGCTCTTCTAGACGGAAGTAGGACGTAGCTTCGACTTCTCTATGGTTGATCATTTTCATCTTGTGATGAGTAGGAGATACGTAGATTTAGGAGACCAGCTTATAGATCATTGTCTCTACAAGAGAGGTATAAACTAGATATATATATAAATCTCTGGAGGAATATTGTGCCATTCAAGTAGGCTGCCTAGGTGCCCTGCAGGAGCGGGCTAAGTGTGCCAAGTCTTCTATATATGTAATTCTGATAGAACAGTGTAAGCTGTGGCACAAGTCAGTATACACACTCGTTTGTCGCACACTCGTTTATCGCACACTCGTTTGTCGCACATTCACAGAGAGATCAATTCTCAGCTCCGTATAAGCCACCAGAGCACAAGGTGATTGTCGTCGGTCGTGACTAGCGGAGACAATCCTAGACGCCGTGCTAATCCCTACGACCCGCTAGGTGGGGCTGTGGAGGCTGTTCTCGCAAAACAATTCTTAGAATGATGGCAGTGCTTAGTGTGAAAGCCAGTTGGTAGCTTGGCGCAACACCATCCAAGTGAGGGGGCCAAAAGCTGAGGATGAAATGGCGAGTACCATCCAGGTTAGCGTGCCAAGAACTGCGGAGGGTACCTACGGTAGGATCGCGACTTTTTGTCCCAGGCGCAAGACCCGATTGTCAATCTGACTTGGGCCTTGACTGCCTGACGGCTGGGCTGATACCAAATGGCTATAAGTAAGCCACAGACAAGTGTGCGCACACGGGGAGTGGAAGGATAAGATAGGCATCTATTATGAGCCCGGACACCGCGTTGTCATTGTACGCATACACAGCGCTGCCGGACTCGGTGTGCCCGCTCGGCTGCTATGTCTCGCAAAGCTCCACCAGTCGCAAGGGGAAGAAGGCCCTTCTGTCACTTACAGCGTTCGTGGCCATCACTCTGCCGCTGTTGTACTATGTGAGTGCCGCTTCCCAATGAATTCATTCAGCGCCCTTGCCGGATGTATACTTAGAAGAATCGCCTTTTGCTAATCAGCAGCCTCCTCAGCTCACCACCGAGCGCTTCTGGCGGCCGCAAGGTGCCTATCTCCCGGAACATGTCGTCGATCCCAATGCACTTACCGCGGGTAAACAGAAGCTCGTCGTCGTGCTACCTGTCGACAAGTCTAGCCAGTACCTCTGCAAAGTTGTCGCTAGTGCTATCGCTCTCGGCTATCCACCTCCCGTCCTCGTTAACTGGAAGAAGGACTTCCACACCGATATAGAGGGCATCGGTCCCTCCCAGCTCGGCAAAATCACTGGCTATCTGGCCTACCTGGAATGGGCGACTAGCGATCTCGCTCCTCCCGAGCAACGCCTGGCCGAGAATGACCTCGTCTTTGGCATCGATGCCCACGACATCTGGCTGCAGCTGCCTCCGAATGTCCTCATCCAACGCTACTATAGCATCAACCAGCGCGCCAATAAGCGCATTGCCGAGCAGTATGGCTTCTTTGCCAAAGATCTCATGCAGCAGACCATCCTTGTCTCGTCGCAAAAGGCGTGTGTGGCCCCTCGTGACGAGATCTCAAACCTTCACTGCGACGACGTGCCAGGCAGCCCCCTGCCCGAAAATGTGTACGGTATGTTCCTACGTTCGTCCAAAGTGTCTTCAGAGTGTAACTCAACAACAGGTTTCTTCACCGACTACAGATTTTGGTTCTCGCGAAGTATCTACGCTCGACCCACTATCCTGAACAGCGGTAGCTTCGTGGGTCCCGCGGGTGACTTACGCCGCTACTTCCAGCGCGTTAAGACAAGAATGGACGAGCTCCTCGATTTGGTCGAGGTATCAGGGAGACCGCAGGCCAAGGTCCTCGGTGGCGATCAAGGCATCTTCGGCGAGATTTTTGGCGAGCAAGAAGTCTGGCGCAAGACAGTCAAGCCCGAAGACTTCGCAAAAGATGCACCTAATCGCGACACCGCCATTTCCAAGCATCAGCTCTTCGAGTACCATGTTGGTCTCGACTACACGCAAGAAATCTCTTTCCAGACATGCTATAATGAGTGGCAAGGGTCTTTCGTGTCCCTCAGCGACTCGAAGATGGTAGCGGAGGAGTCACGGAAAGCGGGCGTAACGCCCCCTCGCATCCAGACGCTGGGCAGAGACATTCGCATGGCCGAACTACCTCTAGCCAAATTAGCGGACGGCGAGCTGCGTATGAAGACATGGTTCGAAATCCCGCTATACATGGACTTTTGGACGACCGCAGTGCCCATAGGTATACATTACAACACGCGTCGAAAGGGGCTCAAAGGACGGCTCAAGACCTGGTGGGACGCCACATGGTGGTTCCCCCATCTGCGTGAGCTCTTGTCAGCACGCATGCAACTATCGGCCGCCCGCGAAGCACTGATCGTTCTTGAAGCCGCCGACGGGCCGCTGGAGGTGGTGTCGTACCTGCCATCAGACAAACCCAAGCCGGCAGTGCTGTTCGGCCGTGAAAAAGAGACAAAGGGCTGGACACTGACGCCCGCAGCGGACTGGGATACCATCTGTCGCGATGAAGACTCAGAGGGAAAGGCTATGCAGCCATGGTACGACGAGGTGTTTCGTGATGGAAAGGGCGTGTTCTTATAGTAAAAGGCATCAGATTCGCTTACAAGCTATACCATCTTGAAAATGGAACGAAATTCTTCTTTCCCTTCAGGCACCTGCCCCTCGCTTCTCCCTCTGCATATTACAGTATGCACATCTTGTCATACCAGGGGTCCTTAAATCTTGCAATCCCTATTCCCAAACGATCCCAATCAGAACGGATTGGACCCTGCTTTACTCTAAGCGGGAGCCAACAGTTTGCGAAATGCACCCATAGAATTGTAGATATGGCTACTAAGAAGCACGGAAATGAAACAATGCTTCGCCCGCCTTTTATCCACTTATCACACAACAAAAATGTTTTCCGTAGCCTCGTTAAAAAAGGGATTCGCACGAGGAAGCTAATAGTCCTAGATAACATGAGAAGCACAGTGATCAAGTATGGAAGTATATCAATTCTTGATACGCCCCATCTGAGCCACGGACCCGTGAGTGGATATAATCCCCATTTTTCCGGAGGCTGGTACCAAACTAGTGTCATCCCAGTTATTCTGGCACCGAGACTGAATAGATTAAGTAAAATCTTGCGTCTTGAATGCAACACGAGTGGCAATATAAAGAGAACAATAGTTTGGACTATAACAGCGCCTTCAATCTAGCGTTGAATGTCTTCCGGAACTGGTCGACTAAGTAGCTTTAAGTGGGGGGATGTTATACGGTTGAAGTTTTCCATTTATTGCGTTTGGCGATAGAGAAGAAGCTTCGATATCAACCTCTGGAGACGGCAATACTTCTTTCTGTGGTCTTGAATCAAGTTGTAGAGTCTCCGTATAGGCTATCGTGCAATATCAGCTCACGTTGAGTATAGAAAGGAACATGCTGTTCCCGACAACGACTATCCCTCTAATCATCATCTCAAAGTTTCTTTGATCAGTTTCGAAATACCAGTTTACACGGTCTGAGAACATGAATATAAACCGATAGTGTATCGCAATACTGGCTAGGTATTGCATAAATAATAAAATGAGTATGGCAAACCGCCCCAGCCAAGTGATACCGTAAGCTATTTTCTCATGCCGTATATGAGCTGGATTGATATCTTTAAGAAGTACTGAAGTTCCAGTTGTTGAAACATAACTTCCAAGACATATTGCAATTAAATATAAATGCGAGGTCTGTCCACCCCTCAGCCTTATCGCAAACGCAGTTGCATAACGTGAGATGAGCTACATAACTGGCCATTCGGGAAAGGAGAAGAATAGTACAATCATGGCGGCAGACTTCCATGGGCATAGAGGCATGGAGCCTTACATACTCATTAAGTGGCTATATGATGTGAGCGAAATGATATTCGTGGCCAGAGAACGAGGAAAGACTTCTGTTGGAGTTCGTTGGGACCACCGTCCTCCCCCAAAAACGACTTCAAACAATTGTATACGGCTTCTCCTCCATTTTCGCTGCATGGTTTTACTATCTGTATCAATTCAATCGAAGGCTGGTAGAATGCTTTTGAGGGAACTGAACGATAACATAGAAGAGACGAACTCAACTGCCTAAATGAAAAACCAACATAGTTCACAACCACGCGGCTACTATATCCGTAATTTAGGGGTTTGGGGGTCACGAAAGACTTCGCAATTTTTGTTCGTATGGTTTGGGGGCGACTTTGTGCATATACTCCCATTACATCATAGGGTTATATTATTTTGCATACAAGGGTTGGCATGTATTGGCCCCTATATTATTTCAATCTATTCGAATCTCGTACGTGTATCAGGTTTAGTATAAGCAGCACGCATGAAGGGTTGCACTATGCATGAAATATTGATAAGCACGTGCAAAAGCTGAAATCAGGCAATAGGCCACGTGAATGCTGGAAACACTTATTCTCGATTTGGCATTTTCTAATCGCATTTTCTTGGAAAGTACAAGTCTTCCACTAGTTGCGTGCGACATGTAAGGTACACAGGTACTGTTACTTCAGTAGAGGTGTTCGCGATCTGCTCTGCCATTGTCCTAGGTACGTGACGCAGGATTATCTTCTAGTCGTCCTCTAATAATGACTGTTCTAATTAATTCGAATTCCTTCTTCTCACTAGTATCTCAGAGCGATAGCTCAGAGTTTTTCAGGCGAGCAATGTTAGACAGCTTAACTCAATAAGAAAGGGAAGACGAACCTGTCTTATTTTGAACACATTGTGCCACCTCTCCTAGAGAGTAAAACTAATCTTTGCAGCACTTAGAAATAACATCTTCAAGCTTTATCTTAGAAGTACCCATATTCTCACCATATCATTCCCTCGAAAATCCTTTTGCCGTTCTTTTGGCTTTTTATGATGGGGGAACCCCTGTTAGCTTAAGGCTTTTCTTCTTTACATGGGACGCAAGTCCACGTTCTGTGTATATGAAAAAAGCTGAATATTGTTTCTTTATTCTAAAGATCACATATATCTTATGCGCTCTGTAGTGGACCGTCAAATTAACCATTTCTAAGTATAAGTTTCATAGAATCTACATGATAGCTAGTGCATTTGGTGGACTTGCAACCCCACCCCTTACATTCAACGGCTCACTAGTAAACATAAACGTCCATCGCTCCTGTTTCTCACACTCTTTCGCCAATTCATCAAGAACAAACATCTCGCCAATCGGCATACCAAGCCCAGCTAGTAGGATTTGATGCATAGCATGCTCGGTTGGAGGCCAAGCCTCGAAACCAGGACAATCATCCGCCACAGCTGCCACCTGTGTATCCCACAACCAGGCCAGAACTTCGAAATTACTCTCGAAGCCAGGGTACCTGAATGGGCTTTTGGACATGATTGCTTTCTTTGATTCATGATCGGCATTCTCGAAAGCAGTAGTAAATCCTAGTATGATATTAGCGTCCAACCCCAAGAAAAGATGTGGCACTTACCTGTTCGAAGGAGGACAATGTCGCCCGCCTGAAACTCAAAATTGCAGTCTTTGGCGATGCTTTTGGCAACGTTTAATGTAACAGCATGGTGATCTAGAGGGTCGTATCGGATGTTATGTCTTTTGACGTAGGAAACATAATCCAGCAAGACGCCCCGGCCAACAATACCGTGCTTTGCCCAAGCTACGATATTTAGTTCAGAATGTTGCATGATCTGTGAAACGCACCATGAATACCAAGCTTTGATGTTTTATTTTCCATGATCTCTTTTTGAGTCAATCCATTGTAGAACCGCCCATCATCAAATCCCCAGTGCCTTAGCCCGTCCCATTGCGTGCTAGTTTGAGTATTGAAGTTAATTCGATCATCCTAAGATGTTAGCTACAAAATGCAATGATAGCACAGTTGTGACTGACGTTCATATTTTCGGCGAGCTGAAATATTTCGTGCTTCATAGTTTCCCGAAACCCGCCTGTATAGTCCATCTGCTCCAATGCCCAGTTAAGACCAAAGCGTGCACCGACTTTGACTTCTTTTGCTGCAGCGACTACTCTTTCCGGGGTAAGATGATTGAGCGTCCCATACTCGTCATCTTTTCCCCAGAGACCCCACGCCGAGTGAGGCGGATCAGAAGGGTTGAGTGGCAGCTCGGAAAACTTAGGGTATGGCCTCGTGTGCGAATTCATTGTCAAGGAAATTGACGGAGCGGTGAATGCTAATACGAGAAAATAGAAAGTTGTGTAATGGATTAGTTTTCCAAAGGACACTTAATTTACAAGGCGAACCTAAAGGCCATCAATGTGGGGAGGAAGAATGGTGTGTGAAAAAAGCGGGGTTCGGAATTATAAATCCGCTGGCACTGGGTCAAGCAGACCCGGTGATATGGCTTGGGGAATCGATCTAGGAGTAGCAGAATAGGGTGTGACTCCTTCGGCGAGGCCAAATTGCTGCATCAGAATGCGTGCTCTGTCTAAACCTCGTCGAACAAGTGGAAGATGCTCCCATGGGCGGAGAATTTCGTAGGCAGAGCGGATGTTATGCTCCTGTTTGGTTTCTTCGATGAAAGATAGTGCAGGGCAGTTAAATACGATGAGAAGCTTTATGGGTATGGAGAAGGTGCTACAGGTATAGTCAGTAAATGATAGGGACAATTGCGACAGTCGACTTACGCCCATAATGAGAAATGGGTTCCCATTGTATACCCGATTAGCTGTTCTTCAGACGAGCTTAGATAGAGACAACACGACTTTATACATCCAGTTGCTTGCTCCTTCAAATTAGCTATCTCATTTGTGTCAAGAGAAGTTCCTTCATCGACTCCAAGCTCCATGATTTTCAGCACCGATGGCCATCCCAATACGACAAGCAACGCAAGGTATTGTCCCTTTGGGAAAGATTTTCGTAGGTCGAACATCGGTGTTGCATCCAAGTGGAACCTTACTAAAGACGGCAGATGTTCATACCATTCTTGAATCTGTTTCCTCAGCTCTTTCGTGATCTTTGGCGCATATATGACTCTTCCCGATTTATATCCTAGTTCATCCATTGACTGTGTCAAAAAATTTCTGAGGCTAATTTGCGCAAGGAAGTGGTAGCCTGAGTCTTCGTCGTTGAACTCTGGTAGAGGAACTAGATGGTGGAACTGGCGGATCCCAGTAGGAAACATCTTCATCGTAGCCTCAAGCTCATGAAGCACGGTTGAAGTAGTCCAAAAGGTGCGGTTGAAGGCTTGGTGCTCGGTTTGCGTCATGTGCTCCGTCATTCCGGAGCTGCATATGTATATGCAGTCTCGTGCTGCTTGTGTGATAGAATTCCAGGCCTGCAGGAGCTGGATTGTGAACTTGAAATACGAAGCCTGCAGCACGCGGCATTGGAGGCAAGTTAGATTGCCTGTGAGGAAGGACATCTTCTCGAGGATGGAATTGCCGCAAGCAAAGTACGGAAGCATACGGATTGAAACCTCGGGATTGTTGCCTTTATACTCCGTAATCGCGCCAACAGCCAATATGAAAAATGCGAGACATGTTGCTGGATTAGAAGCAGCGAAGCTCTCTCGTGTTGCTTGCTCAATGGCATCGATACAGGTCAGTTCTGGGAACAGGGGGCTCCAACGGAGGTAGTTCTTCACGAAGCTTTGTTGTAGACGCCTGGTAGTCATTCTGCTCAAGTCAATTGGTTGACTAAGAACACTATTCATTTGTATGTACAGTCCTTCTCCTGCAACAATTTCGTCGTTGTAGAAATCCCGGTTATAGTCCCAGCTATCCACATGTACGAATGACGGAGCGTGGAAGTGAAGTAGGCTTGGTCTTGCTGCGAGTGCTTCGGTGGTCGTCTGGTGATATACTTGCTCGGCTGGCTCGACTGGCTGGTGAGAAACGGGCGTCTCGATCAGAGGTACAGAGTTGTCCCCGACTCCGACTGTCGCATTCACGAATGTTAACTTGTTGATCTCCGGGGTATCATTTTGCAGCGTCAAGGCCTCTCCCTGAGCAGAGGTTCTTGGGGGTACTGCATTGCCATTCTGTGGAATTACCACGTGACTGTGTGGCGGTACTTCACTCTGCGTTGTCTCCAATCTTGCCTCTATGTCACATAGCCGTTGTGAGATCTTTTCCAAAGTCTCCCAGGAAGTTTCATTGGATATCACTCTCACTAGTAGTTTAGCCTCAAAGAACAACTTCATGGCCAATCGCTTTATCGTACCTATCACCCACTATTAGTTTACGATATGCGCATTCGATGCCTAGTTTTAAGCAGGGTCCACATGATGGGTTCTGTGAATCGCATTTCGATTTCCGAGCCCTACACAAGTTACACTAGAGCCGACTAGTCAAAAATTGACAGTAACTTATAAGATAAGTGGACATACAGCTATAGCTGCGCGCTTTCGAGGATAGGAATTCTTTGAAGCGATGTGTTGAATGTTAGATTCTGTGGATTCATTGTGCTTTCTTTTGTCAGTCATGTGCTGCGTACTGCCAATGGGCACGTTCTCGGATGATGTGAATCTAAGGTGTTGTGTTGCCCTGGTCCAATTTCAGACAACGGCGAGATCCCTACTCTTCGCCCACTTAGGAAATCAGTTCCAGTATCATTGGCTAGTTTACCTGCTGAAGGCTTTGCCGCGAAAATAACAGAATCCTAAGGCAACGGGAGGGGGAAAGGCCGCCACGACCGCTACCATAGGCATGATCGGCTAAACAAAGCCGATCGGAACAACGTTACACCGGAGAGCCGTGCATACGATTCCGACAAAGCGGGGCTGGACTCATTTGAGTGAGATTGAGGCGGGAATGATTCCCTTGCAAACTGTTAGCTGATTTGAGGCTATTACGATTCAGCTTTTTCGTTGCATGTTCAGTGGCGACTCTAGATGGAAGGTGTCATACCAAGAACAGATGATGACTTACGAACAGTATTCAATATAGCCTTGAATAAAAGAAAAGAAAACAACCCTAATGCAAGCTTCGGACCAAATCATCTCTGTGGAGAATGCAGTGGTGCTCTCGATTGTTTACGCTACAGCAGCGCGCCTTCCGTAATACGTCCCCACAAGAAGACTTTCGAGGAGTTCGTATTGTCGGCTGCCCAAGGGTGTCATGTTTGCTCTCTTCTATATGGCCAAGTCAGTATAAACACAGATTCAGAGCATTCAATATGCAAATGGGCAGATTCTCGGACACCGCGTGAAAACCATACTCATCCGCAAGTGCGCCTTGAATTCGGTGAAAGGCCTCATGGTGGAAATCCCGAGCTAGGAAATAGCTACACCCAAAGCTTTGTGTCGCGCGGCTCTACTTCTAGAAATCGGAATTGGAAAAGTCACAAAGGTGACTCAGAATATCATGGACGACATTCTGCCATGTCGACACATCTGGTTCATCGACAACCGCCCATCTTGCGCTCAATCAGCCTTTGTGTTCCAATTTTCACAATTCCCCCAATAAGAGCAGTGTCATGGATACAGAATATACCAGATGCATGGATTGAAAATATCGGCCTACGCATACAGCCCGACGTTAGAGGTCATGCTCGGCTCAGTCTATGGACAGGCTCTGAAGCTACCATGGCTTTGGCTAGACTATGGTTAGAAACCTGCCAGAAAGATCATTCTAAGTGCTTCGCAGTTGCTTCCAGGCCGGTCGCCCTGCCCACCCGGCTACTCGATATCGGAAACGGGACCAGCGGCCACGTAGTTCGGCTTTGCTTTGTTTCAGATGAAATTTGTACCGCGCTTTCATCGCGCCCGGAGTATTTCACTCTCAGTCACAGGTGGCCAGCTAAGCCTATACTGCGCCTTTTGCACCAGAACATTGCCCAGTTTCAAGTCGCAATTGAGCTCAAATCAATGCCTTTAGCTTTCCAGCAGTCAATAGAATTAACGCGGCGTCTTGGGTACCGCTATCTGTGGATCGATTCTTTGTGCATTATTCAAGACGATGCGGAGGACTGGAGGCGCGAATCTGCTATCATGGGAGAAATATACAAAGGCGGGGTATGCAACATTGCTGTTTCCAACAATGAGAGTACAGCGGAAGAGAATGGATGCTTTACGGTCCGTAACCCGCTAACATGGCTCGACTATGAACGTGGGAACATATGTCTTCGTTCAGGCGCCTTAACTTCGTACCAAGGGCCTTCCGGGACTCTTAAAAACCGCGGCTGGGTCATGCAAGAGCGGGCACTTTCACCTCGGACTGTTGAATTTGGCGCAGAGCAAATACGATGGGAGTGCCATACTGTCACAGAGAATGAAGGTGGTGTATTTGAACCAGAAGCGGATAGATTTAGGACTCAGCCATGGCTACATCCCAAGCGACATTTTCTTAATTTATTGTCCGAGGAACCGATGGATATTTCCCAACAGCACACCAAACTATATTCATTTTATTCGTCGTGGACCGAGCTTGTGACGGCTTATGCAAAGTGTGCTCTAACCTATGAGAGCGACAGGTTGATTGCAATACATGGAATAGTACGCCAAATTGAGGCAACAAGTAATATGCATTCTGTAGCAGGACTGTGGGAACAGTTACTTCCGTTCGAGCTGTTGTGGTACATTGGTCTTACTGAGTCAGTATTCCGAAGCCCAACACCCTCTCCGCGCCCATCTACCTACCGAGCCCCGACGTGGTCGTGGGCTTCGGTCGACTCCCCAGTCACAAATGACTGTATGAGCTTTCTAAATCCGTCCCTCAATAAGACAGCGACTCCGAGAATACAGATCCTACGCGTTGACGTCGATGCACTTGTAAATGGCCAGACAACATCCGGCATAATCACAGCGACCGCACCGTGTCTCAAAATCGATCGTTCCATGCTTGACGGCTTCCGGAATAAGGGAGACAGGTTTCCTCTTGGTCGCACTTTTATAAACAGCACTCCTGCCGGTTTGCAATTCTCTAGTGAGATTGAGTATCCAGGTCGGATCTGGAATCCTGACATTAGTGATATTAGAGAGGGGAACTTGTGGGCGGTCCTGATCATGCAATTTTCAGCGCTCGATCATATCTGGAAGGACAAGAGGCCTATGGGCTGGTACAATTTGGGAATCATTGTGCGAGAGCTGGGCGCGGATGAGGGAATATTTGAACGAGTTGGCTACTTCGAAGAACACTTTGGCGCCAGTGATATTTGGCCCATGTTCCCTTTTGAAGGCGAGCCAGATGAGAAGACATTTCAGATCATATGAGGCTTTTTAGCATTCTAGATTCTCTCCATTCGATATGTGTAGAATTCTTTTCAGTACAACCTCAAGGCCCCGTTTAAAACGATCTGCTGGCCTGTTTGTTGTCATTAGAGTATACTAGGCCGATCCGACATTCTGGAATAAAGTCATCTGAAAACTTGAAATTATTTGGGCTATGCGACGCACACTAGGAGCCAAACCATGACAATGCTTCATCTGCCTCCTGCACAATTAACAACGCACCATATCTCGTGCATTAAAATCAAACATACACAATAAAATACAGAACAGCCCGTCTATATTCACAATGTTTTCTATATACACATCCACTTTGCGCATATCCTGTCTCTCTTCTTTTTACAACTAACACCAACCCCCAATGGCGTACTAACCCCAACAGGCCCCTTCCTCCCTCATGAGCTCATGAACTCCCCGCACCCCTCCTCGCTTGCAAACCGTGCAGCGCATCCGCCGAGCGAACACGCAGCTCAATTTTCCCTCCGCGTCCTCTTTGTGACTCGTGCATTCTAGACATGACATGCCGATCCCCTGATCCAGTGTATGTATGTGATGCTTTGCCCACGATCAACAGATGGTGAGAAAATGCGACCCACCGTGTAAGATAATCTCGGGTGATGTGTGACCTATCCTCTTTTTACCGGCCCTTTTAATCGACGATTTCCGATATCTAGTATTATGTACATGCAATAGGTGTATGGATGGATAGATAGAGAGACAATTTCGAGCGAACAAGTAGCTCCACACCCTGAAACTGAGCTAGCGTAGCGAGAGTAGCGTAGGAGATATGGAGAGTGTTATCGCTATTTCGTTTGAGCGACATTTTGCCGGGTACAAGGGGTTTGGGAGGAAAATTAGCGGATCGTCGGAGCGGTGAAGAGTGGGGAGAGGTGGGAGGTGAAAGATAAGTCAGTCTCCAAAGAAGGAATGCTGATAACACAGTAGGATCAAAATAAAAAGGATTGAATAACATTCATAGTAAGGCAATAACCTTTTCCAGGAAGCTCACGGAACTGCAGGATTCTATACCAGGGAAAAAAAAGTTCGAATTGAAGAGAGGTAATTGCCGATGACCCGAGACAAAAAAGTAATAGAACAACACAAGCATTATAGAGTTAAAACACAGCGATCTAAGTGATCGTTATAACGAGGATAATCTCCCAAGGTAAGCTGAAATACCTCCCACGAATGCTAACAAAACAACAGGAGATCTCCAAATCACAATGGAGAATAAAACAAAATAGCAAATGTGAGTCTACCCCCACTCCAATTCACTAACATCATGATAGGAAAAAGAGCAACAGAAGCCAAAGCGAAAAGGGTAGTTACCTACCCGCCAAAACAACCAAACAAAAAATAAATAAAGAGGGCAGGGAACCCTCGTCCTGGAAACACTAACAAATTAACAGAAATCCATGCCTTCAATCAAAAATAAGAAACCAATCAAGGAGAAAAAAATCTCGAGCTGTAAGTCTTACCCCCGACCCCCCAAAGCGCTAACAAAAGGAAAGGAAGTCCCTGAATGGAAAAGGAAAAGCAAAGGTAGGTCCCCCATACCCCCTTTTTTTGCTAACAAAATGCTAGGGCCATGAAGGGGGAGAAGAAGAAAAAGCAAAGGTAGGAACTCCGCACCCCTTTAGAGCTAACCAAAAAAAAGTATAGGAAGAAGAGGTGGTTTTGGCGCCGCAGAAGCTTTCCACCTTACGAACCAACGCGAGAAGAACCAATACACAGTACAGGTCCGGAAACAGGTAAGTATGCAGGTAAGCAAGAAAGAAATCAGAGTCCTGTGATACAAAATATACAACATACAATTCCCAAATGCAAGTCTAGTGATATGTCCACAAAACCAATTCCATTCCCCTCCAACTCAGGATTTCGCAGCACCCATCCCTTCCCTTTCTTTCCTCCTCCTCTCCCTCTCCACCTTCCTCATTTCCCTCAAATCCGGCGGCTTCTCAATCCCCAACCTCTCTCTCAGCGCACCAACATCCGTCTCCAACTCCTCCTCCCAGTAAACATTGATAACATCCCCCCCCCTAGCCCCGTTCCTCACCGCCCACGGTGCATACACATCCCAAAACCTTCTCCTCTCCCCTCTCTTCATCGTCAGCGCACTGAACACCGCCAACCCCGTCATCGGCAGCCCCGTATTCGCAAACTCGAAGGCCTTGAGCGCGACCTCCCCCTCTCGGAACACAGGCAGCCCGAGGAGCGCGTGGTAGAAATCGTGGCACTCCCGATAGCGCTGCATGACGTAGGCGCATTCCTCGTCGTCGATGTACCGCACGGCAGCGCGCGTGTCGGGCGAGACGCCCTCGCGATCTAGCCAGGAAGCGTAGGCGAAGCCGAGGGTGTTTGGGGGGAGACGGCGCAGGCGGGGGATGTCAAGGGATGTGGAGGTGAGGCGGGGGCGGTCGCGGAGGATGCGGCGGCCGGTGGGAGAGAGGAGCATGCGGTTGCGGAGGGAGGTAATAAAGTGGGGTTGGGCGGTGGCTTCGCCGAAGGCGGCGATGAGGTCTGGGGTGGGCGTTAGTGTGTAGGTGGTTTTTGGGAGGGAGGAAAGTACCTCCTCTTCGGGGGTCGAGGAAGCTGAGGAGACCGGAGCCAATCGCGAGGCCTAGGCGCTCGGGAATGGTGAGGGGGATGTGGCCTGGGTAATTTGGCGGCGGGCGGTTGAGCACGGAGAAGGATCTATGGCATTGTGCGTGGTGGGGGATGCGTCTGGCTGAGGCACATACGAGGCCGTGTACAGGCTGTTTCAGGCACGTAGCCATGGCGGGCGTGCGGGAAGCAAGAGAGACACGAGGTCAATTGTGTATGCAAGAAAGTCTGGAGGAAGCTGAGACGACGTCAAGCTTCGATCAGCCCACAATAGTCCGACGGGGGAGCTCCACCAGCCACACTTATCTTATCGATAAGTGACGTGCACGGCCATTGTGCTCCAAAAAAATGTTTCCGGCACCTGTCGCCGACGTCCACTGTTCCACGCTCAAACAACCGCACCAACATGTCAGATTCAGAGGCGGAAGGGGGCGTGCCCCTCATTGAGCCCGAGTTTGACACATCGATGCCGTCCAACAAGCGAAAGAGAGGGGCGGGAGGGGAGGCAGAGACGTCACTGGAGAGCAAGAAGGCCAGCAAGAAGGCCAGACGGAAGGAAAAGAGGAAGCTCAAGGGCAAGGCTATAGACGAGGATGATTTGGATCAGGGGCTGGGTGTCAACCGCGCGTTTGAGAGGATGGACAGCCAGCTGCTGGCAGATTACGTCAACTCGCGGACGCGGCTGTATGGCAAGGAGCTCAGCAGCGTGGAGCTCGAGGACAGATTCCTGCCCAGTGAGTTTTCTGATGGCATTCTGTCTTACCCATTAGAGCCAAGATGCTGATTTCCAAAACAGCGCGAAGTCTCAAGGATACGACAAGCTGGACCGAGCCACGGACTCTGTCGAACCTGCCTGCCTTCTTGAAGAAGAAGTGCGGGAAACTTGAGCCGACGGCTGCCAAACCGGCGGGGGCGCCGCACACGCTCGTGGTGACGGCGTCCGGTATACGCGCAGCAGACGTGTTCCGGTCGCTCAAAGAAGGTCTGCCGAAGCAGGGCGTCAAGAAGCCCACGGTGGCCAAGCTGTTCGCCAAGCACATGAAGGTCGCGGAACAGGTGGAGCACCTCAAGAAGAACAAGTCGGTCGCCCTGCCCTGTCTTGCCCTGCAGGATGATGCGCGTAGATGCATATCATCCAGCCATCACGAGGCTTGGCTAACCTGATGCAGGATCGACTACGGCGTGGGGACTCCAGATCGCCTCTCGGCGCTGCTGGACCAGGATGCTCTGTCGACGAAGAACCTCGAGCGCGTGGTGGTGGATGTTTCGTATATCGACCAGAAGAAACGCGGGATCCTCGACATGAAGGAGCTGCACGAGCCGCTGCTCCGGCTGCTGCTACGGAAGGAGTTTGTGGGGGACGGCGAGGATGGCAACGATCTATTCGTATTCTATTAACGTCTACTGGAGACGCAGGGTGAGTGGGAGAAGGTGCGCTTCGCTGCACGAGGCAAGGCACCAATGGTAAATGTGCGACAGGCTATAAATTGCCCTGCGCGCCAAAAATGGGCGGCGGCGGGGGTAGTGACTGGGAGTGACGCGTTCACGGGTGGTTCACAGTGCATGGTGCATGGTGGTGGTGGTGACGATGGTGATGATGGTGAGGACGATGATTCATCCACGAAACGTCTTCTCGGAGCTGTACACCGTGCTGCATGTGCGTAACAGACGGTACCAGCATGGCCGGTGGCACGGCAGATGGGCACGGGACTGGATACGGGCATGGCAGCGACGATGACATTAGGCGGGCAGAGGCGGGCAGCTGTTCCTGGAGAAGCATGCAAAGTGGCAGCGAAACATGGGCTGCCGGCGGGGTGCAGGCTGGGCCAGGCGGTGCGCCCAGCAGCGCAGAAAAGCACGGGCGAGCAGCGAATAATGGAAAAGAGAGAGTAAATCGCAGGGCCGCATTCGCCGGGCGTGGCGGGGGCTGCAGCGCGTTGCAGCGTGTTGCAGCGTGCAGAGCGCAGAGGCTGCGGATGCGGATGAATCAGGCGAGTGCAGTAGCCCGGAGTCGCCTGGCCGCGAAGCGTTTCGCGCTCCCCAAAGAAGGCGGCCGCGAAAGGCGTGAGACGGGCGGTGAGCCATTCACGACGCCCCTCACGCCCCTCCAGCCTCTCCCCCTGCCGCCGTCCCAGGCGCCGTCCCAGTCACTGTCGCTGTCGCTGTCTGCTCCCTCTGTCGACGGCCCTGTGGTCCTGTCTCGAAAGCGTCTCAGCGCCTGCCCTCGCCTGCCCTCCCAGTCGTGCTCCACCACTACGACCACCGCCGCCGCCGCCTGCTTCTCCTCCTCTCTCTCGTGTCTTCTTTTCTTCCTCCTCGTCCTCTTCTCCCGCTGCTCTCCCATCCCGTCCCTCCACCCCAACAGCCCAGCCCACGTCGAGCCCGCCCCGCGTCGCGTCGCTCTGCAGAACGACCCCCCGCCGAACGCCTTGGCCCGCGTCCTCCCAAGCCTCGCTTCACCCGCCTCTCGCCTGTCCGCGGCCAAGCGCCATCCCGCCCCTACACGCTGCATACCCAGACTGCACCTCTGCTGCCAGTGCCAATCCATCCTGTTCAGTCCACCGTCCACCGCTGCTCTCCCACCGCCCGCCACAGTCGCCTCCCCCCCGTCGGTACGTCCTCGCCGAGCTCCAGAGCTTGCCCTGCTCTCTCCGCTCCCTTCTCCTAACTTTGAGCTGCTGCAGACCCCTAAAGTTCGCTCCGCACCAGAACCACACAGCAGCGCCGTCGACCCGACAGCGCGCCGCGATCAGCCTCCGTCATGGCTGCACCCACAACCCAGTCTTTGAAGGTGCGTCTGAACACCCCTCTCCCCCCAAGTCCGTAACAACACTGACTGTCTGCAGTGTGTCGTAACCGGCGACGGTGCCGTAGGCAAGGTGGGTGCAGAGCGCCCGACCGCCTCCCCGGTGCTAACCACCTGCCCAGACATGTCTCCTCATCTCGTACACCACAAATGCCTTCCCCGGCGAGTACATCCCCACAGTGTAAGTTTTTGGCGTCTATTTCCCTCGCCCGTCCTTGCCGCTGACGCGCCGTCCGCGCAGCTTCGACAACTACTCCGCAAATGTCATGGTCGATGGCAAGCCCATAAGTCTCGGACTCTGGGACACGGCAGGACAGGAGGATTACGATCGTCTGCGGCCGCTGTCGTACCCCCAGACCGACGTCTTCCTAATCTGCTTCTCCATCGTGAGCCCGCCGTCATTTGACAACGTAAAGGCAAAGGTGAGGCGCCTCTCTCTCCACGCACCGCCCGGACCCCATGTGTAACGTTCCAAACAGTGGTACCCCGAAATCGACCACCACGCCCCTGGCGTGCCCATCATCCTTGTCGGCACTAAGCTTGATCTCCGGGACGACGAAGCCACAAAGGAGAGCCTGCGCCAGAAGAAGATGGCCCCCATACAGTACGAGCAGGCCGTCATGGTCGCAAAGGAGATCAAGGCCCAGAAGTACCTCGAGTGCTCAGCTCTGACACAGAGGAATCTGAAGAGTGTCTTCGATGAAGCCATCCGGTAGGTTTCTTTCATTTTTCCCTTTTTTCCCTCTTTTTTTTTTTTTTTAACTCTGTTGCTTTACAATT
>Ga0247757_10000215_pt1 | contig 48267 bp, 46 predicted proteins | sample UWRJL126311R4_FD_180929 | JGI IMG/M metagenome (GOLD analysis project Ga0247757, IMG submission 180929) | Plant litter microbial communities from Arlington Agricultural Research Station in Wisconsin, United States - UWRJ-L126-311R-4 | ecosystem: Environmental > Terrestrial > Plant litter >... | reverse complement strand
GTGCGTCGCGGTCGCGATCACGGTGGGGAGACGTTGGGCGCCCGTTTGTGGTACTGTTGCTTGTATAGGGGATCGTGGTACGGGCTGAGGAGTTGCTTCCTGCGTCGCTGGCTGGCCGAGCAGGGCTACCGCGCCAGTGTGAGGAAGCTGTTACTGAAGTGCGGGGGCTGAGCATGGAGGCTGGGTCTGCGTTTTCGTCATCTAGATCTCTTGTGCGTGCTCGTCGTAAAGGTGTGCCTGGTCGCGCGGTGCTGGCACTCAGATGGCTGGACCGCTTATCGCTGAACAGACTACCAGCCAGACTGTCGTTGTCTTGGTCTCTTTTCATGTGTGCTTCACGCTCCATGTCTTGCGCGACTTGGGCCTTGATATCTGCGCTTACACGCACCCACGCAAATGTGCGGAGTTGGGTAACCCAACCGCCACGCATGAGCCATGCAAGGATTTCCATGTACGCCTCACGGTGCTCAGCAGTGGGTATAAAAGTACGATAAGATTTTGGCGTTCCAGAGAGCATGCTTAACATCTTGGGGAGAGTGGGCAAAGTAGGGAACCGTTGAGCATACGCAGGGATGGCGGTTTGGAGATTCGACATGTCAGCGTTAGGCGAGACAATGTACGTATCCCTAGGATGTAAAGGGGAAATGAGTCTCGCTCGACGCCAATAGACTAGGTGGCTCGCAATGTATTCCATGTCCTGAGCTAGTATATTGTGCTTGTTGGATATCTTTAGGAGGGATTTTGTGGGCACAATATTGCGAATGTAGAACGAGAGAGCAGCGGCATTTCGCTTGTCAGCTTGCAAGTCTTTCAATATGACCTCTGGGTCTTGGAGAAGGAGCAATGCAGCGTGTTGGGTCATTGGGGCATCGTTATCGTCATCAACGACCACATTGGACGTGGTAAGCCACAGTCCGGGCATCTGAGGCTCCATAGTACTTGGTAGATAGGGCGTTGAATCTGCCTGTGGAATCTGAAAGGAGGTGTTGAAACTGGCATCGAAATGAATATGAGCGATCTTGTCAGTCGAAATGGCGTCAAACATGATCGCTAACGACCTCGCCAAGGGAGATGTGGAGACGATCTTTCTCCAGGTGGCTGTCAGCGGCTCCCCATTCTCCTTTGCGCGCTGTTTAACATCGATGATTCGTTTCGACTCCTTCCAAACATATTGGAAGCGGGCTTCTTCATACTTGAGCGCTTTGGCGTACTTTTTGGTTACATTGTCATACATGTCCTTGACACGCATCTGGTGTTCGAGCGCAGGAGGATTTAAGACGAAAACGACATTGAACATAGTCATGTCTGGGTTGTCGTTGGTGGTCGAGTTGCTCTTGACGTCGGATCCGACGTCAGACGCAGCTGCTGATGGGACAGCTGACTCCAGATCATGACCATAACCCGGTTCAAAGCCAGGTGGAAGCACGAATGCTTCCTTTTTTGACTCGGACTTCTTCTCAAGCAAATCTTCTTCGCCTTCTGAGTCATTGATGGTGAGGTTGGCCAGCAGATCACCCTCCTGCAGCTTCTCCTGGTCGGACCGCTTCCGTCTCTTCTTGCGTTTCTTCCACAGGCCATCCTCCCTCACAAACATGGGCGCACCAACAAAAACTACGCTCTCAACACCCAGTTCAAAGCGTCTTTTATTGAAGATTTTGGCTGGACATAATATCTTCTCCAATGCGTCCACCTTGAACCCAAGCACCGTGTCCCAGTCATGGTCACCGCCCTTCTGCTTCTCATTACTTTCATCCGAACTGCGCCCTGGCCCGCCCTCCAAATCACCATCCTCATCCTCGAAACTTTCTTGGCGCACCCATGCGCCCGAAGCTGGACGCAGCCTCTCTCGGTCGCGATGACTTGTGCCTGTGCGGCCTGACCCTCGCCCAGCGCTGGTTCTGCTTCCAGCCTCTATGTCATCGTCGCCACCTTCGTTCTCTGTTCCGCTATCCCAGTCACTGCTTGAGCTATTCGAGTCGAGACTCCCAGACGACGTGTCGTTGCCGAACCATGCGGGGGCTTGGTTGGCGGCAAGTGTGGCCGCCGACGGAGATATGGGTGGGTAATGAAAGACGAGGCGAGGTCCTAACGAGCGCGACTTGGTCACTAGGAGGATAGCCTGAAGGTGAGAAGCCGGTGGGAGGGGCCTGCAGCTACCTGTGAGCTGGTATTTTGATGGCATCGCGGGGTGCCAAAACACTTACAGGGTCATGGCGTGGTCAGAGCCCGTCGCAACATGGGCAATTACCGAACATGCATGCTGAATAGCAATACCTCGGAATTAGCGAGCGTTCTATTTCTTTTCGAGCGATGTAACTGGTGTTCAAGCGCGTTGAGTGGATGAAAGTAAGCTCCAGGTGGGGATGCTGCATGACAAAGAGCTTTGGCCCCATGCGCGCACCAAAGTTGCTTCATCGGTTGCGAGTGTCCAGCAACATCAATTCTATGCCCATGTTTAAAACGAGACGTGCTATGGGCAGGGGCATCATGAAGGTTTAGCCCTTCGTTTTGTCGCAACGCATGTTTTGGTTCCCAGACATTTCCATCGGTAAGGTTCAGTCATAAGTGATTGAAAACACAGAACCAAGCAACTATCGCGCCCTGCTGTTCATACAAAAAAGCTAGGTTGAATATACAATCTAATTCGCGTTCTTGACTCCACAACCTAACGTCGCCCTCTGAGTAAAAATCGTTACATGTACGTTGCCGTGTGGCGTGCATGTCAAGCACGCTCATGACGTCAGTCACCTGCCATTCTCCATATATGAGTTGTACCCCAGCTCCCTACTCTTTGTTATTTCACGCTAATAAACCGCACAACTACTTGAAAACACCTGGCACCCCCATACCTGCCTATAACCCTTACCCGCTATGTCATCCAACCAGCAAACCCAGCCTGGTCTCGTAGGCGGCCACGCACAATACGTCAAAGGTGCCGCTGAAGTGCGCCCAGCCCTCTGCATTGTGTCGCTCTGGTGAATCTAATTTTGCCCAGGAGATGGTCGGCAATGTAACTGGTCTCCCTATTTGGAAGGCCTCTGGTCAAGAAGACAAGACTGCGGCTGTCGACGCGATGCGGAAAGCCAGCGAGAATCGTGATTCGAGTAAAGGGTTCGGTGGAGTAGAAGAGACGGCAGGGAGCCTAGTGGGCTGTGAAGGAATGCAAAAGGAGGGAGCCGGGTCGAAGAAAGAGTAAATCTTGTTCAGAGAGCTTGCAGCTCGGTACAATTAGAAATTGTTATCTTGAGTACTGGACGAGGACCTAATGACAAGCTTTACGGGTGATCGGCATATTCCGTGTAGGTCTGCAATGAACTAAACGCCGAAATTATTATGTTATACACTCGTCAGTTAGTTATGGGCTAAAAATATATTTACTTACGTTATATGGAGGATCCTTCATCTCGTTGCCGTCAATCGTACGATCCCATGACATGTGTGCAAACTGAAAAGAGCGGTCGGTCCAACAAATCCACCTCACGGAATCAAGGCGCTGTGGAATTTAGTCCTAGAACAGCAAAAGCCGCACATTATACATGCAAGTATATGTCAGCAATGTTTCTCTAGCCTCATGCAAAGTATAATTGCTCTTAGCTCTTGGCAGCTTTCGTGAACAACGCAAGAACCATCAAGACCCTCGGAGACACACGAGCTAACGGGGATAAGGGGTTAGAGGCAAGTGGCAAGGATTTGTGCACAGCAATTATACCGAGGTGTAGTTAGCACCAACACTGCCTTACAAATCAACCTGTTTTTTTCCTCTCCTGGGTTATCTTGCTCGCAACCTTCCAATAGAGCTTGACAGAATATAAATTGCCCGCCCCAGTTCTCCTGTTGCGTCAGCCGCACCTCTATTCCAGAGCCGTTGCCAGTAGAGTTTAGAGAATATCCAACATGCCTTTCCCACTCGAGAACAAAAGCGTAGAGGGCATACCGTACTTCACTCCCCGCCATATTGCGTCCCCAGGAACGCCGTTGCCTTCTGGTACTGCGCCCGTGCCCACGCTTTTCAAGCCTCTTACCATTCGTGGCGCGACGCTTCGAAACAGAACCATTGTAGCCCCCATGTGCCAGTACTCAACCGCCGCTTTCGGTGAGCTGACTGGCGCTTGTAAGTAGAAATCAATACGCTCTTCAAATCTTGAGGACAGAGATGCTTATGCGTTACAGTGACCGACTACCACATCGCCACCCTCGGCCACTATGCGCTCAAGGGTGCTGCCCTGGTCATGGTCGAAGCGACAGGTGTCCAACCAAACGGGCGAATTTCACCTAACTGTCCTGGTCTGTGGTCCGATGCGCAGATCCCGGCTCTAAGGCGGGTGAGTGACTTCATCAAGAGCCAGGGAGCCTTAAGTGCAATCCAGCTTGCCCATGCTGGACGTAAGGCGAGTACCGTCGCACCTTGGATTAGTGGTAGTTTGCCTGGAAAGAAGATAAGTGCTCGAGCTACTGCCGATGTTGGAGGCTGGCCCGACAATGTTGTGGGGCCGATGGGCGGCGAAGAGTGGACATGGGACGGAAAGACAGACGCGGATACGAGCTTCTGTGTTCCGCGAGCACTTTCCGAGAAAGATATCGCGCAACTAGTTCAGGATTGGGCGAGCGCAGCCGAGCGAGCTGTGAAGGCTGGCGTTGATGTGATCGAGATTCATGGTGCCCATGGCTATCTTATTCATCAGTTCCTCAGTCCACTCACCAACCAACGCACGGATCAGTACGGGGGAAGCTTTGAAAACAGAGCCAGACTATTAGTCGAGATCATTCAGGCGATAAGGAAAGTGATACCAGAAAGCATGCCGCTTTTCTTGCGAATTAGCTCGACCGAGTGGATGGAGGAGACTGAGTTAGGCAAAACAATTGGCAGCTGGGACGTGGAGAGCTCGATACGGCTGGCGAAGATGCTTCCTGATCTTGGTATCGATCTGTTGGACGTAAGCAGCGGTGCTAATCACCATGAACAACGAATTCAGATGTTTGACTCGAAAGACTACCAAGTGCGCATTGCTTCACGCATTCGCGCTGCTCTGAAGGTTTCCGGCCACAAACTCCTCATTGGAGCCGTGGGACTTATTACTGATGCAGAGTGGGCTCGAGATATCCTCGAAGAGGGCGGGAGGCGCGATAAGGGTACGGATGCGGAGATTCAACGAGAGGCATTGGCTGCAGTGCAGATGACAGAAGAAAGAGACGACGGAGATCCAATGGCTGATGTCATCCTTGTAGCGAGACAGTTCATGCGGGAACCAGAATGGGTCCTTCGAATTGCTTGGAAATTGGGGGTTGATGTCGCGTGGCCCAATCAGTTCCTGCGAGTAAGGTTTCCCAAACTTTGAACTTTTATTTATTATTACACCGTCGGCGGCCGTGGGGGCTCCAGCAAATAGAATATGCCAAATACAACATCGGTTTTACAAGACACTGCGGCATGCTCCATTCGGATTCTCATACTAAGTCAGCTGGATTGGTGGTGGCGGAAATTTTTCTGTGCGCATCCTTGTTTAGCTGTCATCAGTCACTTCGATGGCTTCTTTTATGAGCTTGCAACATGAAATCAGTCGACGCAGTCCTTGGCTCAACCCCAGTGGACAAAGGCTCCGACCAGGATAGCGAGATAAGCAATAATTAGATCTCCACAGCGGCTGAATTCGTAAGTGTCAATTGCGCCTTACAAGAATCGCATAGCAACGTACTCTTGATTCGGTAGATAGGCAGCGCTTGACTGTGTATAAGATAGTGCCCGCAACTCGATCGAGATTCGTTTCTTCTTTATAATTACGATCACAGATAGATAAGCGTTGATTGAGAGATAGCTGCTCGTTAGCGCGCGTTTTGAACTCAATATACATAGGATAAACTTATATGAAAAATTCAGGGAACGTGTGTAGGATTAGATAAATCTGTGTGGCGCTGAGGCTGAGATTGTAGTTACTCCATCTCCAAACAGACAAGCAAACGGTCACAAGCAAAGTAATGTCAGCTTGCTTTGTCGGCAGTAACAGGTTTACGCAGCAGAAATCATTTTTCTCGCGCATGGTGTTGATGTGGCAATGGTTGTAGAATGATTGGAGGGATGAGAATGTAATTAAATCTTAGATGCGTCTTGGATGCATATCAAGGTCTTAAAAAAATAGTAAGTAGGACTGCGGCACTTCTGTGTCAAAGAAAAGAAAAGTGTACAGGAATACTACAACGCCGACATACTGCCATGTGAGCTAGGTCTGAAGACTTGAAGATCATTTGTTACCACAAAAGAAATCCTAAGTAGTCGTCTAGGCAACGGACCGAACATCGTCATCGCCTTCAAGCATAGTGCTGTTACTGAAGAATCGTTTCACAACCCGACCTCCGCCTGAACGTGTATGCGAACGATGAGCATACATCTCCTCCAGCTTCTCCACCTCGCGACACTTGGCCTCGTACTTCGCAATCGATTCATCACGCTCACGGTCTGCTGTGCTGCGCATTTGGATTGCCTTCTCTTTTTGCTCGCGGGCCTCGCGTAGCATGGAGCGTAGACTAGAGATCTCGTACTCAAAGTCATTACTGCCCTCATGATACTCGGTCACGGATTCGCAGACTTGCTCGTAACGGGTCTCGCATTCATGAAGTTTCTCACGGAGACCTTCACGCTCCTTCTTCATCGACTCGATTTGCAGGTTGATTGAGATGATAGTGCTCTGTACTTCTGAGAGCTCAATAGCAAGGATGTCCCGCTTGCTGCATGCTTCATCGCGCTCGCCCTCTACCCGCTCAATGCGCTCATGAAGGGAGTGGATAATCTCAAGCTTCTCTTTAATGGTAGACTCATGACGAAGGATGGTTTGTTGAAGAACAAGAATTTCGCGGTGGTGTTCATCAACTTCTTTACACTTCCCGTGATACCTCTCTTCGAGCTCCTCTTTCTCGATCTTGAGGCGACGAACTTCTTCGGATGTCTTGGTGATGGTCTCCCTCACCTCCCTGTGTTCAACCTCAAGTGAACGGAATTCTTCGCGGATAGAAGCAAGCTCGCTTTCACATTGCTCAAACTTGGACCTCCATCGCCTGCACTCGGCCTCAGCATGGTCCCACTTGCGATGCACCTCATCGACTTGGTGCCTGAGGTCCTTGACTTCCTTGTGAATTTGTTCGCGTTCGTACTTAATCTTAGTTGTGGTCTCTGTTAGCTCGCGCACTTCATGCTCCTTCTTCTCGTATGACTCATGGCTCTCCTTGAGCTTGCGTTCAAGGTCCTCTTCTCGGTGTCCGCACTTGCGCAAGCGCTCCTCTAGCTCATCCCTCTCATGGATCCACTCAAGCTTCTCCTTCTTGAGAGTAGAGTTGGTGTGTTTCAAGATAGTGACTTCCTTGTGTGAATGTTCATATTTGTTCTTCATCTCGGTGTGCGAAGTTTCTAGCTCGGTGAATTTTTGCTTCAAAGCCCGGATCTCGCCGTGATGCTTCCTGGCATCATCCTCAGCATGGCGACAGGCTTCCTGGGAGGCAACAAGCTTGATCTGTGTCTCTGAAAGCTTCGTCTTAGTCTCCTCGTGCTCTTCCTTGAGGTACTTATAGACGTCCTTCAATTCAGCGATTTCGCGGCGTGCATCACCCAACTCGCCATCTCTCTCAGCAAGCTTCCTCTTGAATTCAGCAGAGCTAGCAAGAGCAGCCTTAAGCTCAAGGCTAATCTTGACAATCTCCTTTTTCTTCTCGTCCACATCATGATGATGGTGCTTGTGTTCGCGCTCCTTGCGCTCAATGATCTCGGTATATTCCTCCACACGCTCGTACATACGATCCATTTCTTCGAGCCAGGACTCGCGCTCTGAGCTAATCTTCCTCCAAACTTCCTTGAGTGAAGTACTACGGCGCGTGATACCGGCCATGAGCTCTATGAGGGCGAAGAACTCACTTTCCGCCTGCGCGTTCAGCTCCTTGGAGACTTCAGAACGATGAGATCGTGAGAAGCCTCCACTTGACCGACGAGTGATATGACGACGTGAGCTGTACGAGCTACGGAGAGATCCAGTAGGACTGGACGTGCGGGGACGATGATGGCCATGGATTGGGCGAGGTGAAGTGAGCACAGAGAGTCTGTCCATATCTGCTGGGTGGCTCATGCGTCCAATCTCGTCGACAGAGACTTGGACCGAATCGAGCTTGTTGTGCGACAGCATAGCGCTGGTCGCATCGATGCTCTCGGAGTTCATGATCAAAGTAGACAAAGAGAAGAGCTACAGTTGGGACTGATAGGGAGATGGGAGTCGTCCAGCGGACGAAGAATGAAGAATCAGAAAGGACTAAGGATTTGGATACAAGGAGACGGCTTTGGGGTAGTCCTATATAGGCCCAAGTTTGGGGAAATACGGAAACCCCGCTCCTATCACTTTGCCACTGCAATGCACGTCCATCTCCAGCTGCAAAGTTCAGCGTAGCCACAGGCAGGTGGGCCTTCCCCTATCAATGAGATGCCTCTTCCGCAGCTGACCTGCATCCAATTGGTCTAGAGCTGCATCCCAGACGCACTCTCCGGACCACACAGCTGAGAGCCAAACCCTGAATTCGGGTGTAAGCGAAGAGGCGTCGTACATCGTGCCGTCCCACGCCCAGCAGCGTGGGCACTAGGCCTGCTTCAGGCGCTGGGTGTGTGGGCTCATCTGGGTCGTCGCCTTTGATTCACGGCCTAAGCTTCTCTCGCATGAGCCCCATAACACAGCCTTCCAGTTCGGAGACAGATCTACGTTGTCCAGAAAGTTTAACCTCTATCTTGTGCCGAGTTCCTCTGAGGTTCAATATGTCTCGCTAGCCCCTGTTTGCACCCATCGCCTTCGGGGCGACGTAGAAAGTGCCACGGTATACTACTGCCTCGCTCCCGCAATCCAGATTGGAGTGTCGATAGTTGCAGCTACAATCAAAACCGACGCACCCATCCCAGACGCGTGCAATCTACGTGCAAAAAGAAAAAGGGCATGCAGCCAACCGAGACACCTCGGCGAGGCGGACATCCCGACCACTCCAATACACCGCAACGCCCGCTCAGCCAGCCTCCGGACGCGCCTTCGCTAAAGTTAGCCCTTTTACGCATCGAGTCAACGCATACCCCTGCACAGCCCAATAGGGACCAAGGCTCACGAAACAGGCCATCAGCACATCGCTCGATCGGGAATGTCCATGTCCAGGGTCCATGTCCAGGGTCCATAGCACGCACCACTAATCCAGACCAGCGTGTCCATGCCGCTTTTACCCTGTAGACGAACCGCGTGGCTGGGCTGAGACTCGCCTCTACGAGTGGCGTCTCGTACACGGCTCGCGAGGCTTATTGGTGTACTGTTGAGCTACACAAGGCACGCGAACGTGTAGTCCAAACGTCTCCGTTTTAGGGCGAGGATACCAAAGCTCATGGTCTGGTACCTTGCAGACGCCATCTAGCCTTCAGCCTCGTGGGCCATGGTGCGAGGCATCCACGAGGGCATGATGGGACCAGAAGCTGCGCTCCACCGTTATCTTTACTAGAAAAATTGAATATAAAAAGTGGCATACTCACCTTGTGCAACACCATCGAGCAGCAGACTCACTCACATCCTTTCCCTTCCTTTACTGAGCATAATCTCAACATCATTTCATCATGTCTTTCTACGTCTACCATGGCAAGCTCAACAATGAGCTGGTCGTTGTCGTGCTACCCAAGGGCACGGTTGAGGTTGACGATCCAGTCTTCTTCTACACTTCAACCCAACAGAAGAAGCAGCAGTTCTTGACCTACCGAGCCGCAGAAGTCTCCCTCACCGAAGATGATAATGACCGCTTCAAGTTCAAGGACCCATACTATACCTACGATGCTGTCTCCAAGAAGAACTACAAGGAGATTAGCCTCTCCAGGAAGAGCATCACTGGCGAGTCCGCCACTATGGTTCTTACCCGCCAATACGACCAGCCACACACAGCCATCCCGCTGTCTAGCGAACCGAGGATCTGGACCGGCGCCCTTGAGTTCCACAAATGGGCTGACAAGGAGGCATTCATCATCGTTGCCCCACAAGGCCTCGGCAAAGGCAAGCCCATCGTCTGCATCTGGCAGTGGACCATAGATGACAAGAACGTGAAGAAGGTTCTTTCATTCGGCAACAGCACGCAGAACTCAGATGCTAAGACTCCCGAAATATTCTCTTTCTCACAAAACGGTTACTACACACTCAGTTGCGTAGTAAACAGTGCCACAGGTGGCCTTGGTGTGGCCATCAAGAGTGAATCTAACGCAGAGCAAAAGCAGAAGGAATTAGTCCTCTCAGCAAAGGTCAACCTCGGAGCGGAGCACACTTTCTCCCCATCCAGGGGCAGCCCAGAGAAGCTTACCTTTGATTGCTTCCGTCCGTTTTCCAAGCCTCAACTGCCGCGCATTGCAACACCGCTCCCATTCCCTGCCGACCTTGTCGAGACCCTGAGCTACTCGGCAGCTTATGTTGACCAGGCGGGATACCTCGCCAAGTACGCCATCGGTCAGTTTGACAAGCTTGATCGTTCTTACAACTTGCTTGAGAAAAAGGCCGATGGCAGAGCGGCCAAGATCACAACGCTCGAAGCTGAGGTCCTCAGTCTTGGAGAGAAGAACAAGATCGAGGTTGGCAAGAACAAGCAGCTCGAGAGGCAACTTAAGGAGGCGCGCTCCACGGCTGCTGAACGTGAGACCAGTCTCCAGGCGCAACTCAAGGAGGCATTGGCCAAGCTTCATCAGTCTGAGAAGAAGCTCGAGGGCTCCAGGAAGACCATCAAGACTCTCGAGACCGCGATCGAGGCCGACAAGCTCGCAGATCTCCAGCGCGACATTAAGCATGCAGAGCATGAGAAGGAAGACCATGCAGCAATAGACATGCTCAACCAAGCTTTGGATAAGGCCACTACGACAATCCGATGCCTGGAGGAGCAGAGTGCTCAGAAAGATTGCGTCATTATCGGGCTTGAAACGAAGCTCCACACGGCCAAAGAGCAGCTCGCAGGAGCTGAGGAGAAGATTTGCGAGCTAGAAGTCAAGCTCACCACAGAGAAGAAGCGCTCGGAGGAGATTCGGGAGCAGCTTGAGCAGACTGAGCACAAACTCTCGCTTTCAGAACAAGACAAAGTACATCTTCGTGCTGAAGTTAAAAACCTGTACGAATCGCTCGAAGCAGCCAACAAGAACGCGACATGCTTGGAGACTGAGCTTAAGGCCAAGAAGGGTGAACTTGATACGAAGAAGGAGGAATGCAAGAAGTTGAATAATAAGGTGGACAGAACTTTAGAACAACTGAGGGAGAAAGCGGAGGCGGTCAAGGCACTCGAGGAGTCGGTGGAAGCACTCCAGAATTTGGAAAAAGCACTCCGGAATTCGGCAGAAGCATCTAAGAAGTCAGCGAAAGAGAAACATGAGAGTACCGTAAGGGATTATGAGGGCCAGATCTTTGAACTCAACGAAGAGATTAGAGAACTGAGCACCAAGACTGGGGTGAAGACCGGGGTGAAGACTGAGGTTGTCGAGGTTGTCGTCTGACTATCCGTTGGAAAGACGATGCGCTTCTATAGCCGCTGGGTAGTAGGGTGGATACTGAGACCTATCAGACGGTTTCTGCAGAAGTCTGGACGATAACACCATTTTCAATTTGTTTCTTTTGTCTCTCTCTTTGGGTTAGGGTGAGTACGGGCATACATATGTCAAGGTGTCTAACTGGCGCGATAAATTAGAGTGTGTAGAATAGTACTATTCAATCCTCTATTACATTTTGAAAGACGCTTGGTTTTCCTGCTATAAGTCCGCTTCCTTTTGGCGACAAGGAACAATCTAAAACGTTCGATGTTTCCCCGTTGACGTTGTCATGCACTACGTTTTTGAAACGAAGATCGACACTTCACACAGCTTGGCAGTTGTCCGGTGCATGATCTTTATTCGTGGAGTTACAGAAGAATCTCTTCCAAACAGTTTTGTTATGCACGATGAGCGCACGTGCCACCATGTTAGGATCCTACCCATTCTCAGGTTTGCGAGATCTAGACAGTCTATTGTGGAAATGAACAGGAGCTGTTCGGCCCACTTTTCGGGATAAAGATGTTTTCAAAAAATTGAAACGAATATCAAGTCAACGAATCGGAGCGGTGCCTGAGTTTCAAACCATTGGGCTGTATATGTTGTCAAGTACTACTAAAGTGAGAACATGAGCATATTCAGAACTGGTTCCTCACTGAGACACTTCAGTCGTTTTTAAATATTCGATTTGTGTGAAGCCTCTTCATTCAGAAAATACCTTTGTTTTATCGTCATATCTAGAGACTCTCTTTCCATTTTTACACAACCTCACATCGGTCACAATGAAGACTGCTGTCAGCGCTGCTATCTTGGCTTTCACCACCTCCGTTACTTCCACGAGCCTCTTCCCGCGCGCCAACTTCCCCATTCCTGCATCAAAAGGCTCTGTCACTTTGAATGCGACCCAGGGAATTACTGGTGTATTTGATGGCGGCATGAAAACCTATGATCGCGGTGTTTCGTGTACCGGCCAGGCGGAAGGTAGCGACTCGGACGCTGTATTCAGCCTCGCCAATGGGGCTACGCTCAAAAATGCCATCATCGGGGCAAAGCAGATCGAAGGTGTACATTGCCAAGGGTCGTGTACCATCGAAAACGTGTGGTGGGAAGCTGTCTGTGAAGGTGAGGGTTTCTCGCCCCATTGCCCTGTACGGCAAGCTAACAATTAGCAGATGCTCTTTCTCTGAAAGGGGATGGAGACGCTACTATCACCGGTGGTGGTGCCACAGGTGCCGAAGACAAAGTCATACAGCAAAATGGAGCAGGCACCGTGACCGTTGACGGCTTCACCGTCGCTGATTTCGGGAAACTCTATCGCGCATGTGGCAACTGCAAGAAGAGCGCTGAACGTCACGTTGTGATTAAGAATGTCAAGGCGTCCAGCGGCAAACTTCTTGCCGGAATCAACACCAACTTTGGGGACACCGCTACGATTACGGGTACCTGCGCTACTAATGTTAAGGTGGTGTGCACAGAATTCCAGGGCACTACTCCCGGTAACGAGCCTGAGGAGGTCTCATCCGGGCCGAGCAATGCGTGCAAGTACACCGAATCTGAGATTCAGGCGTGCTAGATCCTCAAGGGCTAGCCTTTGGAAAAGTTTCCTGTACATTCCTTTAGGGAGCACATACTCGACTTGCTGTGAGCTTCTGCACATATTGGATACTTAGTTTTCGTTCGGTTGTAGAATAGGCTATATAAGTTGTGGGCAGCTTGATAGCCTCGCTTTATAGAAACGTTTCATATGACCATGGTTGGTTTCATTCCTCACAGCATTCTCACGTCCTCCTTTATTTGTGTCAAATGCGTAGAGTCGGTAGGTACAACAGAACCCAATGACTCATACTATTTACACATATCGGGACTTGCGGTGCCAACCCCTACCCATGCACAGTGTAGAAACTAGCGGTGCCCGAAACAAATAGGCATCGACACACCTATTGATAGAACAGATGCATGCCAATTTGATCAGGCCCCTGTATTGGTATCCCAACAACAAAGTGAGCCAATTCAACCTATATACTCGAAACCCTTAAAACTCGAATAGAAGAAGGGTCCAAACAAGGGCATGACTTGGGTTGTGACACAGCACGTCTCCTGGAACTTAATTTGAGGCTCAGGGTATTCCTTCATCGAGCTTTGAGGAAAGTAAAGAAATCCCGCATCCGTGACGTAGTGATGGTAGAGCTTTAAAGGTAGTGACATTGAGGAAACATTCAGACCATCTTCGGCCATGTCCTCTCAACAGATGCTTTCCGTCTTTTCTATACATTTTTGAATTCATGAACCTGTCTTCTACGCAGCTCCTCCAGGCATCAAATTCTTGCCTTTTACACTCTTCCATTCCATTCCAAAGCTTACAAGGCAAGCAAGCGCCCCTGTTGCCACGCTTAGGATCATCGCTGTCGTTATGGCCGTTGTATAAGCGACTAACACCCCTGATAGATACTCAATAGGTACCACGTGCCTCACGTACGTGGCACCCGCATTAATGACGATGCGCGGATCGACAGCAGGAGCGTACTTTGGGATTTCCTTAGCCAGACTGTTGATGAAGATGTTTTGAGCAATGGAGATAGCGATGGCGCCGCCCAACGAATTGAAGAACATGACCAGGGCATTCGCAGTCGGCATGTCCTTTTCGCTAGTCACAACTTGGACTGCAACGAAGGGGATCTGAACGCTTGCGCCGGCGCCCAGGCCCGCGAGGATCTGGTAACCGACCCAGTGACCGGCAGAGGAGTCGAGTTTAAGCGTATACAGCATTCCAGAACCGATGGCGAAGACGGCACTGCCGAACCACATGAAGGGGGCATAGTAGCCAAGAACGGTAATCAGGCCGCCGATTACAATGGAAGAGAGGGTGATACTGCAGAGGTAGGCAATGGTGCGAATCCCTGAACCTTCAGCTGTGGTACCTTTGGAGGCTTGGAAGTAAAAGGGGAGGTAGAAGATGTGACTCGAGGAAAGGTCAGTTAAGAATTTTTGTGAGTAGGGATAGGAAACTCACGTGTATAGCGCCATAGAAAGGAAGGCGGTGAAGACACAGCTTACGAGGACGGTCTGTTGCTTCATGACACGGAGTGGTATAGTCGCTCGATCTTTCTGCCAGATCTGTATCCCGATAAAGACGCTGATAATGAGACCGAAGCCCAGCAGGTTGCCCCAGACTTTTGAATTTTTCCATGGATACGTCTGGCCACCCCACTGAAGTGCCAACAGCAGACTTACGATTGCACAGATAAGGAAGACTGCGCCCATAAGGTCGACCTCTTGTAGGCGCTTCTTGATTGGGATGTGGCTGTACTGACGCTCCGGGTTGGAGAAGAAGAAGAAAACAACGGCGAGGGAAATTCCGCCGAAGGGGAGGTTGATCCAAAAGCACCAACGCCATGAGGCTCGATCAGTTAAGGCACCGCCGAGCAATGGACCTACGACACTAGCAATACCAAACATGGAAGACAGTGCGGCGATGTAAATGGCGCGTTTTCTCAACGGGACTGCGTACCCGATGATAGTCATTCCACCAGAGAATAGAGCCGCAGCGCCGGCGCCGGCGACGGCACGGCCGACGATGAACATGGGACTACTAGTAGCTGCAGCGCAAATGATGGAGCCGACTTCGAAAAGAAGCAGTGCAAACAGGTAGGTGTACTTGACATCAAAGTATGTGTACACTTTGCCAAAGGAAGGCTGTAGGGAGCAAGTTGTTAGTAGGTATGACGAGCCATACCAGCCAACATCTTCGAGAGAGTTGAAGACGGTGGTGATTTTGGGGATGGCGGTCGCGATGATGGTATTGTCGAGTGCGATGACGAAAGTAGTAAGACAGAGGCCTAGCGAGAGAATGCCGAGCTTGAAGCCGGATAGGTATTTGGACTCGTCGTCGGTCTCAGCAGTGTCCTTTTCTTCACCCTCCTGTTGTCCTTCTCCTGCGTTGGAAGCTGCATGCTCGCCTTTGACCTCATGCACGACTCTCGCTGCTGCACCCCTCTTTTCCGAGGTCTGCTCAGCACTGGCCTCGCTGGCAGCATCGTGCTCGACACGAACCTCTTTCTCACTCGTCACGATTCCATTCGACGTTTCTGTAGTGAGCGTCGTTTGCTTCTCAGAATCTCCGACACGTTGGTCGTGTTCGTGGTCTGTGGGACAACGGCCCGTCTCATCTTGGGGAGAAGCCATGGACAAATGTGCGCACCGTTACACAAGGCGTACAAGGTCGATGGTGAAAAGGAGGAGGCTATTTCCGAGTAAAGGAAGAATGCTAGGTCCCAGAGGACACTCCAGAAGGCGCAATCGACGGAGGCTATTACAAAGGCATACAAAGAAAAGCTGAGGGCAGCAAGGCGTCTCTTGCGCCTCGGCGGAAGAGAGAAAGCAAAGAGCAAGACAGGAGCGTGGTGGCGAGACGACAGCAAGACGACAGCAATATAGCAGGGCTAGATTTCCCTATGTACTTCCTAAACGATGTCGCATTCCAGCACAACGGGTGCGCTCGACCCGATGATTGGCCCCGGCGGGGGAACAGGAAACTGGACACAGGCCACAGGCCACAGAGCAGGGGAGGATCTGGCTGGAAACCACCTTCTCGAAGCACGGCGCTGCACCGTGGACAGGGAGCGTGGAGGCGAGCCTCGGAATGCAATCATTCCGAGCAAGTGCTTCCAGCAGGTGACCCCGCCCGCCAATCAGCTCCGAGAGGGCCGGCTGTTTGGGGCTGGCGGGCCTTCGCTTCGGCTTGCTCTCGTGCGGTTGCGGTCCGGATGTGTTCCTTTTCTGTTGTTCTCTGACTGTTCTCCATCTTCCTCTTCTGCTTCTGGTGATGGCCGTTGTTGGATGCCTGGCGTGCAGCTGGGACTTGGACTTGGGCGGGGAAAGGAGCAGGCAGGGACGTGAGTCTCACCGACCACGGGGCAGAGGATGCGCACGCTGCGATCCCAGTTCGGCTGCACCTGCACCTGCACGTCGCCGCCCGGAGTGTATTGTATTGTATTGTGGGAGATGGTTGATATTCCCGAAGACCACGTTGTTCGTCCTCCAAGCCCATGTGGGAACCCAGGAAGCTTCGCCAGGATGCGCACTTGGTACCAGGTGTAGCTCATCGTCTTCTCCACGCTGAGGATTTGCAGCCCAGTGCATGTCCACCGCGAGAGCTGACGGGCATAGGTGGAGACATGTGCATATGTGCGGGCTGGAGTGGTTCCCCTTTCGGTGCCCCTTGAGCGCCAACCGAGGCAGCTAGGCCCTACCGCATGCACCGTATAGCGTATCCAGCGTATCCAACGTATGCCGCTTGGTGACGTGCTCAGCTGCCCAGGCTTATGTAAATCCCCACAAGGCAACTATTTTCCATCAACCGTCCGTTCTAGCATGGAACATATCATTCACATATCGTAGATGGTCGAGTCACATGGACCTGCATTGTATTATCGTCTGCATTCCAATACCATACTACAAAATACGCCATTCTTCCTTTTGCCATACATGAGGGCATTGGCCACTGGACCTAGACCGAAAGCACACATAACTGCCCCCCCTCCCCCAATCAAAGGCCGATCGTAACTTGTAGTCGCCATCTCGAAGCTGGCAAGCTCATTACTGGTCATCTTGTCAGCACGCCTCACCCTTGGGACATGGACATTTCTTTCTCTCCCTCTCGCTTATCTTTCTCTCTCTTCCCTTTCTCTCTTTATATATTTATATATATATCCACCCACCTTTTGGGAGCAATTGGTGCATGGTTCTGCGACCTTGACCGTCGTCAGGATGATTCCTTCGTTACCTCGCGGGCATCGCTTCTGTACCATCTGGGCCTTGGCGCAGAGCTGCTGGAACACCATCTCTGTGTGCCCGCAGCTCCGACTGTATGCGTGGTAATAGCACATTCCGACCGACGAGGCTTTCGTTAGAAGAGAAGAAAGAAAACAGATGGTCCCGACGACGAGTGGCGCACCAAGGGTAAGCTGAATTGCACGGCCGAGGGCTCGTTGGGCGATGGATTATCGCTCGATTTTGGTGCAATGGGAGAAGGGCCTGCGCAGCATTCTTTTTATCTACCGACAATGAGGACCTCTCCCGAGTGGCATTCCACGATTTCGGCTCGGTGCACCGTTTGACTGTGAAAGACAAGCGGTGACAGCCACACGTCCGCCGCGGGTCTGCGTCACTGAAGAGGGAAAAAGGGGCTCGTGGCAGAATTGGAAAAGAATAGAGGCAAACCATACCAAGCATGCCTTTGCTGCATTTCGGTAGCTAGGTGGCACCGATTGCTTTCTGCACAGTTGATCAATCCTTCCATTCGAGAAGCGTCCGTTGAGCAAACGACGGAACAGGGCACCTGCGAGACGTGCGAGGTGGTGACGGTGGTCTCCCAAGTCACACAATCGCGTGGTGTCTCAGCAGCCAGCGTATGAGATTCGACATGGGCCATGCGACGAGCAGGTAGCAGGCGGTCCGGGACGAGCCCTAGACAGCTATGGAAAACGGGGGTGGTTCCAGAAGGGAGAAGAAGAGACCTTGTTCGTTCTTGGCTGTCGAAGATGGGAATCATGGTTTTCTCCACTCTTGTGCATATGGGCTGCATTGCCGTCGGCATGCAGCAGCCTTGTATGCATGCACGTCGGTCGAAGTGCAATGGATCAAGCTACTGTGGAATTATTCGAGATTGGGGAGAGCAGGACGTTGTGGCTGGTCGAGTTTGGCGATTGGCCAGGGCGGCAAACTTGAAGGCACGACCTTTTAGACCAGGACAGGAAAACAAAGTTGCTATGCCACCGACGACAGCGCTGCTCTGTTCAACTGGAAAGGGCGGGCCATACACGGTGGCCAACGTTGGTCAATGGCTGGCAGGACCATCTTGGTAGAGACGATTGCTGTGTGGAGTGGGCACCAGCTGGGCCGGGGTAAGGCGCGGGATTCGGTCAGCGACTGTCCAGGTGGTCAATTGATCCGAGGCTGAACGGGAGCAATGCAAAGTCGTGCCACGTCGTCGCTGCGCGGCAGATCTCTCGCGATCTGAGTGTGTTTGTGAGGCGTGTGCATGTGTGCCAACAGCAGGGCGGGAGTGGGCCAATGACGGCAGCCGGCTCACCGCTGGTTCGGGTCGCGGCTTGGGGCGCCCAAGACTGACGATGCGAACGGCTGCACGAGTTACGAGTTGCAGGTTTGGACGCCCTCGGCGGCGACGTCGGTCGCAGTCACCATCTGGCGCTGGACGAGGGCCTCGGAGCTTGCAGAGGGGGCCATGGGCTGGCGGATGCAGACCTCGAATGCCCAGGCGACTTGGTGGGGAGGAAGGCGAGGAAGAGGAACACGGCTCTCCGTCAGCGAGATGGCGGCATCCAGGGCCCCTGGCGAGGTAGAGGGCGTGCTGTGCGTATCTGCCTATACTCCGTACATGTCTCCGTCCATGGCTGGCGAAGTTGCAAGGCCGGCCGACGGCGAGACGGACGATGATGTGCTGGCAATGGCGCGCCCAAACAGGCAAGCGAGCGCGGAGGCTCCGCTGGGCCCCAAAAGCCACGCCTCCGTTGCATTGACACGTCGCTCGTCGCTCCTGCACATTGACGCAGGAGCAGGCAGGAGCAGTCCGGGGCTCTGGGGCTGCACGGCAGCAACCCTCTGCTCTCCCCGGCGACGATGCATCTTCCCAATTCCACTTCCACCTCCACCTCCACCTCCACGCCCCGTCCTGCCCACGAAACTGCGCCGGACGAGACAGCCCGCTTCGACCGCGACCGCGACCGCGACCACGCGACGGAGCAGACGCCGCCCGTCTGGAGTGCCCTGGTCTCTGCTCCCGCTGGCCCTGTGGGCGCCGAGCGCTTCTTCCCGGTCCCCAACTGCTTCCAGCGCCCGCAAGCACTGACCGCCCTACACCGCCTGCCAGACGTCACGCCGTTGTATATACCTGGGCCCTGGCCCAGACAGTTGCGCGCGACGCCGACTGCGATTGCGACTGCGACTACGACTGCGACGCCGGAAGACATCGCAATGCGCTGGCTGCTGTCCCGCCATCCAACGCCCTGCGTCTGCCGCCTCATGATTGATGCCTACTAGCCATTGGCCCACCACCAGACCCCGCCGTCGAATGGGAGCACTCCTGCCCACTCCATCATTCACCGACGCCACACTTTTTCCCGCTTCGTCGTCCCCCCACCCCGCAAAAGTACTGTATGCATCATCTGTGCATGCCTGCATACCCAACATCCATGGCTGACAGCTGTACAGGCAGATTCACCCTTCAATTGTATAACACCACCACCTCTGTATCGCCCCGTCCCATCTTATTCCGCACTGTTTTGCCTTGTACCATAGTCCTCGCCTAATCTGGCAAGCCCGCCAACATAATCGCGCATCCACCCTGCCCTATCCAGTCACGGGGGCCGCCATTCACACCAAGCCTTTCTGCGCACCCTGCCTTTTCCTGAAACGGATCAATTGGCTATCACTGCGCGCCAAAGTCGCACTGTGTCTGCTTTCGAGATACAGCGCGACGGTTGGTCCACGCTCGCTTTTGATGGTCAGTTCCTGTGTTTCCTGCTCCACGTTGCCTCCCTCGCCCCATCTTCATCTCATCGCTGACATGACAGTTAGCTCCCTAGAAGATGGCATCGTTGGACTTCGATCAGAAATTTCTCGGTCGAATAGCTAAACAGACTAATAATAGCAATGCCCTCCTCTCTGCCTCACTGTATCAAATTCTAGGCTTGTCAGTTCTCCTCTCGCGCCGTCTCATTCGGGCTAGAAAGCTCCGCAAGCTCGATACCAGCCGCGATACACCCTCGCTCGCGCTCTACCAGCATATTCTGTGGCTGTCTCGAGAAGGTCTTTCCATCTTGGAACTCTACGTCCTACCCTACGCTCAAGACAATCAGTATGGCCCCGAATGTAGGGTCCTTAGCGTCAAGCTACGTGCAAGCTTTTACCATATCTTCTGTCTGTTCCACAATCAGCCCCCTGTCACGGCGACGAACATGACAACAACCGACCCACGAACAATTGGCGCACCGCCCTTGCCCCTGATGGAACGGCCAGGCAATGCCCAGCCTCGCCCTGTCGACCCCTCCAGCCTCTCCCCATCTTCCAAACGCGCTGGAAAGCAGCCCATGCTGCGCGAGCCCATCGATTCCATCGTGTCGGAGACATCCTTTGTCACCAACCCCTATGCAGGCGGTCCCGTTGGCACTCCGTCGCCCGCTCCTCCCAATGCTCCGCCAGGTCTCCATCCCATTCCCATTCCCCAGCCTTCTTCGTTCATTCTTCCGCCCTTGAATTTTGTTCCCTTGGCTGGAGGTTATTTCACAACGGCTACTACCTATGCAACCTCGTTTCTTCCCGGCTCGCACCCCTTGAGGTTGTCGGTGGCTCTTGAGCACAGCGCCTTCCTCTGGGATTGCTTGCATGATCATGAAGGCTCGAGACGCATAGCTCGACGTGCCATCAAGGACGTCTATCGTGCGCAGGAGGCCATGGACGACAGCGAGTTCGAAGACGCTGCAGAACTGGTAGGTATACTGGGCCGCATGATGAAGCGTAAAAGCTGGGAGGGCACCCCGCGCGTTGGTGGTCTTGCGACTCCGGAGCCGACGGCGCCCGGCATACCTGGTGGCACCCAACCTAGCAGCACTGGCGGCCAACCCAGCGACAAGACCCTGGCCAAGCTTGACCAGGACCGTCCACAAGCGAGTAGGAGAGTCGCTGAGGGCCCTCCCCTGTCAAATGTGAATCCAGAATCTTGGACCAAGGGTGCTCAGCACGTTCGTAGTCGGTCAAATTCTACAACAAAGCCCAGCACGAAGGAAAGGGGAAGCGGCAATCAGGAGACTACACCGCGACAGAGCTCACAACGTTCGGCGGGCGGTAGTCAAGATACTACGCCACGTGCGAAGCACACCCGTGTTGAAAGTGGCTCACGTACAACGCCCCGAACCCCACAAGGTGGCCTTTCTCCAGCTTCGCCTTCGATGACGCGAACGATTTATCAGCAACCGAGCGCCATCTCCGCTAGAAGTACCCCTAGAAGCACCCCGGTAAATGGAAACTCTACCCCAGTGTCCCCCAGCGCTGCTGCTTTACACGCCTCAGAGACTATCCGGATGTCGCCTACTCTGCGTCGTTCGCCACCTTTGCGGGCATCACCGGCCCAGGAATACACCTATCCTCAACCACGACGATGACAATCAGAAGGGCGTGGGAAGACTAGGAAGATGGAGGTCCAGTGGACAATACCCGATGTTGAGGCGCAGATAGTACTGCGTCCACCAAGTGGATCACCGTCTATTCCTACCACGCCCTCACAGCAACGAGCCTCGGGATGATCAAATTCCTTCCAAGGACTCTCAAATGAGCTTACCCAAAGCTCTGTTTGGTTCCCATCCAACCCAATCGGGCCGGAGTACAGAGTTTCGTATCGAGTACTAAAGCCTCTCAGGTGCTCACAAGATCTTGTTTCATTTACCCCGACCAAGGAGAGGTGTTTTCCTCCCAGAATTTCGCTTCTTGTATATTATCCACGTTCCCAGGACGCATACATATCTCTTCACTGGGACCTGTAATCTGCATTCGCATTCGCGGAAAAAAAGCCACGCCTTAGATTTGGTGGCTGTCTCTCTATCTTACCCGGGTTAAGGGTCGTTTTGGTTCTTTTAGCTCAAGATACCATTTTGTTGGTCGAAATTTCACCCCTCGGATCTTGGAATAAAAGGCGTTTGGAGCACCGCAATCCTTTCAGTTGAATATCGGAGCACGTAATACAACACTTTGGATGCGTTTGGCCTGATTTGTTCCCATCCCAAGAAGCTCTGGTGACAGCAGGATGAATTTTTCCGAGTACTAAACTACAGTGTAGATCCCTGATGTCAGGGACAAATATCTTAAGGTAAGGTAAATCCAATTGCTACAACCTAAGGTCTTTGGTCGAGCAAACCCTTGAGCTATGAAGACATTTGAGACCCAACTCTCTCGCAAACCGTGATGCAATGGGCGCAGCGCGTGACTGAAAGCAAATTTTTGGGCTGCGCTCGTGACCCGGAGAAAGCCTAGTTGCCCACCTGCATTGCACATTACCTTCATTCTCTGACACACCCAGTCAAACCTGCCGACCCTGGGCTTTTCCCTCTGTGTCCCTTTTCACCTCAGCACAAATACGCTCCATTATCGCCATTCTAAAGCCTAGCAATTGACCGTTCCCTCCGGTCCCATTCTCGCGACCACCCAAGTTGCCAGCAATCGCATCACCTGGCAAACAATAGGGCCCTGTCCTAAGCGCGCGCATACCCTGCGGCAGCAAAAGGTTCCTTCGTTCCTCCTGGAGCTTGTCCAGATCGGTAGCCTCCCTGAGCATCGCCTCAGCTTGCTTCAAGACGTTATAGTCGGATTGTGTCTGAGTACGTTCGTACTCTTGTCTGGCGAGTTGTACAAATCGCCCTACGAGCGCAATCCTGCATGCTCCTTTACGAATCCACTCTTCACGTTTAGCTTTCTCGGCTTCGTGGCGGCTCTGAATCGGCGCGCTTGCTTGCTGAATGGGTTGTGTCGAGCCACTCCGTGCCATAGAGGGCACTGGTGGAACAAGGTGCTGGGTGGTGTGCATCATTGGCTGTGTTCGAGATGAAGGTGTGTCACGAAGCATTCGGAGATGCTGTTCAAAGTTTGGGAGCCGACAGTAGGGCAGAGTGGTATTTTGCTCCCAACTCGTATCATGATCGCCACGGGAAGCCTGGCCGTGCTCAGTAAACGGATCGTTGGCATCATCAACAGTGGTTGCGTATAGCTTTGGTCCAGCCAAACCTGTTCTCTGGGCATTTTTCGTCGAATTACTCACTGCAGTGACGTTTAAACTGCTGCTCCACGGGCCTGTAGTTGCTATGGTAGCCGTCTTAGGTGCACTTACTGGACGGCTGCGCGGTAAAGACGTTGTCTGGACGAGTGGCGCTGTACCTGGAGGAGACTGTGCAACCAGACCGGAGCCGTCGCTGCCCAGATCGCTGGTATAGTGTCCAGGTCCCAAGGGTGAAGGCTTCACAGGAACCGCTGAGACACGACGTTGATGCAATGCAGTCTGAGGCCGAGCCACGGAGGATGGCTGCGAGAGTGGAGCCGTCACATCGCTGTGTTCGAGTGCGTGTTGGAGAATGCAACTGCACTTTTTGGATAACGAAGACGAGTCTGGGAGGTCGACCGGAATACTGGGTAGGGAGTGAGCATCTGCACCCTCAGCAATTTTCGACTTTATGGTTGTATCTGACCGTGGTGTAGATGAAGTGTTAGTACCCGCTGCTGCTGATGCCGTCGAGGTGTCGTCTCTGACGCGTAGCTGGGCTACTGGCTCTGGCCCGCTCTGTTCATCTAGTTCCCCGATTTCATCTTCATCCATTGAATGCTTTGCATCCCGACTGTTAGGTTCAGGCTCTGTTTCGATCGTGGCCATACCTACGCGTGCGTCTCTCAGCATACGGCTGGGCGTGACGGTCTCGTCCGATCTGGGCGAGCTCATTTCCGCGCTCGAACTCTCTGTTATGTTTGTGTCCTCGTCATCCATCTCGCCGCGCTCGCCGCGCCAGTGGTACGGCGTTAATGGCGTGGAAGTTTGGTCAGCAAACGGCAGTAGCAACAGCCCGTAGTTTTGCGAGCGCTGTATCTCCAGTAGGACTCGGGTCCAATCATCTTGTGTACCGTTGTTGTAGCTGCTATGGCCGTTACCGTCGTCAACCGCAGAGGATGTGGCCAACTTGGACGAGCTGGGTGCTGACGGGGAGGCGGTGGCAGCGGAATTGAAGCTGTTCTCGTCTCCGTTACCGCCTGTGCCAGCGGCTGCGCGGTTAGGTATCGGCGCCATAGAGGTTGAACGCAACCTGTTGTCGCGGTTGAGGTCGTTCATGGTGGACGATTGCGGTGCCATAACGGAAATCTGAGCGCTATGTGGCTTGTTTATGTACAAGTGCCGTTGTTGCTATTGTTGGTCAGGTGACTGCAAAGGTAGTGAAGTGAAGGAGTGAGTGCGTGAGAGAATAAGCTGTGCAGAGTTAAAATGATATGTAAGTGAAAGTATTACTTCACTGACCTAACACAGGAAACTTTCAGCATTTCAAACTGCCAGGCTTATACTTTTGGGTCGGACACCTAAAAATGCAAAACATGGGAAGGCTTCTAGTTCTGTAACCATTGCACGTACGAGATATAACAGAATCTACTCGACCGTATGCTGTTTGCGAGAAAGAATCTAAATACGTAAGTCGCCCTTGAGACTCTTTCATCTGTATGATCTTGAGTCACCGCATAGCGGGGTAAATACTGCTATCTTTGAGATATTCTCAGGGTACCTAGGGCGAACTTCTCATTTGTTAGAATCATACAATCAGCAGTCAAGCACCCGTATTTAGCACTCTAAGTGTATTGTATGGGAATATTGAGTTGTGTTGGTCATATGGTCCTTTAAGCGGTAATGCGTCATATTCTATGCACTCGCAGCGATATATGCATCACGCTCTCAATATTTCTCTTTTGGACGATTTCATCGCTTCCCTGAAAAGATACAAGCTATATAGAGATTGTTAGTCACATGCTTTGCACTGTTTCCCAACTATTTCTAATTGTAAAGTGGTACCTAGTGTAAGTATACTAAACCGGTGGTTGCTTAGTACACGCTTAAGAAGAGTCTTTCGTTAACGATCTACAATTTCTCTGTGTAAAGAAGAACCATCAGTTCCTGGGTATATGAGACCGAGAAATAGAGTAAACTAAGCTACTATTATTCCTCGAGGGCAAATGCTAAAAACTATGTCACTGTCTCAAGAGTGGAGCGATTCACAGTTGACTGTCCATGCTTCCGAGGGGTATCTAGTCAACCTATACTGAAGGCGTGAAAGCTAGAATGACGAGAGGAGATCTTGTAAAAAAAGTCACACACCTGGTCGGACCGGGTGATGATATCGGAGCGCCCATACCTGGTGTCCCAGCTTCGTATTGGCTTAACCCGATACGGGTTTTAGCATGTTTCCAGCCTCGTCTCCACGACTTGTAGGCGCTAAAGGCTCACCAGTCTTCTCAATTTAGATCACCCTCGCTCGCTTAGATTCGCTATGGGCATGGCGCAAATCTGAATACGATGCTGTCCCTGATCCATAATGACATGTCCAGGAACGAGAACACTCATGGCTGGCTGTCAGCCCCACAATACAATTGTGCCAACCAGATCTGTGGACAATTAGAAAGTTGTTTTAGGTAAGGTGATGCCACGCATGAATCAGATACCAACAGACCGGGTTTGCTTTTCGTGCTTCTTAAGATGTGCGATGACGCCCTTTTTGTTCTGTCGTTACGGTCGTTGTTAGAGTTGGATTCCAGACATTCTTTTATTTGCATACACTCATTTGAAGGAATCTTTCCCCTTTGTCGCACAACATGAAATTTTCAGTAATCTCCCTACTTGGCTTTGCCAATCTTGCTTTCGGCATAGCTGTATCTTAGTGGGAAGTGTGGCAACATCAGCGGCCGCACCTACACTTGTGAGAAGTCCGGTGAGCTCGAGAACTCTTTGCAATCTAGGGTTGCATTTACTAATCCTACAGGAAGTTTTTGGGAATTGCTGCTCCCAATACGGATACTGGTAAGTCAGACAAGGTACCTTGCACACAAATGTTGACCTGGACAGTGGAAGTTCAAATGCGTATTGCAGTACTGGATGCCAATCCAAGTATGGCAATTGCAACAAGGCTGCCACTTCTGCCCGGATCTCAATGAAGTGCGCGTCAACGAAAAAGGCCTCAAGCACGCAAACCCCAGCTGTGCGAACGTCTTCTATTAAGACGTCAACAAAGTGCACTTCGACTAAGAAGGCCTCTACAGCGCGAACATCAAGTACGCAAGCTTTCTCCGTCCCGGCATCAACACCCTCTGCCTCGGTCAAGATCTCTAAAGATGGCAAATGCGGAAAAGGTGTCACTTGTCTTGGATCCAAGTTTGGTAGCTGCTGCTCCCAATATGTATGCCTATCAACGATCCTCCACCTTTGGTCTTCCCTAACATATTTTAGGGGTATTGTGGCTCGTCGTCCGCATATTGCGGCAAAGGTACGATTCCACAATCATTACACAAAGTCTTCACTAATGCTAGAAAGGCTGCCAGGCTGAGTTTGGTAAATGCAACGGGCAGCAGTCAGATACTTCCATTTCGTGTTCAAAGTCAAGTTCGAAAGCCGCCTCCTCGATAGCATTCAGCTCTTCTGCATCGACTACTATGTCGACGTCCGTCCGTTTGTCCTCGTCGTTCATTCCTACGTCCTCGAGCTTGTCCTCAACCATTTCGGAATGGTCTGGCTCATCTTCAGTCACTCAAACATTTTTCCAGCCTGTCTTTGGCCACTTCCTCGTCCTGGAGTTCTTCATCGTCTATTACACCTTCAGCTACAACATCTTCCAGTGTCTTCACGCTCACTTTGACTGCCTCCAGTTCATCTAGCGTTACATCCACTTCTAGCGTTGCTTCAGAATCCAGCTCTTCTACTCTGGAGCCCTCTTCAACTTCAGTACAGAATACTAGTTCCTCTAGTGAGACATCATCTACGCCGGCATCTACTGCCTCATCCACAAGCATACCAGCGCCCTCATCGGCTACTCCAACCCCAACGCCCACTGGCACAACCTGTGCAGCCAATTACGTTATGAGTGGTGGCTTTGATGTCGGATCAATTATGTCGCAGTTTGGTATTCGAGCTACAAGTGGATCTGCATCGATTAACGGTTACGGCAATCAAATCACTGGACCAGCTTCGGGTTCCAATTACTTCGGCGTCTCCACTGGAGACTCGCCAACGTTTACTATTTTTCAACCACTGAATGGATTATATGCCGGTACCCCGGTCCACTGCTCGGTGAAATTCAACTTCCCTGGCGACAGACAAGGGTACGCTTCGTCCTTTACTATCAGCTTGCGGGTCGATGGGCAGCTTTGCGGAAGAACCTCAACGTTCCAAAGCTCGGGTTGGCAGTCCCTTGAGAACCAAGTCGTTACTACGACTGATAACCCTTACGTCGAGGTGATACTTACCTTGAATAGTGTGTATGGTAATCGTTTGTACGTGGGCCTGGACGATCTTATCATAATTCCTGCTTCTCAAAGCCAACTGCCGCTCTGTGCCGTTGAGCCACCTACTTCTGGAAACTAGAATTAGAACAGGCACTTGTGTTTGATATGTGTTTAAAGCATCCAAGAGCTACGACCCGTCAGGTAGTCATGTATAGAAGAAGATAATACGGCATATAGAAGCGGTTACATTTGACTTCCGTTTTTAAGATTAAGTTGCTAGCTAATACCCAAGAGAGAAAAAGATTGGCATAATCGAATACCAGTTCCAGCAGGCACTCAATTATAATGCTCTCTACTCTGCATCTCCTGCCTGTGTCTGTGCCTGCTTCGCCGCCTTCCACTTTTGTGCAGTCGCCAAAAGACCTGCCAAACTTGCCGCGCTCGCATCATCGGCTGGGAATACATAATCCACATACTCTTCAAAACTGTCGTCATCCAACTTCCTCCTCTTCTTAACTTTCCTTGGCATCTGCTTCTCGATCTTCGCGATGTCTTCAGGCGAACCACATACGTCCTCAAAGGACTTCCATGCGTTGAGCAGTGCCACACGTTCTTCCTTCAGATCGCGGTCCTTCATGCGGCCATGTGCTTGATCGAAAATGGCGCGAGCGCGCATGATAGCGGAGGCGCTGGGAGGCCGGTCTCCTGCATCATCGGTGGGGGCTTCTTGGTCTGGGTCTGGGACACTGAGCTCAAATTGTGCCCATGATGTCCAGACCTTTACGTGGTCTGTCTTCTCAAGAAGACGCTTATACAAGGCTCGTGTGTTTTCATATTCCCCTTCGCCTTCTTCAAAGTCAATATAGGCTTTCCACAACAGCTCTGGCATGTCCATTTGTGGCTCCTCAACCGCCAGCTCGAAGATTGCGCGTGCGCGCTCAAGATCGTCTAATCCACGTTCCAGCTCCGCGAATTTAATCCAGGTTTGGCAATTTGCTCCATTCCACTCAATGTATTTGGTATAAAGTTGACGACAACGACCGAATTCGAAAAGTTTGAGCTCCAGGTCGATGTATCCTTTGAACAGCTTGTCCTTAGGACACATGCCTATCGACTGACCAAGCAGTTTGCGCGCTGCGGTTAGCTGCCCTTGTCGAACCTCTAAATGTGCCGCCATGAGCCAGACTTTGGCAAATGTGAAGCGTTTATGCGGCAAAAGTCTCAGGCATTCCTGATAAATCTGCCTCGTCCTCTCAATATCCCGCGAGATTGTCTCTTCGTATATTGCATAGAATAACCAGAGATAAATGTATCGCCTCCAGTGTCGCTTCTCCTGTGTGGGGGGGAGCTGTGCAATAGCACGTTCGTATACGTCCCGAACGCGATCCCTGTCTCCAGATACCTCCTCCAAGCGAGCGAAGTCAATCCAAGCGTCATAGTTCTTGGGATTCTCTTTGACTTGGTCTTCATAATGCACCCTTCGCTTAGAAAGTATGACGTTCTCGACGCCATCTTTATCTCCATACTGTTTTTCGAACTGTGTAAATGCTTTGTGCAGGTTAACAGACTTTGATCGTGGCATACGATCCAAAGCGAACTTGTAAATTGCTCGAGCACGCTCCAGTTCTTTCAACCTGGCTTCGAACTTGGCATAAGCCATGAACAATTTCTCGTCCATAAACTCATCACCTAGAGTTTCCACAGCAGTGCCAAACACATCACGAACCAGCTCATTCGACCCGTTTTCTTCCTCGAACTTCGCCCACTTGATCCAGTTTTTGGGCTCTGGATGTACCACAGTGAAGCGCTCAAAGATGGCTCGGGCACGTTCAAATTCGCCATGGCGCTTTTCGAGTTTAATGTAGGCTGACCAGGCGGCCTCGTCGGGCTCCCATTGCATCCAACGCTCAAAAACGGCACGGGCGCCCTCAATGTTTCCTAAGGTCTCCTCCATGTAAACGTATTTATACCATAACTTATCCACCCTCGGCAAGATAGTAACGGCTCGATCTAACAAGTTCCTTGCATGGTTGATGTTGCGATTCTTCATCTCGGCCTCGGCATATCGAATCCATAGCACAACTGATGTACTGTCCACATCCAGAGCTCTTTCGAATATAGATCTCGCGCGACGAAACTCCTTTTGCTCCAGCTCCCACTGCGCATAGCGCATCCAATTGTTCATGTTGATCCGATTGCGCCGCACATAGTCTTCAAATTCCTTCCTTTTCCGACCCTGGAATTCATGCAGCTCCTCGAGATCCGCAAAGCGCTGTGTTGGCGCTTTAAGCTTCTCATCTTGACGGTCGACGGCCTCACGGAGCAGCTGTTCAGCGCTGATTTGGATGGGCGCTGCAGCCTTGTTTTTGACCCTCGGGGGCCCTCGTGAGCTTTCCATGGCGATTTGTGCGCGGGTGCGGATACGGAATCCTGGAGTTGAGGATTGGTGCGCGGTAGGAAGCAGGCGCCGGCTGTCGTGTAGAAACTCGCCAGGTAGGTCGGAGGCGCGAAATTCACAAGGGCGGGCGGTGGACGCGGGCAGAATCTCAACGCCAAGCACTAGCGCCTCACGTCACATTGCACTTGTTGCTCGCTTGCAGTCGCGACTTGCAGCTTTTCTCACGACACGCGACCTCAACCTCACGCCGCTGGTAACACTCACTGGGCTATAGGTATGTCCAAACCTGTGCATACTTGACCCTTACGCTCAACCAAACTCTACTAGGAGGTCATCCTCCGGCCGCCACCTCGGTCTCTTGCCGCGCATAGGCAGCAGAAGCTTGCAGCTTCCTTCCGTGTCACTCACAGTTCAAAGGAGCTTTCCGGCATAGAGACTTTCTGCGACCATGGCAACCCTCGAGGAGGAACTCCTTGCCGACTTCGCCGACACCGGCTCTGACGAAGAACACAGCCTTATTGACGGCACCGGAGACGACCTGGCCGATCTTAAGAAGGAGTTCGGCGGCGGATCTCCAGAGGTAGATGAAGATGGCGATGAGGAAATGGCTGATGAAGAGGCGGAATACGCAGCCAAGCAGAAAAAGGAAAGGGGCCCAACGGACATGCGCTACGTAGCAGCTTTGCTAGCAAAACTCAAGCCTGTCCTGCAGCAGATCGACGAGGTCAAAGACAAGATGGAGGAGGTCATGGACGGCGAGTCCATTGAAGATAACCCAGAGTATCACCTGCTTAAAGAAGCCAACGAGTTTTCGACGCAGATTGACGACGAGATCGTGGCTGTCCACAAATTCATCCGCGATCACTACTCCCTCCGCTTCCCGTATCTTGAAGAACTCATCAAGAATCCTGTCGACTATGCCAAGACAGTCGCCATCATCAAGAACGGACCACTAGATAATATCAAGGAGATTGCGCAGAGTGCAGACAACATAGTGGGCGTGCCGTTAAAGAATATCCTTGAGGGTCCTTCCTTGATGGTCGTCACCGTTGAAGCTTCCCGAGCCGCGGGACGGGACCTTACCAGTTCCGAGCTCGAACTCATCGTCGAGGCATGCTCGATGCTCTTAGACCTAGACAAGGCCAAGGGAATACTCATTGAGTATGTGCAGTCGCGTATGAATGTTTTCGCACCCAACCTCACGGTCCTCATCGGGTCTTTGACAGCTGCACAACTGATCAATTACGCCGGAGGTTTAGCTGGGTTAGCAAAGACACCTGCATGCAACATCCCACCTTTGGGTTCCAACAAGGCATCCGGCCTCGGATTCGCTACCAACGTTGGTATCCGCCATCAAGGCTTTTTATACCATAGTCCAATGCTCCAAACAATCCGCCAGGATTTAAAGAAGCAAGCCATGCGCATCGTCTCCGCCAAGCTCATCTTGGCCGCTCGAGTCGACCTGGTCCACCAAGCTTCTGATGGCTCCACAGGCCAACAACTCAAGGACGAATGCGAGCGTCGTCTTGACAAACTTACCGAGCCGCCCCCGAACAAGGGCGTCCGTGCCCTCCCGGCCCCAGATGACAAACCTTCTCGAAAGCGTGGTGGCCGTCGTGCTCGAAAAGCCAAGGAAGCAACCGCCATGACGGAGATCCGCAAGGCGCAAAACCGAATGGCGTTTGGCAAGGAGGAGAAGGAGGTGGGCTACGGCACCAGCGATAGCACACGTGGTATGGGAATGATTGGCGCTACAGACACGGGGCGAATTCGGGCCCACCAAATCGACCCTAAGACGCGCGCCAAGCTATCGAAGAAAAACCCCGGTTGGGGTGGTGGTGATGCAACGCTTGGTTCGAATACATCGCTGAAAAGCTTCGGTACAAGCGGGACGGCGACTGCTCTCCGAGCCTCGGGCCTTAGGACTGGTGGCGTTGGCATACCTGCTGCGGGCACCAGTTCGATTGCTTTCACGCCAGTGCAGGGGCTGGAGCTCGTGGACCCCAAGGTGCGCGAGGAGATGAGCAGAAAGAGAAAGGCTGAGGATGATCGGTGGTTCAAGGGTGGCACGTTTACGCAGTTGGGTGGCACGGCAACAACGAAGATGGACAGCGCAGGTTTCAAAGTCCCGGCCCTTCCTGCTAAAAAACAGAGACAAGGCTAGGCGGTATGTATGCGACTGCGCTACGTGATGGGACTATATCTGTACAAGGGTATTGACAGTGAGTATGCATTCCGCTGATTTGGCAGAGGGCACAGGTGGCGCTTTCAGGCGGAATATCCAGTGACTGCATTGGGCGGCGTTATATGCGAAGGTGGTAAGCCATCATATCATCTACATTCGATACTGAGAGCATCTGAGGAGACTAAGCTAGTTATTAGAACATGTATTAGTTTACGTTTCAGGCGTCTGTCCGCTGATCGGGGCTTTCTGTTTTTATTGACAGGGGAAAGCTGCATCGACCTGCGACTCCCTTCTTCTATGTAGTGACGCATACATTACGAGGAGGTATAAAAACCATTGAGACTGATTGAAGCTGCACCCCAGCTGGTGTTGTGTCAGGCTGCGTGCATGAATGCCGCGCAGTATGTATCTAGCGTAAACGACGTTGGTTTCGTACACTGCGCATATAGCTTGCGTCGTTGGATGGAAATGGCGGCGCGCGAAGCGCGGATTGTGTTTCGATGGCGTTTACTTTTTTTTGGCCCATTCCCTCTCCTCCCCAGAAAAGAGTTTGTTTTTCTAGCGTGCAGCGACAGAGCATGCGGTATTGCATGGGTGTGTATGCCAACTTGTTTGGTGGACAGGGGCAGGCCTAGCGGGTTTCACAATGTAGAATCATGAAGGCGCCGGCCAAGGGAGCAGAACATAGTGGCGTACGAGCAGAGCTAGCGGGTGCGTGCTGGGATCGAGGACGTTGGTAAGCGAATACGTCGCTTGTCGGATGACATGCTGTAGGTAGGTTTTGCGTATCTAAAGGGACCAGGGTGCACGAGTGTGGAGTGCATATTTTTCGTCCGTCTTGCAGAAGACGCGCGAAAAGAAGAACAGGAACAACAGGAGACTCGAGAAGTCCAATGGCCATGGAGTAGATGTCGGAAGGAGCTTCATGTTGCTCTTGCGGGGGTGTGTAGAATAACATATACTGGACGCTGGGCTCCTGGTACTGCTGCGCGCCATGTCGTGACGAGCGAGGGATGGCTGGGCTGGTGCCGTCAGGATCATTTCTTGGCACTGGAGGGAGGGGGCGGGTTGGCCTGCGGGGACAGAGCCTCAGTGCATCCAGGGCCATATCGGCAGTGGCTGTATGCATCCGCAGCGACCCGTGTCCATGTCCGGGAGGCGCTGATTGTCTAGGCTGTTGCTATGGTGAAGACGGGCGGGCAGGCCACCCCCACGCAGTGTGACGACCCCCTCATGTGCGCTGTATTGGTACATGTATGCGGTGTACACGTGGGAGACGTGGGAGACGTGGAGGAATTGCTTTGGTCTGGTCCAGCAAGTGTATGCAACATCCTAAGTGGCAGCAACACCTTGGGACTCCTTTGCGCGTGTCCAATACAGCATTGCTAGAATACACGAGCGCATGCACTTCCACCGTGTACATGCGCATTTGTGGAGGAAAATGCTTGCAGCTCGTTGGCTACTTCGCTAGGCTATTGTGGTTCGGCGACTTCCCAATGACCTGTTCTGCTCACTATATGCTGCAAGCCAAAGCCAAAGCTTCATGGAGCATCAGGTCGGCTTTCCGATTCCAAGACTCGTCAGGTCAATTACCATTTATCATTGGCGCAAGTAAGTCTGTTCCAGACCTGCCCACAAAGGCGTCGCATGCTCTTGCTTGAATTTTAGATGCTCAGCCTATGATGATGCAGAAACTGTTATCGGTCTGCAGGCATAGCAATACGCTGCCATTAGCGACCGAGATAACCTTTCAGGTCCCCGTAGAGATTTGAAAGACCAATCGATCGTCCCGGCTCGGCGTGGTCGGGGGAGCATTCGCCAAGGACCACGATGATCAGACCGACATTTAGTTCTCCATCAAGCCTTCTTGCTGATTCACATGCACAGGGAAGTATATCCTCGGCGTCGGGAAACAACAACACAACCCGTGGATCCACGACCAATTCTTACAGATGCTAATTTGGCTTGCCGCCGTCATGGTGTGCCTCGTAGTCGATTCAGGTCAGAAGTGGCATAGCTACACCCAATCCCCTCCTACTCCTGTGCTGCGACCTGTGAGGCCGAATCACAAGACCCATACGCACTGATATATCGGGAACCCACCCTTGCTCTGCTGCTGTTCGCCACACCAGAGTGTTGTATTCATCCGTGGCTGGATCTCATAGGCCGCCCGAGCGACTATGGGTCTGAGACTCCCAAGACAACAACCGCCTTTCGACTGGCTGTACCACTGTATCGGATCTTAGCTCGATATATGATCTGTCGGCGAATGACAGCCTGTAAACGTCGAAGCGTTGGATAGGCACCGGGGTGACGATCCCGAAGGCTCTCGAGGAAGCTTAGGCATGAAGCTGCCCAGGGTTGCTGTTGGTGTCTAGCTAAAGTCGAACAGACTCGGCTTGAGTGACCAGCTTGGGAAGGACTAGCTTCAGTCTGCAGCTTTTCAATCAGCCGCCAGGTCTTACGTGAACGCAACGAGCTAGAGGACGACGACTACGTGTGCGTAGAGCTTGAGTTGCTGTCATCAAGCAATTTTTCAAGTATCTTGACAGCATGGCTCAAGCTGACGAACGTTTGTAAATCGACTCGATGTCCATAGTGACGCCAGTTGCTACGGTGTAAATCGATAATCGCAAACCGAGTGACGACGGCCCAATCAAGTTAGGTCGATGCAGCTCTACGCCACGGCATGATAGCGTACGAAAAGGCTGGGAGCCATATACGAGTAGACATTCGCAGAGCTCTGCCTCATAGACATCCCTTATTTGCATACCTCCTTTACCCTTCCTATCACTGCTCACCATGGTCGCGTATGTGCTACCAAAAGATTTCATTTACACGGTTATACGTGCTAGCTGTTGAGAAAATTAACCAATGTTGTCTCCAGATGTTTGAGTATGGGAGGCTATCTTGACGACACATTCATAGATGCTGATGCAAATGAGCTTCCGAACCTTAGAGTCAACGAGTCTTTTGGTCGAGGTTGCTTCCATGCTAAGATTGTAAAGATCTTCCCGTTCACACCGTACAAGGAGTTGTGGGGTGGTCGTCATGGACTAAATCCTGAATATAGGAGGTGCATTTATGAAATCGTTCGACATAGGACGATAATGAGGACGCATAACAATGCAAAGGATTGTCTCCGTTGACCAAATCGAACGTTTCGTATGTGGTACGTAGGCATCAAGTGATGGTGTTAGTGAAGTCTTTTTGGTCCGCCGCCAACAGCTGATCCTATCCATACGTCCTAGCGATATACTACCGAGGTTCTGGGTCTAACCCTTTCATATGTATTGCCAGTACGGGGAGGGAGGGAGTGGGGTGCCTCATTATGGTTTCATAAAGTAGCAATGTCATGGTCAACGTTCGGAGTGGCGACGAGAAGGCCTGAGCTCCATCGAATTCATTCCCGGGCTACCGGCTCAACCTGTGATCTCAAAAGTTAGCGAAAGCAAACTTATGGAACCGACAGTGACTTGGTCGGTGGAAAAGCGAAGGGTGGCACACGAATTTATTGTTGCGTAGCAGCTTTGACCTCTTCATCTGCAACCGTGGCGCAGCATAGAGTTCTGGCGACTCTTGAATTGTGAGGACTCCATGGACAATCCCAGCATGGCGTTGTCCATACGGAATATTGATTGGTACTCGCTAAATCCGGCATCAGACAAGGAAAATAGAACCGGATTGGGAAGGTAGAGTACGGAACGACCAGGGACCTAATGTGTGATGGTCTCATCGGTGAGTTTTCTTCAGCTCAACAGCAGTCTTGTGTCCACTACTGCTCCCACGGGCGGTGAACCGTGTGGGGATATGCTGGCGGGCCGCGCAGGTGCGCAATTGGTTGAATGATCTGCCATTTCTCCATGCTTGACTCAAATGTACGACATCGGGCTGGGTTGTCGTCGACACGAGAATTGTCACCAAGGGTGTGGGGGCATTCTTTTCCGAGTCAAAAGTGCTGGGACCGGTGGTCTTGCGTCTGTCCTCTTCACGACGCAGCCATACGAATGAACAGAATAGCGGGGGTGCATTCAGACGCTCCAGCCGAGAGCAACACGTGAGAACAGTGCCAGTGGGAGGGATGGGTCGCACGGGTGCAGCCATTGCAGGTTATGCCAGAGACCGAGGCTTCTGGTGGGTGGTGCTGGCATCAACGGTTGAAAGTAAAAACGACGCTGGGGCGTCGAATTGGCGAGTACGGTAGTATTGAGGGACCGCCACCATGCTGGGGAGTGGTTTGCATGACGACACGTCGGGCGGGCGTGGTGCATGGGGCGCGTCTGTGTCTCTTCCGTGGCGACTGGCCTACGACGCACACGGTCGCAACGGCGAGGCTGATGCTCGGGAGAGCGGTCGGAAGTAGGCGTTGGGGAGTAGATCAGGCCATGGCTGGGTTAGTGTGCTGTATTGCAGGCGTCCCAGGGCAAGATGGCAGAGATGGCAGATGGCAGAGACGACAGATGGCGGAGAAGACGGGCAGAGTGGTCTCGACTCTCGTCTCGACGCTGATGGGCCGGGGAACCAGACGGTGGGGACGGGGCAGGCAGGCGAGGCAGGCAGGGCTCGGCAGCAGCGGACGCTCCTTCCTTCTAGAAAGATTCTTCGCAGGCACGACACGGCCTTTTGTGCGAGCCCCCCAGGCCGCAGGCCCCCAGGACCCCAGGGCTATCTCGAAGCCATCCAGGACGAGATGGCATGCATGTGCGCATGTGTACAGGCCCCGGTGTGCATGCACACATGTATGTATGTAGTAGGTAGGTACCAGCCAGGCAGGGACGGCGAGCATCCAGGTCGCTTAGGTAGACGGGCGCGGGAGGGCCGTTTTGCTGAGCATGGCACACCCAGGGCAGCCGTCGATCGCGTCTGGAAGAGCAGCCGATTCGCGCTGCCCATCGCTCGTACGCCAGGCATGGTGCTCGAGGGTGTGCCAACGCAACGCAGCGCAGGAGGGATATGGATACGATGGCGACGGACAGACAGGCGCAAAAGGGGTCTACCGTACGTCGTGCTGGCCGGCAAGGGCGGCCCCGGCACGCGCAGCACCATCTCCGAAAGAACTATAACGGGCAATCTATAGCCCTCGCGATGCGGGCATGCTGTCGCACGGCGGACGGCGCCAGGCCCCATGGCCGCTGGCACGTAGCTCTGGCGAGCGATGGCACGGCATGGCATGGCATCCAGCCTCGTCGACGTCGCGCCGGCTCTTCTGGCGCAGGCCCTGTCTTGTATTGTGTACATGTACGCCTGCTACATGGTCTCGGGTAAAATGCTTGGTCGAGGAAGCGCGGGCCGGTGTCTACGCCTGTCGCATGTCGCCGCCAGATGCTGGCCAGACGCTGCACCGGCAGCCTGCACGCCACGTGACGGGCAAGCCAGCGATTCGACTCCAGCGTGCCTGCGGGCCCTCCAGGCCCTCCTCCAGCCCTCCAGCCCTCCAGCCTCCAGTCCTCCCGTGCTCGCTGGGTGCGCAATTTGCCTGGCGTCGGCGTCGGCGTCGGTCGCTTCGCTTCGCTGCCGTGCCCAGAGTCGCAGACGCTCCCTGCGCCCTGCGCGCTGCTCCCTGCTCGCTCGTCCGCTCGCTCGCGGCTTATTAGGCCGGTGTGGCCCGCATTCTTTCTGCTCTGTTTTCCCTGGCGGCTAGCCGAGGCGGCAGCGCATCCCCTTGCCCTCTTAGCTCCTTCGCTAAATCCCATTCATCGTCTGCGTCTGTTGGCGTCCTCTTGGGCTGTTCCCTTTCACACGAGCGAGCGGCCAGCATAGCTCCCACCGTCCCACTGGGCCGCTGCCGTTGCCGTTGCCTGTAGGCGACACGCTCCACGCCCTCCTTCTTCTCTCCGCGTCATTGCCGCCGCCCCCGTCGCATCGACCGCCCGCCAGTAATATGGCCGAGCAGCACGTCCGCCAGCAAAATCCCTCTTACCCTTCTCCCTCCTCCTACCCGTCGCCTCAGATGCAGTACACGTATCCTCCGCCGCAGCCCTCTGGTCAGCCTGCCGGCGACCCGTATCGGTCGCCGCAGGGAGGCGCGCCCATGAACCTCCATCTCCCGCCCATCCGTGTCGACGGCCAGCCGCCGCAACAGCAGCAACCTCAGCCAGGCCCGCCGCCCATGGGCTCGCCGCTCCCTCCACCCCAGCACACCATAAACCAGTACTATTCCCACCCAGCTCATACGCCTGGCCAGCCGATGCCCATGGGCCCCCAACACCTCGCCATGCGATACCAGCTGCCGCCCCAGCCCGGCGAGCAGAGGATACTGTCGGGCGGCCGTCACAAGAAGGAGATCAAGCGCCGCACCAAGACGGGCTGCCTGACCTGTCGCAAACGACGAATAAAGGTGAGTGCGGAGTCCAATGGCACGCCCTCGCGAGACGCGACGTGGAGCGCGCCGTGCCGTCGCCCTTCACACTGCGCGCCGTGCTGGCTTGTAACCGAGCCACCATGAAGCGAGCGATCCAAACTATCTTGCCCTCTAATCCAACCTCACCCCCTCCCACTTGACCCTCGACCCTCGACCCCCGAGCCACCATCACCGCTGACCATCCTCCCGCAGTGCGACGAAGCCCATCCCGTCTGCCGCAACTGCCAGAAGAGCAAGCGCGAGTGCCTGGGCTACGATCCCATCTTCAAGCAACAGCCAGGCCCAGCCCAGATCCAGCCCGCGCCCAACTCAGCACCGCACCAGCCCGCTGTTCCCGCCTCGTCGCCGCCTGCGTCGTACAGCGGACAGGTGCCGCAGGGGTACGCCCCAGCAGCAACCTCTGGCTACGCGCCCACGCCTCCGACCGCCTCTACCCACACGCAACACGAAAACTTCAACAGCTCTGCAATCGACCCTGCCCTTGCCGCTGCTGACCCCGCCATGCACGCCCAGCCACCCTACAATGGCGTGCACGCTCTCAATCCTGCCCTGCGAGGCAGCCCCTACTCGTCAGCAGCGTCCGATGCCCAGCCCATGAAAGGTGAGTGCCCAATCCTGCGACCCTAGTTCAATTCACTAGACTGTTCCTCCCATTTCCCCCGGTGCGTGTTCTGACCGAGCTTCCAGGGAGACGACTAAAAGTCTCGGAGATTTTCTCCATTGCACACCACAACCCACCCGAGGTCCCGTCACGCCCCGGGCCCATTCCTGCCGAAATTGACGACGAATTCTCCAACATCTTTAATAAAGACTACTGCTTAGGACTGGACGTCATGCTGGAAACCAACTGGTTCTCTGCAAATAACAATGCGCTACACAGGATATTCACTGATCAAAGCCTGCACGAAGAAGCCATCTTCTTCGCCGAGACGGTCAAGTTCAAAACCAGTGCTAGCGACATGAGCAGCGTCTTCAGCCAAGAAGCACGGCTGATATGGCACATGCTCGGTTCGTGCAAACTGACTACTCCATCTTCAACGAGCACCAATGGAACCATGTCCGCAAATGCCGAACACGAAGACATTTCGTTAAAGGAAGTCCGAGCGCGTTTTGACATTCTCGAAGCTCTTTTAACCAACCAAACTTTGGACGCTAACCCAACGCGTCAGCTCGCATATCCTGTGGATCTTCCAGACGATCAGAGGGTCAAGCTTGATTTTTGGGAGCAGCTGGGTGAATTTGTAGTGCATAGCGATGACTCTGCACCAACGGGGGCTGCTGACTATGCTCTTGGTCGGATGCGAAATGTTCTCATGGCCCAAGAAGTGCGTGATGCCATATACTCGATTGCGATTGCACGACACTTGGGAAACAAAGTTCGCGGTTTCCCCAACGCCCTTCCCACGACGGTGGATCAAAACCCCGATAGCGATTTGAATAAACTTCATGTCGCCATGTCTTTCATCAGCCACGAATGCCGAAGCGGCTCGCAGCAAGTCATTGCCCGCATTTGTGACATGGCAATGTTGTCATGGACAGTGAGCAGAAGTCCTTAGCAAAATTTTGTCTTGTCCTTCAGATAAAAATGTTCCAGTCGCTCTCGCGGACCTCTTGAAATCCGCAGCTGAGAGCTCTGTGTTAAATAGGAAAGTCTCGGTCGAGGATGTTCGCTATGAATCCTCGTGGCGGCACCAAAAAAGCTGGGAGATCTGGATGCTCATATGCCTCGGCTCCTAATAGAAGTCCTTTTTCGTTTGTCATTCGACCCAAATGCTCACGCCCGTGTAACAGTATCGAACCCCTTCTCTTTTTGTTAAAGCATGCGTCTCAGGTCTCTAGCCTGCATTGGTACTTCAATCGTTCGGCCTCCTGTTCTTTTTAAACAGATCCCCAAGTTTTCATGTCAAAAGGCATCTCCGTACACGTCTTCAAGCACCCCCTTTTTTTTCCATCATTTGCTTTTGTTCTCTGCATGGGGGTAACGAAAGCATCAGACAATAAGATATCCCCGGTCCACATTCTTCTTTCTATGTCACGTTGTCCCATCCACTATGAGCAGCGATTTTGTACCTCCCACTTATCAATTTTCATGAATTCTTCTTCACGGCTTGGGCATGTAGCGAAGGTGTTGGACACGTTTGAGAAGCGGCAAAGTAACCGCTACTGATTTATGGACTTCGAATGGGCTTAGAATGAGCGCAATCTAATTTCTACAGTGCGATCATAACGTGTCACTCCTCTTAGTCGTGCCTGTCGATTCCACGCCACTTCTGCAGTCTCGAGAGGAGCAGCGTGTGCCCTCCTGTACATGTTGAATTCTGCACGCCTCTGGATCGCCAAGGCGCCGCTATCGCTCTACATGTTCCAAAGCATTCCTCGCATAGACTTTTGCTGCCTTTATCATACGACAGGCTCGTTTTATTCGGTTAGCTGCTCACAAGATAACCTTAGGATCATCGTCTCTGGCTCCTGAAGTTCAGTCCTCAACGTGATATTGCTCAACAGGGCCTCAAGGTAGCACCGGATCATCAACCACTTTAGGAAGCCAGTAACATTCAGAAAAAACCGTGACTGCAACCATACAACCAGTCGGAGCTTTGGAAGGGAATTATGACATATGCTCTTCCCTATGCATTTTCATCTCAACCTTACAGCCCATGATAATTCACTATTCCAGTCTGCATTAGCCTTCACCTTTCTTCTGGTGCTACCCAGACCCAGTTACTCAGCTTGGCAAACCCATCACGTAAATCTACAGTCATAGTCTTCAACAACGGCGCACGAAGACTCCAGCGCCTTCTCCACGATGAATAATATGACTGGAGTTGTTCCGATAGGCTTCCTAAACTGCTTGAGAAGTGGAAAGAGTACACTATGGATGAGTCCATGTTACAGATGAGAGACGTACGAACCACTCGGAAAATATCCATGATGCTGGGCCTGTGGATGTTACGTGTCATTAGGAAGCGATGCTGAATACAGCCGCTTGGTAGAGACGGTACGACGTGCGCAGTCGAATAATGTACAGGATGGCGTACACGTTACAAGTCGCGGCCGCTACAAGCGAGTGTAACCAAAAACTTTGGACGGCGGGTAATAGCGTGAACATGCGGTCTGTGTGCTCTCTTTCAAGATAAAGTGGGGTCATGTGCCGCAACGCACATTCGTATTCGAAGCAATGGTAGGCGACTTGGGGGAACACAGCATATGCAGATTAGGCCCTCAGGATAATTGTCGACTCCGAAGTAACCGATCGACGTGGCCGCCCCGTCTCCATTTCTGGTGCTTGGAAGTCGAGCCTAGGTCCAGATGCGGGTCGATGCATAAGTCAGGACGTAGGTGATTCCGTCTTACAAGGCGCCTTTTTCAGTCACTAGTTGATGGCTATCGACCTCCTTCTGGTGCCCAACTTTCCAATCTAACGGACCAACCCTCACTATATTACAGTGATGATGACCATTATGTGTGAGAACCAAAAGGATGTCCGAACACGAATTTGCCAGAGAAATGTTATATATACGCTACGACATTATACTTACCCCACACGACACCTTCAAGTTCATAGAGCTCCAGTTGACTGGCACCTGCCAACGAATACCAACAGCCCCAAGGAAGGGGGGAGTGGCACCAATGGTCTTACACCCACCAACTTAATAGACTAGTTTGACTAGTGTCTTGCCTTGTTCCCTCAGTAGGAAGTTCCCGACAGTAAGGTTCGGGCCTTTTCGACAATGGCATGGCGGTTACGCCGCGGCTATCGCGCCCTCATATGGATCACGGATTAATGAATGGGCATGTATGTCGCTACCTTCCTAGGCTACAACGTCACCAGCCAGCTCATAAGGGGCTCTAGATGGACAACACGGACGAACGTCACAGGCTATGTATGTAGACTATGGATTAACCTTATGTGGTGTGGCAAGCTATTCTTCTGCCAAGGCACCATAAGTGCAGAAGTGGCGTACAGAAACAAACACATATACGAACGCCTGCCGTGAAACAATTGGAGAAGCGGTAGAAACAAGATCAGGTTCTCGATCCATAACAGAGACCTCGATCCTTAGAGCGCGGCGTATCAATGGAGAGGTGTCATTGGTCGAACGCTTTTCTGTCTAAATCGAAGAACGCAATACGAGAGGGCGTGCAGGGCCTTGGTTATGAAAGATAGCATCTCCGTGTCAAAGGGATATGCTATCAGTTTGACGGTCGGGTTTATCTTAGCTCAGTATACTAGATCCGACCGGTCATTCAAACATACTATGTAGCTGCCCATTCTCTATTTAGCTGGTGTGTTGTCTCTTATAATTGGTCAGGTGTCCAAAGAGGGTAAGCGTTCGGCTGCTGGCGCGCATGTTCAATCATCCCTACATCAAAACGCGATTGTATCGCACAGTCGTATCGTACGGACGGACATGGAGGTGATGCATATATCAGTAGCAGATCCAGGCAAGATCTTTGTTCGACTGAGGTGTAGCTACACGCTCAAGGGTTCAAAGTGGGGATTCTTACGCCAAATCGAAGCGCACTTAGCCAGAGCTGTTGCACTGTCCTCATCGTACTAGAATGAAGTAAGGGTTTGAAGATTACTTTAGTACATGTATGGCATGCCTGCTGATGCTCTTTATAAATGTTCTTAAGTGTTCACGTTGTTTTACGGCTGTTCTCGAGTTCATCTGAAATGAGTTGACGGATTTGACCATCGAGAGTCCAGAAAGCGAGCAACAAAGACACTTAATTTCTTCGGGAGTCTTATGTTCAAGAGCAAGCATTTGGACAATGTATGGTGCTATACCCACCCAGGCTTAGTGCATAAACTCTTGGCAGATCGCACTCTCGAACACTGAATTTCGCGACGATTGAACCGCACTCGATTTGCGCTGCCCCACCCTAACTACAGCCCTCCACGACGTCCTACAGCATGGCGGATTCCCTCAAAGACCTGCCTATCAAGGCGGTACAGGTCGAAGCGCTGGTACGTACAATCACCGTAACCCTCTGTATACCCCGCCGGCCCTCTGACTCTCCAGGTCGTCATGAAACTCGTCAATCATGCCGCCAAAACCTTCCCTACAGTTGCGACAGGTTCTCTTGTAGGCATGGAGTCTTCGAACCAGCCTGGCCTTCTTGAGATCACGTCGTGTTTCCCATTCCCTACTGTTGATGTCCCTGCCACCGACGGCCATCAAGACTCTGGCGCGAACCTAGCGGCTGCTGCGCCTCGTGCAAAGGCGAACATCGCTTACCAGAACGAGATGATCAAATTTCTTCGGGAAGTCAATGTGGATGCAAATAACGTGGGCTGGTACACAAGCACGAGCATGGGCAACTTTGTCAACCTAAACACCATTGAGAACCAGTTCTTCTACCAGAAAGATCCCAACGAACGGACCGTGGCTTTGGTACACGATGTGAGCAGGAGTTCTCAAGGCGCTCTGAGTCTACGTGCATACAGGCTCTCGCCTGCCTTCATGACGGCATACAAAGAGGGCAAGTTCACCACAGATAGGTATGAGTCCAGACGGCCAAGCAAAGCCTACGTGTACTAAATATTACAGTTTGCAGAAGAGTGGTCTTCGCTACCAAGACATTCTTGTCGAAATTCCTGTCACGGTTCACAACTCACACCTCCTAACTTCTCTTCTCCACCAGCTGCCATCGGAGGCTCCCAAAGAGGAGCTCACTTTTCCATCAAACCTGGCCGCTCTGCAGCAAGACTCGAACACACCAGAAACACCTTTCTTCCCCAACTATGACTCGCTCGATCTATCGATTGACCCCTACCTCGAGAAGACTTGCGACTTGCTCCTTGAGAGTATCGAGAACCACCACACCGAGCTCAACAACCACCAATACTATCAGAGGTCCCTTGCACGTGAGCAAGCCAAGATTACGGCATGGCAGCAGAAGCGCAAGGCGGAGAATGCCGCAAGGACAGCGTCTAAGCAGCCGCTGCTCCCAGAAGATGAGTGGCAGAGACTGTTCAAGCTTCCCCAAGAGCCAAACCGACTGGAAACGCTGCTTAACTCGCGGCAGGTAGAGCAGTATGCCAGGCAAGTGGATGGTTTCACGGCTGGTGTGAGTGCAAAGATGTTTGCAGTGAAAAGCAATTTGCTGCCTGGGGAGTCATGATGCAGCGGACGGCCTTTTCCTGATAATGCTTCTTCGTCATGGCATGGGCACGGCGTTGGGGGGTGGCAGGCTTGAATTCTGCCAAAAGCTGATGATTGTCCACGATAAAGGATATAAGAGAGGTCTCTAAATGGCAGTGCTTGTTTCGACCACCTGCCTGTGAAGCCAGCCGCGGGGTTAAAAGTCAAACCCGCCTTGATTAGGGTGTGATGATGGTTACCATGTAGTACGGCAAGCCGAGGCCACGGGTGATTCGTCACCTGGGTAATGTGCCTGTGTCAGATCGAATGCAGCTGGCAATTTTCTCGTTCTTCGACGTCTTTCCTTGCATGTTTGAAGTGCTTCTTCTGTGCGAAGCTGGGGCCGTGATGTCAAGCAGTCACTGCAAATGGCCTGTCTGACAAAGAAGGGCATACCCCCGCGCGTCGCCACAACAAATCGCCAGGAATCCGTTTCGTTATTGCAGTCGGCCCTGCTCCCACCTGCACATCCCACCCCCCATCAGCGCAGGCTCACTCACGCACCCTCGCCCGCCCGGCATCACGCCGCCAAGATTCGTCGCCGGTGTTCCAACGCTGCTTTAAGCCAGCCAGCCTCATGAATTCGTCGCAGCTGCCCCTCCACCACCTACCGCCCACTGCACTCCATCTGCATGCCATCCCCCCGGGCTTGCAGCCGCTTGAAGACATCTCGCCAGAGGCCGCCTTCTTCCCGCAACGATATGCCCAGCATCTGGCGGCCACACCCGCTCCCCATGCGCTGCACTTCCAGGGACATGGGTTGCAGCAGAGTGGCCAGCAGCCCTTCGAAGGGTTTGCGCCTGGCGCATACGGGAGGTTCGAGTTGAGTGCACCACCGAATCACCCCTCGCAGCCACCACCACCACCACCACCACTACCATCACAGCAGCAGCAGCAGCAGCGCGTCCAAGGGCCGCCGCCCGGAGCTCAGGTTGTTCAAGCCGCCCAGAGAACCCCGCATCCGCAGGAGCTGGAGCCCCGAAATGACTTTGTGCAAGGCCCAGCACAGATACACGATCAAGCCCAGGGTCAGGATGGTGATGAGGTGCCTGTGGCGAAACACGGCCAATTCGAGGGGCTGAAGCTGATTCCTGACCCTCCGAACCTGGAGTCGTGGAGGGGGAAATTGTTTCACGTGGACGATTCCATCACTCTGACCGAGGAGGAGTATGTTTGTTCTTATCGGTGGCAATGTGGTTGTGAGTCTGACATGCAAATCCTAGGTTCCAGACCTATTTCCCGCACGTCGATAATGTTTACTCCCACCGGTCCACACAACGGCATAAGCGTAAACGGTTTGTATCACATTATTGGGACTGCAGGCTTAAAGGACGTCCGCCGGGAACGAAGAAATCCACAGACCCAGAGAAAAAGAAGCGGAAACGTGTAGCGCGAGAGCGCGACCTTTGCGATGTAAAGATCAAGATCACCGAGTACTTTGATGGGGCCGAACTCGTCGAACAGACAGGTCAACAACCACCCGCTCCCAATGCTTCATTGGAAGGCCACAGCAATGGACACCACTTTTTTGGACAGAATGCTGGGGTTGGGTGGCCGATAGCGTCTGGCATGCACATGGGGCAGATGGCAAGTACTAATGCGAGACCGAGCAAGTTCTACACGATCCAGAGAGTCAACGGAAACGGAGGGAACGGGAAAGGTGACGGCGTTGCGGGGCCACACAAGCATACACTCGAAGAAAGCGATCGGGTAAAGAAAAACAGTGTGCAAAGATGGTTGATGAAGAACGAGCGGGAGAGGAAGAAGTCGCAGGTACGTTCGCTCTTTATCCATGTACTCGATGCTTTATCCATGTCGCACTCTTCACGTACGAGTTTCTTGGCTGTGTTGGGCTGCACTTCAGCAGCCTATCTGTCTGTCCCTGTTGCACGCGCTTGCTATAGCAGCAACCAGGCATTGCAGGGCATCCGCGGTTCGCCACTGCCAATCATGTGCATGGCGTCATGTTGATGCGGGACCTTTCTGCACGTTCACATGTATGCGCCGTGTGTGCGTCACTGCGGGCGGGAGCTTCTCATTATCATGTCGTCGATCGTATTTTTCCAGCGTGCAGTCTCGCGAATATATTCATCTCACTTCCACATCACTTCCCAACCTTTAAAACTCCATTTAAACAGATTCCCTGCAGGGTTTCTTACACCATTTCTCTTTACTTTCATACGGTTCAAGATGACTGATACGAATCAGGGCGGTGATCCAACGAAGAAAACGTACCACAAAAGAGCAACAGGAAATGCTCTCGTCACTGCCAAAAATCACTCCAAGGAAGAAGACCTGAAGCTATTTGGAAGCTGTTTTTGGTAAGCCTACCCTTCGGCAACCTCCATTGCGTCCAAACTCGGACACGTTAACCCTAGTTAACATCACATGCAGCCCCTTCGTACAAAGAGTGTGGATTTCTCTCGAGCATAAGAAGATTCCCTACCAGTATATTGAAGTCGATCCTTATAAGAAGCCCCAGTCACTTCTTGAAATCAATCCACGTGGCCTTGTCCCTGCCATCCGCCACGGCCCTACCTGGTCAACCTACGAATCTACTGTCATCATGGAGTATCTAGAAGATCTACACACTGGTCCGGCACTTCTACCTCCTGATCCTCGATTACGTGCAACTTGTCGCCTCTGGACCGACCATATCAACCGGCACATTGTGCCCGCCTTCTACCGCCTCCTTCAGGCCCAAGAGACTTCGGACCAAGTCACGTATGCGACCGATCTACGTACTGAGATTGGGAAGCTCGTTGACGCAGCCGACTCCTCCGGCCCCTTTTTTCTAGGTCGAGACTTCGGGTTCGTGGATGTACAGATGGCACCGTGGGTAATTCGGTTGAAGAAAGTGCTAGGACCGTATAGAGGGTGGCCCGAGCCTGAAGAGGGGAGCAGGTGGAAGATGTGGGTCGAGGCGATCGAAAGCGAAGCAAGTGTGAGGAGCACGACAAGTGACGATGGATTGTATCTGGACAGTTATGAGAGGTATGCGGAGAACCGGCCAGGAACTAGTCAAGTTGCCAATGCAGTCAACGAGGGTAGAGGACTACCTTGATGAGTGCAAAAGAAGTACCGGTGGGCAGATTTTAGAGAGTTCAACATATTGCAAACATTATTCATCATTCTTTCTATTGGATGTAACCAAGCTTTTATCAGGGTTTCATAAGGGTCGTTTGCACCCCTGCACTAAGTCACCTTCCTACGCGGGCCGAGACCTGCAAGACTGGCCTGGCCTATCGTATCGAATCAGCACTACGTCACAGCCGAGCTTACGAAATTCGTTGGTTACATGCAAGCCATGCCTTTATTCAGGTAGACTTCTCGTATTTGCACCACGATGGTTGAATGCGTAATACGCCTGAAAAATCGGTCGATAAATCGGGAGGCTATGCGGAGTATTGGAGGACAGCTTGCGCCGACATCCTTGAGTTTCTAAATAAGTTCAACATACTCGGCACCGAGGGCCTGGAACAAGCACCGAATCTAGCCCCATAGATTGGTCGGGTCCACGGAACAGTGTCATCGGACCTCCGATTGCTCCGCTCTTGTGGAAACAAAAGAAGAAAATGTGCCAGGACTTTAAACATGAATGATAGGAAA
>Ga0247757_10000214_pt1 | contig 48502 bp, 38 predicted proteins | sample UWRJL126311R4_FD_180929 | JGI IMG/M metagenome (GOLD analysis project Ga0247757, IMG submission 180929) | Plant litter microbial communities from Arlington Agricultural Research Station in Wisconsin, United States - UWRJ-L126-311R-4 | ecosystem: Environmental > Terrestrial > Plant litter >... | reverse complement strand
GCTCATTGCCGCGGCCCACGCGCCCGCGCAGCTGATAAAGCTGAGACAATCCGAATAGATCCGCGCGATCGACGATGATCGTGTTGGCGCGCGGAATGTCGAGCCCGCTCTCGATGATCGCCGTGGCCACCAGCACGTCGTACTCGCCTTGCACGAAGTCGAGCATGGTTTGCTCGAGGTTGCTCTCGCTCATTTGGCCGTGGCCGACGGCCACGCGCGCGGTGGGGAGCAGCTCTTTGATGCGCTCGGCGCGCTCGTAGATGCCGTCCACGCGGTTGTACACATAGAACACTTGTCCACCGCGATCGAGCTCACGGCTGATCGCCTCTTTGATCATACCCGGGTCGTACTGCGAGACCACGGTGCGGATCGCGCGTCGATCGACGGGAGCGGTGGTGATGATCGACATGTCGCGCATGCCGCCGATCGCGAGCTGCAACGTGCGCGGGATGGGCGTGGCGCTGAGCGTGAGCACGTCGACCGACATGCGCATCTGTTTGATGCGCTCTTTGTGGGTCACGCCGAAGCGCTGCTCTTCGTCGACCACGAGCAGGCCGAGGCGCTTGAAGTGCACGTCTTTCGAGAGCAGGCGGTGCGTGCCGATCACGACGTCGACCGAGCCCTCTTTCAGGCCTTTCAGCGTGTTTTGGTGCTCGGTCTTGGACTCGAAGCGGCTCATCGCGCGGACCGTCAAGGGGTAGCCAGCGAAGCGGGCCGCGAAGGTATTGTAGTGTTGTTGCGCGAGCACCGTGGTGGGGCAGAGCAACGCCACTTGCCGGCCGCCCATGGCGTTGAAGAACGCCGCGCGCAGCGCGACCTCGGTCTTGCCGAATCCGACGTCACCGCACACTAGGCGATCCATGACGCGATCGCTTTGAATGTCCCGGAGGACCTCGGAGATGGCGGCCGCTTGGTCACGCGTTTCTTCGAACGGGAAGCTGGCTTCGAACGCGCGGTATTCGTCGTCCGGCGGAGTGAGCGGATCTTTCTTCAGCGCGGCGCGTTCGGCATAGAGCTTGAGCAGCTCGTCGGCCATTTGCCGCACGCGGCGCTCGACGCGGGCCTTGGTCTTGCCGAAGGTCTGCCCACCCAGGCGGTCGACCTTGGGCGTGGTATCGCCACCCGCGTACTTCTCGATCTGATTCAGCCGATAAACCGGCAAAAATAGCTTGTCGCCGCCGGCATATTCGACGACCAACAGATCCACGTGCACGGCGCCGATCGCGCGCCGCTCGAGGCCCAAGTAGCGGCCCACGCCGTGGTCGACGTGGACCACGAAGTCACCCACGCTGAGCGCGCGCAGATCTTGGAGCAACGCGCGAGCCGAGCGTTTCTTCTCCGCCGGGCGATGCGCGCGCGAACCGAAGATCTCTTCTTCGGTGATCAGCACGAAGCCGGCCGCAGGCGCGAGCACGCCGCGCGCGAGCGGTGCGGTCACGATCCGCACTTGGGCGCCGCGCGTGAGCTCACTGTCCGCGCGCCACACGCTGACGGGCGCGCCGCGGTGCGAGAGCAGCGCGCTCAAGCGCTCGGCTTGTGTCTCGGTGCGCGCGCAAATCACGACTTCGAGCCCTGCGTCGAGGTACGCGCGCACGCGCTCCAAAAGCGGTTCGAGCGCGCCCTGTTTGCCGTGCTCGGTGCGCGCGCTCTTGACCGCCCGCGCCAGGTCGGAAAGGTCGGAAAAAGCTAGGCTTTGTGCTTCGGGCGGTGCGCTTTCGAGGTTCTCGAGCACGCTCTCGCTGGCCGGGCCCGCGATCGCGGTGCGATGCAGCGCGAGCACGGAACGCGCCCTCAATCGCTCTTCGAGCTCGTCTTGGCTCAGGTACAGCGCGCGCACGGGAAAGTGCGGGGTGCCGCGGCGCGCGGCTTCTCCCGCCAAGCCGCGTTCCAGCTCTTCGTGGAGCGCGCGCACGACCGCGCTCGGGTCGTCGATCACGAAGATCGCGTCGGGGGCCAAATAGTCGAACAGGGTCTCGAGCTCGAAGAATGCCGGCAGGTAGCCGTCACTGCCGAAGAACGCGCGACCGGTCGCCAGATCGTCGATCAGCGCGCGCGTCTTGGTCGACGGAAAATTGACGGTGTCGCACAGATTGCGCAGCACCTCGCGGGCGCGCGCCTCGGTCTTGTCGCTGACGATCGCGTCGCGCGCGGGCGGCGCAACCAAGCGCGTGATGGCGTCCTGCGTGCGCTGATCTTCGGGGTCGAAGACCTTGAGCGAAGCCACCAAATCCCCGTACATTTCGATGCGGACCGGCGCGGCCAACTGGCCCGGCCACAGATCGACGATGCCGCCGCGCAGCGCGTAGCTGCCCGGATCTTCGACCACCGGGGCGCGCAAGTAGCCGGCGGCGGTGAGCTTCTGCGAGAGCGCCACCACATCCAGCTCTTGGTCGACTGAGATCACCTGCGTGGCCTCCCGCAGCGCAGCCCGCGGCGGCACGCGGCGCACCAAGGCGCTGGCCGTGAGCACCAGCGGTGAGCGCTCGGGATGGGCGAGCAGCTCACACAGCGCCGCCGTGCGCAACATGGTCGCGCGGCGATCCGTATGCACTTCGGCGTAGGGCGTGGATTCGGACGGCGCGAGCACGAGCGGCGCGTTCATGAGCTGACGCGGCGCATGCGTGAGGGGCAGCCCTTTGCCGAGCGCCGCCAGGTCACCCGCGGCTTGCTGAGCGACCTCATTGCTCGCGGCGACGTATACGATCTGGCGTGGGCCGAGCGCGGCGAGCGCGTGGCTGACGAGCGCCGGCCCCGAGCCTTCGGCCCCCACCAAGGGGGTCAAACCCCGTTGCGCGAGGGCGAGCCGCGCGGCTTCGCTCGCGGTGACAATCGTTCGATCCTCGGGCAGGCGAGGCAAGAAGGCGTTGTCTTCGTGGGGATCCGATTCCGACATCGAGCGCGCGCAGTCTTACTCGGGCCCAGCGCCTTGCAACGTGTGCAGCAGATAATTTCGCGCCAAAAGCGCGTACTCGCCGGACTCGTGCTGCCCCAGGTGCGCGCGATACGACGCGGCCGCGGCTTCCGCATCCCCCAGACGATCGAACAAGTAACCCTTGGCGAATAGCGCCGGATAGTCCGGGTCCTTGCGCGAGAGCGCGTTCACCACGCGCACGCGCGCGGCGTTCGCGCTGCTTTCGTCCTCGCGGCCGCTGCCGAGCGCGCCCTCGGGGTGACGCAGCAAGAAGCGATAATACAGACGCCATTCGTTGAGCGTCGGCGCGAACGGAAATACGGCGCGCTTCTCGATCAGATTGGCCCAATGCAGCTGGAAGAGCACGCGCCGCGTCGCTTCGTCCGCCAAAAATCGGCCGTCGCGGCCGAACCACTGATTGCGTTGCGCGTGGCTCAAAAAATCCGCACCCAGCTCCTGCAAGTCTCGATTCGGCGTTCGCTCGCGCTCGAACTGGCTCAGCGCCGCCAAGAAATACTGCGTTTGCACCGCGCGCAAATCCAAGAGCAGCGCGCTCTGCCCCTTGGCCACGACGTTGGCCAGGCGTTCGCGCAGGTCATCCCTGTCGTGCTCGGTATCCAGGCCCTGATTCACGGACTGCCCGAAATGGCGAATGGCTTCGCCCACCGCGCGCACCTCGTACGGCAAGCCGGTCGCTTCGGTGCGGCGGGCCCGTTCGCGCTCGCTGGACGCACGCCGCTCGGCCTCCGCGCGATCGATGCGCGGCAGCGGCAAGGTCATGGGAAGGCTGGCGCGGGGCAATGCCAAAAGCGCGCACGTCAAGACGATGCTGACCGTCAGCAAGCCGAGCTCATAGCCTTGCAAATGCCGACGGAAGCCGCGCAGCGGCGCCGGCTTCTCGCTCGCCTCCTGCGCCTTCTTGACAACGTCTGGCTCTCGTCTCAAGGGTGTGCCTCGGGCGTCAGCATCCCGCCCGTGGAGTCAGTGGAGTCAGTCGTGCAAGACAAGCGATTACACCCCCGAGTGACGGTCGACACGCCCGTGTCGTGTGAACTGCGCGCGGGCGCCGCGTTCACGGGGTTGGCCAAGGACATCAGCATTGGCGGCATGTTCGTGGAAACGAGCGAGAGCGTCGCGTTCGGTACCGAGCTTACCATCGTCGGCCGCTTCGCCGGAACCAAAGCCGATTTGCGGCTGCCCGCGATCGTGCGCTGGACGAAACCCGACGGCTTCGGCGTACAATTCGGTGCTCTGGGCGCGCGTGAAACGCATGCCATCAGCGAACTGTTGAAGCGCTGAGCCCGGCCCCCCCCCGATGAACATCCCCACTTCGCCCGAGTCTTACTTCACTCGTTACATCCCCGAGCGCTTCTCTGGCATGCCTGGCTTCGAGCAGGTTTCGTCGGCCGGCAGCGTGGCCTTCGCGGTGCCCGAGGTCGGCCTGTGGTCGTTCCGCCTGCGCGCGGGACAGCTCCTGTGCGAGCCCGCGCTCGCGAGCGATCCGGTGGTGCGCATCACCATCCCCGCCGCGAGCTTCGAGCCGATCGTCGTCCGCGGCACCGAGCGCATGGCCGGCCTCGCCCTGTCCCCCGAAAAGCAAATGCTGGCCTTCCGCGCGCTTACCTTGGACGCTGAGCGCAGCGCGCAAATCCGCAGCGTGGTCGGCTCGGTCTCGTTCGCCGTGCTCGAAGGCAAAGACACGCACCGCGTGTACGTCACGCCCGGCGCCGCCGAGCCCAACCTGAGTAAACCCGAGTGTGAAGTGTCGTGCGAGTCAGAGGCCTTCTGGGGCCTGCAAACTGGCACCCAAAACCCGTTCGAACTACTCATGAGCGGCAAAATCCGGATCGCGGGCGACGCGCAGATCCCAATGGCCCTGAGCAGCCTCTTCGTCTGACCTATTTTTGATGGTCACGCTTCAGTGCGCGACCGTCACAGCCTTCGGCGTCCAAGCCCGGAACCCAGCGCCCCGCGAGGTGCGACGCTGGGTTGCGATCGCCCCCCCCTCGGCGCGGGCGCCTCCCTGAGCTAACCGCCAAAACGCCAAAACGCCAGAAGAGGGAGGCCAGATTTTGGGGGATCGCGTGGTGCGTTGCGTGTCGCGGTTGCGGCTCGCGATCCGCGCTATCGAGCTCGCAACTAGTGGCGTCAATTACAGCGACGGGTGTGCTCGCAGGGAGCGACGGGCACGCCGCATCCCGTCTCTGCGACGTCAATCGCCGTTGAGTGCAACCCCCAGCCCCTCTTCTGGCATTTGGCGTTTTGGCGGTTAATCCCCGAGTCGTTCAAACGCCGGCCGCGCCGTGCATGCCGCGCACGGCTGGTGTGGGCCTGTTCCGAAGCGAGCCCTCCGGAGTCAAGGCGAGCCGGGGACAGCGGGGGGAGGCTCGCCGAGATCCATTCCAGCACCGTCGACCGCCGTCGAGTGCGAACCCCAATCCCCTCTTCTGGCGTTTTGGTGGTTAATTCTGATTCGTTCAATGCTCGCCGCGACGGCCAACACCGCGTGAAGTGCGGCCGAGGCAGGGGCTCTGCCGAGGAGTGCGGGCTAAGGCGCGCCGGGGACGGCGGGCAGGGCGGCCCAGTTGAGGCTTTCACCCTCTTGGGTGGAGATTTGCTGCGCTTTCCAACTTTTGAGCGACATCAGCCAGATGCCGGGGCTCTTGTTGCGGTTGGAGAAGAACGCGACCAGGCGGCCGTCGGGGCTGCACGCGGGGTAGCTGTTGGAGCCTTGGTTCTGGGTGAGGCGGGCCATATTTTGGCCTTTTTCGGCCGCGATCACCAAATCTTGGCGATTGCCGCCGATGGCCACGGAGTAGATCAGCTTCACGCCGTCTTCGGTGTCGCAAAAGGTCGGCGAGGCCGCCGTGAAGCCCGCGGGGGACACCGGTTTACCGTCGACCCAGACGCGCTGTGAACCTTGGGCGGGTTCACCGCCGACCCAAGCCAGCTTGCCCGAGGGGCTCCACGCGGGGCGCGTGGCAAGCTCGCTGGTCGACACTTTGTTCATGCCGCTGCCGTCGGGGTTGCCGACGTAGATGGCGCTCTTGCCGTCGCCACTGACGGCGACCGCCAGCTTCGAGCGGTCTTTGTTGAAGGCCAAGCTGTAGATCGAGGTGTTGAAGGGCAGGTTGAGCGGTTTGCTCGCGCCCGCGTAGTACTCCATCACACTGAACGGCGAGTATTGGTGGCTCACCGAGTAGAAGATGTGTCCCGGGGCGCCGAAGTTGGGGGCGATCGCGGTGTCGCTCGGATCGGTGAAGGCGAGCAGTGAGTTGCCGTCCGCGTCCATGCGGAAAATCCGCCGATTTTGCGCCCATTTTCCGGAGAAAGTGAGCTCGCTCGCGAAGCTGCCGTTGCGGCCGGTGAGTGCGCCCAAGAGCGCGTCCGTGATGCGGTGACCGGTGATGCGCGCGTCGCCTTTGTTGACGACGATCGTCTTCTGATAGACGGGCTCTTTGCCGACGTTCAGGAAGTAGGCGATGCCGAGCACCGAGATCTGCGTGTCGTTCTTCTTTTGAGCGGCGACTTTGACGATCGCCTCCGCGCCGAGCTTCTGCCACGCATCGAGGTCGATCGCGTCGTCGAAGCCGTACAGGCCTTGGGGCGCTTTGCTGTCCGGGATCAAATCGAACATGCCCGTGAGCTCGAAGTCGCGGCGCACCACGCCACGCACGATCACGTCTTCTAGATCCGGCGAAAGGGAGGGCAAGACCGCGATTTTCGGCAAGCGCTCTTGGGCGATGCCGGTGACCACGAATTCGCCCAGTACGTCTTCACTCGGCGCGGCCGGTGTGGGAGCCGACTGTGCCTGGGCCAGCCGTGGCAGCGCCATCGACGCGGGCACCGCGACTGAGAGCAACGCTACTCCGAGGGCGTAGACTCGGGTGCGGGCGCGGGTGCGGGCGCGGGTGACGGTGCGGGCGATGAGTCGGCGCATGGGGCGGCCTTTCCGGAGAAACTAGGGCTGAGCAAGGTGCCAGGGGACAGGTCGGGGTAGAGCGGCGGCGGGGGTGGCAATTGTTGGCCGACCACGCCATCGAGCGTGGCTTTGACCTTGGCGTCGAACACGGCGTTGTTGCTCGGGCGACTGACGCTGTAGCCGGTAATGGTGCGGTCGGAGCCGACCGTGATCTGCGCGCCCGAGCTGAGCGCGTGCACGACGTCACACGGCAGATCGGTGGGCGGGCGGAAGCGCACTTGGAACCAGCTGGCGATCTTGGCGCGGTACAAGTCGAGCGCTCGCGCTTTCAGTGGGTCGGTCTCGGTGCCGTTCTTCACGCCGTCGGCGGCGCCCTCGGTGGGCAGGTTCGGCTCGTCTTTGGGCGGCGCGGCGTCGGTCAGCTTTTGGTCGACTTCTTTGGCGATCGCGGCGTCGGGTGGAGGCGCTTGGGCGTCGGCCTTGGCCAAGGGCGAAGTCGGGATCGCTTCCGGCGTCTTGGCCGCTTTCGTGGACGGCGCGCTGGTTTCCTCGAAGCGCTGTACCGGCGCCTGCTTGGTCCACATGTCCGGCAGCTTGGCCTTGACCTTCTTGCTACCGAGCTTGAGCAGCGGAAGGTCGTCCATGATCGGTTTGACGGCGATCGGGATCTCTTCCTTCACTTCCGCCTCGTGCGCGACGACTTTGGCGCTGTTTTGCCCCGCCACGATGATCAACGCGACGAGGCCCCCTTCGACCAAGGCGGCCAGGAAGACCGCCAGCGCGTACTCTTGCGGCAAGAAGGCGCGCACGGCCATCGTTCAGGGCGCCTTTTTGCCGTCCGGCTTTTTCTTGTCGTCGGGCGTGTCGCTCTCGGTCTCGACTTCCGGCTGCACGAGCAAGTTGAGCGACTCGACCCCGCTGTTGCGCGCGGCCGCGACCACGGTGGCGACGATGCCATAGCGAGCGTCTTTGTCGGCGCGAATGTAGAGCTCGCGCTCTTTTTGTACGCGCGCGTTCTCCTTCAGTGCTTGGTCGATGCGCGAGGTCACGTCTTCTTCACCGAACAAGACTTTCTCGTCTTTGGTGACCGTGACCAGCAGGCGCGCGTCTTTCACGGGCGTTTGGGCGGCGTGGACCTCGGGCAGGTTGATGCGCAAACCCGTGGTGAGCAGGGGAGCCGTGACCATGAACACGATCACGAGCACGAGCATCACGTCGACGAGCGGCGTGACGTTGATGTCACGGAACGCGCCGCCGCGACGACCCTTGCGAGCGCCACCCATGCCCATGATTAACCTCGGCCGCGCGCGTCGCTAGGGTCGGCGACCAGCGTCTCGACCCAGACTTCCGCCGAGGCGTTGAGTTCGTCCAGCAAATCACCGATGCGCTTATCGACGTAGTTGAAGCCGATGGTCGCGGGAATGGCCGCAACCAGGCCGAACGCGGTGGCGATCAGCGCTTCGCCGATGGCGGGCGCGACGACGGGCAAAGAGGCGCTCTTCTCGACGCCGATGCGCAAGAACGCGTCCATGATGCCCCACACCGTGCCGAACAAGCCGATGAACGGTGCCGCCGACGCGATGCTCGACAGCGTGGGCATGAGCGCCATCGTGCGCTGCTGCTCGGTGGCGATCGCGCGCCGTGCGACCGCCATCAGCAGCTCGGACGTCAGGTGCCGCTGATGGTGGCGCTTGGCCAACTCCAGCACCACCCGCGCGCCCGGTGACGACTTGTGCTGAATCGCCAGTGCGATCAGATCCGAGGCGCGCTCGACGGTGGCCGACGCTTTCTCGAACGCGCGGTGCGTGGCCTGCAGGCGGCCGATCTGGGCTGATTTCAGGAACCAGATCAGCCACACCAGGCACGAAGCGACGATCAGAATCGACAGCACGACCAAGACCACGCCCGAGGCGCCCAGCATCAGCCCGAGCGGGTCGAGGCTTTTGGGTTCCGCAGCTGAGGCGACGAAGGCGTGGATCATGGCTGTTTACTTACCCAAAACGACGTCGACGCGGCGGTCTTTGGCCCACGAGGATTCGTCCGTACCGGTCGCGTCGAGCTTGCCACGCGAGGTCGTGGCGATCTTGGCGGCGGACAAGCCGAGCGACGCGATCGAGCTCTTCACGTTGTCGGCGCGGCGGCCCCCGAGCACCATGTTGTACTCTTCTTCACCGCGCGGATCGGCGTGGCCGACCAAGCGCAGCTCGCGACCCTTGAGCGGGCCGGTGCTGAAGCAATCAGCGAGCTTCTTCAACACGGCGCGATCTTGCGGGCGCACGTTGGCGGAGTCGTAAGCGAAGAATGCCTCGGTGTCGGTGATGCCGCAGGCTTTGCGGATCTCGTCCGAGATGTTGATGTTCGATTGCGCTGGATCATCACCCGGCTTCGCCAGTGGCTTTGGCGCAGGCGGCGGGGGCGGCGCGGGTGCAGCGGTGGGGGCCGGGACTGCAGCCGGGGGCGGGGGATCAGAGGCGCAGCCTGCGGCGATGGCGGTGGAGAAGAGAACGATTGCTGCGGCGTACTTCATGACTAGCTCCTTAACGCGCGCCCCTGCTTGGGGCGGCGCCTGGTATACCTCGATTGCTCTAACTGCCGTGCAGAAGAGCGCCTGACGGCACGTGCGTCCGCAACGCGGCAAACGCAACGTGTATTCCGATGTAGGCCGCGAACGAAATGCTGCGTTAAAAATGTCTTTAGAAACGACTGGTTACAGCGCCTATCGCGTACTCAATAAATAGGCCAGCAGACCGGCCGCGGCCAAGCCAAAGCAGGCCGCGAGCACCAAGCCACCGAGGCGCCGGCCAGGTCGAGCCACCGGGGTGCGGGTCGCGTGCAGCTTGGCCAGCGCGACGATGGCAATCCCTGCCAGACGCTTCTCGGCCACTGTCGAGCGATCGCGGTCGCCCTTCATGCCGCGGTAACGCGCGGCGGCTTCCGCCAGCTGATCCGTCGTCTGACAGTATTCGAGGAACGCACCGTGCGCGCGTTCATCATCCCAACGATCGAGGACGCTCTTCCAGAGTGCTTCGAACGCAGCCTCGGCCATGGCTCAGAGCTTCAGCTCACGCGCCAGGTGCTCGGTGAGCGCAAAATACTCTCGCCGTTCGTAGCGCTCGTTCAAAATGTGAAAGTCACGCCCGGTGAGCCCGACACAACCGAAGCAGTACGAGCAATTGCTGAGCGAGATCGAGCGCACCAAGTACGAGCTGCTCGAACAATTTTCACAATCGATGCAGTGCTGGCAGTTGTTCAAGCCGCGCGAGCCGCGGCAGTGCAAGCTGTCCGAGCATTGCACGCAGCGGACGCAAAAATTACAGCGGATCAAACGTTCGGAATCCGTGCAGAACGTGCACGAATCACAGGCCACGCAGCGCTCACACGCCACGCAGGCCTCGTTTTCGCGGTCTCGACCGAGGCCCGCGACCAATTTGCGGAAGCGGGTTTCGAAGGTGCGCGCGCTGAACTTCGTGTCTTTGGGCATGGGCAGTGGCTGACGCGTCAGGTCCGAAGCGCGCGGCGCAGATCCGCCGCGCGGGCGCGCGTTTCGGCGTCTTCGGCTCCGTCTTCGAGTCGCTTCAAGCGTTGCTCGAAGACCGGCAATTTGATGGGCGCTTGTTGGTCGAGCAGCGCGGTGAGCACGGTGAGGGCGCGGCACACCTCGGCTTCCTCCGTGTGCTCGAGCAATTTCAAATGTACGAGTTGCTCTTCGGGAAACTCGAAGCCGGCCTTGCGGTAGGCGTTGGCGGCGCGCGTGATCGCAGCCGGACTCTCACTGTCGAGCACGCGCTCGAGCAAGTGGCGGCGTTCGAGCTCCGCGTCGTCGACCATGGGTGCACCAACGATGCGCACCGCGCGCTTGCTCACGGTCGGCGTGGGCGCAGACGCGGCCGTGACCGCGGGCGAAGGCTGGGGCGTGACCGGTGCTAGCCCGGGCGGGGGCGGGCGGGTGCTCGCTGGTCGGCGGGCCAACATGACCTCGGGCAACGGCGCGCTGCCGCGTCGGGCCGGACGGCGACGCTCGTCCTTTTCAGACTTCGGGTCCGTGCGCTTGCTTCGTCGGGACATGTGGAGTCGCGGACGCCCCCGAACTAGCACGCCCGGCCCGTCGCCGGCTCTCAGAAATCGCTCGGCGGCGCCGCGCTTGCTCGCCAACCGGGCTATCGTGAACCGGCGTGGACCAGCACTTGCGGCGGTTTTTTGGCGTTTTCCTGGGGTCGGCGGCAGCCGTTGGCTGCGCCTCGGCGCGTCCGTCGTCACCCGAGCCGAGTGTGGCGACGAGCGCGGCCTCGCCGAGCGGTTTTCTCGAGGGACCCGCGCGCCGTGTGCGCTCGCGCAAACTCGACTTTCCGATCGAGCTCGTGCTGCCAAACAAAGAGAGCTGGCAGATCGTCGAAGGGCCGAGCTGGTGGACGGCGGACCACGCGCCGAGCGCGTCGCAGCTCGCCTTGCGCACCTGGCGAGCCGATCGCTTGGTCCGACGGGCCGAGTGCGAGGCCCAAGCGCGCCTTTCGCGTCCCGCAATTCCCGCCTTGCACGACGAAGCGCTGATCGAGCGCCGCGCGCTGTCCGCGCCTCCGGACTTCGATACTGAAATCGTGGTCGGTGTCGAACCCACTGCGCGCGGCATCTCGGGCTATGCGCTGGCGGTGGGCGCGAGCGTCGGGCGTTGCTACGCGGCCGTCTTCACCACCCGCGTGAGTGGCAAAGATGCCGAGGCCGAAGTTGCAGCTCGCCTCGGTTTGGTCGTCGATCGCATTTTGAGCCGCGTCCGCGTGCGCAGCGTCGACGAGCGTGCGCCGCGTCGACACCTGGTGGTGACCCCAAAAGCTTCGCCAGAGTGACGCCTCCGAAACCTGGCAGCCTTCCCCACGCCATCATCGCGGCACGCAACTCGGAGACGATGAAACCGAGGTTCGATGTCGTTGAAGTCAGAAGCTGCCCGTTCCGTGCGACCGCGCATCGTGGAAGAAATCCCGAGGTCACGCGCGACGGATTTGGCGGTGCGTCTCGCCGAGCAAGTGCGTCGTTTGCGCATTCAAGCCGGGCTGACCCAGGCCGAGCTGGCCGCTCGCGCAGGGGTCACGGTGGAGACGATCGCGCGTCTCGAGCGCGTCCTGCGTGGCCGGCTTTCGGCCAACGCCAATCCGTCGCTCGAGACCATGGAGCGCATCGGCACCGCCTTGGGGGTCGAAGTCTCGGAGCTGCTCTCCGCGCCCGGCAAACAAAAGCCGAAGGACGACCGTCTCGCATCGGTACTGCGTGGCGTGAGCCCCGCCACCAAGCGCCGCGTGATCCGCGTGGCCGAGGCGCTGGTGCGTGACGACCGCGTCGACGCCAAGCCGGCGCCGCGTAAACGCTAGAAGGCGCGCGCGGCGCGTTCCAGCCGGTCGCGCACTTTCGCGCCCAGGGGGCCCACGATCAGAAGATTCAAAGAATCGCGGTTGAACAGCCGGGCCGCGGCGCGCTTCACGTCCGCGAGGCTGGTCGCGTCGAGCAGCGCTTGGCGCTCATTCGGCGTGCGCGCGACGCCCGTCAATTCGCCCAGGCCGTAGAAGCTGCTGAGCGCGGCCGGATCGTCGTCTTGCTCGGCGAGCTGCCAGGCAAAGCGACGCTTGGCCTTGTCGAGCTCGGCTTGGCTCGGACCTTCGTCACGCAACGCGCGCAGGACCGCGAAAATTTCCTGCAGCACGTCTTCCGCGCGTTCCGGTGCGGCGTCGGCTGCGACGTCGAACAGGCCCGCGTCCACGTAGGCCTCGTAGCTCGCGGACACGTCGTAACAAAGGCCGCGCTCGTCGCACAGGCGTTCGTACAGGCGCGTGGCCATGCCGTCGTCGAGCACGCGCAGGAGCAGCTCGGTCGCGGGCTCGTCGGCATCGAGCTCACCCGGGGCCCGGAAGCCGACGCGCACCGAGGCCTGGCTGCCCGTGTATTTCACGTGCGAAAAGCGCAGACCGGTCTGCGGCGCGGGGGCGATCGCACGCGGTTCGGAGCCGTTCGGCAGCGCTTTGAAGACGTCGGCCACCTGCGCGAGCATCACTTCCGGATCGATTGGTCCGGCGATCGTCACCACGCTGGCTTCGGCCACGTAGCGAGCGGCGTGATGCTGATGCAAGAGCGGGATATCGAAGCTCTCGAGCGTGCTCAAGGAGCCCGTGATGGGAAAGCCCAATGGGTGATTGGGGAAAGCCAACGCGCGCAGCAAATGGTCGGCATCCACCGAGCGCCCGTCTTCGTCCAAGCTCTCCAGGATCTCTTCGCGGACGATGCCTTTTTCCACTTCCAGACCGCTGAAAATGGGCGCGAGCAACACCTCGGCCAAAATGCGCACGAGCTCGCTCAGGTTCTCGGGCGGCGCGCCCAAGCTGAGCGCACCGTGATCGACGTAGGTCATCGCCGACAGCGCGCCACCGAGTGACTCCAGGGCCAGCGCTTGCGCGTGCGCCGAGGGAAAGCGCGCGGTTCCGCGATGCAACATGTGTTCGAGGAAGTGGCTGATGCCGTTATCGCTCGCGTTCTCGAAGCGCGAGCCGATGCGAGTGTGAATGTCGATCACGGAGCGGCGCACGTGCGGCATGCGCACGGCGCTCACGCGCAGACCGTTCGGCAGCTTGGCTTCGACGCGCGCGAGCTGGGTGCCGTTCGCGGGAAGGGTCACTCGTCTTCTCGGTCGCTTGCTTTGGGCTCTTCCCCGAAGCGAGCGTCCACTTTTAGCCGATCGCCGGCTTTCTTGCGCAAATCAGCGACGTAATTGGCGAGCGCTTCGGTGGCCTTGGCGGCGCGCATCGGGCCCAAGAGTTCGGCTTTGCTCTTGTCGAAATCCGCGCGCGAAGCGGGCGTCTTCTCCTTGAGCTGGATCACGACCGAGCCTTCACTGGTCTGGATGGGGGTTTGCCAAACTTCGTCGGGGGTCTTCAGTTCGAAGGCGCGTGCGGCGAGCGGCTCTTTCGGCGTCACTTGCGGCAGCGGATTCCCGGAGGAGGGGAAAGGCGCCGAGATCTCGACGCGCGGGCGATCCAAAGCCGCCAGTGCCGGCACTGCGGTCGTGTCGCCCGGCTTCTTCGCGGGCGCGAGCGACGCGAGTTGCGCCTCGAGCGCGTCTTCCAACTTTGCGCCGGCTTTGGTGCGGCGGATCAGGTCTTCACCGAAGGCCTTCACTTGTTCGTCGCCCGCGGCGTGCACGTACAGCTTGTGCGCGACGTAACGACGGCCGGAAGCTTCCAGGTTCGCCGCGTCGAGCTTGGGCTCGGTTTGCAGCAAATGCAGGCCGCGGGGGGTCTCCACGATGCCGGACAGCTCACCCGGTTTGAGGGCGGAGGCGGCCTTGGCGACCTCTTCGTTGCCGACGCCGTAGCTCGCGCCCACGCAGCCGAGCTCGCCGCCTTGCACCGCGGTCAACCCTTCACTCACCGAGCGGGCCACGCTCGCGAACGATTCGCCGCTCGTGATGCGCTGACGCGCGCCGTCCAACTTCTTGCGAATCTCGGCGCGGTCTTCGTCGTTCGCGCCCGGGCCGAGCTCGAACAAGATTTCGCGCGTCGGCGTGCAACCGGCGGTGAAATTGGCTTTGTCGGTCTCCCACGAGGCATCGACCAGGGTTTTGTTGTCGGTGGCCCACTTATCGACCGCGGCCGTGCTCGTATCGAGCGTGTACTTGGCGAACCAATCGCGCGTGAGGATGGCACTGCGAATCGTGACCGTGCTGCGCGCTTGGTCGAACATCTCGAAGGCTTCGGTTTCGGACACGCGCACCGGCTCGCGGATCAAGTCGCGCATGCGCGCGGCGATCAGCTCCTGCTGCTGCATCTCCTTGAACTCTTTGGGTCCGCGGTTGGCGAGCACGCGCACCTCGCGCTCGTACAGCGTGTAGTCGAACGGCTCTTCCGCCGTGCGCTTGACGCGCAGGTAGCGGACCATCGTGTCGCCGCCGGGCTCGCAGCCGCGGCCGTCTTCGGCGATGCGGCACAGGCCGAGCTGGGCACTCAGGCTGATCGAGTCTTGCGCGGGCAACGACACGTGAGCGCGGCCATTGAACAGCTCGTTCTCGACTTCTTTGTCACTGGCGCTGATGCCCAAGCGCTTGGCTTCGGTGACGAGTAGCTCGCGCTCGACCAGGCCATCGAGCACCTTTTTGCGCAGGCCGAGTTGCTTCGAGGCGCGCGGGTTGATGTTGCGCATCACCAAGCCGTATGACGCGTAGTACTCCTTGGGATCCAAGCAGTCGCCCTTGAGCTCGACCGCGCACTCTTTCTTCAAACTGGCGGTAGGTCCGTTCCTGCCGGCGCGGAACTCCAGCGCGAACACCAGGATGATCGAAAATGCGATGCCCCCGACTAGAACCTGGGAGAAACCGCCGCCTCGGAAGATACTCAGCATTTGTGTAAAAACTTTCGCTGCAAGGCAGCCTGCGAGGCTCGGATCTCGAGGCCGCAGCGTGAAGGGCGCGGCAAATACCACGCGAGCGCCGGCGGGTCCATGCGCACGATACCCGGCTATTTGCCGAATAACTTAGCGCCGGGCGTCGGCCGGGGCGGTTTTTTCCAGGGAAAGTGCGTAGCGCAGCTCGGCGACGAGCTCTTCGTTCGAGCTCAGTGCCTTTTCGAAGGCAACCTCGTGCCAGACGTCCAAAGTCTGGGAATTGTCCCCAGGATCGCGTACTTCCACGCTGTCGGCGCCGACTTCGACGTAGCCACGGCCGACGGCTTCCGTCGCCATTTGGCGGGCGCGGTCGAAGATCGCAGCCGTGGAATCATTGGGGAAGTCGCCACCCTGCGCGCGCACCACGAAGCGCACGCGGGGTTCGCCTCCGAGCCGCGCTGCAACGCCGCTATCCATGATCAGGTTGTCGCGGACGCGATCGGCCAGCACGATCTGATCGCTGAGGGTGCGATAGACCTCGAAGCCCTCTGCGAGCAGGAGCTTTTTCAGCTCACTCGGGCCAGGCGGGCTAGGCGGGACGGATGGCGGCATATCTCTGCGCTAGCAGCTGGAAAAACACTAGGAACCGTACGCGGAACCGATGCCGAGCGTCAAGATCCGACGAGCCGCGGCCGGCTCATGCTAATCTCAGCCACTTCCGTGACGCACGAAAAGCCACCTTCCCGTTCCGGCGGCCCCGAGGCAGAGGTGCGTGCCCCGCGCCGCCATGCGGGCGGCGCGCGGCGTGAGGCGTCGGAGCGCGTGCTGGTCCGCAGTGCGGGCTTCGAAACCCACGGCTGGACGCTGAACGTGAGCCGCGGGGGGATCCGCGCGATCGTGGAAGACCCGCTGCTTCAAAGCGCCGAGTACGAGTTACTCGTGGGTGACGAGGAGACGGCGGTTGCTCGCCGCGCCAGCGTGGTTTGGCTGCAAGACGAGTCGGACGGGCAGATCGTCGGGCTCAAGTACCTCGACGTCGAAGACGGTTCCGATCCGCCCAAGGACGGGTAACCGGCCGCGACAATGCCCTCCGCCGCAGAGCTACTGGGTCCGGACGGGCCGCTCGCACGTAGCCTGCCCGCTTACGAGGCTCGCCCCGCTCAGCTGGAGATGGCGCGCGCCGTGGAGGGCGCGCTCGCTCACGATCGCGTGCTGATTTGCGAAGCCGGCACGGGTACCGGCAAGAGCCTCGCGTACTTGGTGCCCGCGCTGCTGAGCGGCAAGAAGGTGATCGTTTCGACCGCCACGCGCGCCCTCGAGGAGCAGATCTTTTGGAAGGATTTGCCGCTGATCGAGCGCGCGCTCGGCGTGCCCGTGCGCGCCGCGCTGATGAAGGGCATCTCGAACTACCTGTGCCGTCGGCGCTTGGCCGAGTTTCGCGCGAGTGAAGAGAGCCTACGGCCGCGTCACGCGCGCTCGCTCGGAATGCTCGACGATTGGCTGAACGAGACCGAATCGGGCGATCTGGCCGAGCTCGTCGGCATTCGTGAAGACGACCCGCTCCGCCGCGAAGTGAATTCGTCGAGCGAGACGCGCTTGGGCGCGAGCTGCGCCTATTTCAACGAGTGCTTCGTCACGCGCATGCGCCGCGAGGCGGAGTCGGCGCAGCTGGTGGTCGTCAATCACCACCTGTTTTTCGCCGATTTGGCTCTGCGCGGGCCGCACCCGGCGCGGGTCATCCCCGACTACGACGCGGTGATCTTCGACGAGGCGCACCAGCTCGAAGACATTGCCACGGACTTTTTCGGCATGCGCGTCTCGCGCGCGCGTCTCGAGCGCCTGTTGGGCGATGCCGAACGCGCGATGACGGTCGTCGGTGCCGGCGACCCGTTGTTCGCCGCGGGCTCCAAGTCGCCCACGCTGGCCAACGCGCGCGTCGCGGCCGAAGCTCTGTGGGCCGAGCTCGGCCGCCGAGCGCACGGTGAAGACGCGCGCTTCACGCTCGAGCGCGACGCGTGGGTGGGTCCACTCGAAGAGCGCTATCACGCGCTCGACAATGCGCTCGAAGCCGTGGGCTCGGCGGCAGACGCGGCCGCTGGGCGCGCCACGCTCACGGCTCCCTTGGGCAAGCGCGTGCCCGGCGCCGCGCTGGAGGCGCTCAAGGGCGTCGAGGGCCGAGCCCAGTTGCTGCGCGAGGATTTGGCGGCGATCGTGTCTGGCGCGCCCGGTCGCATCACCTGGTTCGACATGGGCGGGCGCTCGGCCGCGCTCAGCTCCACCCCGGTCGATCTGTCGCACGTGTTTCGCGCGCGCATCTTCGAGAGCGTGCCTTCGGTGGTGCTGACGAGCGCCACGCTGTCGATCGCGCCATCGAAGAGCAACCCGGATGCAAGTCCATTCGCGTTCTTTCGCTCACGGGTCGGCCTCACGGGTGACGCGGTGGCGGTCACCGAGCTCGTGCTCGAGTCACCGTTCGACTTCGCGCGGAATGCGCTCTTGTACACGCCCAAAGATTTGCCGCCGCCCGGTCACCCCGCGTTCGCGGCCCAGGCCGGGGAACGCATCGCGGAGCTGATCGAAATCACCCACGGGGGTTGCTTCGTGCTCACCACGTCGCTGCGCTCGATGAACGCGCTGTACGCGATTTTGTCCAAGCGCTTACCGGCGCGCCGCATGTTCGTGCAAGGCGCGGCGCCAAAAGCGGCATTGATCAGTGCTTTTCGGGCCGCGGGCGACGCGGTGCTCGTGGCCACGATGAGCTTCTGGGAAGGCGTGGACGTGCCCGGCCGCGCGCTGCGCTTGGTCGTGCTCGAGAAGATCCCGTTTTTGGTGCCGAGCGATCCGGTCGTGCAAGCACGTTCACAAGAGCTCGAACGCGCGGGCGAGAACCCGTTCATGCGACTGCACGTGCCGGCCGCTGCGATCACGCTCAAGCAAGGTTTCGGGCGCCTGATCCGCACCCGTGACGACGCGGGCATCGTCGCGCTGCTCGACCCGCGCGTACACCAGAAGGGTTATGGACCGCGACTGCTGGCCGCGCTCCCACCGGCAGGCCGCACCTCGGAGTTGTCCGAGGTGCGTCGCTTCTGGGAGCGCGTTCCGGCCGTCACTCGCGGCGCAAGCTAGCGCTTCTTCTTCGCCGCCGGCTTGGCGGCTTTGACCGGCGCTTTAGCGGCCTTGGGCGCGGGCTTTGCCGGCGCTTTGGCCGCTTTGGGCGCGGGCTTTGCCGGTGCTTTGGCCGCCTTGGGCGCGGGCTTTGCCGGCGCTTTGGCGGCTTTGGGCGCGGGCTTTGCCGGCGCTTTGGCGGCTTTGGGCGCGGGCTTTGCCGGTGCCTTCGGTGCAGCCTTGGCGATCGGCTTCGCCGGCGTGGCTTTCGACTTCGCGCTCGCCTTGACGATCGGTTTGGCGGCTTTGCTGTCGACTGCCTTGCTTGCCTTCTTGCTCGGTTGAGCGGCGGCTTTGACGGGCGCCTTGGCTTTCGCTGCGGGCTTCGCGGGCGCCGCCTTCGTCTTGGCTGCGGGCTTTACCGGCGCTTTGGGCGCGGGCTTTGGCGGAGCGGCTTTGGCCTTCGGCGCGGGAGCGGCCTTGACCGGCGCGGCTTTGGCTTTCGGCGCAGCTTTGACGGGGGCGGCCTTGGCCGGCGCCTTGGGCTCGGGCTTCACCGCGGTCGCTTTGGGCTTCAGTTCGGCTTTGGGCTTCGGTTCGGCTTTGGGCTTCGGTTCGGCTTTGGGCTTCGGTTCGGCTTTGGGCTTCGGTTCGGCTTTGGGCTTCGGTTCGGCTTTGGGCTTCGCGGCGGGTCGAGCGACTGCCTTGGCCAACGCGGGTTTGGGCTCTTTCGCAACCGGCTCTGCCTTGGCCTTCTTTGCGGGAGCTTTAGCTGCCTTCTTTACGGGAGCTTCGTCTTCATCGTCGTCCGCGTCATCATCGTCCGCGTCGTCATCATCGTCCGCGTCGTCATCATCGTCCGCGTCGTCATCGTCCGCGTCGTCGTCATCTCCATCATCATCGTCGCCCGCGTCGTCGTCGTCATCCGCGTCGTCGTCGTCATCCGCGTCGTCGTCGTCATCCGTGTCGTCGTCCGCCTCAGCAGCGGCCGCGGGCTTGGCCTTGGCTTTCTTGGCGGGCGCCTTGGCTGCCTTCTTTACCGGCTTTTCGTCCTCGTCCTCGTCCTCGTCCTCGTCGAGATCGTCATCTTCGTCTTCCGCCTCGTCCTCGTCAGAATCGGGTCGACCAAGGGCGCCCTTGCTGCGGGCTTCGAGCGTTTCGGTGATCTTCTCGTCGAGGTCGGAGAATTCGAACGGCTTGTCGAGATACGCATCCGCGCCGTACAGCGGCGAGGTCATCTCGTTCAGGTTTTCGCCGATGCCGGTGAGCATGATCACGCCCGTGTGCGCGAGCGACACGGCTTCGCGGATCTTGCGACACACTTCCCAACCGCTCATGCCCGGCATCATCACGTCGAGCAGAACCAAGTTGGGCAAGTGTTCGTGTGCGAGCTCCCACGCTTGGTCACCATCAGACGCTTCGAGCACGCTGAACCCTTTCGAGCGCAGGTGACTCGACAACATGGCGACCATGCTCGGTTCGTCGTCAGCGACGAGCACGATGGGCTTTGAATCGTTTGGCATGGCAGCAAGAACTCCGGGGGGAAAAATCGGTGAAGAAGCGCGAATTCATTCGCATTCGAGACCAGCGCATGGTTTCGGGTCAAGCCCCGTGACGAGCGCCTCCTCTCTCGGGCCGCGGGCCGTACCCGCGAGCGGTCCTGCCTCGCTCGTCGGCGGCGGGTTGGGTCCGCCCCGGTTGCCCAAGGGCGGCTCGGCTCGCGTGGTCCAACGGCCTCGACCATGACCGCTGTGCTCCGCGCCCTTCGGGTGCTTAACTTGAGTCGAATGGCCTCCCGCGACGGCATCGCTCTGCTTCGGCGCGCGGCACGCAAAGCCGGGCGAAGGCAGCGCGCGGCCGCTATTTTCAGCCAAATCGCGCTACTTTTGCCGCTTCCGCTGGGCTACGCGGTGCTGGTCCTGACCGCGGTCAAAGCGCTCCGTCTCGACGCGGCGAGTCAGCGCTTCTGGTGGCTTTTGGGTGTCGTACCGCTGTTGGTCCTGCTGGTGGGTGTCGGCCGTGCGCTGTTCACACGCCGTCCGTCCTGGCAGGGCTCGATCGCGCTCGACCAGTTTCACGGCTTTCACGATCGGGTGACCAGCGCCCTCAGCTTCAGCCAGGTTCCCCCCGCTGAGCGCACGCCGTTGATGGAAGCGGCGATCGAAGACGGCGCGGCGCTCGCCGGCAAACTCGACCCGCGGCGTGCCGTGCCCATCCCGCTACCCCGTGAACTCGTCGTCGCCGCAGGCCTGCTGCTCGGTCTTGGTGCGCTGTCGCTGTTCGAGGTTCGGCACTACCGCCCACTGCCGCCGCCGCCCTCGTTCGAGCCGATGGTAATGAGCGCGGACGACATCGAGCTGTTCCGCGACGTCGCTAAAGAGCTGCAAGCGAAGAACGACGATCCGAATGCGCTCGTTGCCGTGCATCGCTTCAACCAATTGGTGGAAGACATTGCCGAGCATCGCTTGGATCGTCACGAGGTGTTCCAGCGCATGGGCGAGCTGGAGCGCGATCTGAAAGACAACTTGGAGCTCGATCGCGACGCGCGCGACGAAGGCCTGAAGGGCCTCGCGCGTGAATTGGAGAAGAGCGGTCTGAGCAAACCCGCCGCCGACGCGCTGGACGAAAAACGCCTCGCCGACGCGGAAAAAGCCCTGCGCGAGCTCGCCGAGAAGCTCAGAAAGAAAGACGGCCGGCCGAGCGCGGCCGAGCTAGAAAAACTGCGCCAGGCATTGGAGAAAGCCAGCCGCAGCAACGAGGAACGCGCCAAGAGCATCGACCAGCGTCGCCGAGAGTTGGAAGAAGAGAAGAAGAGCCTACTCAAGAAAAAGGGCGAGAAAGGCGACGCCGGCGCGACCCCCGATCTGGACAAGAAGCTCGCCGAGAACGAACGCAAACTCGAGCGCCTCGACCGCGAAAAGAATCGCGCCGAGCGCAGCCAGAAGCAAATGTCGGAGCTCGACAAGCAGCTTGCTCAAGCCGCACGCGATCTGATGCGTGACGCGGGTCAGAGCGCGCAAGACCTGGAGCAGGGCGCTCGCGACATCAACCGCATGGCCAAGCAAGAGGCGACCGAGGAGCAAAAGCAGGAATTGCTGAAAAAGCTCCAGGAAATGCGGGAATTGATGCGCCAGCAAGGCAAGGGCGGTAAAGATCAGATGCAGCGCCTGCAAAAATTCGGTCAGCGCGCGCGCGGTCAAAGCGGTGGCGGTCAAGGCAAGCCTGGTGAAGGTCAGGGCGAAGGCCAACAGGGCGGCAAGAAAGACGGCCCCCTGCGCATGGGCAGCGGGCCTGGCAGCGTTTCGATCGATGTGCCCGTTCCGCAGAGCGTGAGCGGTCAGGGTCAAGGTCAGCCCGGTGACAAGCCGGGCGGTTCCGATCCCGGCGCGGGCGCGAACTACGGCACGGGGCACGATCCCAACGTCGCGGGCAACGCCACCGATCTGAAGGGTAAGACCACCGACGTCACCGCGGCCGGTGCCGACACGGGCCAGGGCGCCGCGTCGTCCCAGGTGATCTATGGCGCCGCCGAGCGGGGTTTCGTCGGGCGCGGCTACAAGCAGGTGTTCACGGACTATCAAACCGTGGCCGAACGCGCCCTCAGCCAGGATGAAATTCCGTCTGGCTATCGTTTCTATGTACGCCGCTATTTCCAGCTGATTCGGCCGCGAGATTGAGCCTCGTGCCCACGACTATCCCGAGACGCCACAGGAGAAGCAGATGACGGAAGCCGAGCAAGCCCGCGAAGAAGTCGCAGCATTTCAAAAGCGAATTGGCGCGCTGCGCGAGGAAATCGGGCGCGTGATCGTCGGCAACCGAGAGGTGATCGACGGCGTCCTCTCGTGCATGTTGGGCTCTTCACACGCGCTCTTGGAGGGCGTGCCCGGTTTGGGCAAGACGATGCTCGTGCGTACGCTCGCGGGCGTGCTCGGCTTGGAGTTTTCGCGCATCCAGTTCACCCCCGACCTGATGCCGGCCGACATCATCGGCACGGTGGTGCTCGACGAAGGCGCGGGTGGCGCGCGCTCGCTGGAGTTCCGGCGCGGTCCGATCTTCGCCAACATCGTCTTGGCCGACGAAGTGAACCGCGCCACGCCCAAAACTCAGAGCGCCTTGCTGGAGGCGATGCAAGAGCACCGCGTAACGGTGGGCCGCACCACGCACGTGATCGAAGAGCCTTATTTCGTGCTAGCCACGCAAAATCCACTGGAAATGGAGGGCACTTACCCGCTGCCCGAGGCCCAGCTGGATCGCTTTTTCTACAAGCTGGAGGTGCCCTTCCCTACGCGGGACGAGCTGCACGCGATCATCGACCGCACCACGACTTCGCAGCACACCGAGGTGAAGCGCGTGCTCACGCGCGACGAGATCTTGCAAATGCAGGCCTTGGTGCGGCGCGTGCCGGTCGCGCGCCACGTGCAGGACTACGCCATCCGCGTGTTGCAAGCCACGCATCCGGGCGGTGAAGAAGCGCCGGAGCTGGTCAAGCGCTTCGTGCGCACGGGCGCCTCCCCGCGTGGCGCGCAAGCCATGCTGCTCGGGGCCAAAGTGCGCGCGCTGTTCGACGGTCGCTTTGCCGCGTCGATCGACGACGTGAAGGCGACCGCGCTGGCCGCGCTGAGGCACCGCGTCTTGCTCAGCTTCGAAGGTGAAGCCGAGGGTGTCGCCTCCGACCGCGTGATCAACGAGATCCTCAAGAAATTGCCGGGATCCAAGGAGTAACCCCGGAACGTGGGCCTCCTGGATCTGTTTCGACGCGAGCCTGTGCCGCGCGCCAAACGACGCGAGCGTGCGCTATTCGACGACGAGTTCCAACGCAAATTGGAGATGCTCGCGCTGGTTAGCCGCCGCGTGTTCGCCGGCCGCTTGCGCGCCGAGCGACGCAGCAAAAAGAAGGGCAGTGGGCTCGAGTTCGCCGATCACCGCGACTACGTCGCGGGGGATGATTTTCGCTCGGTCGATTGGAACGTGTACCAGCGCTTCGGAAAGCTGCTCGTGCGCCTGTACGAGGAAGAAGAAGATCTCAGCATCTACCTGATCGTCGATTGCTCGAGCTCGATGGCCTTCGGCGATCGCAAGAAGTTCGATCAAGCGCGTCGTTTGTGCGCCGCCTTGGCTTATGTGGGGTTGGCCAACTTGGACCGCGTAACCGTCGTCGGGGTGAACGACGCGGTCATCTCGCGTATGCCCACGACCCGGGGCAAAGGCCGCATTTTCAAGGTATTCGAGTTCCTGTCGCAGCTCGAACCGGGCGGCGTGACCGACCTCGGCACGGCGCTGAAGACCTTCGTCGCGCAGCACAAACGCCGGGGGCTGGCCGTGCTGTTCAGTGATCTGTACGACCCCGCCGGTTTCGAAGCGGGCATCAACATGCTGCGCTTCAACAAGTTCGAACCGTACGTGGTCGAGCTGGTCGATCCGGCGGAGGCGCGCCCCTCGCTCAAGGGCGATGTGCGTATCTACGATTGCGAGACCGGTGAAGAACGCGAGCTGACGATCACCGACGGCATGCTCGACAAGATGCAGCGCGCCGTGAGCGACTACCGCGCGGGCATCGAGCGCTTCTGCGCGCAGAAGCAGGTGCCGTACTTCCCGGCCGACGTGAACACGCCCTTCGACGAACTCGTGCTGCGCGTGTTTCGGCGCGGAGGCTTTCTGCGCTGATGGTGTTCGCGGGCTTACCCCTGGCTCAGCTGTTGATGATCGCGGGCGGCGCGGCCAGCTTGACGGTGCTGCTCTACATTCTGAAGCTGCGTCGGCGCGCGGTTCCGGTGCCATTTGCGCGCATTTGGGACGCGGTATTCCGCGATCGGCAAGCGACCGAGCTGTTTAGCAAGCTGCGCCGTTTGCTGTCGCTGCTCTTTCAACTCGCCTTGCTCGCGCTGCTGATCTTCGCGCTGGGCGACCCCAAACCAAAAACCAGTGTGGTCGAGGGTCGCCACTTGGTCGTACTGGTCGACGGCAGCGCGTCGATGAAAGCCGTCGACGTCAAGCCCAGTCGCATCGAAGCCGCCAAGGCCGAGGTCAAGCGCTTGGTGCGCGGATTGGGCAGCGCGGACCGCGCCCTGATCGTGCAAATGGCTGCGTTGCCGAGCCCATTGTCGACGATGAGCTCGGACGTCACCGAGCTCGATCCCGCGATCGACCAGCTACGCGCGTCAGACACGCGCGCCGATCTGGAACGCGGCCTGTCGTTTGCAGTCGATAGCTTGCGCGGCTTGCCCAAGGGCGAGGTCGTAGTCGTCAGTGACGGCGTGCTGGGTGACGTGCCCGAGATCGCGCGTCACGTCGATTTGGGCAGCGCCTCGCTCAAGTACCTGCCCATCGGCAAATCGGGTACTAATTTGGCGATTTCCGAGTTCTCGGTGCGCCGCTACCCGCTCGACAAGTCGCGCTCCGAGGTGATGCTCGAGGTCGCGAACACCAATGACCGCCCGGCCCAAGTCGAGCTCACTTTGCTCGGTGACGGCACGATCATCGACGTCAGCCGCTTCGCGCTCGGCCCGAACGAGCGCCTCCCGCGCTATTACCAAGACTTGGCGGGCGCCAGCCGCACGCTCGAAGCAAAAATCCGCTTTGCCGATGGCCGCCGCGACGACTTGCCGGCGGACGATCACGCGTATGCGCTGATGCCCGAGCGGCGCCGAGCGCGCGTATTGGTGATCTCCAAGGGCAACACTTATCTGGAAGCCGCGTTGCTGCTCGATGAATACTTGGACGTGACCACGGTCGCGCCCGGCAAATCGCTCCCGCGCGAACACTTCGACGTCGCGATCTTGGACGGTGTAGCCGACGTACTGCCCGACAACGTGGCCGCGGCCCTCTACCTCAATCCCCCCGAGGGCGGCGTGCCGCTCAAACTGGGCGCTCGCATCACCGATTTCGGCTTCGACACTTGGGACAAAAAGAGCCAGATATTGCGGTTTTTGGCGCTCGCCGATGTGCAAGTCGCCGACGGTCGCGCGCTCACGCCCGCCCCCGGTGATCGCGTGCTCGGCGCGAGTGATCAGGGCCCGATTTTGGTTTCGGGAGCGCGTTCGGGGCATCCGTTCGTCGCGCTCGGTTTCGACCCGCGCAATAGTGATCTCGTGCTGCGCGTGGCCTGGCCCTTGTTCGTGCTCAACGCCATCAACGCCTTCGTCGAAGAAGACACGGGCTACGTTTCTTCTTTCCGCACCGGTGAAGTGTGGCGCGTCCCCGTACCGAGCTCGCTCGATTCCGCCACGATCATCGACCCCCAAGGCGCGCCGCACGTGGTGCCCGTGAAGGAAGGCCGCGCGGTGTACTTGGGTGAAGAAGCCGGCTTCTACAAGCTGAGCGCTGGCTCGGGCAGTGACGCGGTGAACAGCGAGTTTGCCGCCAACTTGTCGGACTTGGCCGAGAGCCGCATCACGCCCGCGACCGAGCTCTCGATCGGTCGCCACAAAGCCGCTCCCGTCGCCATTGGCGCACCTGGCGCGAAGCGTGAACTGTGGGTGTACTTGCTGGCCGCAGTGCTGGCCTTGTCCGTGATCGAGTGGATCACTTATCACCGCCGGATCACGGTCTGATGCCTCGCTTCGGTCGCTTGATTTGGGGTTTGTTCATTGCGGGCGTCGCCGGTATTTCATTCGGCATCTATCGGCACTTCGTGCTGAACGCGAGCGGCGAGGGCGCGTTTCGCTGGCTGAAGGACGGCATTCACTACCAGCTGCAGGAGCCGAAAGCGCTGGGCGTGTTCTTGGTGCTGCCGTTGCTCTTGTTCGTGCTCGGCCGCTCGCTCGCGGATCTGCCGCTGGCGCAGCGCGTGCTCTCGGTCTCGTTCCGGCTCGCGTTCTTGGTGCTGCTGGGGCTCGGCTTGTCGCGCCTCGTGCGTTCGGAAGAGACGCATAAGGTGTGCACCGTGTTGCTGATCGACGTCAGTGACTCGGTTCCCGACGAGGCCCTCGCGGATGCGCGCAAGACGCTCGAAGCGTACGCGAACGCCAAGGGCGCCGACGACCAATTGAAGCTGGTCACGTTCGCGGAACGACCGCGCTTGGTCGAGTTGTACCGCGACGAGAAGGCGACGTTGCCGGCCATCCAAGAACTGCGGCATCGCGCGGCGGACGGCAAAAAGCTGACCGCGGGCAGCGACATTCGCGCCGCGCTCGCGCTCTCGTACGGCCTATTTCCGCCCGGCTACTTGAAGCGGGCGGTGTTGCTCAGCGACGGGCTCGAGACCGACGGCGATCTGCTGGCCGAGGCGAACCGCGCGCGTGGTTTCGGGGTGACGCTGTTTGCGGTGCCCTATCGCCGGCCGCCCCCGGGTGAAGTCGCGCTGCGCTCGCTGACGGTGCCCGACAAAGTCGATGTCGGCCAAACCTTCGAGCTCGTGGCCGACGTGTACGCGAGCCGCGCGACGCACGCCAAAGCGCGCTTGTATCAGGGCGAAGCGTTGAACGGCCTGGACGGCATTCGCGATCTCGAGCTCAAACCGGGACGCAACGAGCTCAAGTTCAAGTCCGTGGTGCGCGTGGGTGGCGAAGTGACGTATGCCTTGCGCCTCGACGAGATCGCCGAAGATACGTTCAAGGACAACAACGCCTTCAGCGTCACGGTCGACGTGCCGGGGCGACCCACGGTGCTGTACGTGGAAGGTCAGCCGCAGCGCGCGAGCTACCTGATGAGCGCGCTCAACGCGCAGCAATTCGACGTCGATTTGCGCGCGCCCGCGGCCTTCCCCGCATCGCTACGCGAGCTCGAACGCTATGATTTCGTGATCGTCTCGGACGTGCCGCACGAGGCATTCCCGCTGCCTGCGCAGGAACTCGTCGAACGCTACGTGCGCGATCTGGGCGGCGGGTTCCTATTCGCGGGCGGGGAGGCCGGCTATGGCTTGGGCGGCTGGGCCCACTCCACCATCGAACGGCTTTTGCCGGTACGCATGGATGCGGAGCACCGCAAAGAAATGCCCGGAGTGGCCATGGCCTTGGTCATCGACCGCTCGGGCTCGATGACCGGCTTGCCCATGGAAATGGCGAAGGCCGCCTGCAAGGCCACGCTGTCTACCCTCCAGGGTGACGATTTGCTCGAGGTGATCGCCTTCGACTCCACGCCCGTGCGCTACGTCAAGATGCAGCCCTCGCGTTACCGCAGCCGCATTCAGAACGACATTCAGCGCATTCAACCGGGCGGTGGTACCGAGATCTTTTCCAGCTTGGACATGGCGTATCAAGATCTATCCGTCGTTCAAGCCCGCAAGAAGCACGTGATCTTGCTCACCGACGGCCAAGCGCCGACTCAGGGCATCAAAGATCTCGCGCAAGCCATGCTCTCGGAATCGATCACCGTCACCACCGTGGGCTTGGGAGAAGGCTCGAACCAAGATTTGCTGCGCATGATCGCCGATACCGGCGGTGGCCGTTTCCACGCCGTGCCCGACCCGAACAGTTTGCCCAAGATCTTCACCCGGGAGACGGAGCTGATTGCGCAGCAGGCCGCGGTCGAAGACTGGTTTCCGGTGCAGCAAGCGGCCCCGGCCGACTTTCTGAAGGGCATCGCGATCAACGCGGCTCCGCTCTTGCACGGCTACGTGGCGACCCAGTTGAAGCCTGCGCCGGCGCAGCTGATTTTGCAGAGCGAGCGCGGTGACCCGATCCTCGCGCGTTGGCGCAGCGGTCTCGGCTGGGCGGTCGCGTGGACGAGTGACGTCAAGAACAACTGGTCGATCGACTGGCTGCGCTGGTCCGGCTTTTCCAAGTTCTGGGGACAGCTGGTGCGCGAACACATGCGCGTGAAGCACCGGCGAGAGCTGGACATGAAGACCGAGATGCTCGGCTCGGACGTGCACGCGGTCGTGGACGCGTTCACCGCCGATGAACGCTTCGACAATGGCATCGTCTCGAAGTTGATCGTTACCGGGCCCGGCTCCGGCGCGAACGCGGGGCGCCGCGAAGTCCCCATGCGCCAAACCGCGCCCGGCCGCTACGAGGCCAATTTCCCGCTCGATCAGTACGGCTCGTTCCTACTGCGCGCCGAGCACGCCAAGCCCGCCGAGAACGGCGAGCTCAAACCGCTGGCCATGAGCTACGGCCACGTCACCAATCCCTACCCGCGCGAGTACGCGAGCTTCGATCCCGATCTCGAGCGGCTGACGCGCGCCGCGCTCGCGGGCGGTGGCAGCATCGACCCGGTCCCCGCCAAGGTGTTCGACGCCGCCGGTCAGAAGATTGTCTCTTATCGACCGCTCTGGAATCGTTTCGTGCTGGCCGCGATCGTGATGTTCTTGCTCGATCTGTTGGTCAGGCGGGTGCGCCTGTTCGATCGCAAGTTCTTGCCCAAGCGTCGCTAGTCGTCACTCGCTGGCGGGCGCGGCGAGTTGGTCACCGGTGCACTTGCCCCACGAGCCGTATTCGTCACACGTCTGGATGCCGGTGGAGCACCACACGTAGTCACCGGAGACGCGCTGGATACGGCCGCACTCGGTGGTCTCACCGGGCACGTCACAGGGGCAACCGGCTTCGTGATTCGAGCACGCGCTGGTCCCCGTCGGAGCCGCCATCGGCGTGTTCGCATCCGTCGTCGCGAGCATGGGCGGGCTGTGCTCGTCGGCGGACGAACAGCCGGTTCCCAACAGGGTGCAGATGGCCAACGCAGCGAGGACGAAAATCCGATTCATGATACGACGCTCCGATAGAGAGGAACGGGCACGCATGAGTTGCGGTTAACGTGGGCATTTCGCCGCGATGCAGTTTGGTGCGAAGTCTGCCTGACTTGTCGCCTGCTGTGATGAGCTCAGTCTGCTTCGACCACCACGTCGCCAGCGGCATCGGAATACAGGCGATTACACGCGGAATTCGGCGTCGCACCGCGGCGCGCACCGAGACTCAGCATGTCGTACAACGCGGAACTCGCGTTGCTGGACGCGCGCCAGCGTGCTTCTTCCTTGCCGCTCTCTTCGTTGAAGTAGAACAGTGTGCGCGCGTCTGCCGAAACCCCGGTGGGTAGTCGTCGCTTGCCGCTCGCTCCGTTGAACGTGCCCGGAGTCAGCTCCTTGGGCGTACTCCATGCGCTCGTCCCAGTTCGAGACGAGATCACGATCGTCGATACGCCGTCCGAGAACGACGAGTTGAAAAAGAGCTGCTCGCCGGTCGGCGAAATCGCGGGTGAGGCGTATTGCTTACCCGTAAATTCAGCGTCCTGGTTGATCGCGTCGAACGCGCTGGTCTCGATCTCGCCGGAGAATGCCAAGCTGCGGCTCGTGCGCGTCCATTCTCCGAGCCGCTTCTGATCTGGATCGCTGAGCACGATCAAGCGCTTGCCGTCGGCGCTCAAGGCGGCGCCATGCGCCGCGGTCCAGCCCGCGGGAAGTACGAGCTCCGGGCCGAGCGTGAACGTCTCTTCGGCGCTGGTGCGGTGTGCGACGTGCAGCTGGCCCGCGCGCAGGAACGCTAGATCGAGCTCATCGGGCGTGACGGACAGCAGCGTCTCGTTCGCCGCGCTCGAAACCGAGGGCACGGTCGCACTTTCGCTCCAGGTGACGCTTTTTGCGCACGCGGCCGGAATGACCGGCGCGGTGCCGCCACTGCCCCCGAGCCCATTCGAGACGCCGCCATTCCCAGCCGTGCCGCTCGGCGCTCCCGCATCACCGGCTTCGCCGGCGTCATCGCCGCTCGCACCGGCCGCTTCGGCAGAGCCGGCTTCGCCGACCGATGCCCCTGCCCGCCCCGCATTGCCCGCCCCGCCCGGCTCTTGAATCAGACTCGGCCGCGTGGAATCCGAAGAGCAACCCAGGGGACTCGCCGCGAAGACGCCCAGTGCGGCCGCCGCGAGGAGCGAAGCGGCCCGAGGAGAAAAACGCAGCGCATCGTCGGAGCGCGAAGAACGGATGATTCGAGTCATTCGGCGGGGACGCAGCTGTAGCTTTGACGCCAATCCTTCAAGATCGGGCTGGCGTTGAGTTCGGTGTTGGGCACGAAGCGAACCGTGATCTTCAAGTACGCTTGGGACTTGAGCATCTTGGCTTCGAGCAGGGGCTCGACCGCGTTTCCGGTCCACACGGTGACCGGTGCCCCCGTCACCGTTCCGACCTCGACCACGCTGTCGGCGCTCACCGCATTCGGCGCGATCGGCAAAGTCGCAAACAAGCTCGGATCTGCCTGAGTTTCCGCGAAGATCTCCAAGCGCGAGTCGGTCGCGGGCGTCACGGTCTGCCAATCGAAGAAGCGCCAAACGACCTTGGTGCCCTCCATGCAATCGGCTTGGTAGATGCGCTCGTAGTTTTGCGGAACGTAGCCGGTGACGGGCGGCGGAACCGCGCACACCCCGCCGACGCACACCAGGCCGGAGCAGCAATCCGACGTCGAGCCGCACGAGTCACTGACGGCGACGCATTGGCCGCCCGCCGGCAAAGCCTGGCAATGACGCGTTGCGGGGTTTCGGATCGGCGTATCGAGACGACAGGCCGCGGTCTTGGTTGGGCCGGTGCCGCCGCAGCAGTCTTCGTCGACGTCGCAGCTCGAGCCCGCGCTGGCGCCAGTCGGATGGCAAGCATCGAGTGCCCAGAAGCCGCGCTCGTTGATGTAGCCGCTCGCGGCGGAGGCCGAGAAGTTCTGGCTAGGCAGCCAGAACGCCGGGTGACTGCGGTCCGCGCCCGCGGAGGGCGTATCGTCGATGGCGGCGACCCAAAGCTGGCTCTGGATGTCCGAGGTGTTGGTCATCGCCGTGTAGCTGGAGTTGGCGTAGCTCGCGGTGTTGCTGAAATCTTGCTGGATATTGGGCAGGTTGACCCGGTTGCCGTACGGCCGAGTGCTGGTGAACACGACCCAGCGGTAGCCGCCCGCGGCGACGGGGAGCATCGTGGGTTGGTACGACTTGTTCGCGTCCTTCGCTTGCTCACCACTGTTCAGTTTGCGAAGCTCGACGGGCGTGGGCGTGGCGGCTTGCGTGTCGATCGACCACAGGCGGCCTGGGTCTTCGTAATAGTTCGTCGGCCCCATGTAGCCGTACTTGCGCCAGACATTGCGGCAGCAGGCGTCGCCCGGCACCGTGGTTTGAAAGATGGCGCTGCGGGAATCGCTCTCGAAGGTGGGCCACTTCAGCACATCGCCCAACGGCCAAGTGCTGGTGACGAGGCGGCGATTCTTGAATTGCTTGGCGCTTTCGTCGAAGTCGAAGGTGCTGAGCCCTTTGCGCCATCCGGCACCGCCCGCCGAATCACCGTCGATGAACACCAGCTTTTTGCCGTCGGGGGAGAACGAAGGCACCATCATGGTGGCGCCCGAGAGCCCCCAGCGACCGGCGCTCGTGCTCGTGACATCGACCGGTGTGGGTGCGGCGGCGGTCGGCAATTGCCAAACCCAGTAGCTCGTGCCGTTGCCGTTGTCGCCGCCATCCGTCAGGTAACCCGTAGCCCGCGCATACGCCGCGTTCGGAGTGAAGGCCTCGGTCGGGATGGTTACCCAACCCGGTGAGCCGGCGCACGGGGTCCTCCACTGCAGGCGTGCGGTTGCGTTGTTCGAACCCTCGTACCAGTCGAACTTGAAATCGTGCGCGCCCGCGCTGAACGCGCCTGCGCCGCGCAACGCCCCGCTGTTCCAACGACCCATCACGCGCGTGTCGTCGATCCAGAGTCGACCGCCGTCGTCCACGTTGCCGTTGGTTCGGAACTCGTACACGCCGTCGCAGGCGAGGGTGATGCGTCCGGTCCAGCGCGCGCTGAAGGTGTCGTCGTTGGAGATGACGGAGTAATTCGGGCGCCCCGACAGCCAATCGAAATCGATGTTCGGATCGACGCGTTGGAACGCGCGCGGGCTGGTCTGATTCGCCGGCAGGGCGAAGTTGAAGCCGTCGATGTCGTAGTACGTCGCCGTCAAGCCGCTGGTCGTCGCGGGTAGCGTGACCGGGTACAGGTTGGTGGTCGGGACGACTTCGGTGACCGTGCCGTACTGATACTTGAGGATCAGACGCGCGTTGTTCGTGCCCTCGGTGTGCACGATGCGCACGCGATACTTTTGCCCGAGGGTCCAGGCTTGCGCCGCGCCGCAGGCATTGGCATTCGCGGTCGTGACGTTGATCAGCGGAGTCCCGGAGCCTTCGAGATAGAGCTGTACGCCGTCGTCCGCGTCCGTGCACAGCTGCACCGAACCCGTGTAGGGCGACTCGACGAAGCTCTCCCAAGTGGAGGTCCAGTTGTCCGTCCCGATGCCCGCGGTGGGGTTGTGCGCAGCCCAATTCGAGGCGATGTCGGGCTCGATCAGCGATACACTGCCGCCGCCGCTCACGTTCGCGTAGGTCACGTTCGCGCCGTGCACCGGCTCCGCCGCGGGCGGATACAGCTGAGACTGAGGAACCAACGCTCGCGGCGTCGAGGGGCTGCTCCAGAACAACTGCACGTTGGAACTGCCCGAGCCGTTGATCTGATCGAGCGCAAAGGGCGTCCGCTCGCCGGCAGTCATGCCGACGTCGATGCTGAGCGTGCCCGGACCGCTGCCACTGATGACCGAGGTGCCGACCCTCAATGTGAAGTTGTCGCTGCTGGTGCTGACCAGTTCGAACTTGTACGTCTCGCTGAAGAAGGCCTGGATTTGGCCTGTGCGCTTCACGGAAAAGTCCGCGCTGATCAAGCCGCCCGGAGCGCCCGCGAAAGTGAAGTTCAGCTGCGGATCGATGCGCTTCCACGCTGGGCCCGAGTAATCGGTGGACGGATAATATTGCGCGAGCAAGCCCGTGCCCGAACCCCCCGACAACATGCCGCTGCCGGTGTTGACCCGCCGCGTGGCAGGGTCGATGCCGACCAAGGTCTCGGAGGTGTTGCCCCAGAAGTTGTTGGCGACGAGCGCATACTTGCCATCGGGCGTGAGCGGCGCCCAGGCGAAGCCGCGCCAATCATTGGACGCCCCGGTATAGTTGGCCCTTGCGGGCGTGCCCACGAAGTCGGCGATCGGTGATAGCGAACCGTTGTCGTTCACGCTCGAAATGCCGCCGAGCGTCGGGCTGAACGTGATCGGATAGGTCAAGTTGTTGTCGTAGTAACCGACCTTGCTCGAGGTCGCGAACACCTTGCCGTTCGCGGAGATCGTGTGGCAAACCGGACAGCCATCGGTCGTGCCGAACGCCGCGTGGGCGCTGTTTTCCGAACTCGGGTCGGCCACCATTTCGTTTGGCTCGCCGCCGCGCTGGTACTGCGTGTAGTAGATCTTCCCGCGCACCGGCGCGCTGGAGAAGTTGAGCGTGCGCGACATCGCGAGCCGCGGTTGGCCACCGACGAGGCGCTGCACCGACAGCTGCGCCGCGCCACCCTTGGCGGTCTGCTCGAAGTATTGCCAGATCTGCGGAGGAATGACGGCCGATGGTGGGTTCGATTCGGGCACGATCGAAGACCAGCTGAATTGAGCGGCACCGGTGGTCGGAAAACGCAGTGCGACCTTCACGGCGCTGGCCGGTGAGGTCTTCGCATCCCATTGCACGGTCGGAGCCCGCAAGCCGATGGGCAAGACCGTCTGGTCGTATGGATACAGAATCGCGCCGGGGTCGGCGACCGCGGCGCTGCCGGCGAAGGCCGCTTCGCTGCCCGCGGGCGCGTTGCTGGTGTCGCCCGCATCGACCTTCACGTTCAACGTGCCCGAAGCCTTGAGCTGCCCGAGGTACGCGGTGACTTCGATCGGGCCGGCAACTGCGCTGACGAGCTTCACCTTGCCGTCACCGTCGATCGTCGCGAGATCCAAGCGGTCCAACGTCCAGGCCGGCTTTGCGGTGCCGGGGAGGCAACCCGGAGGGCTGAGCTCCACCTCGAATTGCGGAGTGCCAGAAACCGCGAGTCCCTGCGATGGCCCCGTCTGATAAAGCGCACTCGCAGGCACGACTTGGGCGGCGATCGTCGGGGTCTCCCAGCTGAGCCCAGCACTGGCAAACCCGAGGGCTTCGAAATACTCGACCTTGAGCGTGTGGCTCGCGCCGGCGACCAAATTCAGCGGCGGCGCGCATTTCTCGATGGCCGCATGAACCGTCCAATCATCGATCACGAGCTCGTCGTCGAGCCACACTCTCGTGCCGTCGTCTCCCCCCATGCAGATCGTATAGACCTCGCTGGTGGGGGCAACGAGCGCACCTGACCAGCGCACGGCGAAGTGTTCGCTGCCCAGACCTGGGAGCTGCGGGCTGTCCAGCGCCCAGTCGAAATCGATGTTCGGATCGACGCGTGTCGCGCTAGGGGATCCGGTGATCGTGTCGTCCGTTGCTTCGAACTCCCCGAAGTACTCGCCGACCAGACCGTGCGCTCCGGCCCCGACGCTGGTCAGTCCCGTCACCGTGACGTCTTGCGGGGTCGGACGTACGGTCATGGACGTGCACAGCCCCGAGTTGCTCGAAGTGGTCGGCACGATTTGCAGCCCGCCGTCGTTGCTGAACGGACCGCCATCGGGCAAAGGCAGATCGGTCGGACTATCGACGACGATGCGGCAGTACGGGTCGCACGGGTTGTCGGGACACGTCATGCCCGTGCCCAGCGCCTGCGTTCGACGTTGGCCCGCCGGGATGCGCAGAGTCGAGATGCTGTCGCCGATGCACGCGCTCCACTTCCCGCCATCGCAGGTGCGTCGGCCCATCGAGCACGACACGTAGTCGCCGGACACGCGCTCGACTTGACCGCAGTCGATGACCTCACCTTGGATCTCGCACTCGCAACCTTGGTTGGGGGTGTCGCACGCGCCGACGGTCGGAGGCGGCTTGTCCGGACCGCCGTCCCCCACGCCCAGTGCCGGGCTGCGATCGCTGGAGGATGAGCACCCGATCAGGGCCAGGCAGAGCAGGGTCAGGGCGACCCAAAGCGTACGAAGATGCGACAAGGGTGGGCGCTTGGCGTAGCTCAGCGCACACGTCAACCTCAGCATGGCGGCGCTCCCTGCGTTTTTCGTGCCGCACGCCGCACCTGCGGTGGGGTTCTCGACGTCGCCGATAGCCGGCTCAGTGGCCGTTTCCAGGTGTCGGTAAGTGTAGGAAATTGTTGCAATTATGACCCAATGTTCGCTGAACGGAAGATCCGTGTCCAAGGGCGATGGAACGCCGGACGTGGCTCGAGCCGGCGCAACGTTTGCGGCGCTTCGCACAGTTTGCAGAGCGGGAGGTGGCTCCCGCCGTCAGCGAGCACGCGGACAGTAGTGGTAGAAGGGCATCGAGTTTTTGTTGCTTAGCCGAGGAGTGCGTTGATGTTGGTGCGAGGGCAATGGGCGGTTCGATTTCGTGCGGCGCGTCTTTCGTTGAGCGTCGTTGCGCTGAGCGCGCCGGTCTTTGCTCAAGGCGCGCCTGCACCCGACACGCAGCCGCCCGCCGCCACGCCTGGGCTGCCCGCACCTGAACCGCCGCAGCCCGCCCCTGCGCCGCCTGCCGCGGTGGCTCCGCCCGCGCCCGCAGAGCCACTCCCCGCCGCCACCGTCGCGTTGCCCGAGCTCCCGCCCGCTCACGCCGAAGCGAACGTCGCCGATGTCGACGCCGGTAGCGATGACGAATGGTACGACTCGTTCGACGTGCGCGTATTCGCGGACGCTTACTTCGGTTGGAACTACAACTCGCCGAAGCCGCAGACGGCAGGCAACGGCGTGATCCGCGCGTTCGATACCGCGAACGGCTTTGCGCTGGCTTGGGCCGGCCTCGACATTGCCCACGCGGCCGAGCCGATCGGCGGCACGCTCTCCCTGCGCTTTGGTCCGAGCGCCCAACGCTACAGCTCGAGCTGTGCTGGCAAATGCGACGCCGACTATGGCTTGGAGAACGTCAAGCAGGCCTTCGCGTCGTTTCGCCCCGGCGGCGAAAATAGCCCAATTACGCTGGATTTTGGCAAGTTCGACACGATCTACGGTGCTGAAGTCGCCGAGAGTCAGGACAACATCAACTACACGCGCGGCGTGCTGTACTGGCTCGGGCAACCCGCGTTCCACACGGGGCTCCGCGCCAACCTGGAGCTCACGAAGCGCCTGAGCGCACGGGCGATGGTCGTGAATGGCTGGAACAACACCATCGACAACAACACGGGTAAGACGTTCGGCGCTCAGCTCATCGCTCACGCGCCGCGCAACGACGCGCACGATTGGATCTCCGTAGCGCTCGGCTACCTGGGCGGTCCGGAGCGTGACGATACCATCGCGGTGCAGTGCGCCACGGGCAGTGTGTTCGACGCCAGTAGCGCCAATGGTTGTTCGCCGGGGACGACGGGTAGCTCTTCGGGCACCGTCGATCGGCCGGGCAACAACAGCTCGGGCTGGCGTCACTTCGTCGACTTGGTGGTCACGTCCGACCCCATCGACTCACTTCACCTAGTGCTGAACGCGGACTACGCGACCGAAAAACAACGGGACTCTGCCTTCGCCACGAGCTTCAGCCCCCACTCGTGGTTCGGCGCGATGCTCGGCGCGCGCTACCTGTTGAGCCCGATCTTTGCCGTGGCCGGTCGCGGCGAAATTTATCGCGATAAAGACGGCGTCACGACCGGCTCCGTGAACGGGATCCCGATCACCGGCTCGACCATCTACACGGGCACCGTCACGCTCGATTACCTGCCCAGCAAGAATTTGCTGATTCGTCTCGACAACCGGTTGGATTCGTCGACCAAGCAGATCTTCCCCAAGGGCGTGCGAGAGCTGTCGGGCACGCTGTTCACGTCCACCTTGGGTGTGGTCGTGACGACCAACTGAGGTCGCGCTAGGCTGCCGCCCATGCCGTCCCCGCAGCGCATTCGTGACTTGGAGGCGGTGATCGATTCGGTCGTCGAGAGCTACGACGGCCCCGAGGAGATCAACAACCTCGAGAGCGCCGCGCTGCCCAACAAGCGCCAGGTGGTGCAGGCCTACAATCACCTGAAGCCCGTGATCTACATGGGCTTCTACAGTCAGCGTTCACTGTCGCGTAACAACCTGCGCTACGCACTCAGCGAACACCTGTATCCCGCGTGCGAGATCTTGGTCGATCAGATCGGGCGAGCGCTCGCCTACGAGGAGAGCACGGGCCACGTGAAGACGCCGTGGCCGGCGGGTTGGAGTGAAGAGGTCGTGCTGCGCTTGCTGCGTCGCCTGCCCGAGCTGCGCCGGATCTTGAATGCCGACATTTTAGCGGCTTTCGAGGGCGATCCGGCCGCCAAGAGCGTGGAAGAGATCGTCTTCAGCTACCCGGTGGTGGAGGCCATCACCGCGCACCGCATCGCGCACGTGCTGTACTCCGAGCGCGTGCCAATCGTGCCGCGCATCATCGCCGAGTACGCGCATGGGTTGACCGGCGTCGACATTCACCCCGGCGCGCAGATCGGTCAGGGCTTCTTCTTGGATCACGGCACCGGCGTGGTGATCGGGGAAACATCCATCATCGGTCGCCACGCCAAGATGTATCAAGGCGTGACCTTGGGCGCGCTCAGCACGCGCCGCTCCGACAGTGACGACCCCGCGAACAAAAAGCGTCACCCGACAATCGAAGACAACGTGACGATTTACGCGGGCGCGACCATCCTCGGCGGGGACACGGTGATCGGTGAAGGCTCGGTGATCGGCGGGAACGTGTGGCTCGTGCGCTCCGTGCCTCCGAACTCCAAGATCTTCGGCAAAGCGAAGGAGTAGAGGTCGATGCGCGTCGCGCTGTTGTCGTTGCTGCTGTGCCTCGCCGGTTGCAAAGCCGCGCCGCCTGAGCCGCTGCGCGTCGCGGCGGCGGCCGATCTCGCCCATGCGTTCGCCGAACTCGGCCCCGCCTTCGACGCGCAAGCCCCCGTCAACCTCAAGCTGACCTTGGGCTCGACCGGCTTGCTCGCGCGCCAAATCACGCAAGGCGCGCCGTTCGACCTATTTCTGGCGGCCAACGTCAGCTACGTCGATCAAGTCGTGAAGGCGGGCGCGTGCGATGGCCGTACCGTCAAAACCTACGCGCGCGGTCGACTCGTGATCTGGACGAAGGGTGCGGGCGGCGCGGAGTTGACGCCCGCGTCATTGCGCGACGCGCGCTTCAAGCACATTGCGATCGCCAATCCCGAGCATGCCCCGTACGGCAAAGCCGCGCGTGACGCGCTGACGCGGGCCGGTGTTTGGGAGCGCGTGTCCGAGCGCCTGGTGTACGGCGAGAACGTGCAGCAAACCTTCGAGCTCGCGCAGAGCGGCAACGCCGACGTGGCCATCGTTGGGCTTTCTTTGGCCATCGGTTCCCCGAGCGGCACCTGGTCGATGATCGACGAGGCGTCGTACGCGCCGATCGATCAAGCGCTCGTGGTGTGCACACGCGGCACCAACGAGGCGGCGGCGCGTCGCTTGGCGGCCTTCGTCTCTGCCCCCGAAGGGCGTGCGATCTTGCGCAAATTCGGCTTTTTGATGCCGGGTGAAGCGTGGGCGTTGGCGCCTTGATCGACCTCGAACCGCTGCTCTTGTCCTTCCAGGTGGCCCTGTTCGCCACGGTCTTTGCCAGCGTGTTCGGAGTGGCGATCGCGGGTCTGCTGTCGACCCCGCGGCTCTGGGGGCGTGAAGTGATCGACGCGGCGATCACGGCGCCCATGGTATTGCCGCCGACGGTGCTCGGTTACTACCTGCTCGTGCTGCTCGGGCGCGAGAGCAGCTTGGGGCACGCGTTCGAAGCGCTCACCGGCTCACCGATCGTCTTCACCCGCGGGGGAGCGGTCGTCGCGGCGACGATCGGGGCGCTGCCGTTGGTCAGCAAAGGCGCGCGCGCGGCGTTGGAGTCGGTCGACGGGCGCCTGATCGGCGCGGCGCGCACGCTCGGCGCCAGCCCCCTGCGGGCATTTTTCACGATCAGCTTGCCGCTCGCGCGACGCGGGATTTTGGCCGGCACAATGCTCGGGTTTGCCCGCGCGCTGGGTGACTTCGGCGTGACGCTGATGGTCGCAGGTAACATACCCGGCCAAACCCGCACCGCGTCGCTCGCGATCTACGACGCGGTGTTGTCGGGTCGAGACGACGACGCGATGCGCCTGTCGCTGATCATGACCGCGCTGGCGATGGCCGTCCTGACTGGTGTGGGTTACCTGACGAAGCCGCGACGTGATGGCTTCTGACACGGCGGCATCGTCAGGGCTGAGCGCTCGCATCCGCTTGCAGCGGGGGGACGAGCCGGTTCGCTTTCAGCTCGACGTCGCGCTCGAATTCGCGCCCGGTCTGAACGTGTTGTTCGGTCCCTCAGGCTCTGGGAAAACCACGATCTTGTCGGTAATTGCCGGCCTCCTCCGGCCTGATGCGGGACGCATCGCGGTCAGCGGTGAGCCACTGTTCGACGCCCGGGCCGGGATTGACTTGGCGCCGGAGCGGCGTCGCGTCGCGCTGGTCTTTCAATCGCTCGCGCTGTTCCCGCACCTCGACGCGCTGAGCAACGTCGGATACGGAATCCCGAACGCGAGCAAAGCCGAACGCGCGGAGCGCGCGCGAGCATGGCTCACCCGGATGCGCGTCGCGGACCTGGCGCATCGATACCCGGGCAGCTTTTCCGGCGGTGAAGCACAACGCGTCGCCTTGGCCCGCGCACTTGCGAGCGAGCCGCGCGCGTTGCTCCTGGACGAGCCCTTCTCCGCGCTCGATCATGGGTTGGTCGGCGAGCTCGCCGCGGAACTCGTGAGTCACGTTCGGTCACTGTCCCTGCCCGTCGTGCTCGTGACCCACGACCGAAAGCTTGCGCGCGAACTCGGTCGCGAAGTGACGCTACTGCGCGCGGGAAGGGCCGAACGGGTGGGCCCCGCGAGTGACGTCTTGGCGGAGGGCGATTGAGCGCAGAGGGCTGTTCCCCGCCGCGCGGTCGCGCTAAGTGTGCCGAATGACCGACGCTCGCTACGATGCTTGGCTCGTGGATCTCGACGGCACGCTATACACGCAGCGTTGGGTGAGGCTAGCCATGGCCGCGGAACTGGTCCTGTTCGGCCGCTCGGCGATCAAGACGCTGCGTCAGTTTCGACACGAGCACGAAGCAATGCGCGAAGAGCAAAATGCCGGTCACGCGCTCGCGGCGGCTCACGCGAGTCCGTTCGCGGGACAGCTGGCTCGCACGGCAGAGGCGCTCGGCAGGCCGGTGGCGGACGTCGAGCGCGTGGTTCGAAGCTGGATGGTCGAGCGACCCGGCAAGTGGATCAGTCGCTTTGCACGGAAAGCACTGCTCGCGGAGCTGCGTGAATTCAAAGCCCAAGGCGGCCGCACCGCGCTCGTCAGCGACTACCCCGCCGAGCGCAAGATCGACGCCCTCGGGGTTCGCGAGCTATTCGACGTGATCGTTGCCAACGGCGAAGCGCACGGTCCCCGCCGTTTGAAGCCCGATCCGGAAGGTTACCTGCATGCGGCCGAGCTGCTCACGGTGGACCCCGCGCGCTGCTTGGTGATCGGCGATCGGGAAGACGCCGACGGTGACGCCGCGCGCGCGGCGAAGATGGGCTTTCGCTTGGTGTAGCGCTCGGCTACGCCGCGCAGCCTTGCAGCTTCGGCGTCCAGAGCGTGGCCTTGTTTCGGCCGCCGCGCTTGGAGGCGTACAGCGCCTCATCGGTCGACTTGAACAGCGCCTCCCACGATTGCCCGGCGAGCGGGAAGAGCGCCGCGCCGACCGAGCAGGTCACTTTGATTTGACCGAGTTCGGTGTGGAACGAGGTCGCTTCGAGTTCACTGCGGATGCGCTCGGCGAGCAACATTGCGCCGCGCTCGTCGGTCTCCTCGCACACGATCACGAACTCTTCGCCGCCGAAGCGACCGACCGCGTCCGTGTCTCGCTTCACGCGCTTGAGCACGTCCGCGAAGCCCTTGATCACGATGTCGCCCACGTCGTGCCCGTAGGTGTCGTTCACGCGCTTGAAGTGGTCGATGTCGCAGACCAAGAGCGAGAGCGGCTTTTTGAAACGTTGCGCGCTCTTCAACTTCTGAGTCGCGACGTCTTGCAGGGCGCGTTTGTTGAACAGGCCGGTCATGCCGTCCATCGTGGCCATCTCTTCCAAGCGCTTGAGCATGCGCGCATTGGCCAGCGAGACCGCGACGTGGCTGGCCAAAACCTCGAGCGTAGGCCGTACCGAGTCGCCGAAGGCGCCGCGGCGATTCGAGCCCAAGACCAACGTGCCGAGCGCGCGATCGTGCACCAAGAGCGGCAGCACCAGGAGCGAGGGCATGGCCGGCGGATTGAGGCGGCGCGTGAACACGGTTTGGCGTGAAGGGTCGTAATCGCCGCGGTACGGCAGCGCGTGACGATTGCCGACCACCATCGAGACCAAGCCCGAGTTGTGCTTGAAGCGCTGACCGACCAGTTCGCTCGCGCCTTCGCCGCTGACCGCGCAGATCTCGTGCTCGCTCGAGTTCTTGTCGAACAAGGTCACGACCGCGAAATCGAACGCCGCGAACTCGCGCGCGCCGCTCACGCCGGCCTCGATCACCTGCGCCTCGGTCGTCGCCGACGCGAGGGCGTTGGCGGCGCGATACAGCTTGCCTTGCTCGACCTTGGCGCGGTCGAGCTGCACGAATACGCGCTCGTTCTCGATCGCGCGCAGTACGAAGTGCGCGGCCGAGCGCAGCGTTTCTTCCTCTTCCGCGCTGAACGGTTCTTTCGACTCGCGATCGACCACGAGCAGGCCCCGCGCATTGCCGTGGTCGAGCAGCGGCGTGGAGCAGACCGCGCCGATCGCCGGCTTGCGCGTGTAGTACGGCACGTGCGCGCCCGCCTTGGGTCCCGCGATGGCAAGGAGTGAGCCTTTGGCCAAGCTCGCGCCGAAGATGCCGTCTTTGGCGCTGAACGGGCCGCTGGCGATGCCGTCTTCGGTACTGGAGAGCTCTTGGATGTGGAGCTGAGTCCCCGTTGCATCCAGACCCAACAGCAGTGCGGTGCGCAAACCGAGGGTGCGGCACAGCAAGATCAGCGCAAATTCGACGGCTTGATGAATCTCGTCCACCCCCGAACGCAACAAGCGCTCTTCGGCGTCGGGGCTGGAGAGCGTGGCGCGTTCTCCGGCGGCGGTCGGCGCGCCGAGCAAGCGGTAGGAGCGCGCCGCGTCTTTCATCTTGCGCAGCTCGGTCTCGATGCGCTGACGTGACAGGGCACGAATGCGCGCAATTTCTGCGCGAAAGACCAACATGTTCAGGAAGGCGAACACGCCCAGCAGCGTCGCGTGCGGCAACATGCTGCTCGTCTCGTGTCCGCCCCGGACGATGAAGTTCAGGGCCGCCTCCATCAGCACCGCGAACGCGATCGTACCGGCCGCCGCGAGCGGCTTGGCGAAGCTCGCGCAGATCATCACCAGCGCGTACACGGCCGGGTAGTACGGGCCGTCCAACCCTCCGGGTGTATGCAGGATCGCGCCGTAGGCGAGCACGACCAAGTGCGTGAACAGCTCGAGGTCGAGGCGTGTGGTCTCGCTCGACGAGAGCGAGCGCAGTCGCTTCAATAAGCGGTAGCCGAGGGAGCCGCCGAGCAAAAGGACGGCCACGACGCTGTACAGGACGGGGGGCGGCTCGACGGCCCAGTAGATCAGGTAGCCACTGAGCGCGAAGCTGAACGCCAGGCCCGAGCTTCGAGTGATCACTTGCTGCACCCAAAGGGCCGAGCGCACGAGCGGGTCCATGTGCGATTTTCCGTAGCAAACCGCGCGCGAAACGGCCTACTTTTGCGCGGTTTTTCTGCCTTTTCGCAGGAAACAGGGCCTGTGCGAAAAGGTCGGATACGGTAGCTCGGGTGCGCGCCGGGTTACGTCTCCAGATCTTGCTCCTCTTGGGCGGTCTGTTCGTGCTCGCGTTCGTGCCGCTGTTCTTGGCCGTCGCCACTTATGCAAGCTTCACCCTGAGACAGGTGCGTGAAACGCACGCCCAAGCGCTCGGTCGCGCCGTCGCGGGTCACGTCTCCGAAGCCCGGAGGCATCGCTCGCCCGAAGACCTGTTGCGGCTGCTCGGCGCAGAAGTCGGATCGCAAGGGGTGTCCGCGATCGGCGTGTACGGCGCGGACGGTCTGCCCGTGGCGCGCGCGGGTGAACCCTTCATCGTCGACTTGCTGCCCAAGCACGTCTCTCCCGGTCGCGAGCGCGTGGTCGAACTGGAAAAACACGCCGCGCTGGAGGTGGTCGTGCCCAGCGCCGACGGCGCGGTAGCGGCGATTTTGCGCACCGACGAGAGCGCGGCGCGGGCGGCGCCCCTGGTCCGTTTGCTGGGCCTGTATTCGCTGCTCGTGGGCACGGTGCTGCTGGTCGCCGCCTACTTCGCGCTGACGAGGCTGATCGTCCGTCCCTTGGACGATTTGGCGCGCGCGGCCGAGCGTGTCGCCACGGGCGCGCGACGCTTTTCGGTTCCCCAGGGGGGAGCGCGGGAATTGACGGAGCTCGGTCGCAATTTGCACACCATGACCGAGCATTTGATCCGTGAAGAAGAGGCCCTGCGCGCCAAGGTCGACGAAGTGGAGCGCGCGACCGTGAGTCTCAAGCAAGCTCAGGATCGCTTGATCCGTTCCGAGCGCCTGGCCTCGGTCGGACGGCTTGCCGCGGGTCTCGCGCACGAAGTCGGCAATCCGATCGCTGCGTTGCTCGGGCTGGAAGATCTCTTGCTCGAGGGCGGCCTCGACCCCGCGGAACAGCAAGATTTCTTGCAACGGATGCGCAAGGAGACCGAGCGCATCAATCGAATCTTGCGCGATCTACTGCAGTTTGCGCGTCCGAGTGCGCAACACGAGCCGCCGGCGGCCGGCAATGGCGACGTAGCGGCGGCGGTGACCGATACCGCGGCGTTGATCGCCCCGCAAAAGGAGATGCGAGACGTCGAGCTCGATCTGTCGATCCCCGAGGGGCTACCGAGCGTCGCGCTGAGCGACGAACAGCTGATGCAACTCGTACTCAACTTGGTCCTGAACGCGGTGGACGCGCTCGACGGCGGAGGCAAAGTCCGCGTCACCGCTCAGGCGAGCGCAGGCGGCGTGCAACTCGTGGTCGAAGACAACGGCCCGGGCGTTGCCACCGCCGTGCGCGAGAAGCTGTTCGAACCATTCGTGACGACCAAAGAGGTCGGCAAAGGCACTGGGCTCGGGCTCGCCGTGTGTCGAGGTTTGGTCGAGGCGGTGGGAGGCAGCATTGCGCTCGACCACGCATTCACGGGGGGAGCACGCTTCGTCATCGATTTGCCGAGCTCGAATCGCTCTGCGTCGATCGGCCCGGCCGGCGCATGAATCAACGCGAACTGCGGTAAATATTGGATAATTCGCGGTTGTTTCGGGCCCGACTTCGAAAAAACAACGCCCGGAGGCGCGCGCATCTTGTCCATGACGAGCGAAGCGGCGCAAAATGCGCGGACCCATGCGACTTGGCATCGACTTCGGGACGACGCGGACCGTGATCGCAGCGGTGGACCAAGGCCGCTATCCGGTCGCGCAATTCGAAACGGCGCAGGGCTACTCGGACTTCGTGCCGGGCTTGGCCGCCAACAGCCACGGCAAGCTCGAGCTCGGTTGGGAAGCGGCCGCGCGCTTCAACCAGAATCCGGATGGTGCGCTGCGCTCGATCAAGCGCGCCGTCAGCCGCGTCTCACCGGACGAGGTGTTCGCCGAGTTGGGCATGGCTCAGACCAGCGCGGTCGAACTCGTGGCCGCCTACCTCACACGCATTCGTAGCTTGCTGGTCGAGCAGAGCAACCTCGATATTTCGCCGGACGAGCCGCTGGAAGCGATGGTCGCGGTGCCCGCGAACGCGAGCACTCGCCAGCGCTACCTGACGATCGAAGCCTTTCGGCGCGCGGGCTTCGAGGTCTTGGGCATGGTCAACGAGCCCACCGCCGCCGCGATCGAATTCGCGCATCGCAACCTGGGCGTGATCGGCAAGCGCAGCCCCAAGCGCTACGTCGTGGTCTACGACTTGGGCGGGGGCACGTTCGACACGTCCGCGGTATCGCTCGAGCACCGGCGCTTCGAGCTGATCGCGAGCGAGGGCATCGGCGAGCTCGGCGGTGATGACTTCGACCAATTGATCTTCGAATTTGCGCTGCGCGCGGCCAAGCTCGACCCGCACTCGCTCAGCTACGTCGAGCGCGCGCGTTTGCTCGAGCTGTGCCGCGAGGCCAAAGAAGCGCTCACCTCGTCTTCTCGCAAAATGCTGATCGATTTGGGGCGGATCCTGCCGGGAGCCGAGTCGATCACCCTCGATTTGGCCGATCTGTACGAGGCCACGCGCCCACTGATCGACCGCTCGCTGGCGCTGCTGGAGCGCGTGTTCGGCAAATTGGAAGATCGCGGCATCGACCCGAACGACGCGCGACAACTCGGCGCGGTGTACTTGGTCGGCGGCGCCACCGCCTTCCCCATGGTCGGCAAAATGCTGCGCGAGCGCTACAAGCGCAAGGTGCAGCTGGCGCCGCAACCGCACGCGGCCACGGCGGTCGGCTTGGCGATCGCCGCGGATCCCGACGCGGGCGTGTTCGTGCGCGAAGCCATCACCCGTCACTTCGGCGTGTGGCGTGAGGGTGAAGCCGGCCGCGAGAAAGTCTTCGACCCGATCTTGGACAAGGGCACCGTCAGCGAATCGGGAGATTTCCTGATCGAGCGCAGCTACCGCCCCGTGCACGCGGTTGGTCATTTGCGCTTCTTGGAGTGCAGCGAACTGGGTGGTGATGGCCGCCCCGAAGGCGATCTCACTCCGTGGGGTGATATCTATTTCCCGTACGATCCGCGCTTCCTCGGCGATCAAGACTTGAGCGGCCGCTCTGCCGAACGCTGCGACGGGTTATCCGAGCAAATCGTGGAGCAGTACCATTACGGCCGTGATGGCACCGTCACCGTCACGATTCAGAACCAGACGCGCGGCTACCAGCGCCGCTTCGTGCTGGGCGCGTCGGGCGAACTCGCCCCGGGCTGACGCTCAGCTCCGAAGCTGATCGACGCTGACCGTGACCAGACCGCGTTCGCGCAGCGCGCGCAGGATCTCGGGCAGAGCCGCGATCGAGGCGGGCGTGAAGTCGTCATTCTCGGCCGCATCGTGCAAGAGCACGATCGCGCCGTCCTCGAGGTGGGCGATCACGCGCTGGGCGACGCGATTCGGATCCGCGCTGCGGATGCCGTCCAAACTGCGCACGCTCCAGGCGATGATGCGCACGGCGGCCGCTTCGGCGCCCAGGAACGTGCGGTAGCTGGCGAAGCCGACGGGCGGGCGGAACAAGTCCGGCGTGACGCCGCAGGCACGCGCAATCGCGTGCCGAGTGCGCTCGATTTGATGCCGGGCATATGCCGGCGAACGCAGTGAAAACAGACGGTCGTGCCGATAGCCGTGGATGCCGAGCGTGTGCCCGGCGGCGTGGATCTCACGCACCACCTCCGGGTAGGCCTCCACCTTGTGCCCGAGCACGAAGAACGTGGCTCGCGCGTCGTGAGCACGTAAGAGCTCGAGCACCGCGCGTGTCGTGACCGGATGCGGTCCGTCGTCGAAGGTGAGCGCAATGCGGCGAGTCCCGGCTTTGCCTTGGGCCAGCGCGCTCCCGTACATGCCGCACTGCGGCCAGAACACGCCAATGGTGGCGTATAAGAATAGACCGCCGAGGGCCAAGCCGAGTTCGAGTGTTCCCGGCAAATTCGGCCAAGAAAGGCCGCACCAGGTGAGCGAACTCAGGCTCAGCAGCCAGAGCAAGAGGCGCGCGAGCGGCACGTCAGCGCGGTCCGAACGTAAGAAGCCGAGGCATGCGTTCTGAGTCTACCCCGAGCGCGGTGTTCGTGTAACGTGCGCCGCCGACGTGCAGTTCACGACGCTCGCCTACGCCAAATTCTTCGCCCTGGCCTTCGTCGTGACCTGGCTCTGCGCGCGCTTCCGAGTGCTGCGGCTCACATTTCTGCTCGGCGCGAGCTACTTCTTCTACGCCCAGTCGGGCGTCTCGTTCCTGGCCCTGATCTTCGCCTGTTCGACGGCGGATTTCTTGCTCTCTCACGCCATCGACCGAGCCCAAGGCCTAAGCCAGCGCAAAGCCTGGCTGGCGCTGACGGTGGTCATGAACCTGGGCGTGCTCGCCTACTTCAAGTACGCCAAATTCGGCGTCGATACCGCGCTGGCCGCGTTCGAAGCCATGGGCGTGTCCGTGCCCGCGCCCGCGTTGTCGATCGCGCTGCCCGTCGGCATCAGCTTCTTCACCTTCGAGTCGATGAGCTACGTGATCGACGTGTACCGCAAAGAGCTGCCGCCTCATGCGAGCTACCTCGAGTACCTGACGTTCGTCGCGTTCTTCCCACATCTCGTGGCGGGTCCGATCGTGCGCCCGCGCGATCTGTTGCCGCAGCTGGCGCGGCCTCCCGTTTGGCAAGAGGGTGAAGCGAGCTCCGCGCTCTTGTTGATTGCGACGGGTCTGTTCAAGAAGTTGGCGATCGCGGACTACCTGGCGCTGAACCTCGTCGACCGCGTGTTCGACGCGCCCACGCAGTATTCGGCGCTCGAGTGCTACGTGGCCATGGTCGGCTACGCCGTGCAAATCTACGGTGATTTCTCGGGCTATACGGACATTGCCATCGGCTCGGCGGCGCTGCTCGGTGTGCGCTTTCCGCCCAACTTCGCCGCCCCGTATCAGGCGCACGATATCGTCGACTTCTGGCGGCGCTGGCACATCTCGCTCTCCACCTGGCTGCGCGATTACTTGTACATCCCGCTCGGCGGCAATCGCCGCGGCTCGCTACGAACGTACGCGAACTTGATCGCGACCATGGTGCTCGGTGGTTTGTGGCACGGACCCAGTTGGACGTTCGTGGTGTGGGGCGCTCTGCACGGCGTGGCGCTCGCTTGCAACCGCGCCTGGCGCGAGCGCTATGGCGACGTACTGCGCAACAAACTCCTGCTGCGGGTGTTGTCGACGTTCGTTACGTTTCAGTTCGTCATCCTCGCGTGGGTGTTCTTTCGAGCCCACACCTTCCGTGATGCGCGCGCGCTGTTCGGGGAATTGCTGACCTTCAGCACGTATCATCCGAACCTCGATCCCCGCGTGCTGTGGGTCTTGGCTTTCGGGCTGGCCGCGCATTTCCTGCCCTTGGAGCTGGAAGCCAAGTTACGCGTGCGCTTCGGTGCATTACCTGGAATCGTGCAGGGGGTCGCGCTGTTTGCCGTCTTGCTCCTGGTTCGGCGAATGGCGAGCGCCGAGGCCGTTCCCTTCGTATACTTTCAATTCTAAAAGCCGATGACCGAAGTCGACGACGCCACGCAGCTCCCCACGCCCGCCGCGGCGCCAGAGCCCGAAGCCAAGCCCACGCTGAATGCCGAGGGCCGTGAGCGTCCGCGCTTCTTGCTCGAGTTCCCGAGCGACCCCGCGCTCGAGCAGTTG
>Ga0247757_10000213_pt1 | contig 48632 bp, 49 predicted proteins | sample UWRJL126311R4_FD_180929 | JGI IMG/M metagenome (GOLD analysis project Ga0247757, IMG submission 180929) | Plant litter microbial communities from Arlington Agricultural Research Station in Wisconsin, United States - UWRJ-L126-311R-4 | ecosystem: Environmental > Terrestrial > Plant litter >... | reverse complement strand
TGGCGCCCGTGCTGATGGGGATGCCGAAGAAGGAGTTGCGGGGGGAGACGAGGCCGGGGGAGGTCTGGCCTGGTGTTGCAGCGGGAGGGGGTGCGCGGAACATGTTTGTTACGACGTTTGCGAGGGGGGGTGGAGGCATGTCGGAGGTGGAGCGGCGGTGCTGGTTCTCGCCGCTACTGATGCGAGCTGTGTTGGAGAGCTGGAGCGGGATGCTGGGGGCGGTTGAAGGATCCTCAGTCATGTTGCTGCGAGGGGCGGCTGCGTAGCTCATGGGCCGCGGTTTGTTGCGGCCAGCGCCGACAACAGACTTTGCGCGCTGGAGGAAGCCTGCAGGCTGCTCGTTCTCTTTGGGAGGAGGCGGTGGAGGGAGCTCCTTGTTTGTGTTGAGGGCAGCGCCTGCGGAGGTGTCTTCATCCACGTCGTCGCCCAGCACGGATTCAAAGCCCTGGTGCTTGAGGAGGCGACCGATGATCTTGTTGATGTAGAGGGTCAAGGCCTTGTTCTGGTCCTTGAGATTGTTAATCTCACTCTCGAGCTTGCGAATGACATCGCCTTCAGCGCCTTCGGCAGACTCAAGTTCATCAGCAAGGCTGTTCATAGGGCCATTGCGCGAGGGAGCACGCTCCTCGTGGGGGGAAGAGGGTCGTAAGAAATCGCCGCGGCTCATGTCTCCATTCAATGTCTTCTCTCCGAGCAGCAGCTGAAAGCTCTCATTATCTTCCATGAGGCGAGCGTTGGTCATGCGTGTCTCGAGCAGCTGTCGCTCCAAGTCTCGCATGCGACCGTCGCCGGCGTTGTCCATCTCCATGAGCTTGATCTGTATCTCGGCCAGCTCCAGACGCAGCCCCTCAATGATCTTGTCCTTTTGGTGGATGAGCTTGGAGTAGTTGCGTGAGTCGCTGCGCTGGACGGAGGAGGGCGGGGCGAACGAGCTGGACGTCTCTAGGTTCTGTGAGGAGCTGTTGCGCGAGGGGTTGTTGCGGAAGCTCGCTGTTCATAGTCAGTGGCTGGGTAGAGATGAGACCTTGCACAGGCTAAAATCACTCACATGTCCGAGACAGCCTCCCTTCCTCGCTGTCGCTGGTCTGGACGTTCTTGTTGGCCATGGCGTCCTTGAGCCGCTGGATGGTGACCTGCAATTCTTCCTCGCGGGTCTGGGCTTCTTCCTTGTCCTTCATTGTCTGGGCTCGCTCGGCCTCGTAGATGCCCTCGAGCTCGCGCTGCTGGCGGGTGAGCTCCCGCCGTTGGACCTCGAGCGACTCGACCTTTTCCTCCTCTTCGTGTGCGCGCTCTTCGAGCTTGGCTTGCTCCTTGAGCGCATCGTCCAGACGAGCATTGAGGACCTCGACCTGCTTCTGACGCTCTTGGACCTCGGTTTCAGCCTTTTGCAGGCGCTCCTTGAGGTTGGACATGTAGACGGCGGCTTCTTCGCGTGCGTCTTCGTCGGTGCTGTCGGCCTGCGACGAGCTCATGCTGAGTGTAGAGGGGGCGCCGGGCTTTCGGACGGCCGCGCGCGCAGAGACGGGAGTGCCGTTGACGGCAGATCTGACCGATCGGGTTCTCGTGACGCCGTTGGGGGGGTTTGCGTTGGGAGTGGAGGAACGGCGGGAGGCGCTTGTTGGGGTGGCTGCTTTGCTCGCGGGATCGCGCACAGGGGTGCCTGGCGGGGCGGGCTTCCTCGCCGTGGTTGTCGACATGATGTGGAGGGTTGGAGGCGTACAGCACGCGTGGCTGGCGGAGATGCTGGCGCTGAAGCGTTGCCAGGGACTCGATCTGACAGAGCCAAACTTAGCAGGGCACCAAGGTTTGATGATGGACGGCTGATGGCCGGCGATCTGTGGCTGTGACGCTTGGCGGCGGCGGTGTGCGCAGTGTGTTGCATGCAGGTGCCCGTGGCAGTAGGAGAAGAAGAAGTGGAGGAGGAGGAAGAGGAGGAGCAGATATCCAGAGGCCAAATGCCACCTGAGGTATAGCATTCGAGGCCCGTCTGGCCGCCAAGCCCCGAAGTGCGCCCTGTGCACCTCCAGCCGTCGCCCTCCCAGGAAACGCTCCGTTGCTCCCCCAGCGACCGACCCCGTCTCCCAGTGACCACGGCTCCGTGCCGCGCCACGTCTTCTCCGTCCCAGCTCCGGCACAGTTGATGCAACCCCCCTCCAGCCATCACCCATGGGCCAGAGAAAAACCATCCGTCTGGCGAATAGACTGCTCCAGGGAGCCCCTTGACGGATGGCTTCATCACGTGTCCCTCATTTCCCATGGGCGCCTGGCGGCCACCTGGTAAACAACCTCGTCGCCATCCTTGCATCTGATCCCAGCATCCTACACGATGCTCACCAATCCGAGTCCGAGACATCGTCCATGTTGTCTATCCAACGGAAAGTGTTAAGATAGTTAATAAGCGATAGTATTAACTGACTAGTGACGGATGACTGCACAATCATAATAGCACATGTATTCTATACTGAAATGGAATGCAGCTGTTGCTTCGTTCCCACCACGCAAAAAAGGTTGAGATGTCAGAGGATCACTTGAACAGAACCTTGACCTCCTTCGCAGGCTGCAGTACAATATCGGCATGCATGCCAGCCTCTTCCCCTCCCATCACGTTCTCGGCCGCCTCGAACCTCTGGAATAGCCTCACCAGCGTATATCCCATCTCCGTGAGTGCGAACTGTTGGCCAATGCAGATTCTGGGCCCGCCATTGAAGGGCACGTATGTCCAACTTTTGGGCGTCCACCCATCCCAGCGCTCAGGCACGAACTTGTCGACAGCAGGGAAGCCCGACTCGGGAGGCGGATACAAGTCGGGACGACGCTGCATGACGAGAGTCGAGTAACCGATTGGCGTGCCCTTGAGGATGCCGATAGGTTGCCTGGCGTCCGGGCCGCCACCGACAGGTAGCGTGGTGTCGGCAAGCGCCACACGCACGTTAAACGGAACGACGGGATACAGGCGCAGGACCTCGTTGAGGATGTGGGACAGGTACTTCATGTCCTTGAGATCTGCGTAGGTGGGTTTGCGCTCCAGGCCGACCTGCTCGATGATCTCCTGGCGCAGTTTTTTGATGATGTGGGGCTGGCGAGATAATTCGTAGATGGCCCAGGTAAGCGTGCAGGCCGTGGTGTCTCGGCCGGCGAGAAGGATGGAAACCAATTGGTCGCGCAGCGTCTTTCGGTCCCGCGTATAGGCTGCGATGGCATGGAGGAAGGTATATCCGCTGTCATGATTGCTCTTGTCTTCGAGCTCCTTGGGCGAGAGAGCGAGAGCCTTTTCGATGTAAATGTTCACGAAATCATCCAAAATCTTCAGTGAGTCGTAGAATCCCATGCGTTTGCGTGGAATCAACCAGTTCAGGGGACTACAAGAGTACATTAGTGGCTATCCCTAGGCGGGGCAGGAGGGTGTTGAAGTACCCAACTCTAGCTATCAGCGACTGCACGCGTTGGATATTGAAAAAAGCATCGGCGAAGGCTGTCTGGGGATGCTCAAGACTATCGATGCTCTTGCCGAGCAGAAAGTGAGTGGCGGCGTCCAGGGTGTATCTGAAAAACATGTCCAGCATGTCTACCTGGCCGGCTTGGCTCAATTTGGTCATCAAGACTTGGACATGCTCCTCAAAGATCTCGATATCGCTCAGCCTGTCCTTGACAAACTGAGGTCGGATCAACTGCCTTGAATCGTGCCACAAAGGACCGTCGGTTCCGAAGATTCCTGCTGCCTGTCAGTTTTGGTTCTGGATGCACAATCAGAAATGCCCACCATCCCCAAGGAAATGATACCAGTCTTTATGGAACTGCTCTCCCTTGCCATAGTCTTTGAACTGGGTTGCCAGAATCGCCTTGATGTTCTCGGGCTCGGCCGTCAAAATGACCCTCTCGCCTACGCCAGCCTCGACCGTGTAATGCCCCGGGGAATACTTCGCGTACATAGCAAGCCACCACTCATAGACCTTATCAGCCAGTGCACTGTTGATGATGGCATAGGCCATGTCAAGGCCCATGGGAAGATAGGTGGTACGGGTGGGTGCCCGCGCACCCAGCTTGCGGATTCTAGCATCGTAGTAGATCCTCTTGGTCGCAATATACCCCAGGTAGAAGACCAACAGACCACCGAGAAATTGTCCAGTCGACACCTCCGTTCCGAGTATCTTCAGCATGGCAGGCAACTGTGCAAGGATGAGTAGTAGACAGCGCGTGCGGTGCGAAAGAAAAGAGACGAGGTCAGACTACCGACGGGGGGACCTGCTTAACTAGGCAGCGCAGCATATTGTGGTGTCGTGACCGAGTATCAGGTTAGTGCCCAGCGGAAGACGCGGGCACCGCTACGCCCTTGATTGCCTAAACATCTAGATGGTTGATCCCTTCATGTGCACACAATACAGGCTACAGCCTCGGGCCGCCGGGCTAGGGTCGAGGCCACGCGCGGCAACATTCGCGAGCAGAGCCTGTTTGGGACGAAAAGGCGGGGGAATTGGGTTGGCGTGCAAACCATCTACTGTGCCTCCGACACTCCATCGGCCGCTTGCACATGATGCGCCGAGGGCCGGTCCATCGACCACCCAAATACGCCGGCACAAGGAAGAAGACGCGTCGGGGCCGTCGACGACACGACACGTCAGAGCCATCCGGGAAGAGACAGAGCCGCGAGCCGAGAAGTGCAGAGTTCAACAGCCCGCCCTCGTCTGCTCTTTCATGGTTCAACAAGCTGTCGTCACCAGTGTTTGAGCATTCCTTTTGAGCCATCAGAAAGTGTTCTCTGGTTTCTTTCCTACGAACGGCTGGCATCACCCATTGTGTCCGAGAGAGACACTTCGTCACAAGAAATCCTCCCTTGACTATTCTACAAAAGCATCTGGAAGTTACTGGAGGCCTGGGTGTGGTGAGAATCGTTTGGACCTTGCATGTAGAACCCGCTGACTAAGGATCTTGTGCCTGGTGGATGCAAGCGAGATGGGAGACCTCAGCCATCAGGCACCGCATCTTAACACCGCCGCCACCTACCGTGGCCCCATCTTACCACTGATCCTTGTTCATCGCAATAAAAAGCCCATTGATTTGTTGTTAGGCCGAAAGGCTCTGGAATCCCATTTTCGCGTAGCATTAAATCAAGCAAGCCTTGCCCCACAACCAAAGGCAACTATTCACTCGCCGAAGCCTCCTATGTCACGCTTTTCGAATCAGTAATGAACGCAATGATCGCACGGGAGACACATACCTGCACTAAGCCCGCTTCTGTTGTCATCCTCCCCGCTTCACGTAGCCCACATTCCTTACTGTAGCCCGCTTCGCGCATCGATACAAGCCGTCGAGCTACCCTTATTTAGTTTGCATGTTTTTCCCTTTCACGCTGTCCAAAAATGAGGATACTTTTATCAATAGCGCTTTTTGCATTTTCAACATTGGCGATATGGCCAATTTCCACTACGTACGAACATGGCGAGACTGTATTGTGGCTCTCGGAAGATGTCTCCTTCGATTGGACTGGCGCAGACAATGCGCGCTCGCTCACGATGCAAAGGATGGATAGTCAGAAACTGAACATGTATTCTAATGAGCACGTCGTTGCACGGGATGACCACAGTTATTACAAGCGGCAGAAGCATGCTTCATCGGCCATCAACGAAGCCCCGTCAAGAGAAGACATGATCAATTACGCCATATCTTCCGCAAAACATACCATTTTCAACAAGAATTTTATTCCTTGGAAGTTTCACCCTAGAAACTGGGAAGAGCCTGATCCTACCAAAGCCACCTATATCTCGACAGTTAGCATAGTACTGCTACAGGATGACCCTGATGACATCGCTAAACCCCTCGCAGAGTCTGTCGATGAGTCGTACGCCCTCTCGCTCACCGCCAGCGCCAAAGTTACTATAGAAGCCAACTCGAGCATTGGTATCGTTCGCGGCCTTACTACCTTTACGCAACTGTTCTATCAGCATTCCCATGGCGGCGCATACACAACCCTTGCTCCTGTTACCATTTTCGATACACCCAAGTTCGCGCACCGCGGCATCAACCTCGATGTGGCGAGAAACTACTTCTCCGTGAGAGACATCAAACGCACAATCGATGCTCTCGCCTACAACAAGATGAATCGGTTTCACCTGCACGCTACGGACGGGCAGTCATGGCCTCTAGAAATACCAGCTTTTCCTGAGCTCTCCGAGAAAGGCGCCTATCGACCAGGAATGGTGTACAGCGCCGACGACTTCAAAGACCTACAATACTATGCTGCCATTCACGGCGTTGAGTTGATCACCGAAATCGACATGCCTGGCCACACATCCGCCATCGCACTCAGTCACCCCGAACTCATCGCTGCCTTCAACATCCAGCCTGACTGGAGCACTTACGCTGCTGAGCCGCCATCAGGAACCCTCAAGTTGAATTCTTCGGTTGTTGCCGACTTCCTCGAAAAACTATTCGACGACTTGCTTCCGCGCGTACTGCCCTTCTCATCGTATTTCCACACGGGTGGCGACGAAGTAAACAAGAATGCCTACTTGAAAGATGACACCGTGGAATCGAGCGATCCAGTCGTTCTCCAGCCTTTGATGCAGAAGTTCCTCGATCGGAATCATGACCAAATCCGCGCCAAGGGCCTCACACCTATCGTATGGGAAGAAATGCTGCTAGAATGGAACCTCACACTAGGCTCCGACGTCATCGTTCAATCGTGGCGAAGCGACGAAGCAGTCGCGCAGATTGTAGAAAAAGGGCATAAAGCTCTGGTCGGGAACTACAAGTACTGGGTACTACTCGCTCCATTCAATCTCTCATCGTAGGCTATGCTAACTTAGATTTTCAGTACCTCGACTGTGGTAAAGGCCAATGGCTCAATTTTGACCCCTCCATCTCCGCCCAATACTGGCCCTACCAAGACTACTGCGCCCCTTTTCACAATTGGCGCCTGATATATTCGCACGACCCGCTCGCTGCCGTGCCAGTCTCATCACAGCACCTGGTAATTGGTGGCGAAGCGCATATGTGGGCCGAACAGACGGATCCGGTCAATGTCGACCGTATGATCTGGCCTCGGGGAAGTGCCGTCGCGGAGATCCTGTGGAGTGGATCAAAAGATGCAGATGGTAGGAATAGAAGCCAAATAGAGGCAGCACCGAGGCTTAGTGAGATGAGGGAGAGGCTGGTGGCGAGGGGGGTCGGCGCCGAGCTGATTCAGATGCCATATTGTACTATGGAGGGGACGGTTTGTCAGTTGGGATATCATTCTTGAGGACTTCAAAAGTTATTCGACGATTCTTTATGTCATGCGCACTGCTGAAAGCCTCGTTTCGTAAGCTTTCAAAAGAGGGCACCCTCGTTGGAAGTGGACAAAATAATTTTTTACCTCCGATGGCAGATTAAGATTATCATTTGGTATTACTATTCCACTCATACTTAGGTTCCATCTACAATATCTTACAGGAAGAAAGCAGCCAACGCAAAGATACCTCCAGCCGCACAGAACATGGGCTTCGCAATCTGTTCAGAGCCAGCCGCAGAGCTAGAACTAGGAGTCGGCTGGCTAGAACCTTGCACGAACGTTGGGGCTTCTCTAGTAGTCTGCTGGCTCTGTGAATCACTAGACGTAGGAGTCACACTAGCACTAGCTCTGGCACTGGTACTGATACTTGAGCTGTCCTCGCTATCCTCGGAGGTTAAGCTCGAGCTGCTCCTGCGCCCAGTCGATGAAGTCAGTCTTGTCGAACGGAATCCCGTGAAAGAAGGCACGTCCGTTTCAGTCTCAAGAATAAACGACGTCTCATCGTTTCCAGCTAGAGTGGTCATGACTTCGAATGAAGTAGCCTTATCAGCGCATCCATAATGGCCATACGTGTTGCCTGAAATGATCTGATAGAGCGTCGCACAAAAGGGCGCGAACGGATCAATGCTTTTGAGGGGTCAGCAGCGGGGATATCGTTTGAGGGGTAGCTGTGAACGTACCATCCAGTCACAAGGGGGTCATCGTAGCATTCTGAGCTCGACAGGCAGTCGTTAATGGATTTGCTGTTCACGCAAGCTGTATATACGAGACAGTCGGTGATGGCGGTTCCGAGGCAGCAGCCGAACCACGAGTATTTTTTGTTGTATCTGCAGCTCCACCCAGGGTCGCAAGCAAGAGGTGAGACTTTATTTTGTTAGTATGGACAACAACAGACCACAGGATATATATTTCACTTGAGCGAGGTCGCCTTGTTGTACGCGAACTTCTCCGCTGCAGGAATACGAGTCAGAACTTACGCGGACTACCCTCAAGAAACCCACAGAATTCAGAATCCTGCCTCCTAAAAATCTCCACTGGAAGCTTGGGGTTTGATGTCGGCTTTGGCGACCATCCGTTCGCCTGGAAGAGGTTGTTGACAGGAGTAGCGTGAGGCTGAGCCAGCTGCAACGCGCCCACCAGCTTCGCAGCACCCAACACCAGCGTCCACAAACCGAGTTCCGCTAACAACATGGCGTAAGTTCTTCGTTTCAAGAGCAGTTCTTCGAAAGCGATGTAAAGCTTTGGGAAGAACGCGTTCGGGAAAGGATGGGCAGCGATAACATCGGTGGCGATGTAGGTTTGCGGATGTGCTGCGGATACGAGGTACATGGTGCGTAGCTGAATTGCTATCGGTTGTTTTTGCCTGCTCGAGGAAAGTGGTTCGTATCCTTCGCTTGGCTTTGAACTTGGCCAGTCGTGCATAGAGTCTGGCTCTCCGCTGCGCACCGAGTTTCGTGCGTAGCCTTTGTCAAAGCACTTGATAGTTATTATGCCTACAAACGCTCCACTGGTATCGTTGCCGTGCTGAAAGCTGCGACTGGCGCCATCGTAACGATTCCAAGAACTCAAATTGTTCCCTCCGCCTCACCAAGAACGTGGTTAGGACTAATAAACCCCCAAAAAGCCCATACACAATGGTATCGAACAGCTGAGCGAAGAGATTATGATATGTTTCAAGGTAGTTTAGATAAATGCCATAACAAGACCAGCTTCTATTGTCGCAACCTTCCCAGAACAGCGCGCACCACAGTAGACAGAAATACCTTGAACGACCGCGATAGCGTTTCGAGTAATCAAATAGGCATCTGTACTTAGTGGTCACCATCTCATGTCACATGTGACCAAACAAACCCGAGAACGGTACTTGCCGTCTGCTCAGCAAAACTTAAGCAGGTGGTTGGTGACAATTAGCGAGTCTGCGCTGCTATCCATTTTTCTCTCTGGCTATTGACTACTCTAAATAATTTTTATACCCATCGTACATTGATAGATTGTTCTTGGGGTGGTGAAAAGGGTTGTCTATCAATGAGTGCTTCTATGCTTCGAAAAACACGACTTTTGACAAGAGCTTCGATTAAAACAGAATAGGAAAACTGAACCTACAGAATATTTGTAATGATGGTTGCCGGTCTTCTTCGTTTTTCACTTTGTTGTTTCCCGGTAGAAAGGCGTTGAAAATAGTGTGGCTGATCCATCGGCCGGTGGGGCATATCGTAAATCCTCATCTTTCACGTTTGCTCCCGTCTCTACTTAAGCCTCTGACCTAACCCGGTTGTTTATTTAATAGCATAGATACGAAAGTAGAATGGATGTTTCTTAATGTGAACCTCTCCAGTCTAGCCGAGCCGTTCGGATGCTCAGATTCTTGTCCGGAGTGAATCCGATCTGCACGATGATGACGGTTGAGATGAGAAGGCGCCATTTTAATTAGCACTGACTCTGTGTCCGTCGTTTACAGCATATGCCAGGGCAGGAACAGCTTGAGCGAGGACTTCTAGCACGCAATTCGGTCATGGGCGCCTTCAAACTCAGGCAATTTGTATGTGGGAGGCGGCACGGTAGGTGAAGCATATAACCACACACTAGTCGCCGATGTAAGATGGAACAAACCAATGTTCCTTGGAGACGCGGAAATGTTGTAGACTAGGATCTAGTCAATCAGAATGACTTAGATTCGACAGGAACAGATGAATCCACGAAAAGGCTAATGCTTGATGATATGGGAAAGACTATTTACCAAAGACGCATGTTCACAAAAAGTCCTTCTGCCGCAGCATTTGATGACAAGTTTGCATTCTTCTTAGAGGCAGCGTTTTGTACGCTTTGCGAGAACTCAACAATGGTCTTTTTGAGTTTGTTGGCGAGTGCTACGTACACGGAATGATAGATGGGCAGGTATACCAAAATGACAATTTAGCAATTAGAGATATTATTGTCGGCTGATTGAACGAATGTTCTTGTGAATGTATTTCTAGGGGTATAAAAAAAAAACCGCACAAATACCATGTGTGATGGTTTTGAAAAACGAATCATGCGCCTTTTATCAATCATTTTGATGCATCAATGATACCTACTGGAGACATACTCCACTTGCTCTCCGATGTCTCTAGATCACTGGCGATGAAGTCTGCGCTCTGTTCCAAAGTTGTCTCATAGCGAGCGAAGTTGACCATGCAAGTCAACGTCCTTCCGATCAAGGGGATATAGCTCATCCATGAATCCTGCCATGATGGAGGAGTTCCGGCACTTCCAATCAATTTCGACTTTGGGCTTGTAGGTACATTGAAATCCGAGGATTCCGGGATCATAGTGGCTGGGCAGAGCACGGACCAATCGACTGAGTTCGGTGGCAGAGACCTGAGAAGTTCGATATTCTTTCGATGTTCAAGGAAAACGGGGACACTGAAGGCAGTTAGCTTGGACGCATTAAGCCCCACATATAATGCTGACGTACTAGGTCGAGAGTAGCGTTTCCGATCCTGGATAATATAGTACACCTAATCCGGCTAGAAACCAAGTCCTCAAAGGCTTCCCTTGTTCATCCCCGGCTGCTCGTACACCGGCCAAAACAGAGCGGAATATGGCAGGAAGCTCACTTGATCCCCAAGGAGCCATGGCTGCTACACCTGCAGTGTTCACAACAGCTTCGCAGCCGTTATCTAAAATCGCATTCTTGATTGCATCCGAATCTGTGGCATTGCCTTCAACCACAGTAATTTGGCTATATGCAGACGGTGGGAGAAGAGACTGAAGTTTGCTGGCGGATCGCACGTATGCAACTACCCTATGGCCATGAGTGAGGAGGGCTGGAACCAAACGAGTACCCAAGTTGCCAGTTGCTCCAACGAGAAGGACCTTCATGATGGTTGTTGTTGCAGCGGTTTTCGACTTCTGTAAGTTGGCGGACTTTTGTGGCGTGGAAGCGGTTGCCGGTTAGTAGATGATGTTGCTGAGTTCCTTTCACTCTGCAATCCAAGAGTAGCCGTTGCGATATGGCCTTTGTCGTCCAAGAACTGCTTGTACATATATGGTTGCCCTGTTGCGGGAATGACTAAGCAGTCGGTGCCCGAGTCCCCCCGTTGCATGATTAGTGAACTCAAACCGGCATAATGGAGGACCTTAAACGCGACTATACGACGAGCAGTCTACCAATCAACGGCAAGGAAGTGACATCACGTGAATATGTTACTTGGCATGGAGCGCGGAGGCTGGTCCGGAGCCGAAGTCGCGCCCGCGCTTAGTAAATTTAACGCAAGGCGGTTGGTCAGCAGCTACGCTTGCAGATGGGAATGCAGGGCTTGCGGGGTAGTTTTCTTCCGTACCTGAGAAAATAGGACCTAATCTTTTAGGCTGTTTTGTAATCGATTGGCAGATTGTCCGACTCTCTCGTGTGTTTTGGTATTCTCCGTTTATATGAGACGACAAAGTCGGAAGCTTACTGTCGCTTGCCCGCCATTCTCGTCTATTACTCTGTTTTGGTTGGAAGAAGGCCTGGTTTCCTATACAGCTACTGTCCTTAATGCGAAAAGTAAGCGCTAGCAGGTAGAAGTGTCAGACCATCCATCAGGCCTTTGGCTTCCCGATGGACACGCATCACACTAAAACTGCTCGGGGACCAAGTCCCCGAGCAAATAAAGCAGATCAATTTACCTCTCTCTTAACAGCAACCGGTCCCCTCTTTAGAGGCACCTTAGTTGGAATTTTCAAGCCTTCGGAGTTCGTGATTAGATTCCCTTTCCTCTGTGCTATTACCAGTTGAGTTAGCATGGCTTCTCAGTGGGCAGATCAGCCGTTCTCGCTTATCTCCACCAATCCCTTCTCCAAAGACGTATGTTTGTTGTATCTCACGCTGGCCTTCCGTACTCAATTTCATTTCTCAGAACTCTCATGGCGCATATTATGTTGCAACCCAAATGGCACTTGCCCACAATGGCATCATCCGTGGTCTCAACTCCATCTACCTCCAAGCCACGCTCATCCCACGCGAGGACCTGACCACTGTCCGCGATTTCCTGACATACTGTCAATTCTGGTGCGAATCGATGCACCATCACCACGACATGGAGGAACAGGTCTTCTTCCCAAATGTTGAAGAGGTCACTGGCGTTCAAGGTATCATGGAGCAGAATTACGAACAGCACAAAGCTTTCACACCCGGCTTCATTAAATTCGAAGAGTATGCACGGACATGTTCGCCTAAGGCGTACGATGGACAGGAACTCAAAAGCATCGTCGAAGCTTTTGCTGAACCGCTGATTCAGCATCTGAACGACGAGATTAATACTCTTCGCGCACTTGACAAGTACGATAGCGAGAAGGTCCGACAAGCGTACAAGAAATTGGAAAAGGCGCTCATGAACACGGACAACGTAAGACGTCTCAAGTTTACTTAGCGGAATATTCCTACTAATTGGAATACTTTAGTATCGGATCGCTCCTCTTGTATTTGGGACCGCGGATAGGCACTTTGAGGGTGGCCAGCATGACTTCCCTTCGGTGCCATTTTTCGTCCCTTATATCATTCACTACGTATTTGGTAGGCGTTATCGTGGTGCCTGGCGATTCAACCCATGTACTGCTTGGAGGGATCGCAGAAAATTGGCTTTTGAACCCGCCCTTGCAACACCGTAGCCGCACTCTCAAAGGATGGATTTTCGACAGTTGATTCCAGTATTATTTTGTAGGTGTGAGTATCACTGATATAAATATGGGTCACACGGCAGGTCGCGAAATACTATTGGCGTTTATAGGTCATTAGGTGCCCAGGATCATCAGGGAATCTGCTGGCGTTTCTGTTAGATAGGCGTTGCAGTTTGCAATATGCTTAACAACCTGGTGTGCCCTGAATAGTTGTTATAGCCCTCTGGCACTACAATCACACCATAATGGATGACAATGGAGATACAACAGTGAAGTTCTAGTTTTTCTCTCAACCCCCAAAGTAGCGCACCCCGTCAAACCCTCAAAAGCTTCGCCATCCATAAAGCTATCGGTATGCGCTTTACCAACGACCAAGTATAGAACGTTTTTGGTGCTCCTTAACACATCGCGCAAGACTGCTAACATACGAACACCGCATAGTGGACCAAATCTAGTCCCTCGGAACAGCTTCCCCGGGCGCAAGTTAAACAGTTTGACTGCTGATTCAACTCTAGCTGGAAGCACGTAGCACCCCTTAAATGTCCGCCAGTTCCACACCACTTTCTGCACGCGGCGGAGAAACTCGAATATGCAGTTAGGGAATGAGATATGGTTTCCTGCGTGTCTAGAGAGCGCAACCAGGGTACTATGAAGGACAATCCGGGGCTGTTTGTAAAAAACGATCTGGTGGATCAGATTGAGTGCGATCGTAGGTCTAAGCGGGTGGTTTTGTTGGAGGTGGGGTGCTCGATGGTACAACTAGACGTGCGGGTGCGGCTGATCATGGAAAGGAGTAAGTTAGAGAGATCAAGGAAAAACTGGTTGCGACTGGTATGTTGTTGAGGTTTGAGATAATGACGCTTGAGATGACAGCGATGGGAGTGTGCATCTAGATGAGATCGAGCCAACTGTTGGCGCTGCGTTTGAGCGTTAGGAGCCGTTTATCAACGAACTGGATTTCAAGAACAGTAAGACGTATCAGATGATTAAGGGGAAGCCTGACGAAGTTACTCCTATAAACTGCGTTGACAGGCCTGTTGCTCATGCACCCTACGATTCCATTATCTAGGTTGAAGCGCCAGTCGGGAAAGATGAGGTCATGGCAACTCCTGCAGAGGAAGAGGTCAAGATGATGAAAGCTGATACCGAGGGTGTGAATGATAGTAGGAGCGCACTACCTACATGATTATTTTTCGCGTAGTAAAGGAAGCTCTCTAAATTAGGTGCAACCAAAACGGAATAATCGCATGATCATGGAACGTCGATGCCGTTGATACCATCAAGGTGACTCATGAGCCCATGCTCCTTTAATAGGCTATTGTATCTCTCCTGCCTAGGCTCGACCAACTGCTGCGTGGCTTCGGGCCCGGCAATCGGCAGCTTCCTGAGGCCCTCGCTCCTCATTTTCTTGGGCACTACTTTCGGGTCCAGCAGCCCAACCTGTACCAAAACCGAAGCTTGATCCCAGTACATGTGTTCAGACACCAGCTTGCCTCCTCTTACTGCTACAACACTTACCACGGCGATTTCTACGTGCTTGCCTGTGGGCGGAACTCCGGGCAAAATCCAATCCATGTCTGCAGAATGCGTGAACGAAATGATCATCTCGTCGACGACGCGATCCATGCCAATAGTGCGCGACACGAGTCTGATCTTAAAGTCCTCAACAAGGCTCGGTACGAAGAACTCACGATAGAATTCCGCAAGCTTCTTCCTACCCACGCCGCCCTCCAGCGTAGGCACTAGCGTAAGGTGCGGACTATTCTGCGTCATGCTCTGCACAACAGCCATGCTCGCGCGGTCCGGGTCTTCCTCCTCGTACTTTGCAGCCCACACGGCCTGCACGAGGGGTTCGATGTCTACATCTTTCTTGAAGGCGCGGTATATGCAACCGAGGGCGCGACTCCAAGCCAGATTCGCTTCGACGGCCGAGTAGGCGCGCGCTGAGGGATCCGCGAAGCCGACGGCGCAGTGCTCGTAGCGGTACAGCGTCCATTCGCACATGTCGGGGTGGGGGCTCTGCTGGGTGCCTGGGACGTGGATCTGGACTTTTAGGAGGGTGGGGAATTTGTATTTTGGGGTGGGCAATGCGCTGGGGTAGAAGGCAATGATGGCGCAGCAGCGGGGCAGAGGCTTCTGGGCGACTTTCAGCACGATGGAAGCAGCGTCACCTGGCAAGTCAGAATCCAGCCGCACAAGGGGTGGAGGTGTCTTCGGTTACCGTAGCAGATTATGGCATACTTCCCGCCGAGCTGGAGGTCCTTGTGCAGCGATTTTATGGTGCGAATGTAGTCGGCTTGTTCGGCAGCGTTGAAACGGATGTATTTGGTTTCGAAGCCCTCCTCTTGCCACGTAAGAAGGTGCTTTTCGGGCGGATGGAGGGCGGAACCAGTGATAACTATGCGGTACTCTTGGGTATTGAAGCTCAAGAAGCCGGGACCGAGACGGGAGGCAGTGGTTGTTGACATGGCGACGTTTGGGTTTGAGGCTGACGTGTACAGACGTCGTTTGGTGGTGGATATTCTCTATATTGCCGTTCCTAACAACAAAGCAAACAGAAAAGTGGTATGTATAGTGAGCGCTCGTCTGGCCTGGCCTTACCGGCTGCGTGCGGTAGTCGTAAGATCATGGAGGATAGAGGCGAGCGTTGCAGCCAGGATCGTCGATTTATCTGCCCAGCCACCAGAATGTGGTTTCGTCCTTCCAGGTTTTGGAGAGAATTGCAGCTGGCACATGCGGCACTGGAACCGTTACACCTTACATCATGTGATGTGATGTCATGCGTTGGGGTGGTTGACATGCGGGACTAAGTTGGGTAAGGCAGCCAACCAGAAAACGGTCGTCTTTCGCTTAGTCTCGTCAGCAGCAACATCATGTCGGTCCATCGAAAAAGCCGGCGGAATAGATTATTTAGCACGCGAGATTCACCATCAATCGGGTTTTCGAGGGATCGAAAAGTCTGAGCGCCCGCTTGGCTCAGTGGTAGAGCGTATCACTAGTAGCTGCAAAGCCATGATAAGGTCATCAGTTCGATTCTGATAGTGGGCAGGCGCAATAAAGTCTTAAATTTTTTCGGCTCTCGGCCAACGTCCGGAGCAGTTGTTTTTGCCGTTGGTCAACGGCGGTTGTACCACGGCCCCCTAACCCATCAGGGCGTGGCTGTATGCGATCGTCCACAAATTTTTTTAGACTCTAAAAGTAGCAGGTTACCGTATTGTACACAGGACATGCTCTGACTATGCCCGTATAGGTATAGTGGTTTATTTTGCTGCTCTTGGGTGCTATTTATAATGCGGCGCTGGAGGAACCTTTTGGCCGGGAATGGGAGCGCTGGTAAATGATTTCATATGGAGAGTCAGCGGACGCAATGGCAGGGCGGTCCACTCGCTACCGGAAACTTCGTGTTCCTAGCGGCTTATCGACTCTGGCTGGGAGTGGTGGAAGCGGGTTCCAAATTGCGAGCATCGCTGGGCTTGCCAGATGCGGATTGCAGGCTCTGCCGCGGTACGGCGCATTCGCTACACAGACATCGTATTCGAGGTGCGGCTGGGACGCCCGAGTTGGCATGATAGTTGGACAAGGGCATCAGCAAAGGTTCGCGTTTTCTCAACGTCGAAGACATTGGATTGCGCCCGCTCGGCGGGTCGAAAGGCTGGCGCGTGGAGCAGCAACACTGACGGGCACGACGGGCAGCTACCATACTGCGTACAGCAGATCAGGGGCCTTGCAATCTGCGGGCCGTGTCCAGGTGGTTGACGGTCGGAGGGTTCATCTGGCTGCGGGAAATTAGAGTGCACGGCCAATGGCGCGGCGTCGGTGCCTGGCGTGGATGGCGAGATGACGGCTGCTCCTGGCCCCGGCACCCCGGCTGGCGCTTGCCGCACGGCCAGACAGGAAACAGCCACAGCAGCCAACCAGCGCTGGCCTGGCCGTTTGCTCCTTCTGCTGTGCTGTTTCCTGCTGCTTCTCTCCTCCACCTCTCGCCTCACCACCTCCCCTCTCCCTCCACCTCTCCCTCCTCCGCCTCCGCCTCTCCGGCCTCTCCGCTGCTGCCCCAGCATCCCCGCGACCCGGCTGTCGTTTGCCCTTCGTTCATCGAGCGCAGCCCTCGCAGCCACTCTTTCCTTCACCTTAATACCTTACCGATTGCTCGTTATGTTTAGTGCCTAGTCCGCGACCAACTGTACATTCCACCAGCCTGCCGCTCCCTCAAAGTGCCCTGCTCCCGCCACATTCCTCAGAGCTACCCGGCCGCCCTTGGACCCTCGTCGCCCTCGCCTGTATATGTCCACTCGCCGTCTCCACCACGCAGTAACTGTCTAATCGTCCCCGTGTACCAAACGCACTACCAGGCTCATAACCCTTATCCGCCATTCCAAAAAACAAACTCGCTCTTTTTTTTTACTGGCAGTTTGACCATTTCCCGCTGACATGGTCCACCCCCACATACACCAGCACCTCGTGCGACGCCAACGCCACCACAAGTTCCCGGAGGAGGAAGAGGAGGACCAGCCGGATGCAGAGACGGTCGTGGTTACTTTACCAAACACATGGAAGGGCAGCGTAGTCTGGATTACTCAGACGCAGGGCCCTGAAGATCCCAAGACCATCATTGGGAAGCCAGTCCAGCCGACCAGAAGACCTGACACAGATCCACTTGTACGCTCGTCTTCAGAAAAGGAGTCCTCTGCTGCGCCAACACCGACGCCGACGCCGACCCCCAAAGGTAGCAGCCGCACGCCCAGCGCGACCCCAACCTCAACTTCCAGCTTGAAGAATGCCTCCACTTCGCTCATGGTGGAGACGTCATCGGCTCCTGTTCTTTCTACATCTTCTGCCTTGGCAACGCTGGCAGCCGCTACAACATCAGCCGTCTCGTCGCCCAGTCCTTCGGCTGATGCTGCGCCAAGTAGCGGCATGTCTACGGGCGCCAAAGCTGGTCTTGCCTTTGGAATACTGATTGGCATCAGCGCCCTGTTGGCTGCCATTCTCTTCATCTTTCATCGTAAGAAGAAGCAGATGGCCGCTCAGAAGGAGATGGATAATGAGAAGTTTGCCATGCAAAGCGCTCCTCCACCGCCGCTGCCCATCGCGAAGGAACCGACACCCAGCATCAGGACCCAAGCTACCGCACCACGTCTTAGTCTCCGGCCTGTCACCCAATTCGATCCAGCTTTCCCCAACCGCAAGAGTGGTGCCAATCTGTTAGACGTGGCTGCAGCTGGTGCTCCTGCCGCAGCTGGTGGCAATCGATCTCCGTCTCCCGACCGCCCAAGCAGCCCATGGGAGCGTCTGGGAGCTGCCAATGCTAACGCTGCGCCTGTCAACCCCTTCAACGATCCCCAGCAACGCTCGGCTAGCCCACCACAAGACCCCTTCAGCAACCGTGCAGCCATCGATGTCCCTCAGGCTTCAGCTCCTGGAACGCCAACCATTGTCACCCACTCTCCAGCCCCGAGTGCTGACTTTGGTAACCCTGCTCCTGCTATTGCTGCTGCTGAAGCTGCCCCCGCAACCGTTCCCCTTCCTGCACCTCCTGTCATTCATGACAACGCACCACCTAGCCCAGCTTGGACTGAAGACATCCCTGCTTCCCCTGGCCCAGCTCCCGCCGGCCCTCTCCCCGTCGCTGTCGCTGCTGGCGGCGCACCCCCTGCGCCCAATAATGTCCACCGCGTTCAACTTGACTTCAAGCCTTCTATGAACGATGAGCTTGAGCTCCACGCTGGCCAGCTTGTTCGCATGCTTCACGAGTATGACGACGGCTGGGCTCTTTGTGTGCGCATGGATCGCTCCCAGCAAGGTGTGGTTCCACGTACCTGTCTCTCCAAGCACCCTGTCAAGCCTCGTCAAGGACCACCGCGTCAAGGACCTCCTGGCCCACCTCGCGGACGCGGCCCGTCGCCCAACAGTCCCATGGGCCCGCCAATAGGCCCTGCGGGTGTTCCCCAACCACGTCCACTCTCGCCCGCCAGTGGTCGCAACTCGCCTCACCCACCTTCTCTGTCTCCCGCCAACGGCCGCATGTCTCCTGCTCCCCGCTCCATGAGCCCTGGACCCCGCCAAATGCCTCCTCTCCAGGGACGTGCCCGGTCCAACAGTAATGCACCCTACGCTGGCCCTCCCCGCTCCATGTCGCCCGGGCCCTATGGTGGTGGACCACAGATGACACCCCCACCGCAGATGGGCCGGCCGCGCTCGAATTCGGCGAGCCAGGTGGGTGCACGTCGAGGGCCGGCGCCTGGCCCCAGCCCTATGAACCCCAATTCCAACGTTAACGCCAACATGCCTATGCCGACCCGGAAGCCGCTGCCTGGACAAGCATTGTGACGTATGTTCTTTTGTCTTGATGAGGGTAAATGAGATTGGGTCATTGGCGTCGTTGCCTCTGTTTTTATTTCCTTCCGCTTCGATTCTACCGACTATCTCTCAAGGAGAGTCTTTTTTTGTTCGATTCGAAGTATGCATACACTTTTTCAGTTAGTTTACGGATCGGGCCTTGGTCGATATGATGTGCTGGTTCAGCTAGCTGGCTTTGATGGCTGCTCGCCCAGGAGGCATCCGCAAGCGAACGTTCTCGAGGTATGTTTATTGGTGCACTGCTTATACCCTTTTTCTTAAACCGGATCCAAGGATTCGTTTGGAGCGTTTGTGCAGGAGAGAGGATAAGAGTAGCAAGCTCATGTGTAGGGAGGGAAGAGATATGTAGAGAGGTTAAGTTTTGAATCGATCAAGTGAATGCATGATGTTTGAATGAGCATGTTGCGACCAAGTGATTCAAGGACGGCATCTGTGGTACATGGTGCTTCTACAGGGTGACCCCGGCCGATGTCGCCGAAAGGGCAAAGCAAGTTATGACGCTATCCCGCGATCACTTTTCCTCCATCGTCGCGATACCTCTGCCTCGTTCTTCAGCTGTCTACTCCCAGCACGGCTTCAACACCAACCATGGCCTCGATCCTGCCGCGCATTGCGCCCCGCGCCCTTCGCCCCAGTCCCAACCCCAGCTTGTGGATTGCGGCGCGTCCTATGCCCCGGTGTCAGCGCGTGGCAGCCCCTCCCGCCTTGCGTCGGGGGATTACCACGCCCGCTGAGCAGCCTCGCCTCCGGCTGGGCTCGGCGGCTCCGAACTTCCAAGCCAAGACGACGCATGGCGACATTGACTTTCACGACTTCATCAACGGCAGCTGGGCCATTCTGTTCTCGCACCCGGCCGACTTCACGCCCGTGTGCACGACGGAGCTGGGCGCGTTCGCGAAGCTCAAGGATGAGTTTGACCGGCGCGGCGTCAAGATGATCGGGCTGGTATACGCTCCTTTCCTCCTTTAGCCTTTGCCCTTCCCCCTTCCTGTGGACGAAGACTGATACAACATGCTGTCAGAGCGCCAACGACCTCACGCAGCACGACAAGTGGGTCGACGACATCAACCAAGTGTGCCACACCAAGGTGCAGTTCCCCATCATCGCCGACGCCGACCGCTCCGTCGCCTATCTGTACGACATGATCTCGCAGGACGAGCTGGACAAGGCGGCAGCGTCGGGGGCCATCGCCTTCACGATCCGGGCTGTCTTCATCATTGACCCCGCGAAGAAGATCCGGCTGACGATGCTGTACCCGGCGAGCACGGGCAGGAACACGGCCGAGGTGCTGCGGGTCATCGACAGCCTGCAGCTGGGCGACAGGAAGGGCGTGGTGACGCCCATTGACTGGACGGCGGGCGACGATGTCATTGTGCCTCCGAGTGTGTCGACGGCAGACGCCCGGGCCCGGTTTGGAGACGTCAGGGAGGTGAAGCCGTACCTGCGCTTCACCAACGTAGGTAAATAGAACGTACAATGTGCAGATGCGGGAGCGTGGTGTTGGGCTTGTTTTCGAATTGGTGGGGTCCGTTGAGCCGAGGCTCGTATTCTCATCCCGCCAGCCGAACGCCGTCCGACGTCAAGCTCCGGGACCACATGCCAACACCTTCAATACTCTTCCACCCTCGAGCCTGTGATTTCTTCGAGTGCTGCTCATCCGCCCTTGATCCTCCTCTGCCTCCCGCCTCTGGTCCTCCAACGCGCCGCCCCTGAGCACCCCCGCCGCGCCCGCAATGGCAACCAAGAAAGCCGCCGAGAAGCTACCGTCCCCCGACGAGATCAAGGAGGATGTCAAGGCCGCCACCAAATCATCACTCCAGTCGCTACGCGCCCTTGTGGCCGGCGGCGTGGGCGGCGTCTGCGCCGTCGTCGTCGGCCACCCCTTTGATCTTGTAAAGGTCCGTTTGCAGACGGCCGAGAAGGGTGTGTACAGCGGCGCCATGGACGTCGTCCGCAAGACCATTGCTCGTGAGGGCCTGGCTCGTGGCTTGTACGCCGGCGTGTCGGCTCCTCTGGTGGGTGTGACGCCCATGTGTGAGTTTATTCCTTTCCTGCTTCCATCTGTCTCCCCTTGAAAAGTACACCTTTCGTCGACTAACGTGTACTGTTCTGTTCCAGTCGCCGTCTCCTTCTGGGGCTATGATGTCGGCAAGCAACTCGTAACCTCCTTCTCCACCGTCGAAAACAACTCCTTCTCCGTCGCCCAGATCTCGGCCGCCGGCTTCTTCAGCGCTATCCCCATGACGCTCATCACCGCTCCCTTCGAGCGCGTCAAAGTCCTGCTTCAGATCCAGGGCCAGAAGCAGCTCGCCCCCGGCGAGAAGCCCAAATACTCGGGCGGCGTCGACGTCGTGCGTCAGCTGTACAAGGAAGGCGGCGTGCGCTCCGTGTTCCGTGGGTCGGCCATGACGCTTGCCCGTGACGGGCCAGGCTCCGCGTGTTACTTCGCTACGTACGAAGTCGTGAAGCGGAAGCTCACACCAAAGGATCCCGTGACGGGTGAAGCCGGGAAGCTCTCGCTGTCGGCCGTCATGGTGGCGGGCGGTGCCGCGGGTATTGCCATGTGGATCCCCGTTTTCCCTATCGATACCATTAAGAGCAGGTTGCAGAGCGCAGAGGGCCGCCCGACCATCGGGGGGACCATCAGGGGCATACATGCGAGTGGTGGACTAAAAGCTTTCTTCCCGGGCATCGGGCCGGCCATGGCGAGGGCGGTGCCGGCAAATGCGGCGACCTTTTTGGGCGTCGAATTGGCACACAAGGCCATGGGGAAGATGTTCGATCGGGATGGCGAGTAGAGACCTTTTCTTCATCGCCCTGCTCTGGCATCCCTTTGGAACTTGGAATTCGAGGGCTCAATGCATGGAATGCATTTCCTTTTTCGTTCTTCCATCTCCCCTTTCACATGTTTACCTAATATGGCTGGAACTCGGGAATTCTCCTTTTTCATCCCTTGACCGATCATGATCACGAGTTTTCCTTTGCGAACTACATAGATATGAGGATCTCTGCGGATATCCAGTTCCCTACTTTTTTTTTCGAAATTTGGAAAAGCATATTGCACTTATTATTATTTTGTGTCTTCGTTGAAAGGAGCTGTGTGAGCGAAGAACGTGGCCTCAATCTATCCATGTGATTTACTTAAGATACAGGGTGGAGTGCACTGTCTATTTAGACCCTCAGTATGTCGCTGTCCAGTTGGGGAAAGATAATTCGCTAGTTGAGCAAGGCGGACGGGGTCGCTCATAGGAGGAAAGAACAAGAGATGGGAAAAATTTGAGTGTAGACCCTGTAACATCCCGTAGACAAAGAACGACGGGAAGAAAGAAAGAACTGCAGCGTAACTGCAACGTAACAGCATCCGCGCAATATTCCGAACAAAGAAAAATGCTAAGCACGGTGGAATGGAAATCGACATGTTGGCTTCGCACATTGCCTCCCTTTCCCATTATTCTCCTCCCAAAAGATTCTACTCCTAGTTGTTTTCTTCTTACACGCCTTCCATCTTCACTAAAGAGTAATTCAGTTACCCAGGAATATTGTCTGATCTTTCGTCCCACCGGAATTCGAAGAGGAAACTAAAATAAATAAATAAAAAAAAAGTAAATAATGCCCAGCTCAAGCGAAGCAGCAGCGTTCCGCCGGCGCCTCGGCGGCAACATCTCAAGACAGGTCAAGAAGACCGTTGTCGAAATAGAACGCGAGCTAGGTGTGCTATGGTTCGAGAGCCAGAACGAGCGCGCAGTGTACAAGGACTCCTGGGTGCGTCCCCCCTAATTTCAATCAAATTCACCTCCCCCGGGAAGCTCATGAACGGGCACTGAAAATACCACGTACGTAACAGGACCGCTACCATCGCGGCGACATCACGCTGCCCGAAGAACTGCATCGCATGCGCGACCGCAACGCCGAGCTGGAAGAGCAGGTCGCGCTGCTGAAACACGAGTTGGGTCCTCGATGCTATCGCGCATACGTGCGCAGGAATTCTACGCAGGAGAACGAGATCCTAGAGCTGAAGAGCGAGAAGCAGGCTTTGGAAGGAACAGTACGGGATTTGAAGGAGGAGCTGAAACAGGCGGTGGCCAAGGCGGAGGTGGAGGCAGACGCAAAGACCGCGGTTAGGGTGAGCGAGGAGGAGAGTGGGTGGAGATACGTACAGAAGAGAATTAGAATTCAGGGGCTGGAGAAGAGGGTTAAGGAGTTGGCCGAGGAGCTGGAGCTGGTGAAGAGGGAAACGGAGAGGAGGCAGTGGCGGGGGGCGAAACAGCAGGGACAGCAGGGGCAACAGCAATCTAGCAGCCGTGTACAAGACAAGACGGATTCCTCAGAGCTCCTTCGGCACATGAAGAGAGTCCGGAGCAAATTAATCCCCGAATTCCACCTAACTACTCAGAGCGAGCAGACGCTCAAAGAACGCCAACGGGCGAGTTCCCAAGCGGAGATGGAGAACGTTGTATCGGTTGTCGAAGTGCTGAAACACGAAGCAGAAGATCTAAACGCTATTTTCTATTCATTAGATGACGGATCGCAGCTACAGAAGAGCGTGAGATATTCACCAGATGAGTATCGCGGCTGGTAAGAGATATAGAGCATCTGGGAATGAAAAACGGGGAACTGGAAATGAAAAATGACAAACCAGAAAAAAAATCAGAGAACTAAAAACCGGGTTATAGGCTCTAAGCACCATAGTCGACGAGTTGCGCATCCATGTCTAGCAACAAAAGTACGAAAGGACAAATTCATCCACGGAACGCTCAAGGCGTGACTAAATGGCAGCGCTCTGGGCTGGTAGTGGAGCCAGTGAATGAGCTGCTGTCTGCAACACCCGGCCGATCGCTGCAGGACCAGGCCTTGAGCAACAGAAAGAACCTGCAGAGTATTGAGTCTCCTCAAAATCCGACGCCTCGGGCCGCTGAAATTAAAGAACGGCGTGTACTGTAAACACTGTTGGATGTAGGAGAGCGGCTGGTAAATGGTGTGGATTTGAAGATAGGGTTATGGCGTTGTATCCAGTTCTTCAAGAGATAGAAGGGAGTTCGACGTCAACGATGATAGAGCCAAATGGATGAGACACTTGGATCTTGGTACTCTATTTTGGAAACGCAATGTGTTGTGCTCATAAACTGTAAGCGTAAATCTGAAGTATAGAGTTAGTAGTGAACGAAACCTTCATTGTATTGTTTTCTAGCCTGATAGTTTAGTTGGATCTTCTCTGATACATCGTATCCATTATAAAAGGAAGAATATGCTATGCATAAGCCGAGGTTGCTTATTCCTACTAAACTCGGCTGTATATGCTAAGATAAGCAAAAAGATTAAACATTCAATCAAGAAGTCATTCCCTTATCAATGAGGGTATGCTCGGGAAACAAATAGAATTCCAGCGTTTGCGTACACGCAAACATTCAATTGAAAAACTGACCATATCGCTTCATTTCGAAGAGTAAACACTATATTGAAACATTAGTGCAGTATCCGAAGTACATAACTACATTCAGGTCCCATCATAGTCATGAACAAACACCAATCAAAGCTCTCGTCCCCTTTACGGTTGACATAACCTAGCAAGGGGTATAGTATTCGGGTCCTCCAGCACCCTGGCAAAGAGTAATGGGCCTGCAGACACCCTTGTTCCATTCAGCACCCCATTGCAGAGCACAGTCCTGGTTGTTGAAGATGGTATCCATTTGGGGAGCCCACGAAGTGGCACGAGAGCACTGTAACAGTCAGCTTGGTATAGATAAACAACGCCTTTTCTCGTGAGCGCATGGAAAATCGAGATATCACGATTGCAAAGAAACTAACACAAGACGTACCCATTCCCCTGGACCCCGAAGGTTTCCATACATGTACTGGCACAGCCCGGAAGCCCTAGTTGCCCCGGAAGCGTTTTGACAGGTGCATTCAAGGCTTTGGATAGATGCGCTATTATACTTTGTTAGCTTCCCCCGGAATATCAACACTGGTAGGGCAGAAAAGATGTTTGTTACCTAGCGGCGGGGGCAGCTAGGGCAGCTGGGAGAGCTGTAAGAGCGACGAAGAAAGTCTTCATAGTTCCTGATCGTATGCTTGAGAAGCGATGAAGCCTACTTTGTGTGATTAAGCAAAAAAAGTAGTGTTGACGAGTAGGTAAGAGACTGAGATCCAAACTGCACCGAGTATTTGTACATCGTTCACTATCAATCCATGTTGCTTTACCTTGTCTTAAATGCTCATCTAAATACATCGCGAGTGCAAATATCCAGCTCCAAAGCATCCTTAGTAGTTGTGTTCGTATAGCGCGCTGCCGATCCGTATGTAATGCCGGTGGACAACAACATTCTCGCCTTTGCATGAAATTGGACTGATCAGGTCACTTCGGTGCAAGACTACGAATGGGAATATTTCGGTACACCCGTTGGTTGAAAGCATGAATTTCCCGTCGAAAGTAGCAATCTAAAAGCTTAGTTCCTAGGCGGGGTTGTTGGCAGGTCCGCTTTTGATTTCCAGCATGGTGTAACGGCCCGAATGACCCTGGTCACCGCACGCATGTTACGGTGAAAATGCCAACACTTATGAATAGGACATGTGATGCCGAGGGGAGAATGTGGATTTTACATTTGCAATTGAACATGGAAAGGTTCCTAGCAGGATTTGAACATGGTGTGACCGTGGTTTTTGGTTGAACCTTCGAGGCATTGAGCAGTCTCTTACCGGCACACTCACACTTAAGTACTTAATAGACTTAACGATATATAAGGCAATTCAATATTCTCACTGATTGATTTGGAGGAAAATTTTTATAGGCGCAATACAGGTAGCTTGCTGCAACTGGATCTAAGAGTGCACGGTGAATGTAGTGTGTACAAGCTTGTGTATATTCTGTACCCGACGGCATCATATGCTCGGAAAACTGCCGAAAGGCTCTACGCCCCGCTTCTTAGGCGACTTGGAATGGGAATACCCATTGTGGCCGCCACCGCTCCTATGCGAGGAGCTAGCTCAAACGAAAAACTTAGGTCCCTCCAGTAATACATCACTAATCGATTACAAAACTCATAGGCCTAAACACCTTCCCATTACGCCCACATCTCCAGGTCGGATTTTATCCGACACCCGCTCTATCACAGACTCAACGAGTATTAACAGGTATGCTTATATGTGGGGAGAATGCAATCATTCTGATAAACTTTGTCAATTTGCAATATCAAATAAGCTATTATCATGATAGACCAAGCTGATTCACGTACAATAGGTTTCATATGCCTTAATTAGAACGGCTGACATGCTTTGAGTACTGTTTGATTCCGTAATCTGAGGACCCTGCATCTGGTACCAGGCGGTTGAAATTAGGGATATTACACTTTGCTGAACACTTTGACTCATAAATATGGGTCATGTCGCAGATTCGAGCAAGCAGTCATGCCCGCCTTTTGTTCAGTTTCGTTGCTCCAATGTTTTGGCTTTTGAGATTTACATATGCATCATCATCCCCCCTTTCCTTATCTTCCTGCCTTATATGCCGTTCTTTGCTATCTTAGAGGTCTGGCGGAGAATACATAGAAACAATAACAGGGCCCTTCGAAATATCCTTCCCCCTTTCTTTCTCTCATTTTTGGTGCTGGGTTCTAATGGTGTTGCTAAGGGCACCCAAGACCTTTTCCTTGGAATCACAGGCATAAGCATACTTGACAACCGCACTGTGCAATATCTCGTAGGCATATTTGGGGGCAACGGGACGGACTTTGGTTTTGGAACGGCCGTATGCTACCGGGATAGGAGAAGGAATAATGGAACGACAGCTGCTTTCTGCAGCTGAGACAAGATCTGGAGCATACCCGTATCGCATCGATAGGACGTAATCAAACGAACCTGTGATCCATCTCAATATGGGGAGACTCTAAGCTTCTATCGTTTATGATAAAATATCACACGACTAAGGCCTGACAGGAGGGAGAGGGTTTGTTCTACATATTTAGTATTGTCTTGGCATATGTGCCGTCATCTTCTCATATGCCATAGAACAGATTGAGTTCGGTATGTGAGATCATCATAACTGATCAGACAATTTCCAATATTACAGGGCCTATTCAGAGAGAATGAAGGCTTAGAAGTATCGGCACAACTGTGGTTGTAAATAAATACGAACGACTGAAGAAATTATCCGCCAACTATTAATACGACAAACTATCGGAATTTACACCCTGGGAAGCCTCTTGCTTTCTCCTCAGCGACTGCCGCACGGTACCTAGCAACGCCTCCAAAGTACACTCTTGGTCCAGCCCTCTTACCTGGGATGTTTTGCCCATACAACCAGCTGGGCGCTTTCGAAAATAGAGACATGTCGCTAATCATTGCGGCTTGTTCGTACCATTTCCTCTCCGCTTCCAGGGTGCCCTCAACCACTCCATCCCCTCCTTCATTTCTTCGCACGTCTTCCGCTTTCATGATGATACTGCCAATGAATTCAACGTTTTGTTCCGCAGCTGGGGGATTGTTCGCAAAAGCAGCTCCAGGGCCGTTGACAATGAAGAGGTTAGGGAACTTGGAGGTCAACACGCCCAATTGTGTCTTTGGGCCGTCAGCTGCCCATTTATCGTTCAGATCAATGCCATCAAGGCCTTTTATGTTGAGATTAGCGTAGCTTCCATCAATAGCATCATAACCAGTTGCGAACACAATAAGATCTAGTGGATGAAGCGTGCCGTCGGCGGTCAGAATTCCCTCCGGAGTGACTTTGGAAATAGGCGTTTTCCTTACGTTTACAGCAAATACGTTATCCTGATTAAAGCGCTCGTAGTAGTGGTCATCAGTGAGGGGTCTGCGAGCAAACCAATCAGTGGATGTGAGAGCATCTGCCTTTTGTGGGTCCTTAACAGTCTCCTTCATCTTCCGCATTATGAAGTTCATGGCCTCTTTGTTCGCCGCCTCGTCGATGCCCAGGTCAGAGAAGCCACCGAAAAGAAATCGAAAGCCATTGCCTTCTTGCCAGAGACGCTCGAAGATAGCCTCCCTATCTCCGGGCGATAACGACATTGCTGGACGGTTAGGCTCGATGAACCCAAAAGCAGTAGCTGAAGTGAAAACAGTCTCCCATATCTTGTCGTACTGCTCGTTTATCTGCTCCCTTTCCTTGGAAGACAGTTCTCGATAACGGGAAGGAATGACGTATTGCGCGTGTCGAATGAAATGGGTTAATGACTTGGCTTTCTCGCTGATGCTGCTTACGATCTGAACACCAGATGCGCCACTCCCAATCACGGCTACCCTCTTACCTTCCCACTTGATGTCTGGGGTCCATGAGAAACTGTGCACCGCCTGGCCTGCGAAGGTGTCCAGGCCAGGAAAGTCAGGGATATACTTGTTGTGCACAAGGCCCACGGCAGTGATTAGGTAGCGCACAACAAATCTCTTCCCAGTGTTCGTCAATACCGTCCAGTGATGGGCTTCGTCGTTCCACTCGGCGCTGCGCATCTCTTCACCGAAATGGATGAGTGGATAAAGGTCATGTTTGCGCGCGACTTCCTGGAAGTAGGCCAGGACTTCTGGCTGGTAAAGGTAGTTGTGTTTCCAAGGGGATGATTTAAGTAGATCTTTATCCCAGGAATAGCGGTAGACGTGACTTTCGACATCGCTCCTGCAGCCCGGATATCGATTCCAGTACCACGTTCCGCCTACGTCAGCAGCTGAATCGATTGCTCGTACATCGATTCCAAGCTGCTTTAGTAGGTAGAGGGAGTAAAGGCCGCCGAAGCCCGTTCCGACGACGAGGGCATCATGTTTATGGTCGAACGTAGATCCCATGGCAGGATTTGATGGAAGCTGGCTCCCCCCGACGTCGCTATGCAGGTTCGCTGTGTGTTGTACCACGAGATGCAAGCTGAAGGGCACGATGATCTAACCAATTTATATAATCCATTGTCGTGGCTTTTCGGAGCTTAGGTTATTGGTGAGCTGCAACCTGCATGCCGAAGTACGAGCACGACATGTTGTCCCCCCCACAGCTAATTGACTACCTAGAGTTAGCCGATATTCTCGTTCGTATCTGCAACTTATGCCCTAGATCTTTGGCCATCGGCCCTGTTCGCGCTCTCCAGAGGCAGTTGCTTCATATCTCACCTAGTCACGTGCTAATGAGCTGAAAGTGGTCGTCGTTACCTGGCTCCTTGGCGCTTGTAGCTGACCCGAACGCTTCTATCGCAGGAGGCTGCTAGTTACGCCGTAGCGGTTCTAATTTGACGGCAGCAGCAACGTGTGGCTGGCTAGCCGTCCAAGTGCCTGAATGAATCACGTGGCCGGTGCCGCCGATGCCAAGGCTGGATGAGCTGATGTCATACCCGGAACTCCATGGTCCGCGTCCGACCTCAGCCAATGCGACCCCTGTGTTGCCTCTCCTCAATCGCGATACAGTGATCACTTCCAGTAACGGTAAACTCATGACGTGCCATATCGAACCTGCTCGGAGGGGACACAAGCCGGACTGGGGCGCGAACGAAATGGCACAACGCGCTGCGCATCACTTCCATGGACTTTGCAAGGCGCAGTCGCGAAGTGCAACATTGTATCCTTTCTTTGCCTGCCATTCGGCCGTGTTTGCCTCTGACTTGCTGCGAGCGAGGCGCGTACACTTCCCGCTCGAGGTCCTGTTCCTGATTTCCATTTTCTGGCTGCAGTTTATGTCGCGTGTCTTGCCACTCCCCTGGTGCATATGTGCCGCATTTTAATTGACCTTAATTTGGCATTTGAGCTCCACATCCAGTTTTAAACCCCAAACGTCATACCTACATGTTTTGTTGGACGCCTTTTATCTCAGGCACGCTTGTTCTCCGGCGTGACGACTTCTATAGTTCAAAGGTGGATCTTCCACAACCTCAACCCCACACCCATGGAGTCAGGACGCCGCAAATCTGTATTCGTGGAGGTTGGATTAGGCGATGAAGAGAAATTGCGCAAAGACAGAAGTCCGGCTCCCACAGCTGTTTCAGTCCGGAAGTCACCTAAGCTGCGGCTATCGAGGGCAGTACGATTCCGTATGCAGGATGAAATTTTCGGTCCAGAAGACGAAGCGCACCAGAAGTACAAGGACGATTACGACTCGGAAATCTCTTCCGAATCAGACGATGATAACGATGTCATGCCCAATGCGCAGGGCAGCATCATCGCCGCAAAACTATACCGACTAGGCTTGCTGGCAGGGCTATTAGCTATAATACTCCCGTTTCTACAGATGAGCACTATAACACCCGTTGGTGTGAGCGGCGGTGCCATTCCACGGAGTGCTATTGAACAGCAGACAAATTCGCAGATTGGGAAGCGTGAAGACTCTCCAACTCAAGTGTGTAGGCGCTGGAGTGGTCAATGTAAGTTTCTTCTCTTTTACCCGCTAGAATAATACATGGCATCATGAGTCACTCTACGTGTTACTAAGGCTCGACCCTGTGCGTTTTTGCAGTCGCAGAAATCGCACGGGTCGTCACTCAAGTATATTTGAGGGCAGAAGATTATGTGATGGCTTTTAGTCGGCTAGCGATAGGAAAAACCTTGAAATCAACAGCTGACGTGTACAGCTGCTGTTGTAAACGGAACGATATACATGTACGGATTCCGAACAAGCACCGATGCACAACAACAAAGCAATACATGGAGTAAGACATTCATTCCAACGATGGTGATCTTTCTAACCATAAATCTCCTCTAGCAAACGACTTTCTCTCTCTCGACCTGACCAAGTCCTGGCAAATCGCAAGTCCTTCTCTTACCGGTCTACCAAAACCTTCAGGCCCGCCAGCTGTCTCCTTAGGTTACCTGTGGAACTCTATGAGCTCGCTATATCTCTATGGCGGCGAATTTTCCGAAGATCCTACAGTTAGTCCCACTGCAAATTCGCTCTGGGAATACAACATTGGCGACAAGGAATGGGTGGAACACAAGGACCCCAAAAGTTCTTCTGGTGACAATGCTGAAAGCGGGGGTCAGTCGATCCAGAGGGCTGCTGAAGGAGCCGGTTTCAGTGTGGCTACACTGGGCCGTGGTTGGTACTTCGGAGGTCATCAAGATCTGTACACAACCGAAGGGTGGAGCAATCAGATTCCCAGAGTCTACTTAAAGTCACTCCTTGAGTTTACGTTTCCTGGATACTCAAACAATGCAGTCGATGACCTGAAGGATGGGAAGACCGCTGGAGAAGATGGCGTGTACCGAAACATAACTGAAGGTGGTCTTCAAAATACTGGATCATTCCCCGAGCGCGCAGATGGAATCCTAGTATACGTTCCCGGTTTTGGTGACGAGGGGACCTTGATTGGGCTCACCGGTGGAGACAACGATACCTTCGTATGTATTCTGTGTCTTCGAGAACAAACAAAATGCTAACTATAATCAGACCCAAATGAACGTAATCGATGTATATGATATCGCGAAGTCGACATGGTACAAGCAAAGTACATCGGGTACCATGCCAAAGTACCGCGTCAACCCATGTGCCGTTGTCGCAGCGGCTCCGGACGGATCATCCTACAATATTTACATGTTTGGTGGACAAAGTCTCCAACCAGAAAAAAATCAAACACAATATGATGACATGTGGATTCTTTCTGTCCCATCCTTTAAATGGATAGAAGTCGACCAGACGGATCAAAGCGTACCTTACGCCCGCGCGGGTCACTCTTGCCATGTTTGGGATGGTCAGATGATCGTCTTGGGCGGTTATGTCGGAACCGAAGTCGGCTGCGACAGTCCTGGTATCTATGTCTTCAATATGACTAGTCTATCATGGGGCGATCAATTCACGGCACTCACGGGTGATCGTGTTTCAAAGGCTTTCAATGGGAAAGTGGAAGATGGAGGAAACCCACTCGGACAGCAAGCTAATCAGCGCGGCTTCGATTCCAAGGCCGGGCTAGAAGGGAGCTATGGGTACGAGGTGCCCGAGCCCGTGCAAGCCGTGATTGGTGGCAAAGCAACTGGTGGTGCTACTCTTACAGCGCCCGTTCAGACTCCGACTGAGGGTCCCTTCAAATCCGGCTCACCGCAAACATACACAGTTACTGGACCTAACGGAGCAATTATTACGCAAACGGTGAATGCTCCAGGTAAAGATGGATCATCTAACAAGGGGACCAAAATCGGCGCCATCGTTGCTGGTGTCGTTGCTGGGGTGTTCTTCTTCGTTGCCGCCTATTTCGCATTTTGCGCCTGGATCTACCGCAAGCAAGTCAAAATCTGGAAGAACCACGCAGCTATGGTGTCAGCCCGGTCTAACGAAAAAGATGCTATGAATGCCGCCGTTGTGGGTGGTACTTTCGCGAGCTCTGGTAAGAATTCGAGTGAGCGGGCCCAGCGGGATATGCTAGCTACGCGCTCAAGCGAAGCTACTAGCAGGGTTCGTACCAGCGACGACAGAGTTGGAACATCGTACACTGGCGCGGGAGGTATATTAGGTGCGAGTGGAAGAGGAACCGAAGGACTAAGAAGAAGTCACAGCGCTGCGAGTTCTACAGAAGATCTGCTTGCAGGGCAAGAGCCTGCATTCTGGGGTACAAGAGGCGTGCTGTTGAACCCGAGGAGGAGTCTGAGAGTTATAAACAAGGATTGAGATTACGCAGCTGAGCCAAAAGAGTAGCTAGATGTGTTTTATTACCCCGTTCGATTCCCCAGTTGTCTTCTACTTTTAGTCTATTCAGGTATTAACGAGCAACGATTACCTAATGATAATGAGATGAGATCATGAACTGGGCAGAAATAGTCATTGTCATGGATCTTCATTCTTGACTCAGAAAATACCATGCAACTATGTTCAAGCTGTGCCGGCCTTCTCGTTTCCAATCGGCGCCTCGTCCTGGAACTGATACAACGGTTCTACAGGTTCAACCTCCTTCCTTAGAATATGCTTGCGCATGTACCACGGTAGCTTATCTGTGTAGTACTTCGCATGTGCTCTATTTCCAACATTGAACACGCTGTCGAGCTCTTCCAATGTGAGGTTCTTCGTCTCGGGAAGCAAGAAATAGCAATATACCCACCCAAAGAAGTTCCACGCCGCATACCAGCCGAACGCTCCCTGAGGCGTAAAGGCACGTACGAGTGGCGGCCATGTAAGCGACAGGATGAAATTAAAGCCCCAGCATGTCGCCGTCGCAAACGACATACCGATGTCGCGGATATATAGGGGAAACGCCTCAGCACTATACGTGAAGGGCACAGGGCCCTCACCTGGAGAGTACACGGCCATAAAAGTAAAGATTGCGGCGGCAATACTGGCAAGGCGGCCTTGGGTTGGCTCACCCTCGGCGTCGAGTGGCAGAAAGAAAGATAAGCCGCACCAAAGGAGGCACAGACCCATGAGCGGAAACGTAGTGAGGAGGAGGTTGCGTCGGCCGAAAGTATCGATCGTGTAGATAGCGGGGATAGCAAAGAGCCAGTTTGTAACGCCTGTGCCGAAGGAGACAAGGAGAGCGTTAGAGCGGGAGAAACCAGCTTGCTCAAAGATAGTGGAGCCTTAAAACCATGTCAAACTCGGAACTAAAACCTCCAGGGAATCGATATTCAACTTACTGTAGTAGGCAATGACATTAACACCGCAGAACTGCTGCATGAACATGACGAAGAAAGAGGACTGCGCGGCACGCCTATTGCGGCGCACCATGAAGAACTCCTTGAATAGGTTCTTGCCCTCGCGTTGAGACTGCTCAACTTCTAGAAGCTTGTATGCGTAGTACATGTCACGCGCAGCCTGTATCTTGTGCTTGCGAAGGCGGCAGAGGGCTTGGAATGCCTTGTCGTACTTTCCTTTTTCCATGTACCTAAGGTAAGTTTAGTAATTGTGTAAAGGAGAAGAAAGTCGAGGGGCAATCAACATACCACCGGGGGGACTCTGGACAAAGGTAAACCTGGATCATAACTAGAAAAGGCGGGATGCTTGTGCTGGCTAGCATCCATCGCCACTGACTGTACTGTCCCAGGAAGTCGCAATTCTCGAACGCAACGCTTACCACGAAACCTAGCATGATACCGAATGCGGTCCACATCTGCCACATCATAGTCAAAGCTCCACGAATCGTCTTCGGTGCACTCTCTGCAGCGTACACAGGCGTAGTGGAAGATTTGGCACCTACGGCGAATCCGAGCGCGAAACGGGCGATCAGCAAGTTGTACCAACTGTCTGCGGCGGCCATCCAGAATCCGGTGACAAACGAGATGAAACAGGAGATAAAAATCGTGCCCCGACGACCGAAGAGCTTGTTGAGTGGAGCGTTAGTCCAGCAGCCGATGAGAGCAGAGCAAAGATAGGGAGCACCATTGAGAAGTCCCTGCTGCCATTCATTCGTGATTCCGAACTCTTGGAAATAGAAGAGCTGCCACAAGCGTCAAATTAAAATTCTTCGTAATGAAGAGGTAATATTAAACGTACCTGAGCGCCATTGACAGCTGTCTGGTCCATTCCTTGGACGATAGCGCTTCCGGCGCAAAGCACAACCAAAAAATACAGCATGAAGGGATGGTCCCATCGATGTGTCATCTCGTGCCTTAACAGGCTTTTCTCATCATCGTTCAGTTGGTTCACGTATTCGAAACCATCATCTCGCTGGCCAACTCGTGCGATGAGTGCACCTTTCTGAAATTCATCTTGATACTCCGTAAGACCCTTTTCGTTGACCCAAGCATCAACGTCACGAAGCACTTCTTCTTCGCTCATACCTGCTAACGGGTTGCGAAGCAGAGCAGCGACAGAAGCCTTTCGAGCGGCACTCGTAACGGAACCACGACGTACCCTTGCATCTTCGGTAAATTGCGTATCATTGAGAGACGGTTTACTGCTGTTGCTTGGTGTAGCGCCATCAGTGGCTTCGATGTCCAGTTTTTGGTTGGGCATGATAAATGGCGTTACGTTCAAACGCAGCCTCACGACTTCACAAGCCCGCAAAATATATATTGCCTCAAGAGAGACAAGACAGGAAGAAGGGCAAATCTGAGGGATCGATTGCAGGGGCTTTATATGGGCCTGCTCTCCATTCTATGTTTTTATCAGCGGTTCATAAACTCCATCTTGCTAAGCACCCAGCCTTTCTCCGCACATTGGCATGTGTAATAGTACATCCTACAGACCGTTCCCAAGACTTGTTTGAGTGTATTTTTTTGAGTAGCTCCTAAGACATAACGTCATGGTGGAGCAATGCCATGGAATGCCACCTCGGCGGAGCATTGGCCGATCCTTGGCGCCAGAGCGGAAGGCGGAAAGCCAAGATCCGGAGTGCAATACGACGTTGTGCCAAGTGACTAGATGGATGCCGGTGGAGGACGGTGTAAGGCGTCCTGTGGCAGAAGCTTGACTTGATAGGTCATTGGCGCGACGAATGGCACAAAGTGAGCGAGGGACGGCAAAGGCGGCTTCGTGCCTAGCCTGATGCTGCCATCATATAGTTTTTGATCTCTTGGCACACTATTATTTTGCTCTTCTACCCTTGTATCAGCTGGTGGCCCAAGATCAGTCGAGCTCTCAGCCGTTTGGTGAACTGGTATATTGAGTCTTCACATAGCAGTTAAAACGGTCCCCAGCATACATTCTTTACGGTCTGGCCGCTACTTCGGCCCGTCCATTAGTTATCCGATAATATTCAAGCTAACACTTTGCATTGCGTTGACTAAGTCTATCCGAGAATAAAAAAAGTAGAGTTTCTCTAACCCCAGTCCTCTCTTTTCTATGTTGTTTAATAATTCTTAAGCAGTACTTGGTAACCGATCTCTCTCTGGATGATAAAAAGGACTTAAATCATGCTCGACAAGGATAGATCCACGTGCTGACTATGTTCAGCTGTGTGTTCACATATCGTCGCCGGAGCTCTATGCGAAGATGGATCAGCATGCTAATAACAATAATTTTAGTCGGAAACTAGACTCACCAGCGCTACATTCAGTTACTATCGGAAGTATGGACCTCAGCATAACCTTCCAATGGATTACAAACACACTAATGAATCACACTTCTGTATATAGTTCAACAGATATTGGCCCTATCCCAACTGCTGTATCTGCGTTGAAATACTGAAACTTCTTGACATGTATGGTGGAGTTTGGGTGGCTATCTATTAGAACGCCACATCAGGCAGGGGTACCCAGCGGACTATATGAATGTTGATTCCTGGTTGAAAATGTGGGAAAATGGTTAAAGGGATGTGTTTTGGATCTCGCACGAAGACTTGTGCGATTTACTTCCAAAAACGGCTTAATCTGTATTACAGCAAGGCGCCGCAAATAAAAAGGTTAGCTATTCTTAAGGCCTCATCGTTTCCTCGGTGGAGCGCTTTAGTGAGCGGGCTTCATTTATTTTGGAGCTGCAATGGAATGTTTCAGGAAATTTCACAGCGGATTTAATCTCTCATTACAAACACTAAACCTTAACGGAAGATTTTTGTCTAGGTCATGGGCTTTAAGGATATCTTGAAGATACAGGTAAAAAGTCCTAGTTGAAAATTAGATTTGAATAAATCTGGCGCACTTTTAACTCTGAAGATTTCATGAGGCATCCAGAAGACTACTTGTCTTTCCAGCCCTTGATTGATATCTCCTTCTAGAGCCTGTTTCGCAACATATTAGGTAGTGTCTTACTTGACTACAAAGTATATTAACCCCATATAAATAGCCCAGAGCGGCTTTGCATTAGTGTGTCTAGTGTTCCTTGGGTCTTGGGAAAAATTATGTTGGGCAATTACGGAGGTGTCTATTTCTTGACAGATGAAGTGGAATCAGGCATGTTTTGTCGAGTCGGCCCGATCAAGGATCTTAAGAGAAATTGGAGATACAAAAGCAGCTCTCAACGAACTACTGAAGCGCAAGATCTTTTAATTAAGTGAAAAATGGTAATTGAAAATTATTCGTTTGATATGAAGAGTGTAACAAGGGCCTGAGAGAATGACGTTTGGCACGACTGTATTCACACTCTTAAAAATGGACTCTACTAACAAGGACATCAGGTGAGGAGAAAAGAAAAATGGGTTTATTTTTTCGTGTCTCCTATTTATGCGTTAACTATTTTCAAAGGAAAGTTTTACTACTTGAAACTACTTTCTTCCACTCGGGTCTTAATCCTCAAGTCCAACTAGGAATTTGTGAATGCATATATCGCAATGCCTCACCTTATGCGTCAAATGTAAGACTTTTTTTTTGGTTGCTTTTTGTGGTCAGTGGTGTTTCAAATCAAACCTTTTACAGATAATACACGACGGCCCTCTGTACATACTTCAAAGCGTCAAAGATAGGCTACTTGCAAAGTACGATTTATATCATCTTTGCATTCCTTGCATCAGCATTTCATATCATTTCGACAGCGGGACTTGGAACGAGTACTCAAGGCTTTGCTAAACCAATCGATCTGAGTTTCGATTTATCTTGTCGAGCAAGCGAAGAACCTAAACATTTAGCATCCTTCCTACAGGGCACTTAAGCACCATCCACGCTTTTATATATATGCTTATCCACTCACTCAAATCGAACAAAGAGTTTTCTTCCCCATTCCATTCCATTCACATTCCTACCCTACCCTACAATCTACATACACCCCAGCCCTCCTCGTCTCTTTACCTCACCATCTTCCCTTCCTCCCCTTCCCTCTTCCTCACCCGCCACGCTTCAATGCAAATTTCGCAACTTCCTTTACCTCACTTCAGACTATCAACTCCAGCTTCCGAACCACCACGCCTCGGAAAACACAGCCAGAAATACAAACGCCAGGGTATAAGATTAAACACCTCCCAAAGCAGCGGCGAAAAGAAACGCTCCCCCCCAAATACAGCAGCAGTGCAATAACTACTAACACCTTGTACACCGGGTTGGCGCCTTTTCCTCCATCAGAGGAAACGAAGCGAAGAGAAAGAGAGCAAAAGCCCATATCTTCCAGAATATACTCCCAAAGGCACTTACAAAGACCTAGGAACGAAAACTAGTTCCGAAGGCCACGAAAGGACCAATTTTTCTCATCGGCAAAATGTCTGCTCAATCCCGTGTACCCTCTCCATCCCTCCTTCTTCCCTTTTCAGTCAAAATTCTACCTCCAACGTGGCCTCTCCTCCATACTGCTCTTCCTCCCACTCGCCACGCTCACTCCCACCCCAACCATGCCCATCTTACTCCTCCTCCCCTCCTCCGCACCCGCCCGGCTTGCGCTCCTCATCGTGATAATGGGCACATTCCCACTGCTCGGCGTGCGCTGCTTCGGTGTCGGCAGCATGCTAGTCCGTCGACTCGTCATGGCGCTCGCAGGTCGAGTCGTGCGTCGCACGACGGGGCTCTCTTCCGCCGTGCCGTCGCTTTCTCTTTCCTCCTCGGCAATGGTGGCGCGTCGGGCGGAGGAAGGAGTGCGAAACGACAGTGTCGACACGGGAGTTGTTTGGGTGGGTTGTTTGCTGCGCGGGGTGGCGGGGGATTGCATGGGGCTGGCAAGAGGACGGCGGGGGATAGTCTGCTGGGTGGAAGAAGGGGGAGGGGGTGAGAGGGCGGAGGTCTGGCTGAGGGGGCTGCGGACGGGTATGGCGGAGTGACTGGATACGCTGCGGAGGGTGCGCACTGGTGTAGGGGCAACTTTTTTGTGGGGAGAAGGCGTAGTCAAGGACAGTGGCTTAAAGTTATGGCCGACGATGGTATCGCGCATGTTTGTACTAGAGTTCCACCTGGGCTTCTCAGAGCTCGGAGTGGTCGAGCGGATTGACCGTGTTGGTGTGCTCGACATGGCTCGAGGAGGATGCACCGGGGTGGCCAGAGTCTCGAGACGAGCAGTTGTGATTGACTTGCGTCCTGGAGGGTTGGTGGCCATTGGGAGGCTAGAATAGCGACGACTTGCCGACAAAGATGGCTTCGTGCCGGATGCGCTTGGTTGGCGCGACGTCTTGCCCATCGGTGTGATTCTGCCGTACTCGCTGCTTTTGCGGCTTATGATGACGCTTGACGCAGGCGAGCTGTTCGGCGTGTCGAGAGCAGAGCTTGTCAAGGATGCTTCCGTCCGACCAGATAGTACCGTGGATACCGAATCCCGCAGTTTCCGTGGTGACGGCACCTCTTCTAGGATCATGTCCATTTCCTTCATTTCAATTTCAAGATCCGCAACTTTCTGCCGAACATCTTGCTGGATGCGGAGAATCTCGCCGTTGACGGTGGACCTGTGCTTCATCTCAATATCAATCAGCTCAAGAACACGCTTCATCGAAGGAGGATAGTGTTCGCGTTTGTCCTTGTATGTCGACATGCGTGAACCCAGCTTCTCATCGTCACCATCATCAATGGCCTGACGTAGTCTCTGGATGCTTTTCATTAGCGAGTCGTACATTGCAATTGCTTTGCTGCCAGCTTGCCGGAAGCTGTGGACCCATTTGTCTTCGCCCAGCTCCTCGCGCAATGCATCGGCGTCCGCCTCGAGCTTCTTCTCCGCCTTCTCCAACTGTTCTTTCCGCCTCTTAAGCTCATCACAGGCCGAGGGAAACAATTTGCTGGCACGCATCTCGAAATGCTGCAGCCGCATGGGAAGAAAGTCCAGAGAAGCACGCAAGGGTTGCAGTTTGGCGAAGAGCGCCAGTAATCGGGAGTTTTCTTGCTCAATCTGTGGAATCGGGGAGACGGGAGACAGAATAGCAAGTGCCGGGGGCATGCTGAAGCGGTGGTTCTGTAATCGAGCCTGCTCACGCGCCTGTTGGCGGGGTGTCTCCTCCACAATCGTCTCTAACTCTGCAATGTCGAACTTTTCCGCCGATTCGGCCACCGAGTCGCTGATGGCACGGTGACGACGCTCCTCCATCTCAAAGACCAGTCGGGTGAGGTTTTCAATCTCCAGGCCTATCTCTCCGAGCACGGAGTTCCAGAGCTCTTCCCATTCCATGGCAAGCTCCACCTGCGATTTGATGGCCCTGAGAGTCCTCTTCAACTTGGTCCAATCGCCCATTACATCGTCCATCTGCGTCATCAATGTCGTCAAGTCTCGTTTGGGAAGCAAAGCAACGTCGCTCCGTGCCTGAAGGTCCTCAATGGCAGTAATGTATACGTTGACCAGGCCCTCAAACTTGCCAATGGCGGCGTCGACCTCATCCAGGCCTTCGCGCCCAGCGGCAGCCGCCCACTCGACGTCATCTTCGGCGTCCAGCCCGTTCAGGACCTCGGCAGCCTTGTTCATCCATTGCTTGATGCTGTTGGCAGCGCTGTGCAGAGCTCGACCGGCAGCTGTCGATGAGGGGAGGGCGCGGATCTCGGAAGTTAGCGAGTTGGGTGGAGGCAGCTTAATGGAGGTCAGTTGGTGGATCTGGTTGGTGAAGCTTGCACGGGAGAGGGTATAGATGGAGGTTGCGCGCGAGAAGTGGCGCTGGTGGAAGTAGGCCGCGACGTCGATGCCATTCTCGCTGTCCAGCACCGACTCCTCGAGCGGCGGATCCTGTGCAGGCGGCGTGTCCTTGGGCGGCGGGGTGGGCGGACGGCCCTGTTCGGTATCGCTGCTGGCCTCCGTGTCGACGAGCTTCGCCTTGGCGACGTCGGGCAGACGATACTTTTGCGTGTCTTCGGGGAGGTCGCCGGCTTCGGAGTCGGAGGGCAGGACCTTGTCGCTGGTGCTTACGAAGCTGCTGCGATTGCTCTGGAAGCTGGACTGGGGGCTGGCGTCCATGGCCAGGGCGGGCACGCTCTCGCCGGTGTGTTGTGGCAGCAGCGGAGTGCCAACCTGGCCGGGAAGGCCGCTCCAGGCGGTGCCACGCCGCTCGATGCGGATGCTGCGGTCGCGGTGGAATTCGTCGAGCTCGCGGATCTTGCGCTCCGAAATGCGGCCAATCTGCGTCGACGGCGGCCCACGGTTGGGCTCCGACGCCTGGCTCTGGTTGAGGAACTTTATACGCGCGAGGAGGCCGGGCGAGACGTTGCGGGCGAGCGTTCGGGCGCTGTCGAGAGGCTCTGCACGCGGCGACGGCGACGACGACAGGGACGAGGCCGTGCTGGTGCGGCGGACGGGCGACGGACGGATGGAGACGGTGGTTGGAGGGGTGTTGGCTGCAGAGGCAGAGGAGGAGGTGGTTGTGGGAGCGGTTGCGGGCGTGGCTGCCTCATGGGCAGCAGCAGAAGTTGCAGGCGGGAACGGCGTTGCGAGCGGGCTCATCGGATCATAGCTCGCTGGCGATTGAGCCCTCTGCTCCCGGTGACTCGACAATAATCTCCCTGGGGGGAAAGGGTATGCAGCCGTCGGTTGGGGGGGCGGACGCAGAGGGCAGTGTTGCACAGCAAGTTTGATTACCCTCGGCGGCGCGTCGGGCGCGCGTGTCGTCGACGGTTGTTCGTATTTGTTTTTCTCCTCCTTGTTATTTGTTTGTTGTCGCGCAGGCGTCAACAGCACGCTTTTATCCTGTCACAGGTTCATCACAGGGCCTTCGGACGAGTATCTATAGGTACGTGTGCAGAGCCCGTCGACGTTTCCCAGACGTGGCCCCGACAGAACATGTGGCGTCTCAGCAGCGTCCATGCTCGCCCGCCCCCCGGTTGCGAAATTGCATGCCCATCCCGGCCTCCGTTTCATGCGAACGATAATGAGATCTATTATATTATCAACTAGCAGATTTCTGGTCTACATCTATCGAGGCCCTGCTGCTGCACAGACCTCAGCCCTAGCCATGTGTCAACTAGCCTTCAAATTGGTATAGGTAAGATGACGGGGTATCTAACTCGGACCCTCCTCGCTGCTCAACGAGACAGTGAAAATGCCAGTCTGAGTGCTGCAGAAATGTAAATATCCAACCAAACCCCAGGAGAGGAGACTCGTCAGCTCGGATGCATCGTGCTCAAATTAGGTACGGGGCGGAAACCAAAGGGGAAATAGAGAAGGGAAAGCAAGGCTTGCAGGCTGGCTGTTCTTAGGAAACCTCGTAGCCGGGGTCGATCAGCAGCGTCGGCGTCTTCGTCTGGCTTTTCTGCTGCCTCCACTCCTTGATGATCTCCTCGCGGACGCCCCTGCACCACTTGAGCAGCGCAGCATCAAACTTCTTCCACGCATTGGCATCGGTGCCCTGCACCACGCCCATGACGTCGACATCCAGCTTGATGTCCCACCGCAGCTCCGCAGCCTTGGCCCAGTATCGCAGGTTGTCGGCGCATCGGTACGGCTTCGCTGTGTCGGTGTGGTACTGCTTGATCTCCTCGAATTGCCGCCGTGACTTCTTGACCAGCCTGTTGTGCAAATAGACGAGCCGCAGCCCGTTTTGTAGTGCTGCGAGGAAAGGGGTTGGCAGTTCACCCTCCTCGGGATCAGTCCATTCGGGCAGTGGCTCCGCGCTTGCGTCGAACGACTTCAGGAATAGCAGCTCTCGCTCCCGCTCTTTGCCCGCCCAGTCGCCCTCGCGCCATGCCCAGCTCTCCCTCTCCTCGTGCTCTGCCAGTTCCTTCTCTTCTTCTGTATCCAGAAGCTTGGAGATGCCCACGACCCACTCCTTGATGCTCGAGGCCTCCGATGGCTGAACACCATTGGCAAAGTTGCGGATCGCTAGACGCTTAAGCACCTCCAAAATGTCGTAGAGCTCCTTGCGTATCTGACGTTCTGACTTGATGGCGTAGAGGCGCTGGGGGTCCTCGTGTGCCGTGTAGTAGTTCTTCGCAGCACGAATAGCGAGTGTCGTGACGTCCAGTAGATTCAAGCCTTGTATCTGATGCCACCCTGGTGCTTCAGCTGACTGTCGCGACCCAGCCCCCGTCGGCGTATCCAGGCCGGCCGAGGTCCCGTTGCGAAACTCCTTTTCGAGCTCGTGCAGGTGTTTCGAGCTTTCATCAAGCGATTCGCGAAGCTCGCGGCGGAGAATGGTCATGTCAGGCGGCGGCGGGACGTATACGGGCGTGGTCTTGTATGTACTGACGGTAGGGGGGAGCATGACGGGTTCGCTGTCGTCCCAGTTGATCAAGGCATTCTCGTCCACGGGGGACTCCACCAGCCCTTCGCCCAGGTGATCCACGGCCGAGAGCGTCAGGCCAGACGTGTCACCTTCAACGTCGGACAGCGGGCGTTCGGAGCCGCTCGCCGTTCGGGAGCCGTTCTTGCGCTTCTTTGCGATCCTCCCTGTGGCCTCATCCAGCAGACCGGTCCGAGCGAAGTAGTACTGCAGGTGTGCGATGGTGCCGAGATTCATGACGCTTTCTCTGTTCTTCGCCGACTGCGAAAACTGTGTGCCTTCTGGTCGCATGTAGCCCCGCCTCCTGCCAGGTATGCCACTATCAGAGAGCCTCGAGCTGGCCGACCGCCCGGAGACGGAGGACACAGAAGAAGCCGTCGAGACCGATCGATCGAGCAGGGGGATGGCGCCCAGAGCGAGCGAGGGCGTCACCCACGGCTCGGGCGACAAGCTGCGCTCGGGTGGGGGAGAGGCCGTCGTCTCCATGGCGGGCGGCAGGCAGCGTACGTGGCGGGTGTCGGGCGATGCAACAGGAGCGACTGCTTGGAGGGGGTCGCGAAGAAGTTCAAAAGAGGATCGTGGGGAGAGAATTTGAGCTCGAGATTACCTCCGGAGTCCACGAGCCATCGGCGGGCGATGGAGTGGAGTGGAGTGGTTGCTGGGCGGCGGCGGCAGTGGAGATTGGTTTCAATTATCGTCTCAGTAGGTTCAGGAGAACGCGCCCACAAACAACGCGCCCATGTGTCGCATGAACAAATGAACGCCTGTTAGCGCTCCGCCTGCGCCCATGCGCTTTAATGACGCTCCGCCGTCGGACCGCGGCCAAATTCAACGTCGTCAGCAGCGCTGCAGTCCTCGTTTGTCTGCAGAAACACGGGCTTCCAGTCGACGCTCGAGGTGTGTTCGTGGCCGGGCCCCGCAGAGGAGAGGGACTTGGAGAGCGAGAGCCCACGGCGGATCCAGGGGTTCGCTGGCTAGCGCGCCCTCGAGAGTCCCCCGCGAGTCCCTGGACGAATCTGCTGCCTGCGAAGGCAATCTACTGTGGCGCTGTGGTTATTTCTCTGCGAAGAATGGACGGCATGGCTGCTCGCCGGCATGGCCTTGGCCTTCCTCATGGGCTGCATCGCTCGCGATGACGTCGTGCGCCTGCAATTAGCTTGTGCGACGTGGGAGCTTCTCAAAGGTCCGTCCAGACTCGCACACTTGGGGATCAAACGGTTGCATGAGACCCTTCTTCTCCTCCGCAGCGAGAATGGCCGAGAAGCGAGTGCGTCGCTGCACCCATCCTGCGGGAAACGAGGCCACGGCTGACGGCGAGCAGATTTCCTTCAAAGTCGACGGCGAGGTGCAGGGTGAGCCTCCGCCGACCTGCTCTCTCTGCTCCCTCTGCTCCCTCTGCTAACACGCAGCGCAGGCGTGAACTTTCGGTACAGAACGCCAGAGACGCTTTGCCGCAGTCGTATCTGATGCTATTCCTAGATCCTTCACGTGCAAACAGGCCAAGAGCATGGGAGTCACTGGCTATGTGACCAATGCATCCGACGGCACCGTACGACTACAACGTGCCACCACGCAGTAAGACCCGGCTCTGACAAACGCAGGTCCGGGGAGAGGCTCAGGGCTCGGCGGACAAGATCAAGGAATTCGTACAGCACCTCGGCAAGGGCCCGCCGGCTGCGAGCGTGAGCGGCGTGGAGCATTCTGACCTGTCGACCAAGCAGGGCGAGAGCGGCTTCAGCGTCCAATAAGTACTTTTACGTAGATGTTCAAGCCAGCCTTGCGAGCAGCCGCCGTCGGTCGGTGTATGCGAAAGCTGACGAGAGACCGAGAGGCCGTGCCGACCTTTTTTTTCTTTCCTGAAATCACAAGCAACGCTATGCTGGCCAGCTTTGACCGTCCTTAGCAACGATTACATGCCTACACTCTAGCACTCTAGTCTAGTTCGCAATGGAAACGTACGATCAAATCAACCAAATGGTTCGATGCACTGTCTGTTTCTCGCTGGTTTATTCCTGTTCGAGGCCTCGGTTATGCTTCCCTTGCGCTGGTGATGGCTGTTGCCCGTGTTGCCCTCGCTGAGTCACCGTGACACCGACGCCTGGCGCTTCTCCGGTTCGTTTTCGTCGGCGTCGTCGGCGTCGTCGGCGTCGTCGGCATCGTGGACTTCTCCATGCACGCGACCAGCCAGCCGCACCTTTTTTTGTCCCATTTGACAAATCCAGCCGCCTCGAGAACCTCGTCTCGGATACATACCTCTAGCCTTTTTTCTTGGCGCTGTGCTAGCACCTCATGTAGGCTGCGCCTCTGTGGCTAGCTGCGATGGGATTCCGAATACTTCTCGACAACTCCGCAGCTTTTGTTGTCACCTAACATCCTTTGAATCATATAAAGTCCGATTGTTGCCTCAGCTACTTTCCATGCTCACTTCTACCCAACACAACTACCGGTTCAACTTTACATTACTCACCAACAATTGCAATCGCACCACGGAAGCACCATAAGCCCACCCCCATGATCTCTACGAGAGTAGTAACACATGCGCCCAGGGCCTCGTCGCAGGCCTCCACCACAGCCCTCAAAGCTTTCAATGGCGTGAAGTCTGGCGCCGTGGCCATGAGGCCCACCTTCATCGCTATCCATCATGTCCAGCTCGCCCAAGCGCCGCAACGCCACTTCTCAACATCGCCAAAGAGCTCTCGCATTGACGATTTCTTCCCCCAGAAGGAAACCAACAAGGTTCGAAGGACTCCTCCTGCATGGCCCCACCCTGGTACGTCCGCTGAGAGTCTCTTTTTGCCAACTTTTGCTGATAGACTCCAGTCTACTCATACGAAGACATGGAGAACGTTGTCGTAGCTCATCGCGAAGCCAAGACTCGTGCCGATAGGGCTGCTCTCTTAGCAGTGAAGGTGCTCCGATGGGGTTTGGACTTCGCCACAGGATACAAGCACGAGAAAGCCGTTGCACTGAACGCAAAGGACCCAGAGGCCGCCGCTAGAAAGTACGCCATGACCGAGGAGAAGTACATGGTGCGGAATGTCTTCCTCGAGAGCGTTGCTGGCGTTCCAGGCATGGTCGCCGGTATGATTAGACATTTGCATTCTATGCGCCGGATGAAGAGGGATAATGGATGGTAAGCTAGGCATTGTCTGCTGGCTTGCCACAGGCTAACGATAGCAAGGATTGAGAGTTTGCTCGAGGAGAGCTACAACGAGCGTATGCATCTCCTGACGTTCCTCAAGATGAAGGAGCCAGGCTGGTTCATGCGTCTAATGGGTTAGCAAAAAGCCATGGTCAACAGGTTGACCGTATGCTGACTACCGGTAGTGCTCGGCGCTCAGGGTGTCTGGTGCAACGCCCTGTTCTTCGCATACCTCATTAGTCCGCGCACCGTACATCGATTTGTAGGATATCTCGAGGAAGAGGCCGTCATCACGTACACGCGCCAAATCAAGGATATTGATGCCGGCCGATTGCCTAAGTGGGAGAAGCTTGAGGTTCCCCAGATTGCGATTGACTACTGGAAAATGCCTGAAGGACGTCGCACTATGCGCGATCTTCTTCTATATAGTAAGTAACATGGTCCCTCCATCGTCATCGAACAGCTGCTGATGTTTCTCAGTTCGCGCCGACGAGAGCAAGCATCGGGAGGTCAACCACACCCTCGGCAATCTTGATCAAGTCGAGGACCCCAATCCCTACGTCAGTGAATACAAAGACGATACGAAGCCCCATCCTTGCAAGGATCTCAAGTTCCCGCGGCCAACAGGTTGGGAACGTAGCGACATCATCTAGATTCTAGCTGTTACATTTGTCGGGTTTCTTTTGTGCGAAACTGCATCACCCTGCATTTCTTCTCCTCTCTTAAAAGCATCTGTACGGCGTTTGGTCGGATAGGGCAAGGATCGTATTATCGGATACCCATAAGCGGCTCGGGCGTCTGAGACGCGCCCCATCATGTACTTTGGTTGCAAGGTTTAGAATTCTTTGACATTACCATCGAACCCCGCTCCCGACTGTGTGGTCGTTGAGATTGCTTCATGATGGCTGGCTAACTACAGGGAACGATATCCTAGGACTTCGATTTTTGTTTCTAAACCTCGCAACGAGTATGTCCGGGGATAAGACTAGCTCTTTACAGGATCGAGACAGCAACAAAGTATGAGCGGACCTAATGCAGTAACATGAGATGAACTTGATGGCAGGCAGTTGGTCATGCGCACTAACGGGTAGCCTGGCCGTGCTGTGCAAAATGCTGGCTAAGATGACCCCCGCAACCCCCGCTCGCTAACTCCCTGTCAGGAGACTTGCGCATGGCCGCATCCGCTTTCGTGGTGTCCCCGCAGCAATTGCTGCACCCCACATCCTTTTTCGTAAGATGCCAATGGTACGTACATGCAGGCAAGCAAGCGGGAGTCAGGAACGAAAAGAATAATCTCAAACACCTTTTCGAGAGTATGCATAGTAGTTCAGTTGGAAGCACTGGTACCCAATGTTCACTACTAGTCGAGAATATTCAGGTTTGACGTACGCGTTTCATTCTTCGCCTAGACGCCCTAGAAAGCCCAAGACGGAGCAAGTATCATAGCTCCAACGTCAGAGAAGCTACTCAAACCCCGCATTACGCTAGTAGTATGGGTATCCACGCCTATCCATTACGGGTACAGTACGCTGCCTGCCATAATGCTCCTGTGGGGTCTCACCATTAGCCCGCTATCAGATCAGAGAGGCCTTCATACCAACAACTCGCTCAACGATGTCTTCCCTACCATAAATTCCAGCTCGTCGACGACGTGCTTAGACCTTCATTATCAATACCTTTTCTAGGCAAAACACTGTCTGGACAATCAATCCGCTCCCGCAGCATGCATATCAAAGTGGAGTACCATCCCTCAGCACACTTCTCCACAACCTATCTCCAGCTCCAATCACAGCCTGCCCTCCTCTCCTCGGAACCCTTAGTCCCGGGTCCCTCCCTATCCATGGTTCCCGCGTCCCTCATTCGCACCAATCACCACGGGTACACCCCAGACATCGTCCGCTCCCTTCGCTGCGGATCCGCATTACGCTTCTCACGCGGCCCCGGCCCACATCCGCTTTGTACTATTGTCATGCTGGGCACACTGCCGATGCCCTGGCACTCCCTTTTTTGGCTGTATGGACGTGCAGCGCTTGGGGTCCAGTAACCACGGGATCTGGGCTGTACCCCACAGTAGAGGTAGATGTGGGCAGCCAAGGGCGAGCCATGTACGCCAATTGCTGACCGATGGAGGCAGGGGGAGCTTTCTCGGTGCCGCACGGCCGGTGCGTGCGGGGTTTGTGAAGAGTTTAAGAGGAGGGAGGTGCCGCTCTGGGGTGGTGGTAAGAGCCCAATTGAAATTGATTTCTCTCTCGTAGTGCAGGCTTGACACAGAAACATTCGATATCTTACACGTGCCTCGACGGTATTGTCTGACAAGATGACAATTCCAGATGAAGTGAGGAGTTTTTTTTTT
>Ga0247757_10000212_pt1 | contig 48636 bp, 38 predicted proteins | sample UWRJL126311R4_FD_180929 | JGI IMG/M metagenome (GOLD analysis project Ga0247757, IMG submission 180929) | Plant litter microbial communities from Arlington Agricultural Research Station in Wisconsin, United States - UWRJ-L126-311R-4 | ecosystem: Environmental > Terrestrial > Plant litter >... | reverse complement strand
TGCTTTTCCTTCCATCCCAACTGCCATCTGCATCGCTTTCGGTATCGCTAAGCAATCCATCCCAAGCTCTATCGTCTATGCTGTCATCATCTTGCTCTTCTCTCTTTTGATTGCCGTCAACTTTGACGTTCACAAACAATACCCACAGCCCGATATCGTATGTTACTCTGCAGATGCCCGTTGCTACGAACGCGGCCCAGAATCTGTCGTGTCCTGCGAGGATTCCGGTAATGGAAGGACCAACACTCATAGCCAGTGTGCGCACCATAGACGTGATGCCCATGGCACCAGTCCGCTCCTCTGGCTGGACTACAGCGGCAATGAACGCTGTTCGGGGCGCTTGGTCCATGCTGTTTAGTGCAGCGCGGAATAGCAACAGGCCTACTGTCCATCCAACACTGCTTGGCAACGGAATAAAAGCGCTCGAAATACTTGACGGCAGGTGTGTGAATACCATCGTGTTGATGAGGCCAATGTGCTTCGACAAAGGTCCTGCGAAGATGGACGAGACAGCGCACAGGAATTGTGAGGCAGAGGTTATGTCGCCTAGAGTCGACTTGGATAAGTGAAACTTCTGATCAACATAGTAATTCATAAGGGAGTAGGGCGTCATGCCATCGGCCAGGGAGTCTATAGCGAGAAGGATCCACAACTTGAACATAATTCGGCGTGTCGGTTTTGAGATTTGTGAGATGTAGGAGCGTTTTTCTTTTGCTTGAATACGAGGGTTGACACTATGCGACTCGGATGAACCAGGACGTCCGTCGGTAGTTGGAGTCATGGCTTCGAGCAACACTTCCTCCTCTTCTCCATTACCAGAGACACTGCGTCGACCACGTTCCTGCATCTGCTTGCTTTTTTCGCCCGCTGCTTCACATCTCTTACTCAGCCCGAGACAAAGGATGCAGCCCACAAGACCGAAGCCTGCATATCCCCAGAAGAGGACATGATACGCCTTCCGTACATCGCCGCTGCTCTTCTCCACCCAACTTACTACCCTTCCAGCAACTTCGGACCCGACAGCGCCGGCCATAGTCGTTGCCGTGACATACCAAGCTAGCACATCACTCCTTGTATGCTCGTCTGTCAGTCCGCTCAACATGCTCTCCTCCACAGCTCGGAAAGGTCCAGCATCGCCACCGGTGACGCTGATGACGCCCATGACGGCAGCTCCCAATAATATCCAATAATTCTCGCTCAGCGCAAAGGTGGTACCAGACATGACCATCATCAAGCTGCCAAAGAGCAAAATGCGGCGACGCCCAAGTTTGTCCGCGACCAGGGTAAGCAGGAGGGAGAGGAGAACATCGCCGACCAGAGTCAAGGTCATAAAAGCGCCAATGCGAGAATCGGAGAAAGATAGGGACGAGAAGAAGAGGGCCAGAATGAGCGATGGGATTCCGGCTGAGAACATGCGAAGCGAGCGCAGTGTGATAATCAAGTACGCATCGGTTCCTGTTGCGCGCAGTGAATGCATGCCCAGGAAACCCGCAAATCGGGAGAGTATTGCAAGGACCATTGTGCCTCAAATCCGCGATTCACAAGGATGAAAGGCAAGATAGTTAATCTGTAGCAATACTGGTACCTGCTCCACAGGCACGACAAGGTTACTACAGCGAAAGAAAAGAGTGAGGAAAGAAGAGAACGAGACGCAGTAATCGTCTCGAGGTTACCTACAGGGCCGGCCGCGGACCCATCGGCATCAGTGTTCAAGCTCCGACTACTGCAGCTGCTAGCCCATCTCGTTCAGTCTGCCGCCTTTTGTTTGCTGATCAACCAACAGGAGTAGACCATGGGGCGCGTTAAATCCGTAGCCGACGGCTTTTCTGGTAAAGACTGTCGCGTGCGAGTTCGGAGTGACTTTTGCACCGAAATACCCCGCAAGGCTGCTGCCTACGTCAGACCGTTTTACCATGTCACTGGATCGTACGAAAGGCTAGCTTGCAAAATTCGCGCAAAACAGATGCCTTCAAATCGTGTGGCATCCATGTGTTCGTGGGGTTGCTGCATGGATACACAACATCTATCCTCATGATCCATCAAGAAATACCTCGTACTTCCTTTGCGACAGCGGCGCAGAGTTCCACTCTGAGTCCAGCGCCAGACAGTACATGTATCCAAAGCCTTTGGGTATCACTCAAACGATCGTTCTCGCTTTTGACTTCCGCGAACTTGACTTCACCTTTCTTTCCCTCGCCTCCTCCGCCAATTTTCCAAAGAAACAAATCTGGCACACCACCGCCCCGTTGACCATACTCCTGGGCCATGACTTTACATACGGTCGCTAGTGCCTCCCCTTCGAAGCACTCGGCAATCTCGAGCAAATCTCTAATATCAAATGTCCAGTCCAATCCTATGACGCAAGTCCGGCGCTCGTGATGCGCGTCGTACATACTTTTGATGATAGCAGGAGCACCGCCATTCGATATGGCATTGAGCCTTGCGATTATCTCGCTAATCCGAGAAGGATAGAACGCATCCGTGTGGAGATCCAATGGACATGTCTGATACGGTGTCTGGAAAACGTTTGGAATATATGTGAACATGATGTCGAAGAAGAGGTATGCAAATAGCGTGCGTATAATGCCACCCTCGCTATGGTAACCTTTCCAGCCCTCATTTCGATAATGCGAGAGGCACATCTCTTCCACGCTGCATTGACCATCTTCCAGAGGGTCAACCCATACAGTCTTTCCGCTCCGTTTTCCGCTCAATAAAGACGCCTCTTGCTCAAGCTGAATACCCTCTACTGTGATTTCGATAGGTTTTGCAAGTCGCACATGCGCAAAGTCGTGCTGCGCCCTCCTTACAACTTTGAGGCTCTTCTCTAGTTTGATGATCCGCTTCTGCAGATCGTAATGATGTATGATGTGCACAAGGCTGTCTTGCAGACCATCCTCACAGGTTTGTAGTGAGATGCGTTTCCAATGTTTCTTCTGAGCCTCGCCACTGCGGCCTTCTGCATCGGAAAGTGCGCTCATGTAGTGCTCTTCTAATAGTGCCTTTCTTTGGTACCATGCTCCACGCCGGGAGTGATGGAAAAGCCGTTGCTGAAGGAGTTCCGTGATTAAGCTGTGCTCGCGCTTGTGTTCCTTTCGACGGGCAAGTACAGATGTTGCCTTATGAATAATGCGTGTATAGACCCAACCGGGTGAAAGTCGACGCAGATAGGCACCTTCTCCACTATGGTAAATGCTGTCTTCTTTGCGTTGCTCCTCTTCAAGAACGATTTTCCAACGTGGGTAGACTTCCTCAAAAATATCCAATATCTCTTGATACCCTGCTTCACTGACTCTCCCATTGAATTCGAGGATGTTGTCGATACGAAATTGAGTTCGCACGGATACTTCAAATTCAAGTAAAGAAGATCGTGACGGAAAAATATTCGCTGAGCGAGAAACGATATATTCAGGGAAGTTACGGCGCGCTATCTTGGCCAAAATGATGGTGGTCAGTGACTTTTCTGTCCATTCAGTGGAGCGATAGAAGACTAAATGGACCCGCTCAAATAGCTTGAGTGGGGCAAGAGATAGTCGAATGCAAGGGCCTGTTTCGCTCATGATTTTGCGTGTGAAATGGGCATCACGGTTTGCTTCGCATAATGTGTCCTCTATCTGTTCACTGTCTGGACTTTCTGTGTCTTGTCTAGAGGCACATGAGCGCTTAGAGCTCTCCGTGTCAGAGCGTTTCAAGCCCACAAAACCCAGGCCTGATTGCCGCTGGCTCGTACGTCTCAATGCTTGTAGCAGATCCTTTTTGTTCTTTCCTTGAACTTTCGCATCTTTTGCGAGCGCTTTAAGTTCATCTAGCTTCAAGAGTGACGAAGCCTCTTCAAGAGTAGTTATCTCGTTTTCTGAGCGATCCGCGAATGTGAAAGAAGTGCCCAACATTGTCCCGGCTGGCGGTTCCGGCTCACCCGGGAAGAGTTCTGTCAGAGCAGCAGCCTCAGGTAGCGAATACGCTTGCTGAAGGGTATCGATGGCAAGGTCGAGATTGGAGATGTCGTTGTGGTAGCTAATATTTTTTATCCGATGCCACGCTGACGTCTTGCGTAAGAATAATCGAACGTATCTGAGATGCCATCAATTAGGGTTCGAAATGACTCTTAGCAAGACAACGTACAGGTATTGAGACTCATAGCTCAAACTTCTCCAAACTTTGAATACCTCTAACTCCGCCTCATTAAATAAATGGCTTTCCTCATCTAGAACAGTGTCAAGCGCTAAGTTGAACGCGTCAACATAGATTGAGCTCTTCCATTTGGCCAACGTTCGTGTTCTAGGATGCTCCAATGCGGGCTCTTCCTTGTTCGTCGCCTCGCCCTGAGATGCTTTGAAGGCCTCGTATTCCTCAATCGCCTCCGCATCCGTCTTCACAGCAGGCAATGCACTTTCAAGATCCGTTTTATGCGGTTCCTCAAAGCCTTCGACAAAGTTGTCACCATCTTCGGCGTCTGAATTGGGTAATTCATGGTTCGCAGACTTCGCAGACTTGTGAGGGCTACGCTTCGAGGGAGATGGGTCGAGTTTCTGCTTTTTAGCTGGTGGTTCTTCCGAGTCGTTCGAGTTTGCAGGTTTAGAAAACTTTATAAAGCGTGTTATCATCTGGTTGTGCTTAGATGAGCTGCGAGGGTTGAGTGCCATTGTTATAGAAGAGTAAAGTGGCCACTGACCCCACAGTGTGCAGCCTAGGGTGGCCAAGCTTCTAAGTGCCATCAATATAAGACGCGTTTCCAAGACGCGTGATCACGAGTAACGCTAACCACAACGAGCTCGTTGCGTCAACCATCATGGGGAAGACATTTTATATTCCCTGATTATTTTTCTAGAGAGTATTGATTTTTACCAATATGCACCCGACTTTTTTTACGAAATAACTGTCGCTCTATTCCTACGAATGGCCTGGGCGGTTGGGAATGCGGAACATTAACAAACGTAAATTTCAAACAAGACTGCGAAAACTAATCAGGAAACAAACCCCCAACACGATCTTCCTCATCCCTCGACAAGCTTTCTCAGTGCCTGAGCGTCCCCGTTGAAGATGTTACTATTTCCACCCCAGGCACCACCCTTCCGATACTGCCAGATCGTCGCAAACTGCCAACCTCCTGGGATCATGCCAACACTGTCTCCCCATTTCACCAGCATAAGTTCACTTTTATCCTTGAACTCCCGAGTGTTGCCCGTACAATGTACCCACCACTCATTTGTCGTCGCAATAACAGGCGGCCTATGCGTGGTGCCCTCGTACTCGCGGACAAAATCCCTGATCCAGTCGGTTATCTCATTTACCTTCCTTCCAGTGCAGCCGGCATCCAATCCAACGATCAGAAGGCCCGGCAGAGTCTTCCTGTCAGCTACCCAGGCGCCGCCGTTGGACAGGAAGAATCGCGCTTGTGCGGTCCCGTTGGTAAGGTCGGGTCGTGCGACGTGGTAGCCCCCTCGAAAGAATGAAGCGTTTGTGGCAGCTTGGTAGTGTGAAGCGAATTTGGGGTCGGTATATGTTGCACCCTCGGTAGCTTTGATATAGACAAAGTAGAGTCCCACGCTGTAAGCTTCGGTGAGGTTGGGTTTGCTCTGAGAATGGGATATGTCCAGTCCTTGGATCGTGGCGTTCGCCACTGCCGCCCAAACAAGATATAGGAGATAGTATTTCATTGCGTAAAAGGAAGGGTAGAAACGCTGGTTAGTGTTGAGTAGAAACCTTACTGAGAGATCGGCGAGAGAATATATAGACCTCTTCGAAATCATGCTGGAAGCCACCATGATGTAGCGCGTCAACATCAACGCCCAGCTTGCATTGAGAATGCTCGGAAATTTGGACATGTTCATTAGTGCTTGTTACTAAGTTGCGCTGAATCCAAATAGCCTTGTCATCGGCCGTTTGCGTACTTGCCATTCTGCGATTCAGACCAGCTCCTTTGGTACGCGACTTAAGTCATATAGGGTAGGTCTATGGTCTTAGCTTCGTGTACTGCTCCTCTACTAGCATGCCATGCTACACAGTATGGTGCACGGTGTTTGAAACATTGCTCCAAAATAGAAGGTCGTCTACAGCCATCAGGTGGCTTCGGAATTGTATCAAAGGTTATGTTTCTTTATGCGGTTAGGTTAGGCCTTTCCCTCCAGGTCTTATTTGGCTCTTGAGAATGTACCACGCCCACAAGTTGAGGTGTTGGCCATTTTCTACCAATGGTTTCCTCTATAGCGACGCCATAGCCTTCTCTCTGTCGTCTCCCTCCCAAGACAATTTATCAATATCATGGCCGAACTCTTGACAGGAACTTCGGAAGTATTTCGCTGAAAGTTGAAGACGACAATAACGGTTTCAACATCACGTTAATAAGGCCATAGATAACAAGCTCGAAGGATAATTGGTTCATCATTCATCGTATTGGATATCGCTGCTGCTAATCGTTCGCCACTCTTGGTGGGATTGAGCTTACAAGGTAGAAAGGATGAAAGAGAGATAAAAGGTATTGCAATACAGATCATTTTCCTTAAAAAAATCGTAACAGCCGTCACAGCCTGCTCCAGCGCCGGGATGATGCATGGTATCATTAAGTCGTGTCCAACCGATAAGTTGTCCCAAATTATACGCAACCAAATAGCCAATCAAAATAGCCCCTCGGCAATTTATCTCTGCAGCAGCGCATCATTGACACGCACATCCACTCTGAGACGAGGGTTCTGCTGTTCCATGTTTGCCCGAAGACCTTTCAATGTGGCGTCGAATGTGTCTGCTATGACGTGACGTTCCTCGGCCGTCTTGTTGGGCAAGTTGAACTGGGGAAAGCTGAAGGACAAGGTCACGTGCCTCACCCTTGGGTAGTGGTGTAGGTCGGGAGGGCTCATGTACCATTGTTCATAGTCCTCGAGATCTTTATCCATGCCCGAAGACTCGTGCAGTAGCGCCGGAGGACGACCAATTCCGAATGAGATATCGGAGATCTGATCCTGATAGAAGGACGGCGCTTTATCGAGCCAGGCCTTTAGTGTCGCGGTCATGTCGGCTGGGCGTTTGCAATTGGCAGTGAAGCTCCCGAGTTTGCTGGGAAGGAACGCGGTCTCTGCGTACAGCTGACGGCACACTTGAGGAAGGCTGAACATGTTTTTGATAGTTTCGGATGGTACGACTTGGCGGTCTTTGCGCAATGTCCAAAAACCATCGCCAATGTTCCAGTGGCAACCGCTGAGAACATCCTCCCAGATCATGTTCCTAATCTCTGGCGGGAGGCGTAGGAGAGGGGACTCGTTCATGTTGCGCAGATAGCTAGAACTAATTAGAACCTGTGGGGTGCATTGTTCGCCGATGGTGTCTACTCACGTATGGTAACTAATGGCCTGGTGATCCATTTTGGTGGGTGTGGCAGTTGTGATGGCGCGCGTAGAGGGCGGTAATTTGTTACTGGGGCGTGGTCCCTTGCAACAAGTCTCGACTTATGCTCGAAGGAAGTTTGTTGAGGTGTTGGCTGACTTGTAGAAGAGCTGGATGAATTATGCAGGTCGGGAGATGACTGGGAAAGCAGGATTTATATGACAGTTGACTTCGGGATCCTCGTCAGTCGAGATTCCCAGAATTACGATTGTCCAGACAAAAGAGGCCAAGAACGACGGCAGCACATCACATGCACAGCCCAGGCGGTGACGAAGCAGCAGCCACGCCTGAGCCGCACATTCATGGCACGATCGGCCGGATGGGCAACCTCACAGCCTCGGGGCCACTTGGACACGCTCTCGATTCGCTCTCGATTCGCCCAGCCATGGCCATGGACATCCGCTTTGCCGCGAACCACTCGCGCGTCTCTTCCCTTGGAAGGTGCCACGTGAGTGTATTTTAAGGGTCCATAACAGCGAGCGGACTGCGTCGACGCTAGCTGGAAGGGTCGTGATTGCAGGTCAAGCTTTGGAGATGGCCGTTGAGTGGATAGGCGCTGAGGGGACTGGGTTGGATGAGGGGTCGGGCGGGCGAATCAAGGCAGGACGGTGTCTACTTCTGGCGCCGAGCGCGGCTGCTCGACCGCGGGATCGCGGAAGCGCGGGGCTCGCTTGCATTGGGGGCCCTTAAACCCGTTGGGCTGTTCGCTGTGGCTCAGCATGGGGCTCGAGGAGGGGGCCGCGCGCACCTGCAGACGTCCTGGGCTCGATCTACGAGCTTACAAAAACCAGGATGAGCACATGGCGTGGAATCATAGCTTCATCATCGCGTCCATCACGTGGGTTAAGGGATACCCTATCGAGCCACCATCTTGCCCATCGCCCGCGGGCAGCTTACCCATTGTACAAGAGCCTCGGTCCTGCACCTTCGGGGATGCTAATCCCCAGGCCCAGGGACGCTGCTCTGGATCGTGGGCCTGTCCAACGCCTTCGAGCCCCGCTCCAAATTGTTGGACCGTGTTTTCTTACCCCGACATTCTGGTTCCTGCCCAAATCTAGCACTGGGCATGCATATGCGCCCTGGGGCTAGCCCCTTGAGGTCCCTTGGTCATGCCATGTCTGCCTGAGGCCTGGAACACCCCGCCTATCCATCAACGCGCGTCGTGTCTGAAGACATCTTATGATAGAGCCTTGAGGAAAACAGTTGGATACGGTGACCGGCCCGTGGTTGAGAGAATTAAAAAAAAAGCCGCACGCTAAGGGCAAATTCACAAACGTCCAAGTGCGTGGTATCGCCCCCACAGACGCAGAATTTCAGATCGGTAGACGCAGGATATCCTCACAGTGGTACCATCCCACTCTGTACTATATGTGAATGCGCCACATCTGCTTTGATCTACGTGACAGGCTGCACAACGACCAAGGAAATGGTCATCAAGCACAGCCTGTAATTTTTTAACACTTTCCTTTGGGCCGGCTTTGCCCCAGACGCTCTGGACCTCCAGAATTGGGGTGGCGGTCAGATCACCAGCCACCTGAATCTAGTTCTACCCAAGCACGGGGACATCTGCTTTGGCGAACCTGGTGCATGGACTTGGCCCACCTCGTGCGTACGGACTTTTGCCCCGCATTAGACCTTGGCATCTCGAGCTCCAACAGACTGCTTGTCTGGTCCGTTCTTGTCTGACCAATGCCCGCTTATGGTTCCCGTAGTCCGGTGGAGCTATGACCAGCCGTTGTTGTAGCACCTGCATACCTACTGTTTGGTTCATGCCTGGAAAAAGCCTCCGAAATGATACTATCTTGGTCTACTCAACAGCTGGTTGCTTGGCTTTATCATGCTCACTATCTCTCATCACTTTTCATCCTTATCAATAGTCCGGAATCTGCTAATTGTTGGTGATAAACTCACAGCCCTAGAGTGCGGAGTATATCGATGAAACAAATGGCATGAGGCATATTCTGTGCTAATGATCATGGAGAAGCATCCAAATGTATATTGTTGTTGCTGTATAGTTCCACGGCCAAGATCACTTGCTGAGATCCGGCCACCCTCAGGCTCCCCATAAGACTTACTTGGTGAGCATGCTTATCTTAGAGAAAAAGAATCTCACTTATCATCGCAGGATGCCACCCCCTCTTGTGGGCTGGAACTTCGTCCCACATGGAACGTACGGAGCTCTGTTCTAATTACGGTACGATAATTATTTCACTTGCACCACAAATTCCAAGCTTCTTGGAATAATGGGCAGTCAATGACAGCACTTTCTGGCGAGACAATGTTGTGCATCTTTTCACAGAAGATGAACCATAGCGAAGTGAAGGAACTGGGAAACAATTCTTTTTTTTTGGAAAGCTTGTAAGTACCTATCTTTTTCTGGAGCTAGGCCTTGAGGAAAGCACATAACTGTGAAAAGTATCTTGACAGATTATAGTGGACACCACCCAAAGTAAATTCCCACGGCTCTTTGTCTTCTAATTTGTAGTTCTTCAACTGCAATAAATATCCTTCAAATATGTTATAACATTTAACTTCTCATTTCTTTTCCATACATTTTAATGCGAAATGTATCGTGCCAATGATCCTAATCCTCTGCTCACTGGTGCTCACGCCACAATCAAGATCCTCCCGTGCACGCGCGCACGATTCCCAAAGACCAAGCATGAGCGTTGTTTGCGTTGCATGATCAATAGCGGCCTTCGTTTGCATGCTCATGGTGATGCTGTCCACCTATTTGGTCCACGCCATACGCAGCCGATCAGCCCAGGCAACTCTCGTCGACCATACCAATCACAGACTTTCAAAAGAGTGAAGAGATATAGAGCCTTTAGCCGCTGAGTAGCTTCAGCTGCCAACTTCCAACCTTAATTATTCGAAAAGGCACCAGCTCAGTCTCCGAAGAGGCGGGGCGCCGTTTGCACACCCTCCGGGGTCACTCGTGGCATTTATAACCCTATCAAGGTAAAAGTATAGAACCATTTAATTCCCGCCATGGGCTTATAAGGGTTTCCCTTGAAAAGCTTTTCACCCTTTATCATTAGCCACTAGCGCTCCAGGTTTAGGCTGCCAGCAACGATTTCCTCGCCCTCGACCACAATGCCGTCTCTGAAAGATCTTCAATGTTTCGTGGAGCTGTCCGATAGCAACGAAAAGCTCCACGAATACGGCACAACGTACAGCGATGGCGTTGTCGAAACTTTCGTCGCTGTACCCGACCAGCCGCGGCCGTTCGCGATTCACTTCCAGTCAAACAAATTCATAGCTCCCGGCTTGGCCATGTACGTCTTCATCGACGGCGTCTACCAGTGCAACCGCAACCGCCAGAACCTGAAGCTGCGGAAAGTTTCGGACAAGCATTCTTTGGTAGACTTTGTGGTGCGCCAAAAGGAAGAGATTGGGAAGAATGGGTCAATGATTGCGCGAGCATGGAGTTTCGAGAAACTCAACCTTGGTGAGTCAAAGCGGCACTAAGAGGGGCATTGCAGCCCTTGCTGATGTGTTGTAGCGTCTGCGAATAAAGCCCCTAAAGCTTGTTCGTCTGACACGTTGGGAAATGTTGGGTGCATCGAAGTCGTCGTACTGCGCTGTGCCGGCCAGCGAAGTTCTAAGTCTGCATCTGCGAGCGATACGAAGGCGAAACCCATGAACTTCGATGGAGCAGGTGACACCCCAGATCGCCCATTTGGGTTTGACGGACAGCCTCATGGCTGTGGCGGAGGAGCCTACCGCGACGACCGAAGTTGGCACAACTTACCACCCCCTCCACACATAGCTCAGTCATATGTAGCGGGGGCGTTGCACAGCGCGTCGAACCAGAATGAGCAACCATTCACACAATCGTACTGGCGAGACTGGGGTGGAAGCCCTTACCCAGGAAAATACTCGGGTCTGCCTCTGCCAGGCTATCGGTACGGTACTGGACCTATCCCGCATCATTCACCGGCGGCATCAATGCATGCCCCGCCACCAAGTGCGGCTGCTGCTCCTGTATATGCATCTTCGAAACTCCCAGGAGCTTGGCCATCTTCACCTTTTGGCCCTGCAGAGCCGTCATTGGCAACTGTACCACCAGTACCACCAGCACCACCAGGTACTGGTTGGGGCGTGCCATCTACTACCTCAAAATCACAAAATCATGTCAACTGGGGTGATCCTGCCCAGTCTAAGGCAGCTGAAGACACTTCTTGGGATTGTCCGAGGGGAGATTCGTGGGACACAAAGGCTACATGGAACGACAAGCACGATAATGGTTGGGGAGACTCTACCCCAAACGCTTCAAACGGATGGGCTAATCCGGTATCACCGCCGGCATCGCCTAAAAATGACCGATCTAGTCGCAGCCGCTGGGGTCGCTCGTCACACAGAGGTAGATCGCGTCCCCGAGAATCGGTGTGGGAATCCAAGGTAGACGGAGACGGCTGGACTCATATCGATGCGAGTCCTGATTCGGACGTCTCGTGGACTTCGAGCGTACGCCCGTCGTCCAGCATTTCTGCCGTTGTTCCACAACAACAGGGTCCGCCACCGAGCGACCTGGCACGAAAATTGCGATCGTTGAAAGAGAATAATAGGGAGAAGCGTTCGGTGACGACCGCCAGGCCAGATACCCGAACTGCGAGTGCTGCTGCCTTGTCCAAGCTTTCTCCGTTTGGTATCACGTTCGAAGAATTCCAGCGGGAGGCCTCTAGCAAGAAAGACGCTAAGTTAGGCTGGGGCTCCGATTTTGCAGAAAAGGATAAGGGATGGCGAGAGGCGGAACCCAAGAAACCAGCCTTGAGCCCATGGGGTGACGAGGTCGCCTTCGAGCCGAATGACAAGAAGGAGATTGCAACATTCTTCGATAGCTGGGACGGCTTTCTCGGCCGAAGCAACCGGAAATCCAAGCCTAATATCTCACCTAGTGACAGCTGGGACTCCAAGCCAGCTGAAAGCGGTGCTGCTAAGCACGCAAAGAAAAAAGCAGAAACTGCCTGGGAAAATGAGAGCAAGGCGGACTCGTGGGATGTTCCCTCTCAGCCTAAGGATAAGACTGCGGGTAACACCAGCTGGCAAGCCGCCCTCAACGGCTGGACCGAAGCCCAGAAAGCGGAGAGCGTGGCCGCAGAATCCGCGCCTCCAAAAGCTGACAACCCGTGGGCAGAGCCTACCAAGTTGGATAAACCTACGGGGCCTCGAAAGTCGCGGCTTTCCAAGTACAGACAACTGCGGGGTGCGAGCGTGGATTCGGCGCCAAAGTCACACTGGCAGTTTCCGCCACCACCAGGCAATCCCGTGCCCACCGTAGAAGATGGGAAGGAGTTGATAGAGAAGGGCGTAGATCACCACGTAAGAACGGGAAAGGGATCGAAATACGGGCACAGTGTCCAGCGACCAGAATACCTAGACTCCTTTTCGAAACCCGTGAGTACATGCACCAGCGAACGGTAAAAAAGTACTAATTCGATGTGTCTAGTATGCCGTCTTTCGCTTCAAATACCGCTCGCGCTCCGCTCTCCGCGCCCTCCTAGGTGCAGATGTTATTCCCGAGACAGAGAACCCCTCATCAGTAAAACCTATTAGATCTTCCGCTGATATCAGGGAGCAACTGAAAGGCATGCCACAGGACGCACTAATCGACAGCTTGTTACAGTTGCAAACAAAGCTCGTGCTTGAAAAAGAAAAGGAGGTGAAGAAGCAAGAGGCAGAGGCGGCAAGGACGGAAGATGTGGGCAGAGTCAGGACGAATGAATGGGTTCAGCGGCACTCGCGCGAGGCAAGCGAGAAAGGGAAAAACAAAAAGGGCGGTTGGGGTGGTTGACTTAACACGGGGCCTTGCGGGGAGAGCATGTGTAGGTAGGTAGATGTTTTCAGGGCGAAATTGCTCGTGTAGTCTGTACAAGACATGTCGATTGGTACTAGTAATGAGTCTTTTGGCAATAGTGTGGTTCTAATATCTACGAGTATCGGCAAATGAATACTTTGAGTGGAAAAGCTTTTTGAATGCCTTGTTTTCATCTATCCCATCTTGTAGCCAGACGTGAAATCCTTGTCATTTCATATGAGTCACATTTTGATTGACATTGCACTCCCTGTCTACTCAGGCCTGTGCCCCTTAATAAAGTCTCAAATATCCCGAAATGCGACCTCCTCTGGAAGTCTGAAGCTTGCACAGAACATTCGCTTCTTAGGTGCGACATCCCGTACATCATGAATGTATACATCTGGGGTCTCGGGTGTGATGTCAAATTGCAGCTGCTTACTGATCTCCTCGCAGATGCTTTTCTTCTCGGCAGCGTTGTCTTCACTCTTGGTGCTGAAGCAGTGTACGTGAATAAACGGCATCTTTACGTCAGTATGAGGGGCAAAGAGTTTGCGGATATCCGAGGTAGATATGCTGGGAATGTTGGAGTAGAGTCCGATGAATGCGTGGAGGAAAGTTATGGCAGAAGCGGGTAGGTTCATGACGTAATGGGAGAAAATGCGTGGCTGGATGAGGGTGCGCAGAAGATGGGCAGGCTGGGCAGGGGCGGCTTTCTTGGCCCTCTTTGGTTTGGAAAATATGCGGACGGAATGGTTGGTTTTGAGGAGGTCGGCGGCAGAGTTGCGGATGAATTGGGCGCCGTCAACATTGTAGGCTTGGACGTAGTCGCCCACCTTATTCGTCTTCACGTTTTCTACGAGATACTTGTAGCTTTCAGGGTTTAGATCATTGGCATGGACGAAGCATTTCTTCTTTCCAGCCGGGATGGCAAAGGGTCCTACGCCAGCCATGACATCGCAAATGGCTTCGCCTTCCTTGAACAGCGAGCACAAGCGCTCGTGCTCGGTGTGTAGTCGGGTATTCCAGTAGACGTTGGCGAAGTCGAAGTTGAAGGTGCACCCTTGCTCGTTCACGGTGACATTCATATCGTCAGGCCCGTACAAGACCTCGTACTGGAAGGTGCGGTATGCGTTTTCGGTGCCGACGGTGTCGAGTTTATTGATGACGGTGCGCACTAGGGGGTTCTTGTCCGCTAATACCGTCGCAATCAGGTGCTTGTATGGCCAGTACCGCTCACGCAGGTTGAGGTGGGCGACATGACCGGCGAGGGTGAAGCCGGTCGGCAGTTCGTCGTCGTTCTTCTTTTCAGGCGGGGGGATAATGGCGGAGGTAATTTCCGAATAGGTGAAGTAGTCGTAGTTGAGGTGTAATTGGTAGGGAATGATGCCGACGGTACCGCTCTGCTCGAGCTCTTGAAGCTTCGCGCTCCACGTGTTTCTATCTGGCCACTGTTCAGACTCAGCATCGTGAGGGGCATCATGTGGACCATGTGAGTCGTACCATTGTGGACGACTTCGGGTCGCAACAACAGGCACTTGGCGCCCTTTGCTGCGCGCGTCTCGTCTGGATCTGGCCGTATGGGCATGACGCGAGTCCGGATGCTCTCCTGTGTCCGGTCGAGCTCGTTGCGACAGCGCGAGATGTCCTTGGAGTTGAAAATGCGGGCGGCCGACGTGGATACCGTTTTCTGGAAGAAGGCGCGGTCCAGCACCTGCATGGCGCGGTTGACGGGTGGCGCAAACATGTCGTCGTCGTTGGCGGCAATGGACATGGCCAGCGGTGTTCTGTGTTTGGTGTTTTCTTGCACAGTGAAAAAGCACATGCAACTTTGGGCAGGGTCTAGCACGTGCGACGGCGGGCGGCCGGGGTGGGTCCCAGGCCGATGGCCCCGGGGTGCAAGGGTTCGCGTGCAATCTCGAGAAGTTGGCCATTTCAACAACAACAACCCCGTTTCCCGTCTCCCCGCCTCCTGACCGCCCTATTCTTTCATCCACTCCTCCGTAACGTGCCATGAAGCCTCCAGGACAGCACCCACACTCGTAGACCCTGTTCAGTACCGCCCCTCGTCCGCTCGCTGTTTCCACCGAGTAGTCCGCAGGCTGCAATATGGCACCAGGAGGGGGCAATATTAAGGTCGTGGTGAGGTGCCGCCCGTTCAATGGCAGAGGTAACACATCTCCGGCTTTGCATGGCTTTTACGACAGCTAACACCTCCCCGAAGAAAAGGACCGCAATGCACAATGTATCGTGCGCATGGAAGGCGGCCAGACCATCCTCACCCCTCCCTCCAACATTGACCAGAAGGGCAAGGCAGCCAAAGCCGCCTCGGAAGGCGTCAAGACATTTGCTTTCGATCGCTCGTACTGGTCCTTTGACCGCAAAGCTCCCAACTATGCCGGCCAGGAGAATCTCTTCGATGATCTGGGCAAGCCGCTGCTTGACAACGCCTTCGATGGGTACAACAATTGTATTTTCGCATACGGTCAGACGGGCTCGGGCAAATCCTACTCGATGATGGGTTATGGTCAGGAGTACGGCGTTATTCCCAAAATTTGTCAGAACATGTTCGAGCGCATAGCGGGTATGCAACAGGACAAAAATTTGAGCTGCACTGTTGAGGTGTCGTACCTGGAAATCTACAATGAGCGTGTGCGCGATCTTCTGAATCCCTCCACCAAAGGCAACTTGAGGGTCCGAGAGCATCCGTCCACAGGCCCGTATGTCGAGGATTTGGCCAAACTGGTGGTGCGCTCGTTTGCCGAAATCGAGAACCTGATGGACGAAGGAAACAAGGCTCGTACTGTCGCTGCGACCAACATGAATGAGACGTCCTCCCGGTCGCACGCCGTCTTCACCCTTACTTTGACCCAGAAGCGCCACGATGTCGAAACGAGCATGAGCGGAGAAAAAGTGGCCAAAATTAGTTTGGTGGATTTGGCTGGCTCAGAAAGAGCTACGTCAACTGGAGCCACGGGAGCACGTCTGAAGGAGGGTGCTGAGATCAACAGGTCGTTGTCCACATTGGGTCGTGTCATTGCTGCGCTTGCTGATATATCGACGGGCAAGAAGAAGTCACAGGTTCCATATCGTGACTCCGTTTTGACTTGGCTCCTGAAAGACTCTCTCGGAGGAAACAGTTTAACTGCTATGATTGCTGCCATTTCACCTGCTGATATCAATTTTGAGGAGACACTCTCAACACTACGGTACGCCGATTCTGCGAAGCGCATCAAGAACCATGCCGTGGTCAACGAAGATCCAAACGCGCGCATGATAAGGGAGTTAAAAGAAGAGCTTGCGCAGCTTCGCTCCAAACTCACTGGCGGTGGCTCGCCTGGCATTGTGGAGGAACAGTACGCGCCCGACACTCCCCTGGAACAACAGATCGTGTCAATCGCGCAGCCTGACGGCACGGTCAAGAAAGTTTCCAAAGCAGAGATTGTGGAGCAACTGAACCAGTCAGAGAAGCTGTACAAAGAAATCAATCAGACGTGGGAAGAGAAGTTACAAAAGACTGAAGAGATTCACAAGGAGCGTGAAGCCGCCCTTGAAGAGCTAGGCATCACCATTGAGAAAGGCTCTGTTGGTTTGTCAACGCCTAAAAAGATGCCTCACTTAGTTAACCTGAGCGACGACCCGCTATTGGCCGAGTGTTTGGTGTACAATTTGAAACCGGGCTCTACTACCGTGGGCAATGTAGACACAGAAGGCCAGACGGCAGATATCCGCCTGACAGGCTCCCAAATTCTGCATCATCATTGCACGTTTGAAAATGTTGACAGCGCAGTGACTGTCGTTCCTAAAGACAATGCCGGTGTGATGGTCAATGGCATCCGCATTGACAAACCCAAGCGGCTTCGAAGCGGTTTCCGTATCATCCTTGGTGACTTCCATATCTTCCGGTTCAACAACCCCCAGGAGGCTCGCGCGGAGCGCGCCGAGGTCAGCACGAGTCTCCTCCGGCATTCAATAACAGCAAGTCAATTCAATTCACCATCGCCGCGACCTGGTCATGATAGATCCTACAGTACAGTAAGCATGGCCGCATCCGAAGTCGATTCCGACAGCCCGAGAGCTAGCTCGCCAGCCTTCTTTCCGCGTGGACGAGATTCGGATTGGTCTCTTGCTCGGAGAGAAGCTGTAGCGGCGCTTCTTGGTCCAGACCAAAAGATCGCATCTATGCCGGATGAGGAATTTGACGCCTTGTTTGACGATTTACAAAAATTACGCGCGACACGTAAAGCTCGTCCTGAGAGCAAATTGTATGAGAATGAAGAAGACATGGACTCTGTAAGCTCCTATCCTGTGCGCGAGAAGTATGCATCTACAGGAACCATCGACAACTTCTCGTTAGATACCGCATTAACTATGCCCTCTACACCGCAGCCTGGTGAAGAAGAAGAAGCTTTCCGGCAGGTCCGAGAAGGCATGCAAGAGAGGCTAGAGAGGCAGAAGGAAGAGTATCAGGCCAAGTTACGATCTTCCGGAGAGGCCAATGTCGAAATCGAAGAGATCAAGGCAGAGAAGGCTCGGATGGAAGAGAGCCTGCGCGCAGCAAAGGAGGAAATGCAGAAGCAACTCCAAGAGCAAAAAGAAGCATTTCACCGCCAGCTTAAAGAGCTTGGGCACGAACCGCCGCCTGAAGAGAACGAAGACAACATTAAAAAGCCTGACGAGCAGCAAACAGAGTTGGTCAAGCTTGTCTTCCAGCAATGGCGGAAACGCAAGTATGTCACCATGGCAGAAACGATCCTTCAGAATGCTTCGACCTTGAAAGAAGCTCAGGTTATGAGCCAGCAGATGGACAAAAATGTCGTCTTCCAGTTCTGCATAGTTGATGTTGGTCACAACATTGCGTCTTCGTATGACCTAGTGCTGAATGGTATTCCGGGAGAAGACGACGAGTTCCTTGAGAATACCCCAAAGCCCTGTGTCGGTGTTAGGGTGGTCGATTTTAAAAACGATGTTGTCCACTTGTGGTCGCTACAGAAGCTCCGCTTCCGGGTACGAATGATGCACCAGATGCACCAGTATATGAACCGGCCCGAATACCTGCAACATTTCAGCTTGGAAAATCCATTCTCAGAACCATGCATGGCTGAGTTTTCACGCATTGGTGACGTCGACGTCCCTCTTGCTGCTGTGTTTGAGTCAAGAGTGCAAGATTTTAATCTCGATGTTATTTCTCCTTATACTACGAATGTCGTAGGAATCATACGGCTTTCTTTAGAACCATCCTCTGCAGAAGCGCCTTCGACTACATTGAAGTTCAATGTCGTTATGCACGATTTGGTTGGATTTCCTGAAAGAGAAGGGACTCAGGTGCATGCTCAGTTGTTTGTCCCTGGCATTTCTGATGAGAGTGGCGCGACCACTACACAAATGATCGCGGATTTTGACGAAGGGCCAGTACGGTTCGAAAGTGTCCACAGCATGAGTCTGCCTTATCCTAGCCCGCGAACCACATTCTTACGGGTTTCTATTTTTGCAAAGGTTACATCTATGCATCTCGATAAGCTGTTAAGCTGGGACGATATGCGGGATTCTGCTCCGAAGCCAACCCAGAAGAAGCGCAGAGCCCGGCTACCAGAGTCAGAGTTCTACACAGAAGACATGCACGACATTTTCTCACGAATACAGTTGCAGGAGATATCCGAAGACGGCACCTACCGACCAGTGGATGTCATCCAAGGTAGCCCCATGGATGCCGGTGTATACCAGCTACATCAAGGTCTCCAGCGACGCGTCGTTGTTAATTTGACACATACCTGCGGTGATACATTGCAATGGGAAGACGTCGCATCTATGCGAGTAGGCCGCCTCCGCCTAATTGATGCTTCTGGAAATTCACCAAGCTTGGACAGCAGTCCCGTAAGGGAAGTGCCGGTGAAGCTTGTGTCCCCGCCAGTTGTTAAGTCCAATGCCGACGGAACTACTAACGTCACCTTCGTTGGACAGTGGGACTCGTCTATCCACAATTCGCTGCTGCTCGACCGTGCGACTCCGGACAAGTATCGCGTACAGGCCACCCTACTCTTCAATGTGACTTCCGCTAAACTCGCCGAACCCATGGTCTTCTCATTAGATCTCTCGCTTCAAATTCGGTCACGTGCATATCTCCGGCCAACTTCGCTCTTCTCTCTCTCCAACTTCTTCACACAGCAACGTGTTATTCATTCGACGGTTGGCATCTTCAGTGTGGCCATTCGCCCCACAAGTGTTAAGCGGGCAACCGATCTCTGGCGAATGAATACACGCGACGACTATGTAAAAGGTGAGGAACAGCTCAGCGGTTGGACACCACGTGGCGTATCGCTGGTCAGAGACTACATCTCACTCCAGAAACGGCGCCAACGCATCTCAGAAATAGAGACTGCGCGTTCAGTTCTGTCATCCCGGGCTTTGACCACATTCCCCGCCTCCACATCCATATCCTTACTGGACGATCGTCAAAAGCAGCTTCTTATGCGAGTCATTGACCTTTGGAAAACCAAGAAAGCGCCTGCAGAAATCATCCTCAATCCCACAAACCTCGAGCCACCGACCAACGGCGCAGCCTTCGCGCCGCAGCCTCCCTCGCCCTCGCCGACGCGCGCTCCCTCCCTTGTTGCCACTGTCCGCTTCGTGCCCAAGAACCCTGACCTACTCAAATCATCATATCTACTTACGCCCGATCCCACAAACACGCGTTGGATACGGCGCTTCGTCGAGCTCCGGCGTCCATATCTACACATATACTCAGCAGAAGGCGACGAGCTCAATGCCATCAACCTGACCAACGCGCGCGTAGATCACAGTCCGCAAATCGCACGTCTCCTCACTGGCGCAACTGTTGGGAATGCATCGGATGCGACGAGAGGGAGTGGGGTTAGCGAGATGGTGTGGGCAGTGTTTGCACGGTCAAATACGTATGTTTTCAGGGCGAGAAGTGAGAGGGAGAAGATCGAGTGGATCCTGAGGATCGATCAGAGCTATTTCAGCTCTGAGGGCGACACGTCCGACGAGTGAGGCGTGAGCGTTGTTCCCAAGCACGAACGTAGAGACTTGGGGTAGCGATGCATCGGCACAGCTGGGACACTGGATAAGGGTGCGGGTGTCGTGTTCGTATATGTGTTGTTGAGGGCTTGCGTATGGACGTTCCCTTTCCCATACCTCGTCCCTTTTCCTACCATCCACTCCACCTTTCATTTTTCGGGGAAAGGGGGTCAGTAGACGGCTATGTAGGTGGGTGTGCGGTTTTGTTCGTTTTCGTTTTGCCGCTGCGAAACGGCTGGCGTTTGTGTTGGCTGCTGCTTTCATTTTGCCTGCCTAGCTCGTGGCACGCCTTTTCTTTTGTTCGGACCGAGGAGATTGTGTCTGTATATGTGCGTCTTTTTTCCGTTTGGGATACCCAGAGCTCCGCTTTTATCGAATTGAGCATGTGCATCGGTTGAACAGGTCGCGAGAGGCCAGAGAAAAACAGAGAGTGTGTTAGTGTATGTGCGAGTATGCAAGATGTAGCGCCCTAGGTGCTAATGAAGAGGTTCTCGAGGCCCGCTATGCTAGTTAAATGTAAACAAGTCGTGAAATCATCAGGTACCGGTTATCACTGATGCGCGTGCACCCGATCCAGTAGCCTCATTCGAATGTGCAGGTGCACTGCAAGTACAAGCGTAGAGCGCTCAACGATACGTGGCTCAGTCTGTAATGCAAGGCATGAGCGTGCATTTGATTCTATGCATGCATGTTACAAGGACTACCGCAAAGCATATCATGATGCTTACTAGCTGGCACAAAATTCCATATACTCTCCCTAAATGTGTCTCTTACATGGCAGGGTCCTTTCTTGGGGCAACATATCCATAGCAATAAGTCTCCTCGGTGACGGAAAGGTGGCGACTATGCTGATTGTTGTGACAAAACAAAACGATTGAACCAGGAACTGCAAACGTGAACCTGAATGTCCAGAAATACAGCTCGCATCCATTGTACTGGGATCTGTGTACACCACGATTGTGTAGCTATCTAGCAAAACAGAGCGGTTGGTAACGGTTGGCAGGGTAGAATAGCCACGGCCGTTGAGCTTTTCGAGTACCAACTCGTTTGGGTGATGACCGACGATGGAGGGTCTGGACCTAGAATATATACTCTGGCTACAACTAAGTATCTGTATGCACTACTGAGGTCATACCGGGTGCAGGCTAGCACAAAGGAGGTGGTTGACTAGCTGTTGTCAATACAGTCCAATCAAGGCACTTGGCCCTATGTTATGGTGAAGCTGGTGGAGAATAAGCCTAGTGGGCAAACGTAGGTACCCGACTTAGTTAAATTTGCCTACACACAACCCATAGCGGTCGGACCGCTCGTGGAACAGAGCTACTTCGCCGTGCATGGTTGACTACGGATGACAGGTCTCCGTAAATTCTCTCGGTGCCTGTACATACCTCCCCGAAGATGCGGGAGACAAGCGCAAATGTATGTCGTGGGCGCCACGCCACCAATTCGGAGATGCAGAGAGGGAAGGACTTTATTCGATCGATGAGTGTAAACCGTATAATTATAGTGCAGGTGTAGCCATGGAGAATAGCTTCGACGGGCAGGCTGAATGGTAGGCGTTATCATGAAGGTACTCATATTTGACGTCAGTTCAGAAAACCTTGGACTGACACCATGGTCGAGGCACGGGTAGCATCGTAAAGGCCGTATAAAGACAGCAGGTGGATAGGCCGTCAAGCAAGACGTTGAGAGGATGCGCCCCTGTTGATCAGTGCAGAAAAGCAAACTTTCATTGCAGCTAGATGGATGAAGGCAAGACTGAGTTCCGCATGAACCACGGTCCTCATTCTCCATGCGAAGCACCAGCCCTAGGCCGGCTTGGGAGATGACAGTCGGGGTCTGCAAAGCAAGAGGGCCAAAGGGGCTTTGGGCTTTAGAAGGGCGATGAGCCTCTGACGCCAATAATGGCCGAGGGGGCGAGGATTTGTCGTTGGATTGGGTGCAGAGGCGATGAAGATGGCAGTCCAGTTGTTTAGTAAAAAGCAGGCCAGCACAGACACTACGGCACTATTGCTGCCTTGCCTATTTAGCAGCTACAAAAACCGAGGAGCAACATGACACGGGTGTAGGTGGCCGTCTTCTTCCTCGAGCCGTCGCCAGTGGCGATAGGATCAATGAAAAAAATGAAACAATCGGTAGACCAGCAAAAATTACGCCGGTGAGGCCCCCGAAGGAGACTCAAGCCCCGACCAGCTCCCCACTGTGCAATGGAGGCAATCAGAGCTGAGCTCTGGCGTTTTGATCGCAGAGACTCCCAACAAGGTCTAGAACACGTTAGTCGCAAGCTCAATTGTAGTTGGGGTGGGCGGAAGTGGTAACGTACAAGTATGATCTCTCGACAGAGGGGGGGACGAGGAGTTTATATACTCGCGCGCGCGATTGTGGGCCCGTGCGCAAAGCGGAGTCAGGTGATGTGTTTAGGCCGCTTTGGGTGCCGTGCTTGGCGCCGTCTGTCAAAGCTCAATTGGTCAGCGCTCTTCTATGCATTGCATCTTCATACAGAAAAGCCACTGCCGACTGTTTCTACATCCTCGCCACTTTCTCAAAGCTAAACAGTGCCCGACCTTTCTTCCTGTCGTCCTGATTGACCCACCCACTCTTCCCCACCATCTCACCTACCCCACCTGCCATCTGCTCCAAGGTACTCTCGTCGCCATGGTTAGCCAAAAACCTTTCTCCACTCTTCTTCAGCCTCCCTACAATGTATCCTCTTAACGGGCTACCATCACGCTTAAACTCCACCGTATACGTCTAAGACATTCCCGTCAGTCTCATGTCACATTGTAAGTCAGACATGGCAAGAAGTAGTAGCATACCTCGATGAACGCCTCGCCCTCGGCCTGCTCAGCAATGCACGGAACCTTTTCGTCCGTGATCTGCTTTGGTAGCGGATTTGCCTGTGGATACACATGGCCCCCTCTGTGCTCTTTAGACAGCACTACTACATGCTGGTAGCTCAGTACCCCGCCGTTGCACAGCACCAGTCCATTTCTCCCTCTACCCTGCCTAAGCGCCCTTACCATCTCTGTCAGCGCGTGCATACTGTAATTGTTACCTGCCCCACCAAAGCTTGTCAACCCGCCCAGTAGCGTCAGACTCTTGTCGCCATCGATTACTGGCAATCCAAGATGGTGTGCTGCTAGTTTAGGCACGATAGGGAAGCATGAATAGATGTCGAGAAGATCGATTGAAGGGCCGTCGAGGCCGGCCAGTTCCAGTGCAGCATCAAGCGACCGCGAGATGCTTGGGGAGGTGAAGTAGTTTGGTCGCAGCCAAAATTCATCCGCGTCCTTGGTACCTGCTCCACTGAGAGGGTAGATCCATTTCGATTCTGGGATCCCCAGAGCCCGGGCATGGGACGTGGATGTGAGTATGCAGGCTGCACTTAGGTTCACCGTGTTGAATGCGTTCATAAGGAGAGGGTCTAGGAAGACATCAGCGAGCGAGTCACGCAGAAACCATATCAGGACGCCGCACTCACATGGAAAGCAGATCATCCTGTTCTTCTCGCTCACCGTTCCAATAGTCTTCACATCAGTGCGTCTCCCATAGTTCCACGCATATAGCTGCTTCTCCGCTACTTCAGAAAACTGGGCATAGAGCTTGGCGCTTTCTTCGTTGTTCGCTTTTAGGCTTTGCCCTCTATGTGCTCTAAATGCGTTCTCATACAAGGGGTAGATATGAATAGGGGCACCGATATTGTGCAAAGCACCCAGATCTGTCCCAGTACTGTCAGAACTGAGAGCTTGCCAGATGATGGATATACTACTTGATCCAAGATCACGCCCTGTAGGTGTGAAAACAGAATCCACAGATTCAGAAGGTGCTGTCCAGCCCGGAGGTGGGAGTTTCTGTGCAGCTGCACACGTAGACACTAAATGCACAGAGAGTCAATATACAAATTCAAATCTACAGAACTGAGCTTTCTAAGAGCATGTCCCCATGCAGTGCAGAGTACACATGAAAGAACATTGGAAACTCGAAACTCACGTGACGCTAGAGCCTCGCCTCCTGTAACGACTGCAACCTTGCATTCCCCTTTTGCAATCTTTCTTGCAGCCTCATCAAATAGTTTGCCTGGCTGGTTGCCTCCGTGCTCTGAGTAGGACATCTGCTTCGGCTTCACACCCAGCTTCTCCGCTAGCAATCCTGGCAGATCGGGATACGGCCATGTCCACGTCTTCACTACATCGATGCTGTCTATATCCGCCTGAAGCTTTGACGCATCACTCGGTCTGGCGTCTTGAATAGCGGCGAGTATTGCTTCGTGCATTAGCACGGCCGGTTCTTTGGCGTCGGCAACCGAGGTGGAGCGGTTCTTGATGTCGCCAACACCAACGACGATGGGGATTTCGTAATCAAATCCCATGGTGATATATTCAAAGGCAAACAATTTGACTCTGAGTCGGAATAAGTCAGCAGAGGTAAGGGTGCGTTCATGGCTCTATAGCGGCAATGCATATGTGAGAGTCGTGGTTAAAGATGATGGCACAAGCGAGGTGGATTTACCGAGGTACAGCACTCACTCTTACAAACAACGCATTCCTACAGCTACTTCAAACGCTTCCTGATGCTGTTTGGCCATGCCATAGACTCTACCGCATTATTCCGTTCTGGTAGGTGACCTCACATTTCGTCTTACACTGCATCAGACTAAATCTTTTACAGTTTCGAGTCGAAGACACATGTAGGGTAATAACTCTACTTTTAACACCCACCATCCCATCACCCATAATCCATACATAGTAGCCGTCGAAGGACCAACAAGTTAGCCTCGGCATGCCTCTCCAATTACAAGCACAATCCCTATGCAAGCCTACATATCTTATACATGAAACCACTTCGCCTAGTCTCCCATCTCCCCATCCACACCCCAAATGTCGTCATCCCCCAACACCGGGATCCCTTCCTAGAACAACCTACTAACACAACAACGCCTCTCCTAAACCGGGAACTGCCACGCGACGGCCCCGCAATCTGCCCGGAACCAAATCCGCTTCCCTCGGCCTTACTCTTGGAAACCAGCACTTCAGTGCATGGGAAACCAAGGCGTGTTGTAGTGGTCTAGAGAGCAATGGAGAGGATAGGCGAGTGCGGACATAGGAAGCGAATGAGAGCGCTGGATGGATGGCGATTAGAGCATGTGTACGCGTAAAGTAGGAGTCACGCGTGAGTATATAGCCAAGGCATACGGGATGGTAGTGCATAGTTGTATAGTGTAGTGCGCACGTAGTACGCTGCGAACGGCTTGATAGACCGGGGAATTATTTTTTTTCTCTCTGCGCTTTTAAATGAGAAGGGACGGTCGTCATGCTGTTTGTGATGGGTCTCTCTCTCTCTCTCTCTCTCTGTGCTTGATATAATCTCTAGAACACGTTCAGACTTGGAATTTGTTTTCCGCTGAAGCTTCAGGTCACAGCGTAGATTCGGAATCATGTACAACCTCCTCCTGCTTCCTGTGTTTGTCCTTCTCTCCCTCGCCACCGCCGCACCCTCTCCCTCTCTACCCAAGCGTGCCGTAACCTGCCTGACCGTCGGCCAATCTGCAACAGCAACATGGAAGAACGCGGCTGGGCAGACATGTCGTTGGACTGGGACTGTTGGCTCCAACTTCGGTAAAAACAGCGTCAATGGCGGAGAGTATGTCATCACTTCCCTGTCGTCTACTCTCGTTTGTACTCTCTTAATCTTTGCCCAACCTTCCCATACAGTAGTCATGGATTCCGGCGCGCTTGTACTCACATACGATGACAGTTACTCTTGCAACGGTCGCTGCGGTGCTGGCTGCTCAGGTTTCGCGCTTGGTAATGCCTATACGCAGGACTGTTTCTCGCATGATGTGTGCTCGTGGTTCAACAATGCGAGTGGAGGCGCAAGGTATGTTGTTCATGGTCCGACCACAAAGAACTAAAGCCAACGAGTGAATCAGTGACCCGAACTGCGGAGCAGCATACAATGCGGCTGTCGACGATACAGTTAGTGGGATTGCTGCTGGGTGCGGACGCTCGAATCCGAGTAATGCAGCTAGTCCACCAAGTAACAGACCGGTGTGTTCCCGAGAAGAAGTTGCACCGGATAAGTGAAAGGCAAACAAGGGGTCTCCCTTCCGGAGCCCAGGTGCAATGGTGCGATCAAGCCTGCGACGATTATAACTCACTTGAACTTCAGATTAAGGCCACGATGTGACTGAGAAATTATTCCTTGTTTCTTGTACATACTACAATTTATCCTACACTATCAAAACTACGCAATCCAGAACCATACCCTTTGAAACACATTCTTCGGTACTGGATCCTCGTCATGTGCGCAAAGCTCGTCCATCTCCTTCTTGCCGCTAATAACATCAATGTTATGAACTTTAATGGCCCAGCTTGTTCTGAACCAGAGCTTGTGTCCCAAATACAAAACAACAAAGATGGGAATGGTGATGTAAGCGGCAAGGAAGTTGGATGCGGACCAGTTTTGCGGGAAGAAAACCTGGAAGCCATTGGTAATGGTAAGGAGAGAGATGATGCTTAGAACGAAGTATGTGAGGTAAGGCTGGAGCCGCGTCTTGAATGGCAATGTATCTAGGAGGCCTTGTAATACAAGTGCCTTGCGGAAGCGGAGATATGTGATCATTACGACAATCCAGGCGATGAAACCAGACACGGTAGAGATGTTACTGAACCACGTGAAGACCTGGGCGCCAGTGTTGGAAACATTGAGGTAGGCTAGGAGACCGATAGACCAAGTCGCCAAAACCGCAACCCAGGGCACGCCGGATCGATTTGTCCGGCCAAATATCTTGGGTGCGTCGCCACTCAAAGCCATGCCGTATAAAATACGTGAGCCAGAATAGAGGAAAGCATTTCCGGCGGACCACGCCGATGTCAGGATTGCGGCATTGATAACATGATTTAAGCCACGAATGCCAGCCCTTGCAATACCAATAACAAAGGGCGAAGCTGTGGCGTTGGAGCTCGGGCTCAACAGGCGGTCGTCGTCGGATGGAACAATGACGCCAATGATGAAGGAACCAAAGCCATAGAATACAGCAAGACGCCAGACAAAACGACGGGCAGCCTTTGGAATGTTACGTCGTGGAGCGATAGTTTCGCCTGCCGCCAAGGCAATTAACTCGGGAGATGTGATGAAAGCAAAGCCTGCACGCACGAAGGCTGTCCAGTAGGCCAAGAATTTTCCTGTGTTCCCGTCGACTAAGTAGGGGTTGAACGCTCCAGGATTATTCCAATAGCGGAAGCCCAGCCGGCCTTGGTCATTTGGACTTCCTCCAAGCATGATAACGAAGCCAAGAATGATAAGACCCATGATGGTCAAGAACTTGATCGAAGCGAACCAGAACTCGGCTTCGCCAAAAATTCCCACAGCAACGATGTTGAGCAGAAGGATGACAATGAGGAAAATGGTGATCCAGGCGGCCGCAGGCACAGGTGTCGACCAGTAATCGAGAAGGATAGATCCAGCAGTAGCTTCGGCAGCAACCAAAATCGCGTACGCGTACCAATAATTCCAGCCTGCCGCGAAAGCCAAGCTCGGGTCAACGAAGCGTTTGACGAAGTAGGGGATGGTGATTCCCTTCATAGGAAGGTAGACAACGATCTCGGCCAGGTTGTTCATGACACACCACACGACTATCATCATAGATAGATAGGCCATGAAAAGCGGAGCCGGGCCAACGAGGGCAAGGATGCCGCCTGATCCAACGAATAGTCCTGTTCCAATGGCACCACCGAGGGCCCTGACTTGTGTGAGATGGAATGCAACACGGAAGGGATTATGCATGCGTACATGAACTGGATGTGTCGAGACTTCAGACCGCGATGCGTATCGCCCCCCCTTCCTGAAGCCTCTGCGACCGTGGCAGCACCGTGCACAAATGGCTCTTCCATGTATGCTCCATTTTTGTCCCAATCCCCGGCAGACGCATGTCCTTTTTCAACTTCAGCGGCACCGTAACCAGCCATGTTCCACGATGGACGAGCGCGGCGTGGAAGGGTTCAACGAGGGGAGAAGTGTCGGGCGCACTTTGGCTGGCCTTGATCACAGGTAGTTGGCGATGCAACGACTCTTATACCCGGCCTAGCAGTCGAGGCGGCGGATGCTTAGTCGAAAAACTTCTCTCCCACGCGCTGATAGTGAGACTTGCCATGGCCCCGCTCCAGGGACACTGGGCGACGATCGCGAAGCGCTCTTTGGTTAGCCGGTCTGGGGTAACCAATTATCATTACGAAATCGGCCGGGGGAGGCTCCAGACAGGTGTTGCGGGGAACAGTGACACCTGTACTTGGTACAGCGTCTTAGCAGAGCGTTTACATGCGGCTGTGAGGGTGATAGTGCTCGGCTTTGACGTAGAATGTGGTTGCGAGAAGGTTTCGACCTGGTCTGCGACATCGCTCCGGTACGCGGATTCGAGAGGCTGAGCCGAGGGAAGCCGCGTCGGAGGCTCTGCGCCCGGGCCCTGCCGCCTCCACATTTTTCTGGAAGACGGGCTAGCTCTGCAAGGAACGCGACGGTGCCTCTGATAAGACGCCTTGGAAGGGTGAAGGCGCTGACAAAGTGCTCTCGGTCGGCGTCTGGACGTTCTTGGACGGCATTTCTGGCCCACGCGGACTTCAGAGCGAGCCGAGCCGACATGGGATGGAACCTTTCCACCACCACTCTTTGCTACCTACTCATACCACTCCCTCCAAATAGAACGCCAGCATGCAGCTTCCATCGAAACATCAAATTCCCGGCTCGTATACCTTTGACGAAGGCACCCAAGATCTTACAGCGCCCCACCACTCAAGCGACGCATCGGACTTAATAAGCATTTCCCATCGTCTCACTCGCCCATGGCATCTCGTCATCCACAGTCTACACAACGGAAGTGTGTTCGAATCTCCGGACAGAGCACACATACCCCAGCCTCTCAATATGCAAGAGCGGGCGACATTCTCCTTAAGCAAGCTGGGCTGCTAAAAATAAGCGTCGCTGATTGACTAGAACGGCAAGAACTCGAAAGAAGATCAACGCCGATCCTTCAGCACCCATGAACGCTATAAAGCCTCGAGCCTCTGCTCCCAACTACGGCACGCAGCGACAGCGAAATCTTGCATCATGGTCTCCGCAGAACTGATCGGTGCTGTGCTTCAAAAGGCTATCCAGGTAGCTACCCATTCCTGGGAATACGGCACAGTCGCCGAAGCACTCCTGGAATGGAACTCTCCCAAACTCAGCATCTGGAATGATCCCTTTCCAAACGGCAAGATACCGACCCTCAATGCCGAGAATGTGTCTGCTCTTAGTTATGTCAAACCCTTTATCCGAACAGACAACATAACTTTGGTCGATGGCGATGGTCAGTTCAGACGGTCCTTGGCGCGTGGCAATTTCTTTAAACTAACACGAGTTGAACAGGTGCTGCCGGCGACCCAGCAGCCTTGGGAATACCTGCTCTCCTTATTGGGAAAACTGACAAGAAGTACTGGGATGCTGCAACGCGTCAAGAGCAGCATTTGATCAACGATGTTCCTCGCTGGCCTAATGGCGCCATCTCGCACCGTGAAAGGGTCGCTGAGCTCTGGGCAGACTTTGGTGGGTACTTCTCTCTTACAATCTCTTCTTTGCGCTTTTGTTTGGAAATCGTACCTTCGCTTCCTATATTTGTATCTTCATGCTCCTAGATTATGCGCTGACGCTCCAAAGTCTACATGGTGCCCCCCTTCCTCGCTTACTATGCTGTCGCCACCTCGGATCTGGATCTTCTTAAGGAATCTGCCCTTCAGTGCCAATACTATCACGACGTGTTGATTCAGCCCTCCTCTACTTGGATGCACATCATCGGTCCCGAGGTCCAGGACTACGCTCTGTGGAGTACAGGTAACGGGTGGGCCGCGGCCGGCATGTCACGTGTCCTTGCAACTCTGAAAAAATCTCCTCTCGCTTCCAAGACCAAGAAAGAGCAATCCTCTCTCGTTTCCATGATTCAACAGATCCTTGATGGTACTATCGCACTGGACACTGACAACTCAGGACTCCTGCGCAACTACCTAAATGATACTACCTGGTGGGGCGAGATTTCTGGAACATCGATTTTGGCAGCTACCGCGTTGAGGGCGGCGAAGCTAGAACCCAAGGTGTTCGGAAAGAAGTACACGAACTGGGCGGTGGAGAAGATGCATCAAGTGGATAAGCGCATCGACGCGAGTGAAGGAGAGAATAAGGGAATTGTGAGCCCGGCAATCAACCCGCTGAATTGGCATGACAAGACCCCGTACACGAGCGGAAGTCCCGAGGGGCAGAGCTTTGTAGTTCTTCTGCATGCTGCATACAGAGACTGGAAGGGGAAGTAGGTGCCATTCTCCTTGTTTTGGAGTGTTTTTAGATGAGGTACCAGACTGTGGACCTAACAATCAAATCTCGCTTTCTATTGTCTATGCATGAAATCCAGCAACGGCGATTAGTTCTATCTAAAATCTTCCTCAAAGCGACTGGGCGTCCGAGGCCTACTTTGCACCCTTCCAGGACTTGCCGCCGGCGATGGAACGCCCAAATGAGTAGCACTCTGCCCCGGCGTCGGCAACGGACTGATGGATACCATTGACGAGGACGGAAATCTCGGCGTCTCCAAGGGGCTCAACCCATAGCTCTCAACCCTGCGCTCTTCTGTCGATACATCCATCGATTTCTGTCCCAGCTGCGGAGCCTTCTCAAGCGCCATGGTCGGCACCCTCGAAATCCTAGGGCGCCCGAACCGATCCACCCCATCCTCATCTTTATCCTTCTCCTCCCAGAAGCTCTCCCAGCCCGCAAAGACCGGCAGCGCCAGCAGCAGCACGGGCAGAAACTGCCCGAATCCCCAATCGTTCTCGCTGCCCCGGATGGCCACGCTGGGATTGCCCAGCGCCTGCGTGTTGCTCAGCATGGTGCCTACCATGTAAACCCCATAGATGGCATACACGGGCGCAATAACCCACGTCCGGACCGTCGCACCGACCTTCTTGACCTTTGCGAATCCCCCTGACGCCTCCTGCGGCAGGACGTACATGGCGAGTATGACGGCGGTGTGCCCGCCGATCGCGCCGATTAACAGCAGTGCCCACTTCCCCTGGAACGCGGCCTTGAACGGCGGGCGCTCGCCCTGGTAGAAGCAGGCGAGGCTGGACGACAAATCAAGGCCTGCCATGTCGTACGTATACGACACAAACGACGTGTAGCCCAGCAGCGCCAGGTTGCCGACCATGAAGAAGATGCGTGGCAGGTTAATCCACTTGTTCTTGACGAAGTAGTCGCGCAGGGTGACGACGGTGAGCAGGTGCGTCACCGTGGTGAGAAACGCGAGCTCCGTGACGATCTGGAAGTGGTATATGGAGAGCTCGCAGTGCTTGAGTAGGGCCGTGAACTGGACGGCCAGGCCCGTCATGATTTGTGTGTCGGCGAGGGCCAGCAGGTTCTTGCTCAGGACGCGCGACCAGAACCATGTTGAGCGCCAGTAAGGGCCGTGCGTGTCGTGCACGTAGGTGGTTTTGTTGGAAGTGAATTTTGGTCGTAGGAAGTTGATGATACGTTCGTAGCGGTCGAGAAAGAGGACTGCGAGAGCGACTAGGAAGGCAAGGCATGTGGTCGCTAAAAAGCCTACTATAACCTTTGTTACAGCGATCAGCATATGCCCCGGGATTGTTTCGTCTCTGGATACTTACACCAACACCCGCGATATCTGGATTCGCCTGTACCGGCTGATTGCGCAACGAGCAGTTGGGTCTCGAGTTCGCACACTTGAGGTAACCCATAGTACGAATAGTGCAACTGTGCTGTTGTCCATGAGGGCCGGAGAAAGTTTATTACTATTTATTTATCAGGCGGCGCCCCCAACTGTCAAAGCTTCAGCCTCGTGCGCAGCATGCATATGCCTGGGGCCAAATGCGTTTGCTTACCCACCACTATGGATTTGGTGGCTGAGTTGTTTTAGCGAAACGTGTGGCAGTCTGAGAACAATCAATGCGCAGCTGTATGCTCACTCGGGAATACACTCATTCTGGAAAGTCTCTGGGTCATGGCTTATTCCTTATCCCGAGAACCAGAACGCTGCAAATACCTCTCTCGTTGAAACCAAAACGCCGGAGCTAACTGTACCCCCTTAAGGACCCTTATAAGGGTGTTTCGAATGGAATAATAGATGAAGATAAAGACCTATACGAACCCTCTAATCGAGGTGTCTGGCGACCTATTTTGGACATTATAGCTTCCCTGAGGCTTCCATATTCTATTTGGGAATCAGAAATAATGTATGGCCAGTGCATATGCGAACTGCAGAGTGTGACAGACAAGATCAAAATTATATGTTCAACTTCTGATACGATTGAATGATCTAAATTATGTCTTCTGAGGTGTAGGTATTGTAATTAGTAGGTTTGCTAAGAATATTCGAAGTGGCCTAGGTAGAAAGACACGAGCTTCCATACCAACTCCCGTCTCTGACGTTTTCCTATCCAGCACAAAAAGTATAAGTGTAGACATTAAGTAACGGTTCTATGCCTCGAGGCTAAAAATGGGTCGTCCAAGATTCTATGTTGCGCTAAAGGTAAACGTCAAAATATATGCAAGAAGTAAAAAATTCGTCTTCATGTTACAAGCATCGATGCGCTTGGTGTCGTCGGTCGGGTTCGAGGTGTAGTCTGTGATCGCGCTCCACTCAATCCATGCGGCCCTTTTCGGTGCGGAAACCGTTTGCGACACCGTTCGAACGCGGCCCCTTCTCGCTCATCTTCCGGTTAGGAATGGTCAGGCAGTTGATGCCCAAGTAGTTGCAGATGCTCGTAATGACTAGATGGGCCCACCTGCCGTACACTATAGCTGCAAATACAAAGTAACCGCGAAGGTACCACAACTCCGTTTTGGCAGAGATTGGTCCAAATGTTGTGCCTGTAAGAGTAAAGTATGGATGGTTAACCAGGAGCGCTCCGCCGATCATTGGCGCAAGCATGATAGTCCAGTATGGGAACGGCTGGCGAGTCAAATGCGCAAGGATGATTTTCGTGGTCATACGTCCGAACACAAGAGACATAGTCAGACAGTAGAGCACGAGATGGTTATCCGTCAAAATAAACGAGTAGGGCGATCCGAGCCAGGCCATTGAAGAGGCCACAAAGATAACCAGCGGAGTCCACTCCCAAATCAATGGCAGAACAGGGAGATTTTGGGCACGACGTGCGCGCGCCACATTGACGATACAGGCGGGCAGGTGGGCTATGAAGAATGTGAACAAAATCATAGGCACCCAAAGATCTCGGAAGGTCATGTCACCCAGATATTCCTTGTAAGATGGCAGGTAGTTGACAAGTGGCGCCGACCAGATTTGAGGACCGAAATAACCAGACATGCATATGAAGGTGCAGGCTAGAATGAGACCCTCTGTTCAAATCTATAAGCTACAAGTTGTTAGGAAGAAGGCGGACTCTTACCTGTAGGGCCATTGAAGTAACCGAGATAGAGAGTGTGGGTATGGTACGTCTCCCAGGTAGAGAAGAACATGGGCAGAACTGGTACAAGGGCAGTAAAGGCACCGATCCTGCCGCTTCCATATCCCACAGCTGCCGTTTCTAGGAGGCTTGCCAGAGTGCAGTTCAACGAATCTATACCATGGCTACAAGGACATCAGTCATCGGAATTGGCGCACTGGGCATGCATTCCACGTACTCGAATAGCTCGCCTAGAGGACTTGAAGTTCCGGTGCGGCGCGCTTGCTTGCCATCTACATTATCCATGGTGGAGTACCTTGGCGGAGGTAGGTCAGCAAAGTCCCCGAAGTATGAATGCGAAAGCGCGAATGGCGAACCGGGGACACTCACATCCAGAGGCCAAAAGCAAAACTATAATACACCCATGATGGAGCCTACGGTTGCGGGTTAGCATGCAAAGAATTCCATGTTGCAGAGGGCCTTGAATGCTCACCGGGCCAACCAGGTCCGGGATATAAACCTCAAGCAATGCTACATTTCCAAGTATGAAGAAGAAGCCTAACAGAGTGACGAGGTTCGGCGCGATCCAGAGTGGTAACAGTTCCACGAATCCGTTCCACTACACAACGCATCAGTCTCATGGAGGACGGGACGGGCGGAAAGGAGCGGAAGCATACGTAGTGCTTGAGGATGTAGCGCGAGATGAAGGACTTATCGACGCTGGAGTACTTGTATGTCCTCAAGTGCTGTAGTGCATCTTCGGAGACGCACTCATGCTTCGCAGTCTCTGTGGACGGGCGTGGGCGTTAGCAGGCTGCGCGCATGGCTTGCAATGACGCGCGACGGGGAAGCACACCTTTGCTGGGAGGCATGTTTGGATGCGTGGCGGGGGCTGGTAGAGACATGGAGGGCTCGGGATAATTTTATAGCGGCAGCGGCTCGGCCACATGCAAAGGAGAAGAGTGTGCGGGGAAAAGATTGCTTGCAGTACTTAGAGGCTCGACGTGACGGAGTGCCGCGATATGGCCCACGTCAAGTCCTGGCCCATCAAACTTGCACTTTCCCGGGAAGCGGCATCCGCCACCCGCCTTCTCGCTTGGCTGCACGTGAAGAAGCTGCCCCCTGACCTGGCCGCTGCAGAGTTTCTTCCCTTCTCTCACAAACGCTTCTTCTTGGGCTCGGTGCGTACGGTACACAGGTACAGTCGATTCATCTACTCATCCAGCTCCGGGATCGCTACAAGGCCCGGCAGCTTCTTGATGCGCTCAATCCACGCCAAAACAGCTGGATACGGCTGCAATGAAATGTCGCCCATTGGCGCCAAGGCCACGTAGACGAAAACGCTAGTGCCAGCCACTTGCAACTTTTGAGTTGCGTCTGGCACCTCGCTCACCCAGTCGATGATCTGTGCTTGTTCGTACAAATCGTTGGACCGAAATGACGAAGGCCCAGATGTCTTCCCACCTTTCACATACCTGCCAGCTAACTACACCAGGATCGAACTGGAGTCACTCAATGTTTTGTCACTATCTACAAAGACTGTCACTTCTCCTCACAGGTTGATTTGCAGGAACTCTGCGGAGTGTTACTGATCTCCCTGCAAATTGTCAACATGTATTCAGCTTGTATCATACAACATAACTAACTACGAAGTCGGGCTTCTCAGTCTTGAGGGCGAGGTCAAGTATGGCGGCTAAGAGACGCACTTTGTAGCTGTTTCCCGACTCAGAGAAACTATAGAGCGCTCTGTGAGACATGTTTCATATGTGAATGTCGTGCAAGGTTCGCGAACTGGTCAACCTTGCTTATGCCTTCGTCTTACAGAACACCAAGCCCGGTTTTGGCCTACCACATTCATTATTGTGCCATTCTAGGTGGTATGTTTACTACATGTGCGTTCACCTATTCGTGCCAGGAAGGCAATGATACTCATCGACTGTTGAAATCATCATGGTAGCTTGGGTTAGCGTGATTATGCACAGTAGGCATTAGTGCTTTACTGGTGATTTAACTCATGCTCGACATCGAAGAATGAAAAGCCATGCATGAGCATGATCGAATAGTCCAAAATTTTGACTAGAGTTCCCTTCAAGATTGGTCTTCACGAGGTACGGAGCAAAATCCGAAGCAAGATAGTTCGGAGAAAAGCGCTTCGCTTAACGGTCTTAGCTTCCCGATGTTTTGCCGTAGACACTAAACTTTTGATCGCGAGCGTATCTGCTACACACCACTTTCCCTACGCGATCCGACCCTACACGAAGCACATATTCCCACTAGCATCCAACAGCCTGGCCATCTAGGGTGGTTGTCTGCGAATTGCCAGGTATGCATAACTTTTCGTCTTTCTCACTGTCCCTCTGTGATGAAATATCATCAACCATACATCTTTTAGGAAGAGCCGGAAAAGGTATGGCTAGTATCGACATATGCTACGCCGTCGCTGCTTATAATTTGGTTTCTGAGAGCAACTCATTCTACCTAATCTATGCAACATTTGCAGACACTCGCTAATTTTGTGGCCTAGGTTACTTGGACCTTTTTGGGTTGCTGTACTGCCTCTCGCTTCGACTGTGCCCCCTCTGAATACCTCCCGTTTGATTTGTGTGCTCCCTCCGAACGTATATTACCGGAACGTGCCGATTCGCAATAAATTTCCGGTTTCCATGACCAGTGGTCTGCGTCGTCTTTGCCCACTTGTACATCCATCTTCGAATACCACGAAGAAAGACCATTCAACGTCGCCTACAATGAGCATGTAGATCTCCGTGGCTGTGTTGGCACACGATATACTATTCCTTGTGGCATCAAGCATTCAGAATGATATCTGTTTCATGCCCCGAACGTTAATGGTTTTTCATCACTCTTGATTAACATCCAGACAGTGGTTTTCCTACTACTATACAGAGGCCACGTCTTTCTCACTACTGCCACAGCTAGTTCCTCAATATTAATCATTTGACCCCGCTTTCCTTGACCTCTTTAGCGACGAGGCTGAAGTTCGCGTTGATTACGGGTTTCTCGCCTTACTTGACGAGCATTTTTTAGACGGAAGCAATGGAATTTTATTCCCTCCTTGAGAGGTTTCAATATAATTGACACCCGGTTTCTCCCACTCCACAGGCAAAGTGCCATTTCCTGATCACGTTACATAGCTGTCAAGTTAGTAAACTATTGAATAAATATGATCACTCTTTAGTACCTGCGAAAATGGAGTGCCGGTGGAGAAAGGCTGATTGAAAAAGCAAATAAAGCACCTCGATGTTGGATGCAACTTGACTATGGCGTTGAACTATTTGTCTCGAGATCAGCCATTTCTCGCAATCAGATCTGTCGCATTGAGTCTAGGAAGCTGATGATGAGAAGTCAGGAATAGGGAGCACTCATAGCTTTAGAGTATGTGACCACTTGGTAGTCAACCTCCGTTAGTACAGCATTTTGCTTTGGCTTTGGTGTTTCATAGCCACACTAGGATGCCTTCGCAAGGTAACATATTGAGCTAGTGGGAGGCCATTACAAACCGAGCCATGAGAACCGGGACTAGTAAACAGATGCTTGCAATTGAAAGCCGTAATGCTGCTCATGTGATGTACTATCGAGGATCAAGAAGGTCAAGGTCAGCACATTTAATGTTCCGGTATCACCTTTGTCCACGTGCCTCGCTGACATCCTAAACAAACCATCTGCTATAGGTGTCTCCGCGCCACAGCAAAGTGTTGGTCATTACTTCCCAAACGCTGTGCTATAATAGAAAATCGTTTGAATACTATGATAGAACAGAGGGTGGTCTCTTCATGGCTATCCACCCGCCTATTTCAATGAGGATGTCGCGCTAACACAAGCCCTCTCGTGTTACGAGGCAATGCAAATCTACACCAAGCAATTATGTAGACCTTCTTATCATCATCGGACATTACCCACCTATCTATCCGACCCAGCTTCTCGTGTCATTAATTTACCAGAGGGGTCGACGTTTGGTGTTGTCCATACGTAACCTGGTTTCTGCTGATGCGAGGCAGGGGTTAGACGCCAGGCAACTGATAACGGATACCCCCCCGCCCACTTACTGTCCACCAGGTCCGAACTTTGCTGAATACTCAAGGAGGCAACACTATCGGTTCTGCCAATCGTCGCTGACTTCCGGTACCGATTGCCTGTCAGCTACCTGCCGTTTTTCGGTGCGGATCGCTACAAGCCTTCCTAAACGGTGGTAGTGACTAGTGTGAAGCAACGACACATGCATCTCTTGATTACGATATCACCCGCATGGCATCGTTATTCCCCTACTATTCGGCAAGATTCGCTTTAACTATACTATACGAAAGGTGCCGAGGACCCTGTGTACGATGCATGCCACCCACACCTCGCCGTAAGCTCCTGTTGGCATCATGGGTTAAGGACGCCCAGGACGGAGAAGACTACTGAGTTAAGGAGGTATCCAAGCTCACCCAAGGTGTCTTGTCGAGGCTTGGTATGCTCGTCCGAAAGCTTCGGGATGCTCAGCCAGCTCGAGTAAGTACAGATGGAAAGAAGGCAGGGAAATAGTATAAATACTGTCGAAATGATTGTCTGTCAATCACTGCACTGATCATCTCTGCACTTGTTTCTCCCGTCCAACATCGACCGATCCATCATTCGATCCAACATGGTTGCCAAGGGTCTTCCTGTCGCTCTTCTTGCTGGAGCCGCTTCGGCGACTTGCCCTCTCTCTATTAAGATTGCCGACGCACAGAATCATGTCGTCAATGTCGCCGTCACCAACACGGGCAACGAAGCAGTGTCGGTGTTCAAGGGCAACACTGTATTCAGCGAGCATGCTACCAAGGACTTGCTGGTGACCGATGCTGGTAAGTGCATTGATATTCTACCAAGTTTTCAGATAGTCCAGTGTTTTTGAGGACATTGGTCCCTGCAATATTGTGAATGAAGTCTTGAATATCTGTTCAAAGACGTGCCTCTGTATGCGGGGAAGATTAAATCTTTTAAACATGCGATTTAGAGGTCATAACCATTCACTAACATCCTAGTAGATGGCAACGCACTCCCATTTGAGGGTGTTTATGTCAACTACAAGCGCACAGGTCTTTCGTCCAACATGTTCCAGAAGATCGAGGCTGGTCAGACCGTTACGGTATCGGTCAATGCAGCCAAGAGCTATAAGCTTGGTGGCGTCAAGCATGCCAAGGTCAAGGCCATCCAGGGTTTCCGTTTTGCAACTGGTGCAGAGGCTCCTTCCTCGCTCAAGGAGTTAGCCACGTGCGCAGATATTACTTCAGACTCCGTCGAAGTCACCCCAGACCAGACTACTGCTGCTGAGTATGCCGTCCGTGCCACGCTAGATACATGAGGTTGCTAATCGTGATTCAACTAGGGACCACATTCTGCACAAACGTGAAGAGCCCTTCACATCCCGCATTCAGAAGCGCTCCATCACGTATTCGTCATGCTCCTCCACTCAAACCAGCCAACTGCAGACGAGCGTCAGCCATGCAATCTCGATGGCTTCGGCTGCTTACACGGCTGCTGGATCTGCCGCCGCTTACTTCACCACTTGGTTCAAGTCGACCTCTAATGAGTCGAAGGTACGAACCATCTACAACGATGTGGCCAACGTACAGAGTACTTCCCCTAAGATATCATGCGTCGACACGTACAACGACTGCTCCGATGGCTCGGCTTTGCTTTACACAATCCCCTCTGCTAAAGTCATCGTCCCGTGCCCTAACAATGGGTTCTGGGGATTCCCTGAGCTTGCTTCGCAGTGCGCGGGTGACGACTACGACAGGGCCGGCTCCATTCTGCATGAGATGACTCACCTTTATGGTACGGGTGACTACGCATATGGTCCGGATGCGGCCAAGGCGCTGTCGGCTTCGCAGGCTGCTGCTAATGCGGATACATACGAGATGTACGCTGAGTCAACAAGACTCGGAGGTTGCACCACTGGTTAACAATAATATATTCTACTTATATAGTGCGTTGCAATCTAAATATTATCTCTTCTATTCCTTCTTCCTCCGCTCAAGTGATTCTTGGACCTCCTTGTCGGTCCTCATCCGACCTTTTCTGATGAAAAATAGTTTGCATAGATAGCAGAGGTATACTGCGGATACTTTATTCCAATCAATTTTTTTCCCTAGAGCTGCGCTGATACCGCAGTATTTGTAGATATTCTTCGGTTTTTGGTCCTCATCTAGTAGGGGTGGCGGGAGAGCTCGACGCTCCTGCAGCTTCTCTAGCTCTTCGGCATTTTTCAGCCGTATGTGTCTTTCCCAATGACCTACACAAGTGCTGCAACGGCGGTTGCACCACTGGTTAGAGGGCACAGTGCATGAGGATATTTTCAGTTCGAATCCTGTAGTCTTTTTGTAGATGCAGCGTTATTATGCAATTGAACAGCAAATTTTCTGAGCACAAATCAGTTGGACTATTTTCAAGTGCTTGTGGAGAAACACTGTACAGTGGAGCACGTAAGAAAGCGGTTATGGTGCCGTCGAACACGTCAAGCCTGAGGGAAGTACCAGCAGCAGAGAAAGCCCGGATAGGTATGTCGATCCGTGGCGCTTACTATTCTCTCTCTTTATATAGCGCCATGAGACAGCTCACCTATACAGCACCCGTGCTCAAAGACTAAGCGAAGGCTGGTCCAATGGGTGTAACGGAGATTGCATACAACATCGATAATGTCTTTGGATCGACAGTACATAAGCGAAGCCTGTACGCCATAGTTGGATTGTGTCCTGTGTGCAGATCCACATTTCCAATGCTTTTCCGGAAATGCAACGCGAAGGTACGTGGAAAGGTGCTACTGCTGGGTAGTGTGAATCGAACTGCTGGAAGGACTATAATGGCATATTGGTCGGTTATATCATGTGACGGGAGCCACGGCCTAGTGATAAGGAGTAAGGAAGCCGCTGAGCCGGATAGATACTTAAAAAGAGGGGGAATAGGAGGGGGACAAGGCCCAGGCGCTGACACAGGACGAAGCTCGGCGCGTTATTAGCTCGACCGGATCGGGCTAGAAAGGGTCGATTTAGCGCCACGATTTCCATCCCAAGTCCCCGACCGACAGTGGAACCACACCTCATCGATCAGCCAGCCTCAGCCTTCGCAAAGCCGCCCAATAGAGCCCGCCACCAAGCGAAGTACAGCAACTTTGCATTCATCTTATACTAATGATCTACGTGATTAGAGAACACCTGCCTTGGCGCCGGGGTTTTAACCCCGCTCACTGGACCAGCCACGGCAACAAGTGTGCGCCTGGGGCCGGTCCGCTCCAGGTGTCCCGTCGCACTGCAGTAAGATGGGTGCACAGCTGAGCCTGAGCCACCGCTGGCCTGCTTTTTCTCCGCCTTTTTACCTGCTTGCATGACTGCCATCTTCCAATCGGGGACGAGATGCAAGTGCGTGAGCTTCTGCGGGGCTCAGCGACCTTAGCTGAGAACCTATATCTCATCCATACCCCCCGTCTGTGTATTGAATCTTCAACTGTGTGAACTCGTCTATTCTCGTTTTATTTCCTAACCAAGGGCTTCGAAATGGCCGCCGATACCCCCTGGGGACGGCGTCTTGTCATCTGCTGTGATGGCACTTGGCAGTCTAGTGTCAGCACAAAGGACAACGTCCCCTCGAACGTAACCAAGCTCTGTCGTGTCATTGCACGCATCGGCACTGACAAAAGGGACCCAAACAAGAAATGGCACCAACTCGTTTACTATGACAGTGGTGTCGGTACCGGAAACCTCAGCGGCTCCGAACAAAGACGTCAAGGAGGAACTGGAGCCGGGCTTGCAGAAAATGTCATCGAAGCATACAATTTCATAGTACTCAACTATGAGCCTGGTGATGAAATCTTCTGCTTTGGCTTTTCTCGTGGTGCCTACACCGCCCGTGCTGTAGCAGGGCTGGTTACTGACATCGGTATCATCAAGGCGATCGATATGCAGCTCTTTCCCGCCATCTACCGTGCCTACATGACAAACGATGAAGGGCTTCCATTCCGCGAGACGAAGGCGTGGAGAGATTTTGTGGAAGGGAAGTTGACAAAGAGGGGAGAGGCACTGAGCAAGGCAGGGGCAATTGAGGGACTGAAAGACAGGGCCGAAAGCTGGGAAATCCGTCCGCATCATCATTTGGTCGCCTCGGAAGCCAGCCGGAGAGTCAAAGTTGTAGGCGTGTGGGACACAGTAGGCAGTCTGGGTGTTCCGGACGTTGCGTGGTTCGATTTGGAGAGGTTCCGGACCAAGTTTGGCTTCCACAACGTCAAGCTCAATGAGAGTAAGTCTTCCCAGCTCAGGTGAGAATGTCTGTTGACATGAGTAGATATTGAGCATGCATATCACGCTCTGGCGCTGGATGAGCATCGTAAAGCCTTCCGTCCAACCCTTTGGTATATGCCCAGGGACCTAGCCCGGCGTCTTGAACTGGAGGGTAAACCCGTACCTGAACTGAAACAGGTATGGTTCCCAGGTGTGCACATCAATTCTGGTGGCGGAGCCGACGACTGCATCACCGAGATGAAAGGCGATCTGGAGAGTATGCTTCCACCTCTATTCTGCCGTTGAACACACCCATCTAACAGTGCACACAGATCTATCTACTGCAACTTTCGCATGGATGCTCCAATGCATTTCTCCCTACCTAACCATTGACCAAGATGTCTTTAAAGCTCAACTCTCTCAATACCAAGCTTTTCTCGCCCGCATCCGCTACGCCTGCACCTATCACCACCCTACTTTCCTCAATAAACTCAGCTCCAACATACCCAACATCCCGCTCATCAATCCCGCGACGGACCCGCTCAAGCCACCCCAACGCGATCCCGTGCACACACATCCCACATTCGACTACGGCTGGGGCATCGGCCCCCTCGTTGACTCGTATGGCGGCATCTACGTACTCAATGGCTCGCTGCCCCGCGTCCCCGGAAAGCAGCAAACCGAGGTCTACAACACTAGTAGCGAAGTGGCGACGCTCGAGGATATTTCAAAGTACGGAGAGACGAACGAGTATATCCATCCCATCTGCGAGTACCGTAAGGTGGTGCGGGGTAAGGCCGACGACTCGGCGCTCAAGGCTTTTACGCGTAAGTTCCAGAAGAGCAGTACACTTGGCGATCAGGGTCGGTACTGGTGGTATAGGGAGGGTGGGCCCGAGGGCGGGCTGCCAGAGTGGGTTATCCTTGGGCACAAGGATAGCGGAGTTGTTAATTTCGAGAGGACGTGGTATGAGATGTGTGAGAAGAGCGAGAAGACAAAAGCAGCGCTAAAGGAAGCGGGATATGGGAAAGACTTTTTGGTGACGTTGGACGAGGTGTGTGATTTTGACGTGGGGAAGAAGCCGGCGCACGAGTATCCTTGAGGGTGTCGCCATGCACGACCTTGCTTTCGTTGTATTGACGGTCTGGAGTTAATTGGATCAGGCTGATGTTGGTCTTATGTCGCGGTTGATTATGAGGGCGGGATACCAGGGAATTTGCCTTTGCTCTAGCTGAAACTTGGGTCTATGAACTTTTATTTTCAAACGATAGTCTATCAACTACAATAATATCACAGCTGTTAACTCAGTGCTGCCTCACTGCTGTGAGCCATGCTCGCGTGGAACCCTTTGAGCATCTCCGCCATGTCCTTGGAACCTCCTTCCTTGAAGTGCGTTCGCTTGTTCTTCTCCGTCTTCTCCATGAACTTCTTTGCACGTGGCCACATTTCCGCCTCGTAGGCTTTAGTTGCCTCATCGAGGCTCTTAAGCCCCTTAGACGCAGCCAAAATCTCTCTGGCCAGCATCAGCGCATCGGTCAAACCGACGTTGACACCCACGCCGGCAAACGGTGTCATTAGGTGCGCTGCGTCGCCGATGAGGGTCACGCCAGGTCGAGACTCCCATGCAAACCCGATAGGAAGCTCGTAGAGAACGCGTGGAGTAAGGTGATCAGGAGACGAGGCGACAAGGCGGCGCAAATCAGGAAACACGTGAGCGAAATAGCGGTCGAGGAACTGGGAGCGGGCGGCGTCCTTGTTGCTCCAGTCGATGCCACACTCTTGGATGAATGTCTCTGGGGCCCTCAGACAGGCGTACGTGCGCTGGCTTCCGTCGCCTTGCCGCTGAGACAGGACGGCATGGTCTGCACCAAAGGCAAAGCACGACCCTGCGCCTACGTACTCGAGAAGCCAGGGGTCCTTCTGAACATCGGTATGCCAGACCTCGACACAGGTGATGCCAGAATAGTGCGGCTTTTTGTCTGTAAGGAGGTTCCTGACCTTGGACCATGCGCCGTCACCTCCAACGACGAGATCGAAGCCTGATTCCCTCGTCCCGTCGGCAAAGACGACCTCGTACTTCTTATCAGACCCTTGCTGTGGAACGACTTCCGCAACCTTCCTTCCCCATCGCAGACGGTCGTCTGGTACGGCGGCAGCTAAGATTTCCATGAGTTTTCCTCGATCGATCTCGGGTCTCCCTTGCAGCATTTCCTCCTTGGTCTTCCCGGCTACTTCTTTCTTCTCTTCGCCGTTCTCGTCCCAAAACACTTGGCCTGTGATCAGATCCACGAGCTTCAAGACATCGGATTCTGGGCGGGCATGCTGCACGAACTGGGCCCAAAGACCGGCATCGCGGAGGGCTTGTTGGCCAGTTTGGGGATGAAGATCCAGCGTACCGCCTTGGTGCCTGAGCGTTGGAGACGATTCGTAGATAACGGGACATAGGCCGTGGCGGTGCAGAATGGCAGCAAGAGCCAGAGAAGCAGGGCCGGCGCCTACAAGGGCAATCTTTGGGGAGACGGTGGGATTTGACATGTTTACAGTGGCTTCGGGAAAGACAATTATCAAGCGTGGAATGGAGATGCTATGGAAAAGGAAAGTCATAAACGTCGAAGAAGTTATATACTGCACTCATTGCTATGGTGAAGCTGCATTTTCGGGCCCTGAAGTGCATGCTCGGGGCCTCGCATGAGAGTGACATGTTTTCGGGCCCGAGAGCGTCGAGGTCGGATGTGAAGGCTTATGTTGAACGAGTGGCAAAGTGAAGTTGTCAGCATATCCTTTGGACGGATATGCTATTTCAGGTCAGTGGTTTCAGCCAGTCTGGCTCCAGATGGTAAAGTTTTGGGGGTGCAAGGAGGCAATCGGACGTTGGAAAGGCTCCGAAGCTCCGCATGAAGACCAGGTGAAGGGCCTGAAAGCTGACGCACGATGGCGGGGTGCTGTGAGCTGGTCGCGAGGCTCTTCGGTCGTTCGACATGTGCACCCTCTGTCTGCACCCCTCAGTTGTGTGCACGGCGGAGGTGGTGAAGGGGATGGATGGGAATGACGTAGCATGGCCCGGCGGCAGAATGCCGGCATCCGCTGGGCTATTCGGGCGGTCTACAGCCGTCTCAACGCTCATTTTATGATTCATTTCATGCCCCATCTCGACAATGTCACCACTCGCCTCGCGCTCTTCACCGCTTCGTGTCAACACCCCAAGATTTCCAAGAGGCTGGGGCAGCACAACCGTCCCCGCCCAGAGCGGCGCAGCAGCAGTACCAGTACGGCACCGGCGCCCCACCACGAGGCGAGGACACGGCCATTGAGGAAGGTCAATCCTGCTCGACGACCGAATAGAAGCGTGCACGCTCCCGTTCGTGATCCTCGCCACCAATAAAGCAAAGCCAGCACCTATTTATTAGATCCCCTCCGCTAGACAAATTGGTCGTGCCAACCGAGTCCAGCATGGCCAGGATGCCCCTGAACTCGGATGCTGTCCGTGTCTCTGTTCCTGCATTTGCCTCGAAATCCCCGACGGCTCTGCACAACATTAGCCTGCTGCCCATGGATTACTGCCCGTGCCTGGTCGCTCTCGTGGGAGCCGTCGCGCGCGTCGTACTCTCGCTCTCATCACCGCGCTACGAGGCTGCATGGTGTATTGGCCGCTCACGCAGGCCGTAGGAGATTGTGTGCCCAGCGCTCCAAGCTGCCAACCATCACAGGCGCGATCCTGATTCCTGTCCAGTTGTGCTGTCTTGTGCAGTCGGCGGCATGGTCAGGAGGAGCCGTAGCGAGCGACCATAGCGCCGTCTAGCCGCAAGCATCGACCGCCGATTCCCAAACGAGCCCACCCTCGCTCTATTCCCCGGACTGCTCATTTCACAATGCACCTGCGTTGCTCATCACAACCGTCTTGGATTCGTAGTTTGCCGCCTTGTCTGCCATGCCCCGCGCCGGCAACTTGCACCTGCGCATGGACTCGTACTTAGTTTACGGCGATATGGACCCCTAATCACGCAAACTCGGGCCATCGTGCTGGCTATCAAAACCGTCCCGTGCCCGTCTTTCTTTTCCCTCTGCTCAAGGCTTCTGTACGTCGACAGCCTCGCACGCCCAAATCCTTCCTGGCCTTTGTGCCACAGTCACTCGTTTTCAAATTACGCTCTCTTATCATAATACACGTCGCTCGTTCTGCATATAACGAATAATTACTGCCCCCAACAACCCAGTCTACCAGGTAAACACAGACAAGATGAAGGCCGGAATCGTCGCTGCTTCGGCAGCTCTCATGGGATCTGCGGTTGCCGTATCCCACAATGCTCATGCTGGTTTCCACTTGCGCCGTGGTGGTTATGCCGCCGCCGATGACGGTGTCTGCACCGTCTACACCACCGTCTACGTGACAGCCCGTACGTCAATGAGCCCAACCGTATAGTTGATTTTTCTGTGAGACATCCTTCCTAACATGTGTCAGTTCCTTCTATAGCACCCAACACCACTGTTTACATTGTGCCATCTCCCGTCCCGGAGACCACAATTTCAACATCATGCAGTGAGGAAGAGAGCTTGACATTGGCTCCTTCCCCTCCCCCAGCCTACACTCCTGCTCCTCTTCCTTCCACTTCGGAGAAGCCTGTTGCGCCATCCTCGTCTCCCGTTAAGCCTGTTGCGCCATCATCGTCTCCCGTTAAGCCTGTTGCTCCCTCGTCTCCAGCGGGTTATGTCCCTGCTGTCCCCAAGCCCAGTTCTCCAGCCCCAGCTCCCTCGAAGCTCGCTGTTCCTTCAACGCCGGCTGCTCCTTCAAAGCCGGCTGCCCCCAAGCCCAAACCTAGCACGCCTGCCTACACTGGTGGCCAGGGCAACTGGAACAAGCCCCACGGCAATAAGTGGGCCATCACCTACACTCCCTACACCCAGGGTGGAGACTGCAAGCCCGAAGGAGAAGTGAAGCACGACATCAGCAAGATCGCCGACCTCGGCTACGCCGCCATCCGTATCTACAGTACCGACTGCGGCGTTTTCGAGAACGTTATCCCCGCCTGCCAGCAGCATGGACTCAACGTCATCTACGGCATCTTCCTCGACGCTGGCAACGGCCCTAACTCCCAGGGTGCCAATGAGCAACTCCAGGACATCATCAAGAACGCCCCCAAGGATTCCATGTCCATGCTCATCGTCGGCAACGAGTACATCTCCGGCCACGGTGGCAACGCTGGCGCCCTCGCGAGCTATGTCAAGTACGTAAAGGAGCAGCTCCACGGCGCTGGTTTCCCTACCACCATCCCCGTGACCACCACCGAGACTGTCGCAGCCTGGGAGCAGTATGGTTCGGCTCTCTGCGATGTCATCGACATCTTTGCCGCTCAGGTCCAGCCATACTTCGACGGTGGCAAGACTGCTGCCCAGGCCGGTGAATTTGCCTACCAGCAGCTCGAGCAGGCTGCCAAAGTGTGCCCCGAAGCCGCTTCCAGGGGCAAGTTCATCTCTGAGGTTGGGTGGCCTTCCCAAGGATCCTCCAACGGCAAGGCCATCGCCGGTAAGGCCGAGCAGAAGAAGGCCCTGGACAGCATCGTTGAGAAGGTCGGTGACCATGCCTGCATCTTCAGCTACCAGTCCGACACCTGGAAGGCCCCTGGCCCCTGGAACGTCGAGCAGTACTTTGGCTGCGCCGATGCGTTGTAAAGCCGTCACACAACAGCCAAAAATCAAATATGCGGTACCCATGTTGATCCGCTTCTCGTTGCTAATCCAATCCAATTGCATACTGTAACGACAACCCCTGTCCACTTTGTTGACTCTCATCTTGGATCCTTTGTCACGTTTCACGTGTTTACGCAGAATCCCTGTTCATTGCATCCTTCCCGCAGCGTTTTGACTAGGGGAGTGGGAGGTAGCCCTGGTGTCCCATAGTAGATATATTTCTAGTGTTTAATTTCTTATCTGCCCATCAACCATATCCTGTCTAGCTCTGTGCTATATACTCGAAGCCTTTCACGTTGCCAGTCTCCATATGCCTGTTGTAGCTAAAACACCTATCTACCCATATATACATATACATACGTATAAAAGACACCAAGTCTCGAATTCGACACTTGGCCAAGATGGAAAGCTCGCCTGGTGTTCTTCCGTTGACGTTCTCTGTCAAACCGTAGGCACTCCTCTCCAAGCAGACCGAGAATGCGCATTAGCATCTGAAATGAGGTGTGGGGGTGAAGTGAGCGCAGAACCCGCCTTTAGCCACCGAAATGATGCCGACTCCTTCGCATCTCGCCCACCTTAGTCTCCCAGGGACCGGCGTTGCGAGACAAGAAAAAGGACCCTCCCCCTTTTGGGGGCCGCCCGCCCGCCGCTTTCCCGCAACGAGGACTGTGAGCTGAGTAGCGAGCGATTTGTGAAACTGGTGAGTTTCCGTCGACGGGTTGTTGGTCATCTATTCTAGCCCTAGGGATTCTTCGTCCGGAGAGAGACCAAAGAGAAATGGGTGGCCTTGCGGAAAGTACGTGACGATGAAGAACTGGTGGTGATGGTGGTGGTATAGTACGGCATCTAGAGAAGGTAACTTAAAAAGGGACGCGCCATCGTACGCTCTCTGTATTCCGTTTCATTTTTGGCAGAAAGAAAGACTATCTGGCTGCTAATCGAGGACCCCTGAGTCACCGAGTCGATTTTACATTCCCCTCCGCCTGCGTACAGAATGCGTACGAGGCGAGCCTTGCACGATCTCGTTCGCGCAGGCAAAAAA
>Ga0247757_10000211_pt1 | contig 48653 bp, 49 predicted proteins | sample UWRJL126311R4_FD_180929 | JGI IMG/M metagenome (GOLD analysis project Ga0247757, IMG submission 180929) | Plant litter microbial communities from Arlington Agricultural Research Station in Wisconsin, United States - UWRJ-L126-311R-4 | ecosystem: Environmental > Terrestrial > Plant litter >... | reverse complement strand
AGCGTCATCGCCGACGGCGCGGTGTCGGTCAACGCGGAGGTGGAGACCCGCCGGGGCCGCCAGCTGCACGCCGGCGACGTGGTGAGCCTCGCCGGGCGCAGCGCGCGCGTCACCTCCGGCTGACATCCGGGTCTAGCGGACCCGCTGCAGCCGCACCGGGTAGCCGTGCCCGATCTCGCCGACGAAGGTGTCGGGGTCGTCGGTCGCCTCGGCGCCGGTGACCGAGGGCGTGATGTCCAGCTCCACCGCCAGCACCTCCCCCGTGATGAGGTCGACGAGTTCGTCGTGCCAGCCGTCGGGCTTCTGCTGCACCCCGATGGCGAGGCGGATCCGGTCGCTGATGTCGAGCCGGCACTGCCGCCGGAACTCCTGGATCTCCCGGATCAGGTCGCGAGCCCAGCCTTCGGCCTCCAATTCGGGGGTCAGCGTGCCGTCGAGCACCACCAACCCCGCGCCCCCGGGCAGCGCCGCGGTCCACTCGGGGTCGGCGGCCACCAGCCGGGAGGTGAACTCCTCGGGCAACAGCACCGCAGGCCCTGCGCTCAGGGTGCCGTCGTCGTTGAGCACACCGTCGCCCGCCTTGACCGCCTTGATCGCGGCCTGCACGTCCTTGCCGATGCGGGGTCCGGCGACGCGGGCGTTGACCGCCAACTCGAAACGGCCGTGGGCGGCGATGTCGTCGGTCAGCTCGACGGCCTTGACGTTGAGCTCGTCGGCGATCAACTCCCGGTAGGCCGCGAGGCGCTGCGGATCGTTGACTGCGACAGTCAAGGTCGGCAGCGGCAGCCGCACGCGCAACTTCTTGGCCTTGCGCAGCGACGAGCCGACCGACGCGACCTCGCGCACCAGGTCCATGTCGGCGACCAGCTGCGCATCGGCGGGTAGCGTCCCGGCTTCGGGCCAGTCGGTCAGATGCACCGACCGCTCGCCGGTCAGGTCCCGCCAGATCCGCTCGGTGGCCAGCGGCAACAGCGGCGCCGCGAGCCGGCAGGTCACCTCGAGCACTGTGTGCAGGGTGTCGATGGCATCGCGGTCCTCTGCCCAGAACCGCGAACGTGACCGGCGCACATACCAATTCGTCAGCGCGTCGGTGAACTGCCGCAGCTGGTCGCATGCCGAGGAGATGTCGCACTCGTCGAGGGCCGCGGTCAGATCGTCACGCAGCGTGGCGAGCTTGGCCAGGATGTAGCGATCCAGCACGTGGCCGGAATCGGTGCGCCAGGTCCCCTTCTCCGGCGCGTACAGGGACAGGAACGAGTACGCGTTCCACAGCGGCAGCAGCACCTGCCGGACGCCTTCCCGGATGCCCTGCTCGGTGACGACGAGGTTGCCGCCGCGCAGGATCGGCGAGGCCATCAGGAACCAGCGCATCGCGTCGGAGCCGTCGCGGTCGAAGACCTCGTTGACGTCGGGATAGTTGCGCAGCGACTTGCTCATCTTCGCGCCGTCGTTGCCCAGCACGATGCCGTGGCTGACGCAGGTGCGGAACGCCGGCCGGTCGAACAACGCGGTGGCCAGCACGTGCAGCGTGTAGAACCAGCCGCGGGTCTGGCCGATGTACTCGACGATGAAGTCACCGGGGAAATGCGAGTCGAACCACTGCGCGTTCTCGAACGGGTAGTGCACCTGGCCGTAGGGCATGGACCCCGAGTCGAACCACACGTCGAAGACGTCCTCGATGCGCCGCATCGTGGACTTGCCGGTCGGGTCGTCGGGGTTGGGCCGGGTCAGTTCGTCGATGTAGGGCCGGTGCAGGTCCGTCGGCCGCACCCCGAAGTCGCGCTCGAGTTCGTCGAGGCTGCCGTACACGTCCACCCGCGGGTAGGCCGGATCATCGGACGTCCACACGGGGATCGGGCTGCCCCAGTAGCGGTTTCGCGAGATGGACCAGTCGCGCGCACCGGCGAGCCACTTGCCGAACTGGCCGTCCTTGACGTGTTCGGGATACCAGGTGATCTCCTGGTTGAGCTCCACCATCCGGTCCCGGATCTCGGTGACCTTGATGAACCACGACGACACCGCCCGGTAGATCAGCGGGTTGCGGCAGCGCCAGCAGTGCGGATAGGAGTGCTCGTAAGTGTCGTGGCGCAGCAGCAGCGCGCCGTTGGCCGCCGCCGGGCCGGTGCCGTTCTTGAGGTCGCGGATGATGTGCGGGTTCGCGTCGAAGACGTGCTGGCCGGCGTAGTCGGGCACGGTCGTGTCGAAGCGCCCCTTGGCGTCGACGGGGGTGACGGCGACGATGCCTGCGGCCGACGCGGTCACCATGTCGTCCTCGCCGTAGGCGGGTGAGATGTGCACCAGCCCGGTGCCGTCCTCGGTGCTGACGAAGTCGGCCGGCAGCACGCGGAACGCGTTCGGCGAGTCCATGAAGTACGGGAACGGCGGCGCGTAGCCGATGCCGAGCAGCTCGCGCCCGGAATAGCTGGCCAGCACCGTCGGCTCCTCACCGAGCTCGCGCGCGTAAGCCCCCAGCCGCGGCTGGGCCAGCACGTAGCGGCGCCCGTGCGCCTCCACCACCACGTAGGTGACGTCGGGATTGACGGCGACGGCCTGATTCGACGGCAGCGTCCACGGTGTGGTGGTCCAGATCAGCAGGTAGGCGCCGGACAACGTGGGCTCGAGATCAGGCGTCAACCCGCCGGTGATGCGGTAACCCACCGTCAGCGCGGGGTCCTGTCTGCTCTGGTAGACGTCGTCGTCCATCCGCAGCTCGTGGCTGGACAGCGGCGTCTCGTCGTTCCAGCAGTACGGGAGAACCCGGTAGCCCTCGTAGGCCAGGCCCTTGTCGTACAGCTGTTTGAATGCCCACAGCACCGACTCCATGAAGCCCGGATCGAGCGTCTTGTAGTCGTTGTCGAAATCCACCCAGCGCGCCTGCCGGGTGACGTAGCTTCGCCATTCGTCGGTGTACTTGAGCACCGATTCGCGACAGGCCTCGTTGAACTTCTCGATGCCCATGGCCTCGATCTGCGCCTTGTCGGTGATGCCCAGCTGACGCTGCACCTCCAGTTCGGCGGGCAGGCCGTGGGTGTCCCATCCGAACCGGCGATCCACTTTGTAGCCGCGCATGGTCCGGTACCGCGGGACGATGTCTTTCACGTATCCGGTCAGCAGGTGACCGTAGTGCGGCAGGCCGTTGGCGAACGGCGGACCGTCGTAGAACACGTACTCGGGGGCACCGTCGCGGCGGGCCACGCTCGCGCGGAAGGTGTCATCGGCTGCCCAGTAGTCGAGGACCTCTACCTCGAGGCTCGGGAAGTCGGGCGATCCACTCGTCGGCTTGGGGTAGGCGCTCACCGCGTCATCTTTCGAGGTCGTCTCTCTCGTGCCAGTGTCCAGGCACGGGGACGACGTCGCGCTTGTGCGCGAGCACCGCGGTACCACCCCGCTTGCGCACCGGGGGTGCGCCGCTCGTTGTGAAGGCTGTGACGGGCCCACCCGTTCGGGTCTAGTGAGCGCTGCGCTGCGCCGTTCTTCCGAAGGCTCCCCGGTGATGGCCGGATCGATGCCCGTGGCGCCCAGTTTAGCGGGCCGGGGACGCTACAGCGGAACGCCGGCGTCCGAGGTGATCTCGATCAGCGCCAGGGGGAACTGCTCGGCCATCTCTTCAACCGAGTAGCCGTCCAGCCGAGCCGGGTCGTAGAGCCATTCGAGGCGCAGTCCGTCGTCACCGCGGTGAACGCGCACCTCCAATGCCGCCTCGGACGCGCGTCCGGCCGCATCGACACCGAGGGCGACCTCAGCGGGGGCGGCGACATCGGTGGCGGGCGCGGTCATGGCGTTGTGGGCACCCTGGAGCATCTCGCTGGGACCCATCGGCCACGAGGCCGCGCACAGCAGCGTCACCGTCCGGGACGCCGATGGCCCGTGCACCCCGACGTGCACCGCGCCGTCTCCGCGGGTCCTGCCGAAGGTGCGGCCCAGGGCGGCCAGCAGGATCTCCTCGACCTGCACGCCCAGGAAATCCGCCGCGCCGTCGAGTTCCCCGGCCAATTCGCCGGAGGCAACCGTGCTGCACACCGCCGGTTCGCGACCCGATGCGGGGCCGCCGGACCGGTCGAAGACGTCCAACGCTATCGGTGCTGCGGAGATGAAGGGGTGCTTGACCTCGTCATGCAGGTAGGGAGCGGCCATGCAGCTAACGGTAGCGCGAATGTCCCAGAATTGGGAGACTGCTCCCAAAACTGTGACGGCCGTGTCAATTAAGAATGTGCGATCCGTTTGTCAACGGGGGCTGACCGAAACCCGACCACGGTTTACAGTTAACGCGTGCCCAGGACGGACGAGAACGGCAGGCAGCTCAAAGCGCTGCTTGACTATCTGCTCGACGGCGAGATCGACGCCAAGGACATCTTCGATGCGCTCGGCACGTCCAGCAGCACGTATTACCGCCGCATCAAGGAACCGGACTACCCCAACGCCGAGGAACTGCGGCGGGTTGCCGACCGGTTCGACCTCAGCTACCCGGAGTTGCAGATCCAGTTCGGTCTGATGACCCGGCAAGAAGTGTTCAGCTATGTCGAGTCCGCGCGCGCGGCGGTGGCCACCCGGCGGGAGACGGTGCCCACGGCCGTCAAGCGCCGGCCGCGGCTCTCCGAGCTGACGCCGCGTCTCGACGCTCCGCCGCTGTAGAGGAACGGTCCTGCGATGGCCCTGGCGACACTCATCGCGATCACCCTGCTGTGCATCGCGTGGAGTCTCTGGATACGGCGGGTGACCTGGTCCTGCCGGTGGGAAGTGGCCGCGACGCTCAACATCGCGTTGCAAGGCCTCGCCGTCCTGCTGATGTCGCCGTGGGCGTCGCAGCTGCTCGGGCCCTGGCTCTACCACCTGACCGGCAAATGGAACCTAGAGGACTACATCGGCCACGACGCCTACATCGTGGCGGCGTCCGCGATCGTGTACAACTCGCTCGGCCGGCTCGAGGCCGATCATGCGATGCACCAGCGCTTCAAGCAGTTCGTCGAACGCCCCGCCACGCTGTGCATCCCGCTGCTGCTCGCCGCCTTCTGGCTGGGCAACGGAGCCAGCGTCTACCGGCCCGACTTCTTCACGGTGCCGACCGACTTCTGGCTCACCACCTACTGGCTGTTGCTGTGCGGGATGCTGATCTACCTGCTCGGCTATGGTGCGCGCGCCCTGCTGATCCTGCGCGGGGATCCCCGGTCGCGGCGCATCGCCAACGTCTACCTGCTGGCGTCCGCGATGGGCATCATGGCGTGCTCTGTGCGCATCGTCACCGCGTTCGTGCCCGCGCTGCAGACGGTGGCGGGCAGCATCATGATCTGGACCTTCGCCTGCGCCTGCGGCGCCGGGTTCGCGCTGACGTCCGCACACTCGTGGCGGATCAGGACGCGGTGGTTCACCCGCGCCCGCACGTGACGCGCTCTAGTCGGTCTGCGGGGCGGCCACCACGGTGAAGCGCCGCAACGCCACCGCCGGGTTCTTGCTGCGCACCCTGGCAATCCGCTCGGACTCCAGCCGGGCGGTGGCCAGCCCTTCCTCCTCGCCGACCGACGCCAGCACGACCCCCATCGGGTCGACGATCATGCTGTTGCCCGCCCCGGACGCGCCGCACTGGTCGGCCGCGGCCAGATAGACGGTGTTCTCGATTGCCCTGGCCCGCAGCAGCGTGGCCCAGTGGTTCTCCTTCAGCGGGCCGGGCACCCACTCGGCCGGCATGAGCACCACGTCGGCGCCCGCGTCGATCAGCCGCCGCGTCACCTCGGGAAACCTCAGGTCGTAGCAGGTCTGCAGCCCGAATCGCAGATCGCCGACGGTGAACGTCTGGGGCGCTTCGATCTCCCCGGGGCGCACCAGGGTGGATTCGGTGTAGCCGAAGGCGTCGTACAGGTGCAGCTTGCGGTAGGTCGCGGTGAGCTCCCCCGCGGTGTCGATGGCCAGCAGCGTGTTGTGGATGCGGGTGGCCTCCTCGGTCGCCTCGTTGATGCCGCAGACGATCGCGATGCGGTGCTCGGCGGCCAGCTCGGAGAGCTGGGTGACGAAGCCGCCGTCGAGACGCTCGGCGGAGGCGACGAAACGCTCGTCCATCACCGGGACGGTGAACATCGAGTACTCGGGGAACACCACCAGTTCGCTGCCCTGCTCGCGCGCCGCGGCGACGAGGCCACGGATCGACTTGAGGTTGGCGGACTTGTCCTCACCGGGGGCGAACTGGGCAACCGAACAGACGACCATGGGACCTCCTGGACTCAGGCTGGGACGGACGGCCCGGCGGCGGGCGCCGCCATGCGGTCCATCCGACCCAGTACGACGGTGTAGCAGAGGATTCCGGCGAGCAACACGACGCCGGTCACCAGGAAGGCGCCCGCGAAGGACCCGGTCTTGTCGACCACGATCCCCGTGACGATGGGCGCCGCGATGCCGATCAGGTTGGCGACGAAGTTGACGATACCGCCGAGGGTGCCGGTGAACCCCTCGGGCGCGATGAGCGAGACGATGCTCGATCCGGCAGGGACCGACACCGCCAGGCCGGCGGCGCCGATCGAGATGAAGACGATCGCCGCGCCGATGGTGTCCACGTAGGCGGCTCCGGTGACGGCCAGCGCCGCCAGCATGCTGACGACCAGGACGATGCGCCGGACCCGGGTGACCTGTCCGGTGCGGGCCACCCACCGGTCCATCAGCAGCCCGGCGATGAGGAACTGCGCGATCACGGCGACCAGCCAGGGAATCATCGAGTACAGCCCGCCCTGCAGCAGGTTCACCCCGAATTCCTGTTTGAGATAGCCCGGCAGCCAGGTCAGCAGGACGTAGTAGGCATAGGTGTAGGACGCGTAACCCAGTGCCAGGCCCCAGGTCTTGCGTCGGCGCAGCAGATGACCGACGCCGCGCAGGGAACCCGCACCGGCGGTCACCTCGTCCTCGGCGTCTCCGGCCTCGAGGTAGGCGTGCTCCTCGGGGGACATCCGGCCGGCGTCGACCGCAGCGGACGGGGTGCGGTACAGCAGCCACCAGGCGACGAGATAGACGACGCTGAGTGCACCGGTGAACAGGAACGCGGCATGCCAGCTGAAGGCGGACACCAGGTAGGCCATGACGGGGATGCCGATGACGTTGGAGATCTTGGCGCATCCGTCGAAAACCGCTGTCGCCGTGCCCCGTTCGTGCTTGGGGAACCACTGGCCGATGGCCTTCCACCCGGCAGGCACCGTCGGGGCCTCGCCGACCCCGAGCAGCAACCGCGCCGCGATCAGCATGCCGAGACCGCCGGCGGCGGCCGACGCGAAAGACGCCACCGCCCAACAGAAGACACCGACGCGATTCACCCAGGGGACGCCGATCCTGTCGATGATGGTGCCGATCGGCATCTGCAGCAGGGCGTAGGTCCACAGGAAGGCCGACGCGACCACACCCATCTGTGCGGCGCTGATGTCGAAGTCCGCCATGATGGCCGGGGTGGCCACCGAGAGGTTGACCCGGTCGATGTAGTTGACGAACATGCCCGCACCGAGCAAGCCGCCGATCTGCCAGCGGAACCGGCCCGGGCTCTTCACCGCGGCGGCGTCCTTGACCCGGCGGGCGGCCACGTCGGTGGCCCGCGGGGTCATCCGTGGCTCCCGTTGAGGGCCGGGCTGGTGTCGATGTCGGCCATCGCATCGCGGGCCGCGGCGAGGCCGGCCATCAACGCCCCGTGCTCCATCGTCAGCGCCATCTGGTCGGCGCCGTGGTCGACGGCGAAGCGCTTCTCCTGCGGACTCCACGCCGGCAGCAGCCAGGGTTTTCCGGCGCGGCGGGCGGCCGCGGCGATCAGCGCGAGATCGGCGAAATCGGCGTCGGTGCGGGTGTAGGCGCCGCGCTCACGCCGCAGCGACAGGTCCGACGGCCCGACGAACACGCCGTCGACGGTGGGCAAGGCGAGGATGTCGTCGATCTCCTCGATCGCGCCGGCATCTTCGATCATCGGGTAGCACCGGGTGCCGGCGTCCTGCGCGGCCACCCAGTCGTCGGAGAAACCGCCGTAGCGGGCGGTGCGCCCGCCGGCGAAGCTGCGATCGCCCAGCGGCGGGAATTTGGCGAACCCGGTCACCACGGCGGCGTGGGCGGCGTTCTCGACGTGCGGGATCGCGACCACGTCGGCGCCGAAGTCGAGCGCCTGCTGGATCGGTCCGCGTTCCGGGCCGAGCACCTTGGCGATGACCTCCATGCCGATGGCCCGCAGGAACGGGATGAAGCGTTCGAGTGCGGCCAGGTCGAACGTGCCGTGTTCGATGTCGAGCACGGCGGCTCCGTATCCGAGTTGCCGGGCGATCTCGGCGGCGGCGGTGTTGGGTCCGGACAGCCAGACGGCGTGACGACGGTTCGCATCCATGGATCTCTCCCCGGTGTGACGTACGGTACATCTTGTGTATACACGGGATGTACGAAGTGTGTCCAGTACGCTGTGCGCAGCGGGAAGAAGGAGTCGACATGGTCGTCGAGGTGTCGGACGCGAGCGCGGCCCAACCGGCACGTGACCGCGTCTACCAGGTGGTGCGCGACGAGATCATCCGCGGCACCCTGCCCCCCGGCCGGTTCCTCGACGAGGCGTGGGTGTCGGAGTTGGTCGGCACCTCGCGCACACCGGTGCGCGAGGCCTTCCACCGGTTGCACTCCGAACGGTTCATCGACCTGCTGCCCCGGCGGGGCGCCCAGGTCCGCAGTGTCACCGCCAGGGAACTGGAAGAGGTGTACAGCTCCCGCCGGTTGATCGAGGGCCACGCCGCGCGGGGCCTGTGCCTGGCAGGCTCAGGCGCGCCACCGCAGCTGCAGGATCTGGTGAACCAGATGGAAGAGGCTGGGCGCGAACAGGATTGGTTCACCGTCGCACGCCTGGACCGGGCCTTCCACCGCTGCATCGTCGAAGCGCACGGCAACTCGATCCTGACCGAGCTCTACGACGCGCTGCGGTCCCGGCAGCAGCGGGTCGCCGTGCGGGCACTGCAGATCCGGCCTCAGCGCGTGCCGGAGATCGACCGCCAGCACCGCGCGATCATCGACGCGCTGGCCCACAACGACGTCGATCGGGTGGCCGCTCTGCTCGACGAACACCTGCGGCCGATCCCGGAGATCACCGCCGCGCTCGGCTGACGCCGGTACTCACAGCTCGAAGCCGGCGGCCCTGGCCTCCTCCAGCAGGACCGGCGCGGCCGTCGTGGCCGCGTGGATGCCGATGACGCTGGCGATCTCCATCACCTCGAGGATCTCCCCCGCCGTGGCGCCGTAGCCGACGGCGTTCTCGATGTGCAGTCTGAGCCCAGGCACGTAGAGGTGGGTGGCCGCGGTGTCGAACGCGATGTAGACGAGTTCCTTGACCTTGGGCGAGAGGGTGCCGCTCTTCCACGGCACGCTGGAGAAGTCGGTGTACGCCTCGAACAGGTCGGGGTCGAGTTCGAGCATCTCGTCCCAGAACCCGTGCCAGTACCCGCGGTTCTCGGTGAACTCCGCCTTGATCCGCTCCTGGTTGTCGTCCAGGGGCGCGGGCCCGGTGCGCAGGCCCTTCTCGACGAGGACCTGCACGAGGATCGGCACCCCGATGTTCATCGCGTGGATGCCGAGGGTCGACGTCAGCTCCAGCACCTCCATGATCTCCCCGGGTGTGGCGCCCGCGGCGAACGCCGCCTTGATGTGCTGGCGCACGCCGGGGGCGTACATGTGGGTGGCCGCGGCGTCGACGGCGATGAAGACGAATTCCTTGGTCTTGTCGTCGAGGTGGTTGTGGCCGGCGCGCCACGGTACCGACGAGAACGCCGTGTACGCCTCCAGGAAGTCGGGGTCCAGGCGCAGGATCGCCTCCCACGCGTCACCCCAGGTACCGCGGACCCGGACGAACTCGTCCTTGACCTGCTGCTGGCGTTCCGTCAGGGTCATGCCGTCTCTCCTTGTGTCCGTTCGTGTTCCGCCCGGTCGGGCGCCTGCGATGTCGAGGCGATCCAGCGGGCCACCTCGGTGTGGTCGGCGCCGGGGTCGAGATCACCGGCCGCCCGGCTCCACAGTTCGACGGCCTCCTCGCCGAGCACCGGCTCGAGTCCGACCGCGCGGGCCAGTGCGGTCGCGATCTTCATGTCCTTGAGCATCAGCCGCAGCCCGAACCCGGAGTCGTAACCGCCGGGCAGGATGAAGTTCGGCCACTTGTTGTCGGTGCTGCCGCTGCGGCCGCTCGACCCGTTGAACACCGACAGCATCACCTCCGGGTCGAGGCCGAAGCGCTGCCCCGCGAGCATGGCTTCGCTGGTCACCCACAGGTGGGTCGCCGACATCAGGTTGTTGAGCGCCTTGACCGCATGGCCCGCGCCGATGCCGCCGGCCCGGACGGGCTTGCCGAGCAACTCGAGCACACCGGTGACCCGGTCGACGGTCTCGTCGTCGCCGCCCACCATGATCGTCAGCGTGCCGGCCTGCGCCCCGCGGACGCCGCCGGAGACCGGCGCGTCGACGAGGTGGATGTCACGTTCGGCCAACTCCGCCGCGAGGTCGCGGGTGCGCGTCGGCTCCGACGAACTCATGTCGACGACGACGGTGCCCGGCGCCAGGGCCGCGGCCACCGCCTCGTCGTGCAGCACAGCGGTCACGACGTCGCTGTCGGGCAGCATCAGCACCACGACGTCGGCGGCTGCGGCCTCGCCTGCGGTCCGCACCGCGGTGCCACCCGCGTCGGCGAGGTGGGCGAGCGCCTCGTCGGACAGGTCGAAACCGCGCACGCGGTGTCCGCCCGCGAGCAACAACCGGGCCATCGGGCTGCCCATCTTCCCGAGCCCGACGAAACCGATGGTCAGCGCGCGGGCGCCGACCTCAGACATCGATGTCCATCTCCTTGAGCACCCGTTCGGCCACCCGGAAGGATTCCAGGGCCGCGGGCGCGCCGACGTACACGGCGGTCTGGACGAGCACCTCCTGGATCTGGGCGGGTGTCACGCCGTTGTGGATCGCACCCCGGACGTGCACCGCGAATTCGTGCATCCGGTTCAGCGCGGTGAGCATCGCGAGGTTGAGCAGTGAGCGCGTCGCCCGATCGATGCCGTCACGCGACCACACCTCACCCCAGCAGTACTCGGTCACCAATTCCTGGATGGGCCTGGAGAATTCGCTCACCGCGTCGAGCGACTTCTGCACGTGCGCGTCGCCGAGCACCTCCTTGCGGATCGCGATGCCGCGTTCGTAACTCTCGCCGTGCGTACCGTCGCTGGTCATGGTGCGTTCTCCTCGCTCGTGGGTGCTGCGTATTCGTCGTCGGTGACGGCGACCTCCCAGGCGGTGACGCCCAGGGAGATGGCGGTGTGCACCAGGTAGCTGTCGGGGGCCGCGCCGTGCCAGTGCCGCTCACCGGCAGGCGCCCAGACGGTGTCGCCCGCGCGCAGGACGTGCACCGGCCCGCCCTCGGCCTGGATCAGACCCCGGCCCGCGAGCACCTGCAGGATCTGGCCGCGCTCGTGGGAGTGCCAGTGCGTCCGCGCGCCGGGGGTGAAGTCGACGGTGTTGATGGTGACGCCGTCGGTGGCGGGCATGGTCACGTACGGGTAAGCGGCGCCGGTGAATTGCGAGCCGGGCTTACCCGCCACCCCGGCCTGTGCGTGTGCGGGTGTGATGATCACGAGGGGTCTCCCTTCGGGTCGTGGAGGCGGATACCGCCGGAGACGTCACCGATGGCGTCGACGACGGTGTTGCTGATCTCGTCGGCGTAGCCGAGCTGACGGGCCAGCCCGAACGCGGCCACCGGCCCCGCCGCGTTGAGGCTCGCGACACCCAGTTCGGCCGCCAGGTCGAGGTAGAGGGCGACATCCTTGAGCATCAGGGTGTTGGTCAGACCGCCCTTGAGGTAGTCGCCCTCGATGATCTTCGGGAAGCGGTTCAGACTGGCGAAACTCACACCGGAGCTGGCGTTGACGACGTCGAGAACGGTTTTGAGGTCAAGGCCGGCCTTCTTCGCCGCGACCATGACTTCGGCTGTCGCCGAGAGTGTCACGGCGTTGAGGAAGTTGTTGAGCAGCTTCACCGTGTGCCCCGCGCCGGTGTCACCACACAGGAAGATCTTGTCGGCGAACAGATCCAGCACCGGACGCGCGATCTCCAGCGCCGCCGGGTCGCCGCCGACCATGAGGGTCAGCGTGGCCTCCTCCGCCGCCGCGGCTCCCCCCGAGATGCCCGCGTCGAGATAACTCGCACCGCGGCCGGCCAGATCGGCGGCGATGCGCCTGGTCGACGCCGGCGCCGAGGTGGACAGGTCCACGATCACCTGCCCCGGCCGAATCGCTTCCAGGAAGCCGGGATCGGAGTACACGACGGCTTCGACCACGCTGCTGTCGGGCAGCGAGAGCGCCACGATGTCGCAATCCGCGACCACCGCCGCAGCCGTCGGCGCGGCGGTCGCGCCGACCTCCTCGGCCGCCCCCTCGCGGGTGTCGAAGCCGAGCACCGGCACTCCGGCGCGCACGACGCACGCGGTCATCCGGCCACCCATGTTGCCCAGTCCGACGAAACCGACCGTCGGTTGTTCAGCCGTCATCGACGCCACTCCTTGTCGTAGAGCGCGTCGTCGACCGCGCCCGTGTTCCACGCTCCGGCACCGCCGGACGGCCGCACCGTGTTCACGATCGACGCGCCACCGTCCACGGCGAGGATCTCCCCGGTCATGTAGGCCGCATCCTCGCTCAGCACGAACGCGACGGCCCCGGCGATCTCGGCGGCGGTGCCCGCCCGGCGCAGCGGTGTGGTCGACGCGCGCTTCTCCATGTCGTTCTTGCCGCCCGTGGTGGATGCGGCCGCGGCGAACAGTTCGGTCGGCACGATGCCGGGAGCGACGCCGTTGACGCGGATGCCCAGCGGCCCGCCGTAGACGGCGGCGGCGTGGACCAGCCCGACGACGGCATGCTTGGACGTCTGATAGGGCAGCAGATCGGCCGCCCCGGTGTGCCCCGCGATGGACGCGGTGACCGCGATGGACCCGCGGGTGCCCTGCCGCTGGTAGAGCCGGAACGCGGCGCGCAGGCCGAGGAACTGCCCGCGCACGTTGACCGCCATCACCCGTTCGAAGTCGTCGACCGTCAGGTGCGGAAGCGCGGCGAAGCTGCCGAAGATGCCTGCATTGAGATGATGCAGATCGATGCGACCGAATCGGTCGATGCCCGCCGCCACGTAGGCGTCGACGTCGGCCTCCTCGGAGATGTCGGCGCGGACACCGATGGAATCGGTGGGCAGGGCCGCGGCGACCTCGTCGACCGCGCCCCCATTGACGTCGACCGCGACGACGTGGGCTCCCTCGGCGGCCAGCCGCTGCGCCGAGGCGAGCCCGAGACCCGATGCGGCGCCGGTGACCACGGCGACCTGTCCGGCGAACCGGCCGGTCATGCGAACGATCCGATGGTGGCGGCGATTCCGGCGAGCTCACCGTCGGTGACGGGGGTGAACCGCGACAGGGTCGCCGGGTCGTGGCCGGACACCACGTGTGTCACCCGCCCGGACGCGACGAGTTCGGTGATCGTGTCGAAACCGGTGTACATCGCCGGCAGGTCGGCGACGAAGGCGAACGGCATGTCAGCGTCGAGCTCCTCGTAGTAGTGCATCGCGTCGGAGGCGAGCAGGACAGTGCCCTCGTCGGTGGACACGAGGACGACGCTCAATCCCGGTGTGTGTCCGCCGAGTTCGACCAGCGTGATGCCGGGTGCGAGGTCCAGCGTCCCGTCGAATGTCTGCATCCGGCCGTCCCGGTCGGCGGTGACCAGGGCCGCGATCTCGTCGTCCTCGACCGAGTAGTGGAATTGCCCGCGCTGCCCGAGCGGGCTCGTCCAGAAGTCGTACTCCCGTTGTGCGATCACCACTGTCGACCGCGGAAAGATCCCGAGGTTACCGATGTGGTCGTAGTGCGCGTGGGTCACGACGACGTCGGGCGCGGCCTCGGGATCGACCCCGAGCGCCGCGTACGCTCTGGCCGGGTCGATGCCGAAGGTGCGGTTGCGCACCTGTCCCCCGTGCCGGGAGAAACCGGTGTCGACGACGACCGTGCGGCTGCCATTGCGCACCACCCAGAAGAAGTAGTCCATGTCGATCGGGCCGTCGCTGCGACCGTAGATGTGGTGGTTGAGGTAGACATCGGAGCGGCGGGTGGACCGCTCCCCGTACTTGACGATGGCGACCTGGTAGTTCTCGGGGCTCATCGGCCTCCTTCCGATCCGAATGGATGTACCGAAAGATCCTGTCCTGCACCGCTTTTTGTGTCGTCTTCGTCGGCGGGATGCTCGGCGGCGATGTTGCGCCCTGCGGTTTCCGGTAGCCAGCGAACGATCACGATCAGGGCGATCGCCGCGACGAGCACCTGGTAACCGGCGGGGGCCACGGCGCTGCCGGTGGCGCCGGCGATCCATGCCGCGATGAACGGGCCGGGACCGGCGATGAACGCGAGTGCGAAGTTGAAGCCGAGCGCACTGCTCGAGGCGCGCGTGGAGGCGGGGAACAGCTCGACCAGCATGACGACCGTGGTCACGCTGACCAGGCATTGGGCCAGGCTCAGGATGCTGATCCCCGCGACGACGGCGACGCTCTGGCCGCCCGACATCAGGAGGAAGACGGGGAAGGGCAGCACCACGTAGCCGACGGTGCCGATGATGTTGAGCCGGCGTCGGCCGAAGCGGTCCGACAGCGCACCGGCGACGGGACACAGGATCATGTAGACCGCCAGGCCGATCGCGGCCAGACCCAGCGCGGTGCCGCGGTCGAGTTTCACCGTCGAGATCAGGTAGTTCACCACGTAGGTGGCGAGGTAGTAGAAGCCCAGCCCCTGCACTGCGGCGATCGCCAGAGTCAGCAGGATCGGCTTGATGTTGCGGCGGAAGCCGCGGAACACGGCGAGCCGGTCCGCCGTCTGCCCGGAGTTCTGCGCCCTGACCTTCTCGAACACCGGCGTCTCGGACAGCCGCGAGCGGATGTAGAGACCGATCAGCGCGAGCGGCGCCGCCATCAGGAACGGGATGCGCCAGCCCCAGCTGAGCACCTGATCCTCGGTGAGCACCGAGTTGAGGAACAGCGCGAACAGGCTTCCGACGATGGTGGCCAGCGCGGCGGTGCCCGATACGACGCTGGCGAAGATGCCTCGGCGGTGGGTCGGGGTCGACTCGACCAGGAACGCCGCCGAACCGGTCCACTCCCCGCCCGCCGACAGGCCCTGCACGCAGCGCAGCAGCACGAGCAGGCACGGTGCGGCGACACCGATGGCCGAGTAATCGGGCAGCAACCCGATCAGCGTCGTGGCGGCGCCCATGGCGACGACCGACACGGCGAGCTGGATGCGCCTGCCGAAACGATCACCGATGGGGCCGAGCACGAAACCGCCCAGCGGCCGCATCACGAACCCGACCGCGAACACCGCCAGTGAGGACAGCAGCGCGACGAACGGCGAGGTGCCCGGCGGGAAGAACAGCTGACCGATGATCGCGGCGAAGAACCCGTAGACCGCGAAGTCGAACCACTCCATGAAGTTGCCGATGCCGACGGCGACCGCGATGCGGGTCCGGCTCTGCGGCGCTGCGGCCGGTGTGGGGTTCACGGGGCGACCTCCCTGTGCGATGTCGTCGATGACGCGCTCTCCGTAACCTACCGCAATTTTGTATGACAGTCATTCAATCTCACCGGTTTGACGGCAGGGCAGCACCCAGATACTCCGCACGGTGGGGAACGTCGGCGTCGCCGTCAGGCGACTTCGCCGCCCTGCAGGCTCGACAACGCGGTGCGCGCCGCCGCCCGGATGTGGCCGGCCATCAACTGTGACGCGCGCCCGGCGTCCCTGTCCGCCACCGCGGCGACGATGCCCTGCAGTTCCCCGATCACGTCGCGGGCCCGCCCCGGCTCGGCCAGCGAGGTCGCCCGCAGCGCCTGCACCCGGGCCTGGATGGCCTCGAGGAGTTGCTGTACGGCGTTGGTCGAGGCGCCGGCGGTGAGCACGCCGTAGAAGGTGTTCTTCGCCGCGAGGATGTCGCGCACCTCGGCACCGGAGTCCACCACTGCGGCGAAATGCTCGACCGCACGGCCCAATTCGGCCACCTGATCGTCGCTGGCACGCTCGACGAACCGTTGCACCATCAGTGATTCGAGGGAAGCCCGCACCTCGTAGAGGTCCATGGCGTCCTCGAGCGAGGGTGCGCTGACGATGGCCCCGCGCTGGGGCACGACCGTCACCAGGCCTTCGGAGGCCAGCTCGCGCAGTGCCTCACGGATGGTCGTCCGGGACACCCCCAGGCTCTCGATCAGCTCGCGCTCGACCAGGCGCTGACCCGGGACGAGGTGGAAGTCCAGGATCGCTTGCCGCAGCGCCGCGATCACCTGCTCGCGCAGGGGCGCGGCACTGCGGCCGACCGGCGTGGCCGGCCACGACGCGGCGAGCGAATTCCCGGGCATGTCGTTCAGCCTAAGGGGCGCAGCGTCGTCGCGGACGGCAGTGGAGCGACTCAGGCCAGAACATTCGCCACGGTGCCGGCTTTGCCGGGAGCCGCGGGGTAGCGATCGCGCACACGCGCGTCGTGCCCGGGGATCACCGCGGCGCCCGTCTGCTCAGCGAGACGGTTGATGAAGGCGAGACCCGCTTTCATCTCGTCGAGGTCGGTGAACGCGAAGAACGGCCACTCGTTCTCGATCTGCTCGTAGAAGTGGGCGGCATCGACGGCGAGGATCAACCCGCCGTCGGCGGTCTCGATGCGCACGAGAAGCTCACCCGGGCAGTGTCCGCCGATGGGATAGACCGTGATGCCCGGGAACACCTCGGTTTCCTCGGAGATCAGGCGCAGACGCCCCGCGTCGCGCGCCTTCCGGACGGGCTCCAGGTTCTCCGCGGTGGTGAACTCGCCGTCCAGCGCACCGGCCTCCCACTTGCCGAACCAGTAGTCGTACTCGGCCTGACCCGACACCACCTCAGCATGGGCGAACAGGTGCAGATAGCCGATGTGGTCGTAGTGGAAGTGAGAGGTGATGACCATGTCGACGGCTTCCGGGTCGACGTCGACGAGTTCGAGGCCGACGGTCGGCGGAGTCACGCTGATCTCACCCAGCCAGTCACGGGCCGGGATGTCGTAGCCGGTGTCGACGAGGATGGTCTTGCCCGCCGAGCGCACCACCCAGAAGTTGTAGTCCATGTCGAGGTCGCCGTCGGGCTCGCCGTACTGCGCATAGTCGTTGAGCACGTCGCTGCGGCGCACGACCCGCTCCCCGTATTTGACCTGCCAGACGCTGATCGATGCCGAGTCGTCGGCCATGAGGACTCCCTTGTCTCGAGTATGGCTGGCGAGCAGACTATATGACCGTCATACAAAATGGGCAAGCATCGCCGAAAGGATTGCACCATGGGACGACTCGACGACAAGGTCGCATTGATCACCGGAGCCGCACGCGGACAGGGCCGCGAGATGGCTGAGCTCTTCATGCGGGAGAACGCGACGGCCGTGTATTCGGCCGACATCCTCGACGCGGCCGACGCAGACAGCAGCGCCGTCACTTTCCTCCAGATGGACGTCACCCGGGCCGACCAGTGGGCCACGGTGGTCGAGCGGATCGTCGCCGAGCACGACCGCATCGACATCCTCATCAACAACGCGGCGATCTGCCTCTACGAGCCGATCCTGGACACCACCGACGAGATCTACGACCGGGTGCTCGACATCGACCTCAAGAGCATCTTCTACGGCATGAAAACCGTTCTTCCCCACATGATCTCGGCACAGCGCGGATCGATCGTCAACGTGTCGTCGATCTGGGGTCTCGCCGGGGTGCCCAGCTCGTACGCCTACCAGGCGGCCAAGGGCGCCATCCTCAATGTCAGCAAGAACGTGGCCGCGACCCACGGCAAGGACGGGGTGCGGTGCAACTCGCTGCATCCCGGTTACATCCTGTCCCCCATGAACGAGCACCAGGACCCCGAGATCAATGCCGCGCTGATCGCGGGCACCGTGCTGGGCCGGCCCGGTGTGCCCATCGAAACCGCTTATGCCGCACTGTTTCTCGCCAGCGACGAAGCCAGTTACGTGACCGGGACCTCGCTGGTGGTCGACGGCGGCTACCTCGCGCCGTGACCGCTCAGACCGCGGCCGCCGCGAGATCGCCGAACGGGGACCCGAATTCCTGGACCGCCCGGAAGCCCTGCCGTCGGGCCAGCGCGGCACCGCGGCGGATCAGCGCAGCGGTGGTGACGAATCCGGCCTGATCGCTCACCACGAGCGGGGTGAGCAGTCGGTTGTGCACGAAGCTGAACGCCAGCCCCCGGTCCGGGTCGGCCCAGCCGAGTGAACCGCCGAGGCCGACGTGGCCGAAGCCGGGAAGCACTCCGGGGAACGGCAAGCCGTGATAGCCGAGGTGGAACGACAGCGGGATCACCATGCTGTGATCGAGGCGCAGGCTGCGCCTGCCGACCAGGGCCGCCGTGGTCCGGCTCGACAGGAACTGCGTGCCGTCGATGCGGCCGCCGTTGGCGATCGCGCCGTACATGCGGGCCAGCGCCCGCGCGGTCGCCACGCCGTTCGCGGCCGGGATCTCGCCGTCGAGCAGCGGGGTGTCGCCCTGCACGAAACCCTTGACCCCAGGAAAGTACATGGCGCCGAAGGCCGCCGAGAACGGCAGCGCGGCAACGCGCGGGGCCATCAGGTTGAACACCGGGTTCTGTAGCCTGCTCTGCGGGCCGATGATGCGCGCCGGCTGTGTCGGCGCCTGCGCCGGGGGCCGCCCGAGATGCAGGCCGTCGGTGTTCAGCGGGGCGGCCACCTCGCTACGGATGAGTTCCCGCATCCCGGTGCCGGTGACCGAACGGGCCAGGCCCGAGAGCAGCCAGCCGAACGTGAACGCGTGGTAGGCGGGCCGGCCCAGCAGCCAACTCGCGGGTGCGGCGGCCAGCCGTTCCTCCATCACGAAGTGGTCCATCAGGTCGCCCTTGACGACCCCGTTGAGTTGGGACAGCCCGGCGCGGTGCCGCAGCGCGTCGCGCACGGTGATGCCGGCCTTGCCGTTGGCACCGAATTCCCGCCAGTACTCGGCCACCGGCGCGTCGTAGTCGATCAGGCCCCGGTCGGCCAGCCGGTGGATCACCGTCGCGGCCACACCCTTGGTCGCCGAGAACACCATCGGCGCCGTGTCGGCGGTCCAGGGGCGCCTGCCCCGCCGGTCCGACCAGCCGGTCCACACGTCGACCACGGGTTCACCGTCGAGGTAGACGGCCAGCGCGCCCCCACCGAACCGCCGGTGCGGGAACATCTGCTTGAACGCCCGCACCGCCCACGCGAAGGCGGGGTCTGCAGCTCCCTGCACCCCGTTCGGAAGCGCCACGTCGCGCTCCAGCTTGTTGACGGCTGTCACAATGCAAAGAATGTACCCCTCGGCGCGGCAAACAACTGAAGAGTTACCGATTCGTTAATCTAGAGATTTTTCTCCGCGCCCGGCCGCGTCCAGGATCTGCTGCGCGGCAAGCGCCGGCGTCAGCTCGCCGGCCAGCACGCGGCGCTCCACCTCGGCCCGCACCGCCCGGACACCGGGGTCGGACAGCAACCGGTCCAGCACGGTGTCGCGCACCATCGACCAGGTCCATTCCACCTGTTGGGAACGGCGGCGCGCATCGAACTCCCCCGCCTCGACGAGTACATCGCGATGCCGCAGCACCGTGTCCCACAGCTCCCGCAGACCGGTCCCCTGCAGCGCACTCATCGTCAACACCGGCGGACGCCAGAGCGACTCCCGCGGGTAGAGCAAACGAATGGCGCCGGTGAGTTCGCGGGCGGCGGCCTGCGCCTCGACGGCGTGCTCGCCGTCCGCTTTGTTCACCACGACGATGTCGGCGAGTTCGAGGACACCCTTCTTGATGCCCTGCAGCGAATCACCGGTGCGAGCCAGGGTGAGGAACACGAAGGTGTCCACCATGTTGGCGACGGCCACCTCGGACTGACCGACACCGACCGTTTCGACGAGGATCACATCGTAGCCGGCGGCCTCCAGCAGCACGATGGTCTCGCGGGTCGCCTTCGCGACGCCGCCGAGGGTGCCCGAGGTGGGCGACGGCCGGATGTAGGCGTGCTCGTGCACGGCAAGCTTCGCCATCCGGGTCTTGTCCCCCAGGATCGATCCGCCGGTGCGCGTCGAGGACGGGTCGACGGCCAGCACGGCGACCCGGTGACCCTGCTCGATCAGGTACATCCCGAGCGCCTCGATGGTCGTCGACTTGCCGACCCCGGGAACGCCGGTGATGCCGACGTGCATCGCCGGACCTGCCGCGGAGTCGCGGTGCGCCATCAGGTCGAGCAGCAGCTCCTGAGCCTGCTGCCGGTGGTCGGCGCGTGTCGATTCGACCAGCGTGATCGCGCGGGCCAGCGCCGAGCGGTCACCGGCGCGCAGCGCGGCCGCCACCTCGTCCACCCTCATCTAATCGAGGTCGTCATCTATTCGAGGGCGTAGCCGAGACGCTCACCGAGCTTGCGCAGCAAGCCGATTGCGGCGTCGGCGATCACGGTGCCCGGCGGGAAGATGGCCGTCGCGCCCGCGGCGTAGAGCTCGTCGAAGTCGCCGGGCGGGATGACCCCGCCGACCACGATCATGATGTCGGGCCTGCCCACCTCGGCCAGCGCGTCACGCAGGGCGGGCACCAGCGTCAGGTGCCCGGCCGCCAGCGACGACACCCCCACGACGTGGACGTCGTTGTCGGCGGCTTGGCGGGCCACCTCGTCCGGGGTGGAGAACAGCGAACCGACATCGACGTCGAACCCGATGTCGGCGAAGGCTGTCGCGATCACCTTCTGGCCGCGGTCGTGCCCGTCCTGCCCCATCTTCGCGACCAGGATGCGCGGCCGGCGACCGTCGGCCTCGGCGAACCTGCCGACGAGTTCTGTCGCGCTCGCGACGTTGCTGGCCATGCCCACCTCATCTCGGTACACCCCGGCGATGGTCCGGATCTCGGCCTGGTGCCTGCCGTAGACCTTCTCCAGCGCGTCGGAGATCTCACCGACGGTGGCCTTCGCGCGGGCTGCGTCGATGGCAAGCGCGAGCAGGTTGTTGCCCAGCCCGTCCGGACCGGCGACCCCGGAAGTCGCTGCGGCGCGTGATAATTCGGCAAGCGCAGCCTGGGTGGCGGCATCGTCGCGCTCGCTGCGCAGCCGCTCGAGCTTGGCGATCTGCTCGGCACGCACCCGGCTGTTCTCGACCTTGAGCACCTCGATCTCGTGGTCCTCGTCGACCTGGTAGCGGTTCACCCCGATCACCGTCTGCTGCCCGGAGTCGATGCGGGCCTGGGTCCGGGCCGCGGCTTCCTCGATGCGCAGCTTGGGGATTCCCTCGTTGATCGCCTGGGCCATGCCGCCGTGCTCGGCGACTTCTCGCAGGTGCGCGCGGGCCTTCTCCGCGAGCTGGTGGGTCAACCATTCCACGTAGTAGGAGCCGCCCCACGGGTCGATGGGCCGGGTGGTGCCCGATTCCTGGGCCAACAGCAGCTGGGTGTTGCGCGCGATGCGCGCGGAGAAATCGGTGGGCAGCGCCAGCGCCTCGTCGAGGGCGTTGGTGTGCAGTGACTGGGTGTGGCCCTGGGTGGCGGCCATCGCCTCCACGCAGGTGCGCGCGACATTGTTGAAGGCGTCCTGCGCCGTCAGCGACCAGCCCGAGGTCTGCGAATGGGTGCGCAGTGACCGGGATTTGGGGTTCTGGGGCGCGAATTCGCCGACCAGTTCGCTCCACAGCAGCCGCCCGGCGCGCAGCTTGGCGACCTCCATGAAGAAGTTCATGCCGATGCCCCAGAAGAAGGACAGCCGCGGCGCGAACGAGTCGATGTCCAGGCCGGCGGCCAGACCGGCCTTGAGGTACTCCACCCCGTCGGCCAGCGTGTAGGCCAGCTCCAGATCGGCGGTGGCCCCCGCTTCCTGAATGTGGTAGCCGGAGATCGAAATGCTGTTGAACTTCGGCATTTTCGTGCTCGAGTAGCCGAAGATGTCGGAGATGATCCGCATCGACGGTTCCGGCGGGTAGATGTAGGTGTTGCGGACCATGAACTCTTTGAGGATGTCGTTCTGGATGGTCCCGGCCAGCTTCTCCGGCGGCACGCCCTGCTCCTCGGCCGCCACCACGTACAGCGCCAGGATCGGCAGCACCGCACCGTTCATCGTCATCGACACACTCACCGCGGACAGGTCGATGCCGTCGAACAGTTGGCGCATGTCGAGGATGGAGTCGATCGCCACCCCGGCCATCCCGACGTCGCCGGCCACCCGCGGATGGTCGGAGTCGTAACCGCGGTGGGTGGCCAGGTCGAAGGCCACCGACAGGCCCTTCTGGCCCGCTGCCAGGTTGCGGCGGTAGAAGGCGTTGGATTCGGCGGCGGTGGAGAACCCGGCGTACTGGCGGATGGTCCAGGGCTGGTTGACGTACATCGTGGGGTACGGGCCGCGCACGAACGGCGGCAACCCGGGCAGACTCGCGAGCGGGTATCCGGCGGCCGCCACCTCGTCGCGGTCGGCGCCGATGTAGACGGGTTTGACGTCGATGCCTTCTGGGGTGGCCCAGTCCAGCTGCTCGGCGGTGTAGCCGTGTGCCGCCGCGGCCGCGGACGTCTGCTCGCCGACCTGCTGGTGCGTCGGCACGCCCGTGTCGGTGGTGTCGCGCAGCGGCACCTCGGCGAAGCTGTCCAGCTTCGGCTCGAGAGTGGTCATCATGCCCCCCATCGCGTCAGCAGATCCGACAGCACCGACACCGCGTCGATCCTGGCGGTCAGGTAACCGTCGGGCAGCGGTTCGGTTCCGGCAACGGCTTTCTCGGGTCCGGCCAACAGCACGTGACCCACCCCGGCGGCGCGCGCCGCGGCCACCACGGCGGCTGCTTCCTCGGCGTAGCGCGCGTCGGTGCCGCAGACGACGGCGACGGCAGAGTCCGCGGCCGACACCGCGCCCGCCACCTCGGCAGGTGTCACCGGCCCGGGGTTGACGGTGTCGATCCCGCCGGAGGCCAGCAGGTTGGCCGCGAAGGTGGCGCGGATGTTGTGTTCGGACAGCGGGCCCACCGGCAGCAGCACGGCCGTGGGCCGGCGGCCGGTCGCGGCCAGGTGCGCATCGGAGCGATCGCGCAGCGTCTCGAAGCCCGCCGCGTACCGATGCACGGCGGGAAGCGGATCAGCGTGCGGCAGAGGCACTTCGGCGAGATTGGGGAATTCGTTGACGCCGGTGACCGCGGTGCGGCGGTGTGCGATGTCGGCGGCACGCCTGCGGGCCACGTCCGCGATGCGGCTGCCGACGAGCTCACGCGCGGCGGTGAATCCCCCGCCGGCCTCGACCTCCTGGAAATTGCGCCAGGCCTCGTCGGCGAGGCTGCGGGTGAGGTCCTCGACGAACCACGAACCGCCCGCCGGGTCCTGCACCTGCCCCAGATGTGATTCCTCGAGCAGGAGCAGTTGGGTGTTGCGGGCGATGCGCCGGGCGAAACTGCGTGCGGTTCCGGGGAATCCACCGTCGATGGCGATGTCGAACGGATGCACCAGCACCGTGTCGGCGCCGCCGACGCCGGCACCGAATGCGGCGACGGTGGTACGCAGCATGTTCACCCACGGATCGCGCTGCGCCATCATCGGCAGCGAGGTCGACACGTGCACGGTCGCCGCGCCCGCCTCGGGTGCACCGGCGACTTGGGCGACCCTGGCCCAGAGTTGGCGCGCCGCACGCAGTTTCGCGATCGTCATGAATTGGTCGTCGTCTGCGGCGAACCGGAAGGAGAGCTGGCGCAGCGCCGCGGGCGTTGGCAGCCCCGCCTCGACCAGCGCGCGCAGGTAATCCACCCCGGCCGCGATCGCCGCACCCAGCTCCCAGGCCGCATTCGCCCCGAGGTCGTGCACCGCCGGACCGTCCACGGTGACGGCGCGCACGCGGCCCTCGAACCCGGCGGCGGTGGTGGCGACGGCCACCACGTTGGCGAGCTCCGGGGCCGCGCCACCGGTCAGCGCCGCGGTGAGCGGATCACCGCCCAAGTCCACAGACAGGCGGGCGCGCTGCTCGGCGTCGAGCCCGGCCAGCAACGCCAGCAACGCCTCGGCACTCTCCCGGTACACCGGACCGTCGGCGGTCAGCGTGATCGGCACCAGATCGAGGTACACGCCGTCGAGCACCCGGGCCAGTTCGGCAGGCGCGATCGCCCCGGCACCCGTCCGCAGCGCCAGCGCGCTGACCCCCTCGGTCAGGGCGAGCAGGATCGCCCCGTTCACCTCGTCGGCGGCGGCTGGACCGGCCGGGAACGACTCGGCGACCTTCCAGCCCGTCTTGACGTCGCGCAGCGCGTCACCACCGCGCACGAACGGCCACCGTCCCGGCAGCGCCGGCTCGGGCAGTTCGTCGGCACCGGTGTACAGCGGACGGATCGGGAAACCTTCGTAGGTCTGTGAGTCGAGCAACCGCTCGGGCTCGGCACCGAGTTCCGCCATGTCGCGTCGCGCGGTTTTGGCCAGCACCGCCGCCACCGCAGAGCGCCATTGGTCCACATCGGTGGATGTCTGCACAGTTCGAGGCTAAATGATGTCCGTCACGCCGGCGTCGCGAGGTGATCCCGGATGGTGTCCGTACTGTGGGACACCGTGAAGACCGTCGTCAGCGCGCTGCGCACAGTGCCGCCCGCGGTCCTCGCGACGATGCGCGCGATGCCACGAAAGCGCTTGCTCGCCATGGTCGTCACCCTTGTGATTCTCGTCTCAGTGACGCTGTGGGTGCCGCTGCCGTCCGCGGTGCAATTGCGGGACTGGGCGACGTCGGTGGGTCCGTGGTTCCCGCTGGCATTCTTCGCCGCGCACGTCCTTGTCACCGTCTTCCCGTTCCCGCGGACCGCCTTCACGCTGGCGGCGGGTCTGCTGTTCGGGCCGTACCTGGGGATCCCGATCGCGGTGGTCGCCAGCACCCTGAGCGCGGTGCTGGCCGTGCTGGCCGTGCGCGCCGCGGGGTGGCAGCTCAGCCGGTTGGTGCGCCACCCCAGGGTGGATGCCCTGGATGCCCGGCTGCGGACGCGCGGCTGGGTTGCGGTGATGGCGATGCGGCTGATCCCTGCCGTGCCGTTCTCGGTGCTCAACTACGCCGCCGGCGCCTCTGCGGTGCGACTGCTGCCCTACACGCTGGCCACCGTGGCCGGACTACTCCCCGGCACCGCCGCGGTCGTGATCCTCGGCGATGCGCTGACCGGCAGCGTCAGCCCGCTGCTGTTCGTGGTGTCACTCGGCACCGCCGCCCTGGGCCTCGCGGGCCTGTACTACGAGATCAGTGCGCATCGGCGCGCGGCGGCCCCTGGGCCGTCATCGCAGCGAACAACGCCAGCAGCGACGTCGACGCCGCCAGCCCCGGACTCCAATCCTTCGCCCTGACGTGCGCGGACACCGCGAGCACGAAGTACACCGTCAGCATGAACGTGGTCAGCCGCGCCAGCGCCGGAAAGCGGTACACCGACAGCAGCCCCAGGGCCGACGCGGCCTTGACCACCGGCAGCACCGGACGCACCTGTTCGGGCAGGCCGACCGCGTCGAGTGCCGCGCGGACCGGCGGGATGGGCCCGATGCACGCCACCGCGTCACCGGCCTGCATCGCCGCCAGCACCGCGTAGGCCCGTCGCGTGTGCAGCACCGCGGCGGCGGTCACTGTTCTGCTGCCCCGTGCCGCGGCGTCGAGGCCTGGGTGTAGTCGGTCGCCGGCGGCTGCACCTGCTGCGAGAGCGGCGGGTACTGCGGTGGCGCGTCGAGCGAACCGGCCACCGGGGTGCGCGCCTCGGCCACCGCCTGCGCGACGGCCTGCGCGATCTCCGGATCGGTCTGCGTGTTGAACCAGTCGGCCACCTCGGCGGAATCGTCCTCGGGCTTGGCGAGACCGTCCTCGACCGGGGACGGCTGGTAGCGGAAGACGCCATCGTCACCGGGCGCGCCGAGCAGCTTCGTGAAACCCTGCAGCGCCGACCCGAAATCGCTGGGCACCACCCACACCTTGTTGGCCTCGCCCTTGGCCATCAGCGGCAGGGTCTGCAGGTACTGGTAGGCCAGCAGCTCCGGGGTGGGCCTGCCCGCCTTGATCGCCGCGAACGTCTTCTCGATGGCCTTCGCCTGCCCCTGCGCCTGCAGGTACTGCGCGGCCCGCTCACCCTGGGCGCGCAGCATCCGGGACTGCCGGTCGGCTTCGGCGGCCAGGATCGCCGCCTGCTTGGCGCCCTCGGCCGCCAGGATCTGCGCCTGCTTCTGGCCCTCGGCCTGCTTGATCGACGCCTCCCGATTGCCCTCGGCGGTCAGGATCATCGCGCGCTTCTCCCGATCGGCGCGCATCTGCTTTTCCATCGAGTCCTGGATCGACGGCGGCGGATCGATGCTGCGCAGCTCCACCCGCGCCACCCGCAGGCCCCAGCGACCGGTGGCCTCGTCGAGCACCCCGCGCAGCTGCCCGTTGATCGAATCGCGGGAGGTGAGCGTCTGCTCCAGGGTCATGCCGCCCACCACATTGCGTAGCGTGGTCGTGGTCAGCTGCTCCACGCCGACGATGTAGTTGCTGATCTGGTACACCGCGGCCTGGGGATTGGTGACCTGGAAGTACACGACGGTGTCGATGTTGACCGTGAGGTTGTCCTCGGTGATCACCGGCTGCGGGGGGAAGGACACCACGCGCTCGCGCAGGTCGACGCGGGCCCGGATCTTGTCGACGAACGGCAACAGCAAGGTCAGCTGACCCGACACGGTCTTGCTGTACCGGCCGAGCCGTTCGATCACGGCGGCTTCGGCCTGCGGTATCAGCGCAACGGACTTGGCCACGATGATGATGGCGAACACCACCAGCACCCCCAGCAGGATCAGACCTGCCACAGCACCCTCCACGCCGAACTCCTCTCAGCCGATCTTGGATACGACCGCGGTGGCCCCGTCGATGTGCACGACGGTCACCTGGTCTCCGGGTTCGAACACATCGTCGTCGTTGTAGGGCCGCGCCGTCCAGATTTCGCCGTCGAGTTTCACCTGGCCCTCGTGACGGCCCACCCGGTCGAGGACCAGCGCGCTCCTGCCTTCCAGCGCCCGGATCGGTTCGGGCAGTCCGGCGCCGGAGGACAGGCGCCGCCGCAGCGCGGGGCGCACCCCCACCAGGAGCAGGACCGACACCACCAGGAAGACCACCCCGTCGGCCCACACCGGCCAGTCCAGCAGCCCGTGCGCCCCCGCGGCCGCCAGCGCCCCACCGCTGAGCATCAGCAGGAACAGGTCACCGGTGAGCGCCTCGGCGCCGGCGAGTGCCAGTGCTGCGACCAGCCAGATCAGCGCTACAGGCATGGCGCCAGCGTAGCGCGGCGACAGGTGCACCAGAGGGCCAACAACTACACTGCAGCCATCATGTGGTGTCCCAGTGTTTCGCTCGCGGTGTGGGCCAATTCGTGGATGGCCGGCGCCGCCGCTCCCGACGACGTGTTGGACGCGTTATCCCAATGGACGCAAGCTCATTCGGTGACCGCCTACGACTCGGTCGCCGCCCAGCGCACCGGTCTGCCGTGGCCGGATCTGGACAACGCGGGCGCGGTGTCGCTGTTGCAGACGATGCGCACCATGGCTCGTCCTGCCGACGTGCAGCCGGCGATCGCCCTGGCGCTGCCGGTGCCCGGCGACGTCAGAGGTCTGCCGCCGGGCACCCAGTTCGGGCGGGACGCCACCGCGGCAGGTGAGGCCGTCATCGTCGGCGACGCCAGGGCGGCCATCGGGGTGGTGCCCGACTTCGAGTACGCCGACGACTACGCCGACGCCCCCAACGCCGACGACGACGAGTACGACCCGGAGCCGTGCGGCCTGTCCTGGACCGTGTACTCCCTGGACGCCGTGCCCGTGACGGCGCCGGCCGATCTCGGCGACGCCGAGTACACGCTGCGCGACGCCGTCCGCGCGGCGGCCGACGCGCTGGGCGCGCTGCGGGCCGGGACGTCGGGCACCGACGTGGCGGATCCGCGGCGGCTCGTCGAACAGGTCCTCGATGCGATGCGGGCGCACCGCATTCCCGACCACGCTCCGCCCCGGGCGGTGCGGGTGCTGGAGAACGCGGCACATGTCGACGCCATCATCACCGTGAGCTCCGGCCTGATCCCCAGTGGGCTGCAGAGTTCGTCGGAGGTGCGGATCGCCAGCGACGCCCTGCGCCCGCTGACCGGGGTGGTCCGCTCGGCGAGACTGGCCGCGGTGGACGCGATCCTGCACTCCGCCTGGCGTTAACCGCAGGCGGCGGTACAGAAGGCGCCGTTGACGCTGCATCCGTACCCGGGCACCGGGTCGGCGTCGGCAACCCGCTCCGCGGGGCGGCCCGTCTGCAGTTCGTCCATCAGGTCAACCGCCAGCCGGGCGAAGCGCGGGCTGCTGTTCGGGGTCGACGCGCGGGCCAAGGCGATACCGGCAGCGGCGGCCTGGTCGGCGAGTTCACTGTCGAGATCCCAGATGACCTCGATGTGGTCGGCGACGAAGCCGACCGGGCAGACGATCACCGCCGTGGTGCCGCCCCGGGCCAGCGCGTCCAGGTGGTCGCCGACGTCAGGCTCCAGCCACGGCACCTGCGGCGAACCGGACCGCGACTGCCACACCTGGTCGAAATCCCGGTAGCCGGCCGCAGCCGCGACGAGCCGGGACGTGTAACCGACCTGACGCTCGTAGAGATCGGGGCCGCATTTGTCGGCGGCCCGCAGCGGTATCGAATGCGCGGTGAACACCAGGCGGGCCTCGGCGCGTACCTCCGCGGGCAGCGTGGCGGCGGCCTCGCGGATGGCGTCGGCGAACATCGCGATCAGCAACGGATGGTCGAAGTACTGGCGCAGTTTGGTCAGCTCGGGCGCCTCCGGCCCGGTGGCGGCCCGCGCCCTGGCGATGTCCTCCTGATATTGCGTGCATCCGGAGTAGCCGCCCCACGCCGAGGTGGAGAACACCGCAGCGCGACGAATCCCGTTGTCGCGCATGTGCGCAACTGTGTCCTCGACGAACGGATCCCAGTTGCGATTGCCGAAGTACACCGGAACCGCCATGTCGCGGCGGGCGAGTTCGGCCTCGATCGCGGTGATGAGATCACGGTTGATCCCGTTGATCGGTGACACCCCGCCGAAGTGCAGGTAGTGCTCGGCGACACTCGCCAGCCGCTCGCGCGGGATGCCCCTGCCCCTGGTGACGTTCTCCAGGAACGGCATCACCTGCTCCGGGCCTTCGGGTCCGCCGAAGGACAGGAGCAGCAGCGCGTCGAAGGGTTGGGTGGTCACAGCAATTGGGTGCTCGCCCCGCCGTCGGCGAAGATCACCGTGCCGGTGGTCGCCGGCAGCCAATCCGACAGCAGCGCACACACCGTGCGCGCGACCGGGGTCGGGTCCTTCATGTTCCAGCCCAGCGGGGCGCGCTGGTCCCAGCCCTCTTCGAGCAGCTGCATCTGCGCGCCGGCTTCCTCGCCGAGGGCACCGCCGACGATCGCACTCATCGCCAACGTCCGAATCGGGCCTGCGGCAACCAGATTGGAGCGCACGCCGACCTTGCCGGCTTCGCGGGCGACGAATCGGTTCACCGACTCCAGCGCGCTCTTGGCCACCGTCATCCAGTTGTAGGCAGGCATCGCCCTGGTCGGGTCGAAGTCCATGCCGACGATGCCGCCGCCGGGATTCATGATGGGCAGCACCGCTTTTGCCAGCGATGCATAGGAATACGCCGAGATGTGGATGCCCTTGGCGACGTCCTCGTACGGGGCGTCGAAGAACGGGTTGATGCCCATGCCGGTCTGCGGCATGAAACCGATCGAGTGCACCACGCCGTCGAGCTTGTTGCCCTCACCGATCTCGGCGGTGACGCGGTCGGCCAGCGAATCGAGGTGCTCGGAGTTCTGCACGTCGAGCTCGATCAGCGGCGCCGGCTCGGGCAGCCTGTCGGCGATCCGGCGGACCAGCTTCATCCGGTCGAAGCCGGTGAGCACCAGCTCCGCACCCGCCTCCTGGGCGACCTTGGCGATGTGGAAGGCGATCGAGCTGTCGGTGATGATCCCCGTGACGAGGATCCGTTTGCCCTGAAGAAATGTCACGTGAAAACTCCTGTTGGTCTGCTCTGGTGGCGTTCTGCTCTAGTGGCCCATGCCCATGCCGCCGTCTACCGGGATCACCGCGCCGGAGATGTAGCTCGCGTCCTCGGAGGCGAGGAAGCTGACGACGCCGGCGACCTCGGCGGCGGTGCCGACGCGCTTGGCCGGGATGTACTCCAGTGCGCCCTGCTGGATGCGTTCGTCGAGTCCGCGCGTCATGTCGGTGTCGATGAACCCGGGGGCGACGACGTTGGCGGTGACGCCGGCCTTGGACACCTCGCGGGAGATCGAGCGCGCCATGCCGATCAGACCGGCCTTGGAGGCGGCGTAGTTCGCCTGGTTGCCGATGCCCCAGGTGCCCGACACCGAACCGATGAAGATCATCCGGCCGAATCGGTTGCGCTGCATCGTGCGGGTCGCCCGCTGGGCCACCCGGAACGCACCGGTCAGGTTCGCGTCGATGACCGTCTGGAACTTCTCCTCGGTCATCCGCATCAGGAACGCGTCGGCGGCCAGTCCGGCGTTGGACACCAGCACCTCGACCGAACCCTGGTGCTCCTCGACCTCCTTGAAGGCGCGATCGACGGCCGCGCTGTCGGTGACATCGCACTCCACCCCGAACAGCCCCTCGGGGGCGCCGGATCCGCGGTGGGTGACGGCCACCTTGTGGCCGTCGGCGGCCAGGCGCTGCGCGATGGCCAGACCGATGCCGCGGTTCCCGCCGGTCACCAACACCGAGCGGGAGACGAATTCCGGTCGGGTCGAAGTCATGCCAGCCAACTTAGTCGGTGCCGACGCCTTCCCCGAAATCGCCTCACTCAGGTGGGGAGGCGGCGATTGATCAGCAGGGCGGCCAGCGCTGCGCCCGCCAGGACGAGCGCGCCCAGCCGCAGCCAGCCGACACTCGCGTCGCCCTTGATGGTCTCGTAGCCGATCTGTTCCTGCAGGTTGGTGAACACCGCCTTGAGCTGTTCGAGGCTCGACGCGGTGAACGACTCACCACCGGAGAGGTCGGCGATCTTCTTGAGCATCTCGTCATCGACGGGCACCGGCTGGCGCTGGTCGTTGATCTCGACATAACCGTAGGGCGTGCCGAAGGACACCGTCGAGATGGGCACGCCCTGATCCTTGGCGGTCCGCGCGGCGGTGTAGGCGCCCTTGGGGTTGTCCGGGTTGGACGGGACCGTCTCCTTGCCGTCCGACATCAGCACGACGCGTGCGGGCGGCGGTTCGTCACCGCCGCCGATGACCGCGCCGACCGTGGCGATGGCCTGCAGCGCGGTGAAGATGCCCTCGCCGGTGGCCGTGCGGTCGGCCAGCTGCAGCTTGTCGATCGCGTTCTTGGTCGCCTCCCGGTTGGTGGTCGGCGACACCAGCACCGTGGCGGTGCCCGCATAGGAGATCAGCCCCAGGTTGATGCCAGGCGTCAGCTGATCGGCGAACTGCTTGGCCGCCTCCTGCGCGGCGGCGAGCCGGTTCGGCGCCACGTCGGTGGCCCGCATGGACTGCGACACGTCGATGACGAGCATCACCACCGCGCGGTTGCGCGGGATGCGCACGTCGTGGGTCGGCCCTGCCATCGCGACGGTGAAGAAGCTCAGGGCGACGATCAGCAGGATCGCCGGCAGGTGCCGCAGCCGGCTGGGCCGCTTGGGAGCCACACTCTCGAGCAGCTCCATGTTGGCGAAGCGCAGCATCCGGCGCTGCCGCGACAGCTGCATGACGATGTAGAGCCCGATCAATCCGAGCACCACGAGGAAGAACAGGAAGAACCACGGGTGTTCGAAGCCGCTCAGCGACATCGGTCCGAGCAACGGTAAAGTCATGTCCTACTTGTCTTTTCGTTGTTCTAGCGGGCAGCCAGCGCGCCGCGGCGGCGACTCGCGACGAACCGCACCACGTCGGCGATCCAGTCGCGGTCGGTCCGCAGCGTCAACAGCGGCGCATCGCACCGGCGCAGGGTGCGCGCCACCTCCGCGCGGTGCGCGGCGGCGGCCCTCTCGAAGTCGGCGCGCAGTTGTTCGTCGATGGTGAACTCGCGGGTCCGGCCCGTCTCGGCGTCCTGCAGGACCACGTCCCCGACGGCGGGCAGCTCGACGTCGCGCGGGTCGATGATCTCGATTCCGAGCACCTCGTGACGACCGGCGATGGCGCGCAGCGGGCGCATCCAGTTCACCGGACCGAGGAAGTCGCTGATGATCACCGCCATCCCGCGGCGGCGCTCCGGCCGTCGCAGCGCGTCGATCGCGACCGCGAGGTCGCCGCGCACCCCGACCGGTGCCCGCGGGGTGGTCGCGATCGCGCGCAGCAGTTCCTGCTCGTGCATGCGGCCCGACAGCGCGGGGACGCGGCGGGTGGTCTCGCCGTTGGAGATGATCGCGCCCAGCCGGTTACCGCCGCCGCTGTTGAGGAACGCGATGGACGCCGCCGCGGCGACGGCCAGGTCGCGCTTCTCGCAGCCCGTGGTGCCGAAGTCCAGGCTGGCCGACACGTCGACCACCAGCCATGTCTCCAGCTCGCGATCGGCGATCATCTGCCGCACGTGCGGATGCGTGGTGCGCGCGGTCACCGACCAGTCCATCCGGCGCACGTCGTCGCCGGGCTGGTACATGCGCGACTCCCCCGGTTCGGATCCGGGGCCGGGCAGCAGGCCCAGATGGTCACCGTGCAGCACGCCGTCGAGCTTGCGCCGCACGGTGAGCTCGAGTTTGCGCAGCGCCGCCGTCAGTGCCGGGTCGCGGATCTCGCCGCGCTTCAGGGAGGGCAGGTCGACGGAGCGTCGAGAACTGGTCACCAGGTCAGCGGCCATTCGCCGCGGCCGCGGCGGCCGGGACGACGGGCGGGCCCGAATGACCCTGCTGCGGAATGGCGTTCACCTGCGGCAGCGCCACCGTCTGCAGGATGCGGTTGACCACCGTCTCGGCAGAGATCTCGTCGGCCAGCGCGTCGTAGGTGAGCACCAGGCGGTGGCGCAGCACGTCGGGGATCACCTCGACGACGTCCTGGGGCACCACGTAGTCGCGGCCGCGAACCAGCGCCAGCGCTCGCGACGCGGCGATGATGCCCAGCGAGGCGCGCGGCGAGGCGCCGTAGGCGATCCACGCCTTGGCGTCGGGCATGCCGAACTTCTCCGGTTCGCGGGTGGCGGTGACCACCCGGACGACGTAGTCGACCAGCGCGTGGTGGACGAAGTTGTTGGCCGCGACGTCCTGGAGGCGCTGCAGATCACCGGTGTCGAGGATCTGCTTGGGCTCCGGCGGCTTGACCCCCATCCGGTAGATGATCTCGCGCTCCTCCTCCGGCGAGGGGTAGTCGACGTTGAGCTTGAACAGGAAACGGTCGCGCTGCGCCTCGGGCAGCTGGTACACGCCCTCCTGCTCGATGGGGTTCTGCGTGGCCATCACCAGGAACGGGCTTGGCAGCGGGAAGGTCTTGCCGCCGATGGAGATCTTGCGCTCGGCCATGACCTCCAGCAGCGCGGACTGCACCTTGGCCGGTGCGCGGTTGATCTCGTCGGCGAGCAGGAAGTTCGCCACGACCGGGCCGAGTTCGATGTCGAACTCCTCCTTGCCCTGTCGGTAGATCCGGGTGCCGATGATGTCGGTGGGCACCAGGTCGGGGGTGAACTGGATGCGCGCGAACGTGCCGCCGACCACCTTGGCGAACGTCTCGACCGCCAGCGTCTTGGCCACGCCAGGCACACCTTCGAGCAGGACGTGGCCCTTGGCCAGCAGACCGACCAGCATCCGCTCGACGAGCAGGTCCTGACCGACGATGATGCGCTTGACCTCGAAGATGGCCCGTTCCAGCGTGTGTACCTCCGGCTGCAGACCGCCGTTGGAGGCGGGCGCCGACGGGGCGGGAGCGGCGTGCGCGCCGGCAGAGTAACCCTGGGTCGGGGCTGATCCGGGGAATCCTCCAGAGCCCTGCGGCGGCCCACTCGGTGAGGTCATCAACGTTCCTTCCACATGCGCAGTACCTGTTGGTCTGTGCGGTACCGGCCACGGCGGCCGGGCACCCGCCGTCAACTATTCCAGGCGGTCCGGAATCCGTCGACGTCGCCCGAATTAACTCAGCCGCTACTCAGGATTCGATGATGCGGGCCGCGTAGGGCTGCAGTCCCGAGGTTCGCACCGGGCTGACCGTCACCTTGCCTGCGCTGCCTGAGGCCTCGAGCATCTTGCCGCCGCCGAGGTACATCGCGACGTGCTGGCTGCCACCGGGCCCCCAGAACAGCAGGTCACCGCGTTTCGCCTGGGCGACGGGGACCTTGCGCCCGGTGTTGTACTGGTCACCGGAGTACTTCGGGATCAGCACGCCGACACCGGCGTAGGAGAACTGGGTCAGGCCCGAGCAGTCGTAGCCCACGGTGTTGGCGCCCGACTCGATGCCGCGGCTGGGTCCGGCCGGTTTGCCGCCGCCCCAGGAGTACGGCGTGCCGATCTGGCTGCCGCCGCGCCGGATCACGTACTCGATGGCCGCGGGACCGCGCACCAGGCCAGGTGCGACGCCCACCGGGTCCGCCGGCGCGAGCCCGATGCTCTGCAGGAATTTGTGGCCGAGGTCCATCGTGACCTGGGTGGCCTGTGCGGTGGCCGCCAGCGAGGCATTGGCGATCGCCAGCGGGTCGCCGGGCGCACCGGAGCTGATCAGCTTGGGCAGCGTGGGGTCCCACTGGCCGGCCGCGGGCTGCGCACCCGCAGGAGCGGCCGCGCCGAGGAGCACCGCGACCGTGACGGCCAGCGACCAGACGATGCGGCGCAGCGCGCTCACCACTCGATCATTCGGGTCACGTACGGCGTCATCCCGCTGGTGCGCACCGGCGAGATCTTGACCACCGAACCGGTGTAGGGCGCCTCGAGCATCTGTCCGTCACCGAGGTACATCGCGACGTGCTGGCTGGCGTTGGGCCCGTAGAAGATCATGTCGCCGCGGCGCATCTGTGACGACGGCACCTTACGGCCGGAGTTGTACTGCGAACCCGTGTAGTGGTCGAGCTTGATGCCGACGCCGGCGAACATGTAGAGCATCAGGCCCGAGCAGTCGAAACCGACGGTGCCTGCACCGGAATCGATGCCTCGGCTGGGCCCGGCCGCGGTGCCACCGCCCCACGAGTACGGCACACCCATCTGCGCCATGCCGCGCTTGATGACGTACTCGGTGGCCTGCCTGCCGTAGACCGTCGGGATGGCACCGTTGGTGAGTCCCGAGTCGGTGGGCAGCAGACCGATGCTCTGCAGGAACTTGCGGCCCAGGTTCCTGGTGATGTCGACCGACGTCGTGATGATCTTCAGGACGGCGTTGATGATCTGGACCGGGTCACCGCTGACGAACGCGCTGGGGATCTGCGGCAACGTCATGTCCCACGCGGTGTTGCGGTTGCCGGTGGTCGGGTCGGCGTCCCAGTCCGGGTTCACCCCCGACGGCACGGGCTTGGCCGCAGGGCCGGCGGGGGTGGCAGCGGCGGCAGGGCCGGCCGGGGCGCCCCCGGGGCGTGCGGTCGGCGCGGAAAGCGCCTGCGCGGCTTGAAGTTTGGACTGAGCTTCCGCCCGCTCGGCGGTCAACCGGTCCAATTCACCCTGCTGAGACTTGAACGTCTGCTGAGCGTTGGTCAGCGCATCGACGGCGCTGCGCTGGCTGTCCTCGGCGGCCTTGACCGCATCGTCGGCCTGCTGCTTGGCCAGCCGCGCCGCGGACTCCTTGTTCACCTGCTCGGTGCGCGCGCGCTGCAGGTCGGCCATCACCTTCTGCGAGCTCAACGCCAGCGACTGTCCGGTGGCGGCGGTGTCGAGGATGTCGGCCGGGTCGGTGGCGGTCAGATACGAACTCGACGGGCCCTTGACGTACATCGCCGCGGCGAAGTCGTCGAACCTGTGCTGCGCGGCGTCGATGGCGGCGTTGGCGTCCTTCACGCGCACGGCGCTGGTGTCGACCTCCTTCTGCGCGGAGGCGGCGGTGTCGCGGGCGGTCTGCACGTCGAGGATCGCCTTGTTGACGCTCTCCTGCTGACTCTGGATCGCAGCGCCCAGGTCCTGCAGCTTCTGGTTGACGTTGGCCACGTCGGTGACCAGCCGGGCGACGTCGTCACGCGGCTGGGCATGAGCCAGCTGCGGGGTCGTCAGCACCATGCCGAACGCGAGCGATACCGCGCACAGCCGGGTGGCGGGCGCGCCGCCAAGGGGGCGTCTCATTCGACTCGGGTCTCCTCAGGCTCTGCGCAGAAGTCACAAAAAGAACAACTGCAACTACAGGCACCGAATGCACCGTACGTCACATCTGACGCTAATGAAACTTTAGTAACAAATTACACCACTGTAATTGCAATTGCCGTTATCGAACGGTGATGTTGCGATTAACCTGACCGCCGCCGAAAGGGCCAACTCAGCTGGTGGAAGCGGTGCCCGACTCGATCGACCGTTTGCTGAATTTCTGCAACACGCGGGTGCTGATAGCCGCGATCAGGACCAGCAATAGGAGCACTACGGTGAATGCCGTCCACGGGAAATGCGGTGTCGTCAGCTCCCCCAGGAAATTCTGCGTCGACTGCACCGGGTCGCCGGTGCGGGCGATGTCCTGCCCCGCCTCCAGCGTGGTGCGGTCGAAGCGGGTGCTGTAGGCGCCGGCGAACGACGGGCTCAGGGCCAGCACCGTCGACCCCGGGTTGGCGGCACCCACCTCGGTCGCGATGTCGCGCAACGGCGTGTCGATCGGCGGGTTGGTGGCGATCACGACGACCTTCAGGTCGATCCCCTCGCGGGCGGCCTGCTCGACGATCGCCCGCAGCGCGGGCGCCTCGGCCTGATCGGCGGGCGGGACGCTGACGCCGTCGTCGGCGACGTCGGCCTGTACCGCGGTCATGTCGATGTCGGGCGGGATGTACGCCGGCAGGAAGGGAATCACCTGCGGTCCTGTCACACGAGCACGGTAGCCGACCCCGGGGGTGGCATCACAGCCACACACCGACAAGACTGTGAACCACCCTGGATTTCTTACAGGACAAGCGTACTGTTAGGGTGACAAACGCCGCCGACACAGCCCGTCGCGGCAATGATTCAAGCCGGGAGTTGATGTGAGCAGCAAGAATTCATCCGTGAACTCGTTCGGAGCCAAGGACACGCTCGAGGTCGGGGACCGCAGCTACGAGATCTACCGCCTGGATGCCGTGTCCGGCACCGAGAAGCTTCCCTACAGCCTCAAGGTCCTCGCCGAGAACCTGCTGCGCACCGAGGACGGTGCGAACATCACCAAGGATCACATCGAGGCCATCGCCAGTTGGGACCCGTCTGCCGATCCGAGCATCGAGATCCAGTTCACCCCGGCCCGGGTGATCATGCAGGACTTCACCGGCGTGCCGTGCATCGTGGACCTGGCCACGATGCGCGAGGCCGTCGGCGATCTGGGCGGGGACCCGCAGAAGGTCAACCCGCTGGCGCCCGCCGACCTCGTCATCGACCACTCCGTGATCGCCGATCTGTTCGGCCGCGCCGACGCCTTCGAGCGCAACGTCGAGATCGAGTACGAGCGCAACGGCGAGCGCTACCAGTTCCTGCGCTGGGGTCAGGGCGCCTTCAACGACTTCAAGGTGGTGCCGCCGGGCACCGGCATCGTGCACCAGGTCAACATCGAGTACCTGGCCAGTGTCGTGATGTCGCGCAGCGACGCCGACGGGAACACCGTGGTCTACCCGGACACCTGCGTGGGCACCGACAGCCACACCACGATGGAGAACGGTCTCGGCGTGCTGGGCTGGGGCGTCGGCGGTATCGAGGCCGAGGCCGCGATGCTGGGCCAGCCCGTGTCGATGCTCATCCCCCGCGTGGTCGGCTTCAAGCTGACCGGTGAACGTCGCGCCGGTGTGACGGCCACCGATGTGGTGCTCACCGTCACCGAGATGCTGCGCAAGCACGGCGTGGTCGGCAAGTTCGTCGAGTTCTACGGCGAGGGAGTGGCCGAGGTGCCGCTGGCCAACCGGGCGACCCTGGGCAACATGAGCCCCGAATTCGGTTCCACCGCAGCCATTTTCCCGATCGACGAGGTGACGATCGACTACCTGCGGATGACGGGTCGCAGCGACGAGCAGCTCGCCCTGGTCGAGGCGTACGCCAAAGCGCAGGGCATGTGGCACGATCCGGCGCGCGAGCCAACGTTCTCCGAATACCTCGAGCTCGATCTGGCCGACGTGGTGCCTTCGATCGCCGGCCCGAAGCGCCCGCAGGACCGCATCGCCCTCGACGACGCAAAGTCCGCGTTCCGCAAGGACATTCACAACTACGTCGAGAACGGCAACGCCCCCGAGCACTCCAACGTCGACGAGGCCGTCGAGGAGACGTTCCCCGGCAGTGACCCGGTCTCGCTGTCCTTCGCCGAGGAAGAGGCGGTGGAGGTCACCCCGTCGGCCGCCCGCGGTGCGCACGGTCGGCCCACCAAGCCGGTGAGCGTCACGTCCACCGAGCGCGGTGACTGTGTGCTCGACCACGGCGCCGTCGTCATCGCCGCGATCACGTCGTGCACCAACACCTCCAACCCCGAGGTGATGATCGGCGCGGCACTGCTGGCCCGCAACGCCGTCGACAAGGGCCTGACGAGCAAGCCGTGGGTCAAGACCACGATGGCGCCCGGTTCACAGGTCGTCACCGACTACTACGACAAGGCCGGCCTGTGGCCGTATCTGGAGAAGCTGGGCTTCTTCCTCGTCGGCTACGGCTGCACCACCTGCATCGGCAACAGCGGGCCGCTGCCCGAGGAGATCAGCAAGGCGATCAACGACAACGACCTGTCGGTCACCGCGGTGCTGTCCGGCAATCGCAACTTCGAGGGTCGGATCAACCCCGACGTCAAGATGAACTACCTGGCGTCCCCTCCCCTGGTGATCGCCTACGCGCTGGCCGGCACGATGGACTTCGACTTCGAGACCGAGCCGCTCGGCCGCGACGAGTCGGGCAACGACGTCTTCCTCAAGGACATCTGGCCCTCGCAGAAGGACATCAACGACACCATCGCCGCGGCGATCAACACGGACATGTTCGTGAAGAACTACTCCGACGTGTTCAAGGGTGACGACCGGTGGCGCAACCTGCCGACCCCCAGTGGCGACACCTTCGAGTGGGACGGGAACTCCACGTACGTGCGCAAGCCGCCGTACTTCGACGGCATGCCCGCCGAGCCGGAGCCGGTGTCGGACATCCACGGTGCGCGGGTGCTGGCCCTGCTCGGTGACTCGGTGACCACCGACCACATCTCGCCTGCGGGCAGCATCAAGCCCGGCACACCGGCGGCGCAGTACCTCGACTCGCACGGCGTGGAGACCAAGGACTACAACTCCTATGGCTCACGGCGCGGCAACCACGAGGTGATGATCCGCGGGACGTTCGCCAACATCCGGCTGCGCAATCAGCTGCTCGACGACGTCTCCGGCGGTTACACCCGGGACTTCACCCAGGGTGGCGAGCAGGCGTTCATCTACGACGCGGCGCAGAACTACGCCGAGCAGGACATCCCGCTGGTGGTGCTGGGCGGCAAGGAGTACGGGTCGGGTTCGTCGCGTGACTGGGCGGCCAAGGGCACCCGGCTGCTCGGGGTGCGGGCCGTGATCGCGGAGTCCTTCGAGCGCATCCACCGGTCGAACCTGATCGGAATGGGCGTGATCCCGCTGCAGTTCCCCGAGGGTGAGTCGGCGGCGTCGCTGAAACTGGATGGCACCGAGACGTTCGACTTCACCGGCATCGAGGCGCTCAACGACGGCAAGACGCCGAAGACCGTGCACGTCACCGCATCCAAGGACGGTGGCGACACGGTCGAGTTCGACGCGGTCGTGCGCATCGACACCCCCGGGGAGGCGGACTACTACCGCAACGGCGGCATCCTGCAGTACGTGCTGCGGAACATGTTGAAGTCCTGACCCATGCCGAAGGTGACCGACGATCATCTGGCGGCGCGCCGTCGCCAGATCCTCGACGGTGCCCGGCGGTGCTTCGCCGAATACGGGTACGACCGGGCGACGGTGCGCCGTCTCGAGCAGACGATCGGGCTCTCGCGCGGCGCCATCTTCCACCACTTCCGCGACAAGGACACGCTGTTCTTCGAACTGGCGCGTGAGGACGCGGAGCGGATGGCCGAGGTGGCGGCGCGCGAGGGCTTGATCCAGGTGATGCGCGACATGCTGGCGGCGCCGGATCAATTCGACTGGCTGGCAACGCGATTGGAGATCGCCCGCAAACTGCGCAACGATCCCGCGTTCAGCCGCGGATGGTCGGAGCGCTCAGCCGAGCTCTCGGCAGCGACGACCGAACGGTTGCGCCGTCAGAAACAGGCGGGCCGGCTGCGCGACGACGTCCCCGGCGAGGTGCTGCGAACCTACCTGGAGCTGGTACTCGACGGTCTGGTGGCCCGGCTGGCATCCGGCGACGACCCGCAGCGGCTCGGTGCAGTCCTTGACCTGGTCGAGGCGTCGGTTCGTCAGCAGTGACGTCGGGGGCGGTTCAGCGCCCGCGTCCCCGGTGGTTGGGACCGCCACGGCTGCGCATGGCGGTTCCGGACTCCCGCAGCATGCTGTGCACCGATCCGTAGGAATGGCCGGTGGACGCCACCAGTGAACGGATACTGGCCCCCCGCTCGTATTCGCTGCGCAACTCGTTGACCAACTGCTCCCTGGTCCGGGTGTCCTTCTTCATCAAAACGCCTCCCGGGTTTGTGATGCGACACAGATACCCCGGACTATGGGGGTTGACACGCGTCGCCACCCAGCCAGTTTGCGAAGAACGGTGAGCGGGCGATCGTCGGTCAGGCCAGTTCGATCAATTCGCGATAGTCGGCGGACCAGAAGTCTTCGGTACCGTCGGGCAGCAGGACCACCCGTTGCGGATCCAGCGCCTCGGCAGCACCCGGGTCGTGCGTCACCAGCACCACGGCACCGGTGTAACTGCGCAGCGCATCGAGAACCTGCTCGCGCGAGGCGGGATCGAGGTTGTTGGTCGGTTCGTCGAGCAGCAGCACGTTGGCCGTCGAGGCCACCAGGCCGGCCAGCGCGAGTCGCGTCTTCTCGCCGCCGGACAGCGTGCCGGCGGGCTGATCGAGCTGCGGCCCCGTGAACATGAAGGCACCGAGCAGCCCCCGCAGATCCTGCTCACCGGTGTCCGGCGCGGCGTGGCGGATGTTCTCCCACACCGATGCGCCGTTGTCCAAGGTGTCGTGTTCCTGGGCGAAGTAACCGATCTTGAGGCCGTGTCCGGGTTCGAGCCGGCCGGCGTCGGCGGTCTCGACCCCGGCGAGCAGACGCAGCAGCGTGGTCTTGCCCGCACCGTTGAGGCCGAGGACCACCACGCGCGAGCCGCGGTCGATGGCGAGGTCGAGACCGGTGAAGATCTCCAGGGATCCGTAGGTCTTGGTCAGGCCCTTGGCCACCAGCGGTGTCTTACCGCACGGCGCGGGCGTCGGGAACTTGATCCTGGCCACCTTGTCGGCGACCCGCTCGGCGTCCAGTTCGGCGATCATCCGCTCGGCGCGACGCAACATGTTCTGTGCCGCAACGGCTTTGGTGGCCTTGGCGCCCATCTTGGCGGCCTGGGCGCGCAACGCGCCCGCCTTCTTCTCGGCGTTGGCCCGCTCCCGGCGTCTGCGCTGCTCGTCGGTCGCGCGGGCGTCGAGGTACTTCTGCCAGCCCATGTTGTACACGTCGGCCTCACCGCGGACGGCGTCGAGGAACCACACCCGGTTCACCACGTCGGCGAGCAGTTCGACATCGTGGCTGATGACCACGAGGCCACCGGCGTGGTTCTGCAGGAACGAGCGCAACCAGGTGATGGAGTCGGCGTCGAGGTGGTTTGTCGGCTCGTCGAGCAGCAGTGTCGTCGCCGAACCCGAGCCCGTATCCGACGCCGCGAACAGGATGCGGGCCAGCTCGACGCGGCGGCGTTGCCCGCCAGACAGGGTACGCAGCGGCTGGGTCAGCACCCGGTCGGGCAGACCGAGGCTGGCGCAGATCCGTCCCGCCTCGCTCTCGGCGGCGTAACCACCGAGTGCGGCGAAGCGCTCCTCGAGTTCTCCGTAGCGCCGCACCGCCTTGTCACGGGCGGTGTCGTCGGCCACCTCGGCCATCAGGGCCTGCTGCTTCTCCAGATCCGACAGCAGCGTGTCCAGGCCGCGGGCCGAGAGCACGCGGTCGCGGGCCAGCTGGTCGAGGTCGCCCTCCTTGGGATCCTGTGGCAGATAGCCGATCTCGCCGGTGCGGGTGATGGACCCGGCATAGGGCTCACCTTCGCCGGCCAGAATGCGCATCGTGGTGGTCTTGCCTGCGCCGTTGCGGCCCACGAGGCCGATCCGGTCGCCGGGCTGCACGCGCAGCATCGAACCCTCGAAAGCGAGCAGCGTGCGCGCTCCGGCGCGGACCTCGAGGTCCGTTGCGGTGATCACGCTGAGAAACTCCTGGTTGAAGGCGGGAACGGCGGCGGTGCGGCACGCCGCGACTGGCCTTCCAGGCTAATGGCACGCCGCACCTGCTGGCGAATCGCTTCAGACGTCGTCGGTGAACTTCGCGGGACGATTCTCCTTGCGCGCCGCGACCGCTTCCTCGAAATTGCTGGTCAGAAGCCGGACGTAGAGCTGTCCGAGCCCCTCGGCCTGCATGTGCGCGGCCAGCGACCCGGCGTCGAGGCCGCTCCAGAGCGTGCGTTTGGTCAGCTCGGTGCCGGGCCGGGAGAAGGACGCGATCCGCTCGGCGATGTCGTAGCAGGTGTCGAGCAGCTCGGCCTGGGGCACCTGCCGCGACACCAGGCCGATTCGTTCGGCCTCCTCGGCGCCGACGTCGCGGCCGGTCAGCATGATCTCGAACGCGCGTGACGACCCGATTGCGCGGGGCAGCAGATAGCTCAACCCGAGCTCACTGGCGGTCAGGCCGTTGTTGATGCCGGCGGCCCGGAAGTACGCCCCGGTGGACGCCACGCGGATGTCGGCGGCCAGAGCCAGACACAGCCCGCCACCGATGGCGGCCCCGTTGACGGCGGCGACCACCGGTTGGTGCAGGTTGCGCAGCCCCAGGATCACGTCGTCGAGCACCTGCATCGAGCGCAGGCCGAACGTCGGCCTCGTCAGCCCGTCGATGTGCGGGACCGAGCCTGCCGACTTGTGGTCGGCGCCGGAGGAGAACCCGCGGCCCGCCCCGGTCAGCACCACCGCGCGCACCTCGTTGTCGTGGCCGATGTCACGCAGCACGTCCCGCAGAGGCACCATGACGTCGAAAGCCATGGAGTTCATCCGCTCGGGGCGATTCAGCGTCACCAGTGCGACGTGCGGGCGGGGCCTGTCGACGAGGACGAACTGTTCGCGCGCGCTCACGCCTGCACGGTAGCGCCGCGACCGAAGGGTGTCAGCCCTGGTCGTCGCCCTGGGCGGCCATCGCGGCGTCGATGTCGAACTCCTTGACCTTCTGCACGAGGTCTTCCAGCGCGGCGGGCGGAAGGGCGCCGGCCTGGTTGAACACCAGCTTGCCCTTCTTGAACGCCATCAGCGTGGGGATCGACCGGATGTCGGCGGCGGCGGCGAGCTCCTGCTGCGCCTCGGTGTCGACCTTGGCGTACACGACGTCGGGGTGCTTCTCCGACGACGCGGTGTAGGTCGGTGCGAAGGCCCGACACGGACCGCACCACGACGCCCAGAAGTCGACAAGCACGATCTCGTTGTCGCTGATGGTGTCGTTGAATTCTTCGGCAGTGATGTCTTTGGTAGCCACGTGGTTCTCAACGCCTGACCGCCGATGTGTGTTCCCCGACTCAGAGCTGGTAGGCGCGAACCCAGTCGACCTTCATCGCGGCATCCAGGGGCGCCGACGCGCTCGGATCACCGGTCCAGGGGTTGCCGACGGCGACGTTCAGGATCAGGTAGTGATCCCATTTGCCGGAGAACGGTGTCCAGTCGCCTCCACGGGCCTCGTACTGCGCCTTGGTCACTCGGCCCACCTCGACGCCGTCGACCCGCCAGATGATCCGGTCGGCGTACCAGTCCATGCCGTAGGTGTGGAAACCGGCCGACAGGTCCACCCCCAGGTCGGCATCGATGTCGTCGAGTTTGACGTCGACGCCGTTGTTGCCCTTGGCCGGGCCATGGATGTTGCCCGTCCAGGTGCGCCGCGAGGCGGGCGTGCCGAAGCCAGGGATCTCCATGATGTCGACCTCGCCCTGGCGCGGCCAGTCGAACTCGTGACCCGGTTCGAGGCCGACTGTCCAGAAGGCGGGCAGCAGGCCCTGGTCGACCGGCACCTGGATGCGTGCCTCGACGCGGGTCCCGACACCGATCGTCTGCTTGCCGTAGGTGACGACCCGGGCCGAGGTGTAGTTGTACGGGGCACCGAGCCCGTCCGGGGCGCGTTCCCGGCGCGCCTGGATGACCAGGTTCCCGTCGGCGTCGATCACGATGTTGTCGCCGTCGGTGTAGTACTGGTTCTCTCCGGCGGACTGGCCCCATCGCCCGGTCTGCGAGCCCCAGTACTCCAGCGCCTCCTCCCGGCTGCTGAAGTTCGTCTCCCACAGCAGGCCCGGCTGGGCGGGCGGGCGGGGCTCACCGGGCCCGGTCGGCCCGGACGGGGTCGTCGGGCCGGAGGGGCTCGTCGGGCCGGAGGGGCTCGTGGGCTGGCTGTCGAGGATGGCGCGGTAGATCTGCTGCCGACGCACCAGCCACCGGTCCGCTTTGGCCTGCGACACCGGGATGTCCAGCCAGTCGGTGCCCATCCGCCGGCTGCGGATGCCCATCGAGTACAGCGAGTCGACGATCATCGAGCCGACGGTGACCCGGGTGCTGTTCGCCGCGGCCACCAGCGTGGCGTCGGGCGTGGTGGCGCTGACGGAGATCCGGGCAGGCGCGGCGACCGCGATCCTGGTGTGTTCCGGCTCCGTTGACTCGGCACCGCGGCGGGTCACGCGCTGGGAACTGCGCGCTGAGGCGACCTCGTCGCCGACCGATGACCGTTCAGCGCGGCGGGTGCGGTCGCGCCGCTGCGTGCGGGTGTCGACGGCTGCCGTCTCACCGACATCCGCACGTGGCCTGACCGTGCGGCGGTGCGGCTTGGCCGTCGGCTCGTTGAGATCATCGGACTCGCGGGCGTCACCGCGGCCGGAAGCCCGAGAGGGACCGGCCGGTCCGCTCGGCGCCGGTGCGTCCGCCGCCGACGCGGACTGCGATGTCTCGGTGCCGGCGTCGGCCGGAGTCGCCGTGGCGGCCCCCGCACCCGCCACGCCCGCCGCCATCAACCCCGCCGCAACGATGCCTCCGGCCAAGAGGTGTTTGCCGCCGATTGCCGTGGTGCCCATTCGCTGCGTGGATTGCATCATCGAATCCATTTCTCTCACCGAGACATCTAACGAAAGCAGATACGAAGTCACGGCACGAGCAGAGCGATCGACAGCGAACGCTGGCGTCTGAACAAAATCCTGTTCAGCGCGTCGCTGCCGCCGAAATGCCCGTGCTCAGCAAACGGTATACATGCTGGTCGCAGAATTTATGCGAAATGTCCACAATTCGCATCGCAGCAATAGAACGTCATTTTTCCGGCGCGCTTTGTCATGCAATCAAATGCATTTGCAGCGCAGGATCGTCGATTCGCTCGACACGCATGACGATGCGGAAGTCCATGCGTCTCGGCCTGTCGCCGTCGTCGCCGGACATAGCCGTATCCGACACGGCAAGGAAAGTTGCTGCGCGAGGCAGCAATGTTCAGACGGTGAAGCCCAGCGCCCTCAGCTGCTCGCGGCCGTCCTCGGTGATCTTGTCCGGGCCCCACGGCGGGTTCCACACCCAGTTGATCCGCAGCTCGTTGACCAACCCGGCACCGATGAGCGCGGTACGGGACTGGTCCTCGATCACATCGGTCAGCGGGCAGGCGGCCGAGGTGAGCGTCATGTCGATCAACGCGACGTCCCCGCCCTCACCCTTCTCGACGCCGACGCCGTACACCAGGCCGAGGTCGACGACGTTGATGCCCAACTCGGGGTCCACCACGTCGCGCATCGCCTCTTCGATGTCGGCGAGCAGTTCCTCGTTCGGAATTGCGGTGTCACTCATCGGGTCTCCTCCACAGAGCTCTTGTCCCAACCACGCGCCTGCGCCAGCGCCCCATCTGATGCGCTGGACTGCGCCAGCGCGGCTTTGAAAGCTGTCCATCCCAGCAACGCGCACTTCACCCGGGCCGGGTACTTCGCCACGCCGGCGAACGCGATCCCGTCGCCCAGCACGTCCTCGTCGCCGTCGACCTTGCCGCGCGAGGACACCATCTCCGAGAACGCCGCCACTGTCTCGAGCGCTTCCCCGACGGTCTGGCCGATCACCTGGTCGGTCAGCACCGAGGTCGATGCCTGGCTGATCGAGCAGCCCTGCCCATCGTAGGAGATGTCGGTGACCGTCTCCCCGTCGTCGGACAGAGCGATGCGCAGCGTCACCTCGTCACCGCACGTCGGGTTCACGTGATGGACCTCGGCGGCGAACGGTTCCCGCAGCCCGCGGTGGTGCGGGTGCTTGTAGTGATCCAGGATCACTTCCTGGTAGATCTGCTCGAGCCGCATGTCAGGGCCCGAAGAATTCGACGGCGCGGCGGACGCCGGAGATCAGCCGGTCGACCTCGTCGAGGGTGTTGTAGACGGCGAACGACGCCCTGGCCGTCGCCGCGATCCCGAACCGCCGATGCAGCGGCCACGCGCAGTGATGCCCCACCCGCACCGCGACCCCGTCGTCGTCGAGCACCTGCCCCACATCGTGGGCGTGCACACCGTCGACCACGAACGACACCGGCGAACCCCGATCGGCCATCGAGAGGGGACCGATGATCCGGACACCGTCGACCCGGGACAGCCCCGCCAGCGCGGCGGCCACCAGCTCGCGTTCGTGCGCCTCGACCGCAGGCATGCCCAGCGCGTCGAGATACCGTGCGGCCGCACCCAATCCGACCACCTGCGACGTCATCGGAGTGCCGGCCTCGAACCGCGCGGGCGCAGGCGCGAACGTCGTCGCCTCCATCGTCACCGTCTCGATCATCGAACCGCCGGTCAGGAACGGGGGCATCGCATCGAGCAGGGCGCGCTTGCCGTACAGCACGCCGATACCCGTAGGTCCGAGCATCTTGTGCCCGGAGAACGCGGCGAAGTCGACGTCGAGGCCGTGCAGGTCGACCGGCTGGTGCGGGACCGACTGGCAGGCGTCCAGCAGTACAAGCGCGCCGACCTCCCGAGCCCGCGACACCAGCTCCCCGACCGGGGCCACCGCGCCGGTGACATTCGAATGATGGCTGAAGGCAACGATTTTCACCCGCTCGTCGAGGGCGAGGGAATCCAGGTCGATCCGGCCGTCATCGGTCACGCCGTACCACTTCAGGGTCGCCCCGGTGCGCAGCGCGAGTTCCTGCCACGGCACCAGGTTCGCGTGGTGCTCGAGCTCGGTGGTGACGATGACGTCGCCGGGCCCGACCACCCGATCGAAGCGCCGGTCGGCCAGCGCGTAGGCGACCAGATTGATGGCCTCCGTGGCGTTCTTGGTGAACACCAGTTCGTCGGCGTCGGCGCCGGCGAACGCCGCGATGTCGGCGCGGCCCTGCTCGTAGGCGTCGGTGGCCTCCTCCATCAACTGGTGCGCGCCACGGTGCACCGCACCGTTGGACGTCAGCAGGAAGTCGCGCTCGGCATCGAGCACCGCGAGCGGCTTCTGCGAGGTCGCCCCGGAGTCCAGGTATGCCAGCTGCTCTCCGCCGCGCATCACCCGGTTCAGAATCGGAAAGTCCGCCCGGATCGCCCCCAGATCCAGTGCCGACGTCGAAGCGGCCGTCACGTCACGCCCCGGTGGCTGCAGCCTGGAAGCGCTCGTAGCCGTTCTCCTCGAGTTCGTCGGCCAGCTCGGGACCACCGGACTCGATGATCCGGCCGCCGACGAACACGTGCACGAACTGCGGCTGGATGTAGCGCAGGATGCGGGTGTAGTGGGTGATCAGCAGGATGCCGCCGTCGTCGGTCTCCTTGTACCGGTTGACGCCTTCGCTGACCACGCGCAGCGCGTCGACGTCCAGGCCGGAGTCCGTCTCGTCGAGGATGGCGATCTTCGGCTTGAGCAGGCCCAGCTGCAGGATCTCGTGGCGCTTCTTCTCACCGCCCGAGAAGCCCTCGTTGACGCTGCGCTCGCCGAAGGCCGGGTCGATGTCGAGGTCGGTCATCGCGCCCTTGACCTCCTTGACCCAGTGCCGCAGCTTGGGAGCCTCACCGCGCACGGCGGTGGCGGCGGTGCGCAGGAAGTTGGACATGGAGACGCCGGGCACCTCGACCGGATACTGCATCGCCAGGAAGAGGCCGGCCCGCGCACGTTCGTCGACGGTCATCTCCAGGACGTCCTCGCCGTCGAGCGTGATCGACCCGGAGGTCACCGTGTACTTCGGGTGACCGGCGATGGCGTAGGACAGCGTCGACTTGCCCGAGCCGTTGGGGCCCATGACCGCGTGGGTCTCCCCCGAGCGCACCGTCAGGTCGACGCCCTTGAGGATCGGGATCTCCTCGCCCTCGGGCGTGTTGACCGAGACGTGCAGGTCTTTGATGTCGAGAGTGGTCATATCAGTGGGGTTCTCCGGTAGTTAGTCGAGCCCAGCGGTGAACGCTAGTTCTCGTTCGATGGCTTCGGTGAGGCGGTCAC
>Ga0247757_10000210_pt1 | contig 48747 bp, 57 predicted proteins | sample UWRJL126311R4_FD_180929 | JGI IMG/M metagenome (GOLD analysis project Ga0247757, IMG submission 180929) | Plant litter microbial communities from Arlington Agricultural Research Station in Wisconsin, United States - UWRJ-L126-311R-4 | ecosystem: Environmental > Terrestrial > Plant litter >... | reverse complement strand
AACGGGCTGGGTTTTTTTTTTTTTTTTTTGGATTTATAGACGCACTAATCGCCTTTTTTTGGTCTGCAAAGGGTGCTTTGTATGATTCTTACTTCTGATTTATGATACCCATGAGTTGAGTACCAAAAAAAACATTACAGACCTACTATGAGCTAATGTATTATATTAAAGGAAAAAATCTCTAAATAACACTATAACAAAAACTCAAAAGAACGGTAAAGTTATATATACGAACGTCACGCTTATCGCTACATGGGTAGCCCTCTAACTAAAAAAGGTTAGCGTGGTCGTCAAGTAGTCAACCAAGCAACCGAAAGCTAATGTTTATCGTGACTACCCTCCATTTGTTATTTACTGCACTCAACCTCATACGAGCCTGCATATGTACTACCGTTCATGCTCAGAAAGCGCGCTCACTCTGAAAGCTGTACGCTCAGCACCTCGCAGCTCCCGCCTGCAAAACGACGCGTAATTCACATTGCTACAACGCTTTCGTTAGAGCCGAGCGAAGTTTTACCGCTTACCCAAGAGAATATTCGACTACTTGAGAGTCGGACATCCCCTTCTTCTATGCCCTCGTCTCGAACGTCCTCCCCAAGCCGATCGAATCTCGACACCCGTAGCAAGCTTGGAGCATATAACATCCTGGTTGACAGAGAGTGCGCATACCCTAAGGAATTAGAGGAACATATTCAAAGTGTTATCCGCAAGCCTCGGGTGACTCCTACGTCGCCTAATACTAAGAAGGTCGTAGAGAAAAGGCGGATTGCCGCGCAACAAAACGAACGGGGTGGTATAAAGCAGGTCGAGCCCTATCTTCTATTTCGTGGAGAGGCAGAAGCGGATGATAGAGTACCTGGAATCCCTCTTATCTACTCGAAAGATGAAATCAATCTAGCACGGTCGTTCCTTCCCAAAGCACCTAACGCAAATATCGCGAAGACTTGGGGAGATCTTTCTCAACCGAGGCCTGATACGACGATTGGGTATATCACAAGAGGAGACGCGGAGAACACAGTACCTTTAAGTCAAACAGCCTTTTCTATTGAAGAAGATGAGGTGCTTGATGGGTACGTTATCCAGCCATGCAGGCCGCTTATGCCAATGTTTCACACAGGTATCGTCTCACTCCGTACCTACATTTTCCTTTCCTTACTTCTCAATGGAAGACTCCCAACTCGAACCAGAACCATTCTCATGCGCACAACCAAGCTGGTTGTGATGGGGCTGTCGTAGTAAATCACCTTCACGAATTCTACAGTGTCTCACGCGGGCGCAACTGCGAGCCTGGCGTCGTTGAGACTTGCCACTTTTCTCTTACTTGCGATCTTCTCAATGGGAACATATTCGTACACTGGAGGGAGCAAGATGTGCACCATATGGAGTTAGTGTACGAATTCTCGCTGCGAAAAGAAGCAGAGGTGCAGTCAGCACGGCAGGTGCTCTGGAACATCGTAGACTACGCTGTTAAAGAGCGCCTACAGTCCATCAAAGCGGCGCTTCCCGATTTCGCTAGGAATAGGCATCTATTACAGCCTGTAGCCGAGAGTACAGTTGCGCGTTCCAAGGTTTCACTAAACTCGCAGTCCTGGGTTCAGTTTCCAGCCCTCTTGACGCCTACATCAGTAGCATCGGAGCCGGTGAAAAAGAAGCGAAAAGGTAGCAACATGGGACTGGAGTGATAAGCTACGCCACCTTCGTTGTCTTCAATCCTGGTAAATTGAGTGTTTAGTTCAGACACAACGACGGATATGAAAGATATGAGAACTAAAATAAGATCATACCTGAGGTATCAGCAGATTAGCGAATCCGTGATTCAACGTTATTGATTCCCTAAATACCGAACTCGCCGCATCTTGACCTAAGCAGGAGGCGAAACTCGTCTAGTTGTGTTTCGATCGGGTGCTTCGCGATGATTTTAGTATTAGAGGAGGTTGGCATAATAATCCTTACGTAGAGGCGCTCGACGAGAAGTAGGATGCGGAGAAACTGGTGCGAAGTCGTGTTGTGCTGGCGCAAATGCTGGGGCGGCCGTATGGTTTAAACTGAGGGAGCTGTAACAACAATCTGCCTCATACTTACATATTTGTAAGAAAAACTTCGTCGTAGCACGCCCTCCAAAAAACCCCCACTTATAGTCACACATACCTCCTAGATGTTCTCCATCTCGATTACTCAATGCATTAATATTTGCTCCCTTCAGTCTACCATCCTTGCGAATTTCACAAGGCTCTGCACGCAGAATCTGCGGCGTCACGCTGAGTTTCTGTGCTGTGGAGGGTAGTTCTTCGAACGGCCAAGAGGTAGTTGGCTGCGACGGGACCGGTGGCTCCGAGGTGGCTGGGTGCTGCTCGACCAGAGTCAGGGCTGCTCCTCGCGCACCACGCGATGAAAGCCCGGGTGGGCGGGTTTCTCTGCGTGCTTGCAGAGGGCTTTTTTTGGTAAGTTCATCGGGTAGCGTGAGATAGGTTCGGCTAACAATGGCATACACATTCCTGCTGCGGAACACTCCGGTATTTGCATTCTGTTCGAGTTCTGAAGGGCCATGTTCGTGTTTACTCAGCATCAAGTACTCCGAATCTTGTAAGGTGGCCAGTATCTACCTCAACTTCCACATCCATATGCGCAGCTTCGAAGAAACCCAGCCTTTCCAATTGGCCTATGATGCTGATGACTGGAAAGCCCTTGGTCTCTTCCCTGTCAACAAAGAATAGGCTACCGGGAAACCACGGGTTTTTATATGTGACGGCTTCAGGACGCACGAAACCCTTGAAATCTTAGAGTTTTGCTTTGAGAATAACGTCATTCTGTGCCGTCTCCCCTCTCACACCTCCCATAAGCTCCAGCCTTGTGACGTCGGAGTTTTCGCAGTCCATATAATACCCCTTGAGTGCATTAGAGAACGAGGCTGCTTATATATCAAAGCAAACTGTCTCGAGCGATTAAAGATTGTGCAGATATGACCCATAGCAACACTGAAGCAATAAAGAATGACACTAGCTTCATTGGGACTAACATTCCTACTATAGAGTCTAGAATTGATGCAATACGGCATGGAGTCGACCTTGCAAAACATGGTATGTTCATGACATGGATATCGCCTATAAATTTTCCCACCTTTGCGAAGTGGCTCCGCTAATCGAAGAAAATGCTACCTTGTCTGAATTCCTGGAGCAGGCAATGATAGCGGCAATCGTAGCCGATCATCTTTTAAAAAAAGTATAGACTAGTAAGGTTGGACTATACGTAATGCAACTACAAGGTGCTGGGAGAGTAGGATGCTGCCTGTCTGCCAGCCGCCACCCTCAAGTAGAACCAAGCCATTAGTTGACGAGATTTTTGGGGCTCTACAAGCTGTCCTTGCAAAATTCTCCACTGTATATAGAATAAATAACCCGCAATAGGTTTGAGGGAGCCCTAGGGACTAGAATGTCTTCCGTATAAACCGTCGAGTGTAGCATCTCTTTAGATCGATAAGGCACGGGTTCAATATAATTGACCATGGCCGATGAAAGTGTTTGACGTCGTCTAGACCAACTTAGCCAACCACGCTATTGCTGTGTTTGGGACAAGCTTTACTCCTTTTCCTCCCCTTCCTCTCCGTGATTACCCTTCTCTGTCTCAGTCTCCGCGTTTGAAAGACCAGTGTCCGTTGCAGTAAGTCGGCTTGGTTCAATCTGGAGCGTGGGACTCTCCTCGTCATCTAGATTAGAACATTATTTAGTGCCTCACTATACCATACCACGCTTGGAGAGCAACTTACTCGATTTAGTGAATATTATTTCGCATCTTCGTGCAGCAATGATCTTCTGATTCTGCCATATTACGAGGAGAGAGATGGCAAGGTTGAGGAAAAGAGAAATAAGGGAGATGATAGCTTCAGCGTTGAGGGCCATGACGAGGTCGCAACTTTGAGTAGAAGCCCGAAAGTATAGTAAGAGCAGGTGAGGATAGCTCAGCATTATGTTTTAATAAGTACCGTTCGAAGAATCAAGAGACCAATCGTTGGACCTTTTGCCAGCAGCAAATGTGAGTGCAGTCGTGAACCAGGACCTTTTTGAAAGACTTAGGGTCCATTTGTAAATCCGACGGTTACCGGTCAAAGGAAGTATACAAGTATATAAGCTTAGAGATTAGAAACGCCCATTGGTGTCTTTTTTTAGTTGACGGAAGCGGATTGGCCGGGAAGGGGTCATTTGGTCTTTACTATAGAGATTTTAAGACGAAAAAGGAAGGGGGCATACATATCGGTTAATATGGCGAGGCTTTGCTTAGGACTCTTTGCAATAACCAATAGAATCTATGGTCCTTTTGAGGTGAGGCTGAAGGCTGAGGCGGTGCCTGGGACCTTTTTACTCAGCCAATCCCGTCTAAGAACATTTGGGCCCTCCGATCTAAGCGCAGGTCAGCTTGGACCTTCAGCCTATATAATGCAACATATTCGCATTCTGTCAATACACCGCCATACAATTCTCAAAAGGTCTTTCGATCCTCATGCAGCGACGTGGCTTTGCGCTTCAATAGAGCGTAGTACCGCGAGCAACGCATGTGAGACCGCCGGGACTTGGGGAGGTCAGAACATCGCAGGCCCACAAAATGGATTTTCCACCGACGACTTCGCCAAATCCCGACAAATTTGATGGGTTCATTCAGCAAAACCATGACTTTCTTGAGTCCTTGTTCGACGAGTCATTCTGTCTCTGCGACTTTTTCGACGCTGAACTCAACAAGGCCTTATGGCAACACCTTGACGACTCCTATCGAGGCGCAAATTCATATGACTTTGAAGTCACAAATGCTCTTTTGTTCCCACCGAAAACCTTCATTGACGGGAGTATCACGTCCTCCAGTGCTAATTCTTCCCACCTACATCCACAGAGCCCTCATAGTTTTAAGGCGGCTACCCCACAGGCTACGGAAAAGTCCTCTTCCAATCCCAAATCCAATCCCTTCACGGAAGCTGAGTGGCAAGAAATCTACAACGTAGTCCTACAGATATATCTGGAGAAGAGCCTAAAGGAAATCCTTGAGACTCTGCCGGAGAGGACTACCTACAAACCCAGGTTCGTCCATCAAAGGCACGAATTTTGCGGAGGCTAACTATCATAAGCCGAAAGCAGCTCAAAACGAAGATCAAGCTATGGCACGAAAACGGCTTATTACCCCGGAAGAACATAGATAAGGAGGATATGGATTACATGATCAGCGTAGCTCATCTCAGGAAAGAAGCCCACGGTTTACAGACAGTCTTCACATATCACGGTTTTCCAATGTCACAAGAAAAACTTCGGAAGCATAAAGAACGCTTTGGTGTCACGCATCTACAATTGAATCCCCAAGGTACGTATGCTTCCTAAAATGTTAGCCGCGATATTAATGAGCCCAGCCCTGCTGCCGCATATAACGTGGATGACTCCTTCCGTTCTCCATGCTACACCTCGGACGACTGTAGAAGGGATACCAGGCCCTTCAAAATCAACTAACTCACCGCAGGCAGCGGATAAGCATTCGCTTCAGTCTCATCCAAAAGCTCTACGTCAAGCGCCAATTTCAACGTCAGTCTCAGCGGCCACCGCACCTATCACACAAGACCCCAATGCTGATACCATGGGCTATCTTGGTGTCCTCGGGCCAAAATCTCCTCGTGATGACCTCGACACTGTGCCAGACCGCAGTGCTCCCGCGATCACCGAAATGCCCTCTGATGAGCTCAAGGACTATACTATGGATGACAGAGACGACGTTGCATCAGTGGTAGTAGTACACCTAGACGAAGATCTTTCGGCAATTCCCGAAGACGATTCCTATAAAATCACCCCTACGAAGACCTCTAGTTCGTCCACAAATGGCGGATATATTTCTCTAGGAAGACATGAGACTGGATGCCTTAAGTCAGCAGAATCCGAAGATAAGAGAATAGCTACAGAACAATGGAGCCGCGAAGTCAAGGCGATTTATGAGAGTGTCACGATGGTTGAGGAAAAATGTATTAGCGTCATCCGTTACCTCGTCCCTTCTTTAGAGCGACCGTACGATAAGACTCAGAAATTGAACACCAACGGATGGCAGACACTCATTGCCTTGCATCAGACACTACTACATGAACACAATGACTTTATGCTAGCCACTCAACACCCGTCAGCCTCTCCTCCCCTTAAGAGACTTGCATCAGAATACTCAATGCCAGCGCGCATGTGGAAGCATGGCTGTCACTCATTGTTGGAATTCCTGCGCCGACATCTCCCTGGCTCTGGGAGCATATGGTTCGATTCATATCCACTGCCTTTCACATATACGCCTCATTATATGAGACGGTCCCTGATTTTGCGGACACTTGGGCTGAGATCCTTGGGGATCTCGCTAGATATAGGGGAACGGTAGCAGATGAGGGCACCGAGAGCCGCAAGAAATGGCAAAAAATGTCGCAAGTATGGTATAACTCAGCGGCCGATCGAAATCCGTCAGAAGGACGGCTCTATTATCACCTCGCCATCCTGTCACGACCAGAATATATTAAACAGCTCTTCTATTTCTGCCGATCACTGACCTCCGGCAGTATCTTTCTGTCAGCGCGAGAAACGATTATTACACTTTTTGCACATTGCTCAGGGACCTCCACCAACCAAAGCAGAGCGTTCATCAACCATTTCATGAGGACGCACTTCTCGTTATTCCGCAACGACTTTTCGGAAGCCCATCAACACGCGGTGGACTTCCTTCGTTCCTTCAAGTTACCTTCAGCCTATCCTCCTGGCCGATGGTTGGAAGAAAGCACGCAAATTGCCATTATCAACATTGCTTCGTTGCTTGATTATGGCAACTGGACGCCGCTACGGTACACATTTGAGATGAGGAATCACCTCTCGAGCCTTTCAACCTCGGTAGAGGGGAAAGAGGAGGAACTGCCTGACGCACTAAGGAAACCGCTGCTCGTCGGTGTTCCTGATCTACTGGACTACAAATTGAAAAGTGACTTTCTCTTCGGTACATTGGAGATCATACGTTCCTCCCATAGGAATCTTGTTTTACCTCACATTCATACGGTGATGACCTTCCTGGTCTCGCTTGTGCAGGCAGTCGCGGTGACTAACAAAAGATTCGCTTCAGGAGTAATTGATCTACAGCTCTTTTTCGAACGAGTACCGTGGAGGAGCCTATGCGATTTTCTGAACGGGTCTATCTTCGATATGGCTCGGAAGGGTGTCGTCGAACCATTTTCTAGGTCGAACGCGGATCAATCACGACCGCTGCCTGAAGATTATCTGCTTCGCGGTCTGATTTGGACGAGGAACTACTTCCCAAGCAATTGGTTTGAAACTCATATGGATATGGAGGATAGACTTCTCGATTCAGTGTCCACTTCAAAGCTACGCGTGGAAAGAATCATATGGCTTGCCCACCAGCTGTGTTTCGTACGATCAACCACTCATAGGCGTTTTCACTCCACTAATGCTGTTCCAGCACGGCTATATGACTTTTGACAACGATAATTTTTCAGCGGCATCTCCTTCTCCATTTGAGCGGTCCCATATCTGCCCTTGTAAGTCGCACCACCGAGAATGTAGACTCACAATGTCTAACTTATCTAGGTATGCTGAAGTCGTGGATTGAAGGTCACATCAATAGTTACCGTTCACAATTCAAACTCGAGCGGGGCACCTTCCAAAGTTCTGACAGTGTGACAATACCTCAAACATGCGGCAAATCACATGTTGCAAGCACCTCCTTACTTTCCTCGTCCTTGGACATGATGGACATGATTGACGATAGAGTGGAAGAACCATATCGGTAGCTGGTGTTCAGAATACATATGCCAGCCAATCGGTGTAAAGTACAGTAGAAAGTCAGCTATTAATGCAGCGAGTTACTCTAGTGCGAGCAATCCTACTTTTCCTGTGGGCTTTGTCACCGCTAGGCGGACAGGCCCCACTAAGGCTAATGCAATGAGAACTCCTAGAGACCTACTCAACAAGCACACTTCGCTACCTTACGACAAGCCTAGGGACAACAAGGTGTGTAAAAGCTCAAATATACTGGTCAATTCGTGGACTCTGGTGCTCTCTACACTGCAGCGCTTCTGGCTCCGTTGCCTATTAAGACTGGCCCACAAGATCCATAGAACAATTTAAATTCCAGCCCTGGAAAATTTGATAAACGTACAGCAGGCTCTGATGGCTGGATCACGATTCCAGTAAAATTGTCCATTTTAGAAATGTATTACCCTCGCGTAGATCTGCCCGTCGTTGGCGTACCACTGGATGCAGCATCGAATTTCACCATGGGATCTACGTCTAGATGCCTTACTGTAACGGACAACGACTTCGAACAGCTCCATTACCCTGAATTAAACGATACTACGAGGTCAGTCGGAGAGCTTCATCTTTCATCAACACTGATCGATATTTTCCATAGCCTTTGGATACAGACCCCAAATTCAAAGCTCTTCTAGGCCGTTTGGATGGATATGTGAGACAAATAAACACCGCTAGGCTGACTAACAAAGAGATGAAGAGGAAGCGTAAACTAGGATACGTTTCAAAATATGCAAGGAGTCCGGATTCTAACAAGTTTGGTTTAAACAAAGCGATCTGTGATATTTCCAAAACACATGCAGGAGCACTGGTTCTCTGGGTAAGAGATCAGTACTAACCCTCAAAATCAGGAGGTCGTTATTGGATCCTTAACCAGAGGCATTAACTAGCTTCAAACACGGCCTACTCACGACCAAGTTTATAGAAGAGTTTCCGAGAACCATTGGGTTCGCCAAATGATTAAGCCCCAGTGCGCACATCCTTATCAGCAGCTCAGCATTTCCCCCTATCCAACAAGTCGGCTAGCCCAGCTAATATGTGATGTGTGTCAACATGTCTGTTATACGTCCGGATGTATTCTCGTACGATATTGCTCTCCTCTTCTCATCGTCAGTGATTATCTTTGTTGCAGACGTCACTGCACTAGTTTTGAAGCGAAAGACGCCGGAATTAGAGCTCTTCCGGTTCGTCAAGGTGCCTGAGAGAGGGAGCACAATGGATGTCATGGAAAGAGCCAGGCTAATGAGGGATGTGGAAGTATACGTTGGCGGCGTGGTTGGTAACAAAGATATTGGTCACCTTGTTCTTGCGGCCGATGTGCCCTCTTCCGAAAGCTAGAGCGAGAGAGGCTGTACGCATGAACAGAGTAAGTGGACTAAGCAGGTGACATTGAAAAGTTGGATGGGGCTTTAGCGACAAGGCAGGCATTTCCATGTTGAGTGAGCATCATGTGTTTCCAGTAGCCCGCAAATAACAGTTGATGGAGGCGCAGCTTCAAACGAAACGTGCGGACGTTCGTGGGCCAGCAGCACTACGGCTCTATCATTGTGCCAAATTGACAATGAAACGCATAACGTGCTCGGAGCAATAGGTACCAAAGAGGAAGGATGCAAGATGGTGAGGTTGCATTCTGGTGGCCTTGCACAGGCTCGGCTCGGACCTTTGTATCGCAAGGCAGGCTACTGGAGCTCGTATCACCGGACGGTCCACCACGACAGCGATCGACGCGCCCAGACGGATCCTCGTGGGCCAGTCTTAGGCGATGACGCGCAAGAAATGTGACAGATGCGAGTGCTTTCTCCAGCACGAAAAGACCAGGCCCTCGAGGCTGTCAGGTAGAGCGACGGCGCAGGAGCACTTGCAGGCGCAAAAGCAGGCGCAAAAGACGGCGCAAGCGCAGGGGCGCGATGGGTCGCCAATGGATGCAGAGCGACGGGGATGTAGCGCCCCCGTCTCAAACACGGCGCCGACGTCGAGACGACTGGAGCGGCCGGGGGGACTGAGGTGGATCCGGGACTTTTCACGGCCCGGCAAGCGACCCGGCCATGGCCAATCGAGGGCCTGCATGCTTTCGAAACGAAACTCCCCTTTCAAAGGGCGAACACCTTAGACAGCCCTGGACAGCCCTCGTGCGTGCTCCGGCCTTCCGCTCCGGGTATCTGCATAAACGTACCTGCGTCAAGCCACCGATCTGCACTGCTTTCTTTGGCTGGCGGCTCTGGGTTATCCTGCCCTGTTTCACACCTAGACGCCAGTCTGGTGGAGCGACCGACGCCTAAGTTGCTGGCGTTTGTTTTCCGGCCTGTTAGGCTTGAGACAGTTGCTTTGATTAGGGATCGCCATGGGGGACTCCACCGATGGACAGGCTGCCTGCATTGTGCGTTGTGGCGGTGGCATCGTACAATGTCGCTTTCTACCTATATAAGCACATGGCGACACCGCTCCCTTGACCACCACCCCAAAACATTCATTCTGCCTTTAGCATTTCTTCAGCTTTTGCAACCTTCTCTTCTTCCTAGCTGGACTAGTTTCTTCTGATTCAAATCACACTCCTTCGAGATACCATTTCCAACATCATCATCATCATCATGTCTTTGCGATCTGCCCTCCTTGCCACCACGGCATTTTTGGCCGCCGCCAACGCCCATATGATTATGGAAAAGCCTGTTCCTTATAGCGTCGACAAGATTGATAACAGCCCCATCACCAAGGCTCAGTTCCCTTGCAAAAGCCAGGATGGTTTCACGGTTTCTTCCATGAACTCGATGAAGGTTGGGGATACTCAACAGCTTGCATTCAAGGGCAGTGCAGTCCATGGTGGTGGCTCTTGCCAGCTTTCCGTCACTCTTGACACAGAGCCCACGGCGAACTCAAAATTCAAGGTTATCAAGAGCATTGAAGGTGGATGCCCTGGTGTCAGCGGCCCCAACTCATATGAGTTCACGCTGCCCGATTCTATTCCAAACGGCAAGGCCACCTTCGCCTGGACTTGGTTCTCTAAGCTCAGCGGCCAACCCGAATTGTACATGAACTGCGCCCCTATCGAGGTAACTGGTGGCGCCAGCGACGATTCTGCCTTCAATCAGCTCCCTGATATGTTTGTTGCCAACATCGACAACACCTGCACTAGCCCCCAAAACTTTGCTACCAAGTTCCCCAACCCGGGTTCGGTTGTTCAGAATGGTGGCACCAACGACCTCAAGGAGCCTACTGGCTCTGGCTGTGGCGCTTCTTCTGGAGGCTCTTCTCCCGCTCCTTCATCTGGTGGCTCTGCTGCTCCAGCGCCCTCCGCCGCTCCATCATCCGCGCCATCGGCTGCTCCCCAACCATCATCGGCCCCCGTCTCATCGGCGCCTGCTGCTCCAGAACCATCTAACCCTGGCGGTGTCTTCGCTCCTGGGGCCTCCAGTGCAGCTCAGTCTCCTGCCCCATCGACTCTGGTCACTCAGCCAGCTTCGTCTGCCCCGGCTCCCTCCGCTCCGGCCCCCTCTGCCCCGGCCCCCTCTGCTCCAGCTCCTTCTGCTCCAGCTCCTTCTGCCTCAGCTCCTTCTGCCCCAGTTGGTACTGCCCCAGTTGGTACTGCTCCAATCGCCACTGGCTCTCCTGCCGCTCCCACTGGTGCTCCCTCGACCGGTGCTCCCTCGGCTGGTGGAAACGCCTGCTCTCAGAACGGTGCGATTGTTTGCAACGGCCCCACACAGTTCGGTCTTTGCAACAACGGCAGCGTTGTTTGGCAGGCTGTTGCTGCTGGCACCACCTGCTCCAACGGCGCTATTCAGAAGCGTCAATACCACGGCCGCATTGTTCGCACACGCGCCGTCATCCCTGGCAAGGATTTCACTCCTGATAACTAAGTATCCGGTAGCACGGATACTTGAATAGGAGTTCACTCTTTGATGAACTCGCCTACGCTTGATGATTCGTTTGGGTGTACATTCTCTTCTTTTCACTTCACTTTCTAGATTGAACTTTCGGGGGTCTGAGACCCAATGGATTGTAGATTGCTCTTTTACTTTCTTGCTTTTTATGGTGGCCTTTTTTCAGGCCTGGCTCTGCAAAACACCGCCAGCGCTTGGCTTTTTGTGACAGAACATGCATTTCTCAAAGTGCTTGAGGATGCGTACATATCTGAAATCTCATGGACATATTGCATGGCATATACCAAATATCATTCATTTCTTCGCAAACATTTCTGTCTTCATCATCACTGAATTTGCTTGTTGATTGAGCCGCTCGCACATGCAAAAAGTCTTAACAAACTGTGCTACCCCGTTCCTGGCGGCAAGGATCCATCCTTGACCGGGTACACCGACACCCTGACCTCGCATCCCTGAAGGAGCCTACCTCGCTGAAACACGGCGGATAGCCGACCCATCAGGAGAAAGCGACCTTCCACACCCGTACGCAGATCGTTCGCACACCGTCGCAGCGCCCGAAATTTCAGGGCCGCACATCCACTCCACATGGTGCGCAATCTATTTTCTCTCTCTTCTTTTTCCTCTCTGTAGCGCTCGGGGTTTTTTTTTTCTTTCCCCACTGTTTCAGCGTTGGCGATGGACTTTGAGCGGGTTCGACAGCGTTTCTCCTCCCCCCCTCGCACGACTTGCCCAACACGAGGAGAGAAAAAAAAAGACGCCATCGGCCTGGCCAATGGACCCATGGCCCACACGGATGGGCAGGAGGTTTTGAAACAACCGTGACCGGCCGCTGGCTATGCTTCGGTGGTCAGCGTACAGCGAAGGCTGCTTCTCAGCCACGGCGCCAGCGGTAGCGCGCATGGCATTGTGGCTGATGGGGACCCACCATCTCCACCACCACCCCCCACTTCCTACACAGCCTTGCTTTCTTTCATGCATTCTGTCCCCGGACAAGCTGAGAGCATGGACGGTCTCGTGCTTTCATGCGTACAACACAGTAAAGTCATGGGCGAGGATATCTTCTTTCGACGAGGAGATATTTTTGGCGTGCGGTGGGTTCACCGTCGCCTATGCGGAGACAGGGGAGTATTGTAGGGGGTAAGAAGCTATCCCGCGACTGTCAGGCCCTCTGGTTTCAGAAGCAGTCGCTTTTCGAAGTGCGGGGGAGGGTCGAGGAGATCGAAGGGGGGGAGGGTTGGGTGGTATAATAGGCTGCAGGTAGCCGAGGTGAGGCGGGCTGTTTGAGTTATCGATAGTCAGGGGTAAACCGCACAGCACGGTGATCCTGATGCTTATTGTGACCTTCACATGTCCAGTCGCATGCATGTGATGGACGAGGGTTGTTTCCACGTCAATTTGATAGCAGGAAAAGGGATTCCAAGTCATCCTTCAGAAGCCAGCTTTATCATCGGCTTGCTACTGGATACCGTTTCCCCTACGTGCACTCTCACAAGCCCCCAGCACCCAAGAAGATCATGTCGCACAAAGGCAACCAGCTTTTCACTTTATTTTTCCGAGCGCTATGATGAAGTCCGGAGACTTTTCGACCCCCAGGATTCATTTACTTCCGGTAGCACGCCGTATTGTTTCCACACCCGTGGTCGTATGGGTGGCCTCTTCGGACTCTGCATCTCGTTCGGATATGGTGGTTTCCAAGAAACGCCGACAAGGCACAAACCTACCTCATGCAGTAGGAACCGTGTGTGCGCTCGACTCGTCGCCACCGACGCCAAGTAATTCACCGCATTGTAGCTAAGCAGAAGCCTTTCCATAATAGTATCCATGTCTCATCGTTGGTAATACAGTAGCAGAGAACGGTTTCTGTGCTCACCATGCCATTCACTCTAAGTCTTTACAATCACGATCCGAGAAATCGGTAATTGCAGGTAGCAGCATGTAACATATCAAAAGATCGGCAGGGAAACGACTTCTTACATCCATCGTCCATGGACTCTACTCCGTGTGTTCCTAAAGATGTGCTAGTTGAATGGAGGTTTATAGCAAGAATGCATTATATTGTGGGTATCATATCTTTGTCACTGTCAAAATAAACTACCAAGAGCATGTCCAACGTGTGTTAGTCACCCTGCCAAACTCTTCCTCGGCTTCGCCACTTTCTTCTTGTCGAGTCCAGCCCCCAACAGCATCTCAGCAGCAGACATGGAGGGAGCAGGCGTCGCATCAACGCTTTTTGTTACCTCGGCGTCCACAGCTCCTTCCTTGGGAAGTCTAAAGGCCAAAAAAGTCTCTTCTGCTCGTCTGCATGTGTCAAACACTTCGTTCATGTACTTGTCCACCACGTCGGGTGGACGTATAGCACGTGGTAGACTATGAAGAATGTCCGGATGCCCACTCATGACGAGCACAGTAACGGGCTGGTAGAACTCGATCTCCTTGATGTGGTTTCTCTCATCAAAGTCCTCGATCCTCGGTGGGGGGACATATGGTGTCACTGGTGGTAAAGGTGTGCCCATCGGAGTTGGGTTTGCTGCAGGAGTGGCTGGATTCGATACGGGGTTTGTACCATTTGCAGCCGGTGTACTTGGAGTTGTAAAGCTGATTGGGTTGCCACCTGGGGTTGGAGCAGTAGCCAGAGTAGCTGTCAGAGCCGTCTTTGGAGCAGGCGTGGAGGACGGTTTTATTTCCGGCTCTGACACAGGTTTTGGCTTCAACTTGGTCACAAGGAAAGAAAACTTAGCGCCGGAATTGTTGGGTAGCCATTCCATGAAGCTGTACGTGGGGAAGTAAAACCTGTCACCATTTCCTTCTTTAAAGTCAAAGACTAGTGGTCGATAGGTAGACCTGTGAGGCTGGCTTGGTGGAGCATAGTGTTGAGGGTGTTGGTATTGGGGTGCATGATTATAGGCGGGGTTGAAGCTATTAGGATGTGGCGGATGGGGGTGAGGAGGACCATGCGGTGGTGCTGGAGACATTTGCGGTTGATGCGCTTGTGGAGGTAGTGGAGGCAGTGGTGCAGGCGCGAATTGCTTCTGTGGGGTTTGGAACTGCTGTGACAATGATTGCTGTTGCTGTGGCTGGTGCTTTTGAGACTGCTGTTGCGGTGATGGTGGCAGCGGCGGTTGTTGATGATGATGATGATGATGCTGCTGCTGCTGCTGAGGATGAGGGTGAGGAGGAGGGGGCTGTATTGGCTTCGGAGGAGGGGGTTGCGGTGTAGCTGGAGCCGGCGCTGGTGCCGCCGCTGGCACCGGCGCTGGCACTGGATTTTTATTTGACGTATTGCGCGCCGCATCCTTCTGCTTCTGCAATATGTTTGTCAATTCGCTGATATGACCTTGAAAAAACTCCAGTTGTTCCTTAGTGGCCTGACCGGCAGCAACAATCTTCATGACAGCCTTGAGCTCTGCATCCTGGCCCGCACGCTGCGCCAGCATGTGAATAACAGGATCTGGAGCGGGTGCGGCATTGGCCGGCGAAGGAGGAGGTACATTCTGTGGCGGGGGCTTCGGCGGGGGCGGCCGCTGTTGCGGTGGAGGTTGGTATTGTGGAGGTGGATGGTTATGATTGTACTGATATGGACTCTGCTGGTTGTGATTCGGCCATTGGCCATACGTTGGCGCCTTCTTCTGCACTGGCCTAGCTGCCTCACGCGGACCGTAGAGACGAATGGGAAACGTGTGTGGCTCAATGACCAGCTGGGCCTCGCCGACCTGGGGGAAGTTCCGCACGATCTCCTTCTGTCGCTGCATGTTCTGCTTATCCTCATCGGTGCGGTCGGCCACCTTTTTGGGCGGGGTAAAGAAGGCATGGAACAGGGTGAAGTTTATGCCCGATACCCATATGGCGCGCGACCGCTGCAACGAGGCACTGAGTACGCCGCTGTGCTGGATGTCCTGATACTCGTGAGGCGAGAGGTCGAGCGCCTGCGGCTCTGAGAGTGTTGGCAGCGCCTGGCCGTCTGCGACGCGTGTGGGGAGAAGCGGCCTCGAGGGCAGCTGGGGTTCTTCTTCTGCTGTTACCGCTGCTGGAGTGCCTGGCCTGGTTGCATCCTTCAAAGGAGTGGGTTGGCGGACGGTGCTGGCCCGCTTGCGCTTTAACGACTTTGCAGGCTTGTTTGAGGGCGTCTCCTTGGGTGTCTCGGAGGCAAGCGGTGCGGTGGCCTCTTCGCGCGCGCGCGCTCTCGTCGACCGCCGGGGCTCCGACATGATAATGGGCGAGGACGACGTGAGGGTTGGAAAATCGGAGGAAGGTCCAGGCGCAGGTCCCAGACATGGGTTGGATGGCGCGTCATTTCGCGACGGCGGCCTAATGCCCCAATCAGCTGTGGCGCCAACGGCCGTCCTTGCGCTCTGCACCCAACATCATGGACCTGTGCACGTACTATCTCGATCAGGATCTACCATTGTTCAAAGAGCACTCGTACCATGTTTTCCAATCTCAATATCATGGGCCTGCAACTACTCGTTCGTTACACTAAATATTACTAAAACCCAGCGGACTGACGTGTCTATCCTGCAATAGGAATGCTCTGGTATCACAATGCTGCTTGCTATAAGGTATCTATCATGATCGTATCCTTGATTGGTCGGTAACTGACTGCTGAAAAAGTATATAGAAAGAAAGAACTAAAATTAAAAAAGAAGAATCTTTTTAAGATCTTCTTTTTAAGAAGTTTATACTTACTTCATTTCTTTCGCTATTCCTGTATCATATATTGTTAGCACACTTAGTAGATTTCTCACTTACCTTTTATATTGGCTGGTCGCCATATGGTACCTGCTGCGCCACTGGACGAAAGTCTCTTCTTCGTGCTTTTGGCATCTGTTGTACTTTCAACCAGCCTAGTGTCATTGCAGCCCTTTTTGACACTAGCCCATCCAGAGGAGCTTCCTAGGGACATTTTTATTTCTTTCCCAACCTAGTAATGCTTCCACTCTGGCCCAAGGTACTTTTATCTTCGGCAAGCCTGGGGCTCGAACCGGCGAATTAAGATTTTAATTCTCCCAACTAAGAACCTTAACAGCCTTGACTATTAAGGTTTACTTAATTGGTGATGATTTTTCTGTTCTTAAAATAAGTATAGACTAGGTCGGTCATTGGCTAGGGTTATTAGGGCTGGGGTACTGGAGATTTCGTTTGTTCACTTAACTTCGCATACAGCACGTGGACCTACGTCCTGGACATAAAAGTATCTCAGAATAGAAAGAGTACAATCAGAAATCGCATCTGCAGCGCAGAGGCTAGAGAAGTATAACAATTTCAGTACGTTCGAGACTCGGTCCTTTTTTCTGTCCAGCAGCACATCGAAGAACATGAGCCAGGACTTATAGAAGGCCTTCCCGAGTGTAATGCGAGTCATAAAAAGAAAGAACCAAAATTAAAAAAAGAAGAATCTTATTAAGATCTTCTCTTGAAGAAGTTTATTGTACTTCCTTTATTTCTTGAGTCGTTCCTATGTTATTATTAGCATGTTTCTTAGGGGATTTTTAACTTACCTTTGTTGGCTGGTCGCCACATTGTACCTGCTGCGCCACTGGATGAAAGTCTCTTCTTCGTGCTTTTGGCATCTGTTGTACTTTCAACCAGCCTAGTGTCATTGCAGCCCTTTTTGACACTAGCCCATCCAGAGGAGCTTCCTAGGGAATTTTTGTTTCTTTCTCAACCTAGTAATGCTTCCACTCTGGCCCAAGGTACTTTTCTTCGGCAAGCCTGGGGCTCGAACCGGCGAACTAACACCACCGCCCGTTGCACTTGATCTTTGGCCTGAAGGAATTTAGGCGCTAGCAAGGACTTGTGTGGGCATGTTATTTGGTGGTGTTGTTCTGATGGGATTAGGCCAAACTTTTAAATTATATACATGGGTGCGGCAGGCCTGGTAGGGTGGGAGGAGGGTGAATGGGCTTCATTTTCGTATACCATGATGGACGGGTGTGTGTGGGTAGGCGGACCCGGGGCTCCGCCTTTCACTAACAAGACGAACGCATGGACTTGAGCCTCTTGGATTTTTAACGCGACTGCAGTTCCTTCCGGTCGTCTGTCGGTATCAGGTTTAATGCTTGAGTTGATCTATCTTGTCAATACTATACTCATAGCAATAGTACATAATCGGCGGTGTCATCTCCTGGCGTGCGCCGACTTGAACTCTAACTATGTTAGATCTTATAATTGTGCCTTCCTAGCATAAAGGCCTTTTGATTTAATAAATTCGACAGTAACGACCTACATACATGAAACCTCGTTTTGCGAAAGCATGAACACGCCTTGCCGCGCGCTAACACGGTACAATACACCCTACTCTCAGCACTAGTTCAGCCACATGTTAGATAACAAGACCAGACCGCAGTCCGCTTCGCCTGTTGATAAATATAATCCATCTCTAGCTTTCAATCATACTATCGCCTACTATTGCATCGCATCAGCCAGCAACCCTACCAAGATGCCTTCGCAAGAACTCCAAACAGCCTATGCCATGCTGGCTGCTTTTAACAGAATGTCACCTCATGACATAATCTCTCTCCGAACACCTGCCTGTCTGCGTCGTATTCATCCACTGTCCCTTTCCCTTCCACCTCAATCCAACGACACATATCTCGTCAACCTCATTGCCATGCAATCCATCTTCACCAGCTTCAGCGTCCAAGCGACCGACGTTATCGAGGGTACATCTGTCGACGAAGGGGGGAAAGAGAAAACGAAGGTAATCATGTTTGTGGAGGCGAGAGGAGAGACCAGTGTGGGCGAGTATCGTAATGAGTATGTGTGGAAGATGGGGTTTGAAGAGGGGGGTAAGAGGGTGGATGAATGGATCGAGTTTGTGGATGTGGGGATGGTGAGAGACTTTTATCCGAAGCTAGTTGGGGAAATGAAGAAGAGAGCAGAGGAACAAGGCAAGGGTGCGGATGCTGGAAGGTAATGGGGTTTCGGTGGGGAATGGATTATTGAAAGCCTCTTGATTAAGATAATACGAAGGTATTGTAAGAACAATTTCGAAAGATTGAGTTAAGAGTCTGAATATATGAAATTAAGTTGGGGATAGGTGGGCTCCATTCATATTATTAATGTTTACATGTGTGCCCCATGTACTTGTGAATTGAAACATAGCACCAATACTATACCTCTAAGTCTAAGTTAAAGATACGAGCAACATGTTTATAGACAAGTGCAATTGATCCGGCAGGTTCCATGCTTTGCCTTAGAATAGTGAGTGCACGTTCCTATACGAACTGATCACATAGAAGTATCCAAGGCATCTGCTTTTCACCATTGGTAACTTTAAGGCCCATGTGTGGATCCCAGCACTTGGGCCAAATTCACTTGGCGCAATCCAGCGACGAAGAGGAGAAGCAGGCCTCTAATCATTACCTACGAGTCGACCGCGGCGAAAACGTGCAGCGTTCTAGCAGATAAGAGGAATGGTGGAACTTGTGAGACGACACGCGTAGGGATGCTCCGACAGTGGCCGGTGCTTAGTCATCCCGCCAGCTCACTTTTTTTAGACCTCCACCACTGCTTCCTTACAGAAGTCGCATCCGCTCTACGATTTAGTCGTGACCTATGACATCCGACAGACACAGGAGGAGCCTGGAGTAACAGCATGGAGAATTGATACTATCATCGTTCGACGTACCTACAGATCACACCGGCTTGCCTGTTCTCACTGCATCGCATCTACGCGCATGGAAGCTATCCAGAAGCTCCCCGTCATCCGTATGATGACCAGACCACCTGCAGCACCCGTCAATTCGCCTCCGCGTTCGCAGCCCGACCCCATCTATGAGAGCACACCCGTTTCATCGCCGCGCTCTCTGCGCCAACTGTCGATTTTCTTCTTCGGCGCCACCTGCTTTCTAGCATCTACAGCCGTTACCCGGCGCGCCATATACCGTCGTCACCTCCGCATAAAACCGAAATTCTATGAGCCGAATACGAATCCACACGAACACTTCAGCCCGTTTCACGATGCCGTACAAGCGCTGAACTTGGCCACGATGAACTGTGTGAGCTTAGCAGTTATGGGACTTGGAGGAACCTTATGGGCCTTTGATATATCTGGCCTGAGAGAAGCCCAGTCGACACTCCGAAGCCGCCTAAAATATGACACGATATATCAGTCAGGCGAGACCGTTCCCGGATCCATAGTGGATTTGTTAAGAGCATCTAGGGAGACGACTAGCAAAGAGGAGGATGCAAACAACGCTTCCGAAACGCCACGATAACAACTCGACATGTACGATAATGCGATGGTGTATGAATAATGTACATATACATAGGCTGAAGCGCCCTTGCGGAGACTACAGCATCTATCGAGCTATCAGCTTCCCACTTCTAAAAGTGTATACTGAGCTTCGTTCCTTAGGATACTGGCCTTATTTTAATTCCATATTCATAAGGCATGAAACAATGTATCGATACTATCACGATGGCTAGTTTTCGTAGTATAGAGCCTGCTGTGCATACATTGAAGATGTATGAGGTTATCCCATCATGATTGGAAGACCAGCTTCCGTGCTGGGAATTAGGCGTAGCAACGAGTTGGAAGTGCCCTAGAGTAAGTACCCATTTAAACGAAACCCAGTCTGCCGACTTCCCTAGAGATTTCAAAGCCCTTTTACGGAAGCGTTTGCAATCTAGAAGATTACATTCTACATTTCTTAATATGGATTGACCGAAATTCTCAGAACGAACCTTGCAAACACAGCGGGCTAAGCACTCCAGTAGCCCCCCACAATGCAATTAGGCCACTTAAACAAGAACAGTCGAGCAAGTAAATGACTTTCACCAAGCAAACAAAATGTCTTGCAGGTCAAGCAGTGCGGTAGCGACTGGTATCTGATGCCTTTAGCTGCTGTGTTTCCTGAATTTTAAAGTGAGAGTAGATATAGTTGGGTGCCGCTGGGAACAGACGCTCTATTGTAGGACATCTATGTGCCGACTCTGGAACAAGAAATGGCAGTATAAGTTTCTCTAGATGTACTACTTCGACTTCAGTAATTATTGAAGCTAACTTGGTAGCGAAGAACTAAGCAGGAAATAAATTCCAGATAAATCTAGGATAAGGCAGCTCTGCATATCATTCCTTTTCCGTCCTGCACTTAATCGCTTCATTCCATGGATCGCTCCCTCTGGTGTCAGCTACCTCTAGGAAATAAACATTCTCATGCCGTGCTATAGCTTCCTTCAACCCAACCACCATCAACATACCAAGCCGCCTTGGTTACATATTTACTCTCATCTCCAAGTAAAAATGCAATCGATGCTGCGATCTCCCATGGCTCAGCGAGGTCACGCTTCAAGATGGCGGGAATGTTGTCCTTGGACAAGTGGAACTCGCCCACAGGAGAGTTGAACGGCTTCCGCATCATGTCTGTGTTAATGCAACCCCTGTTGCGGAGCATTAGAATCATTTATTACAAATGCGGCAGACAGAATTTAAAGCAGAGACTATACTGACGGGCATAATGCATTGACACGGATGCCCCTGGGTGCGCCCTCGAAGGCTGCGACCTTAGTAAGACCTGTCAGGGCATGCTTTGCAGACACGTAGGCTGCCACACCAGCAGACGCGTAGTTACTAGCGACGCTTCCGACATTGACAATAGAGCCGCCGTCCTTGATGACTCTCATCTCCTCCTTGAGGCAATTGAAAGTCCCGATAACATTGATGTTGATCAGATTCGCGAAGTACTCCGCGTCAAGATCGGTGATCGGAAAGATCTCTCTCTGTTCCACGGCTAGGGGATGTCAAAGCCAGCACATACAATGCAGGGTACAGATGGGATCCGTTCGCACAAGAAGAGGTCGTGCATATGTCGGTATTCGCTCGAACGTACCTGCAACATTCGCGCACCCGTCAAGCTTTCCAAACTTGGTAATTGTCTCATCTATCCACGATTTCACGGAGGCTGGTATGCTAATATCGACCACGCATGTCCAGTATCGGCCTCTTGCTTCAGGAAATTCGGCGTCGATCTCTGCGGCAGCCTTTTCAAGGTTGCTCGGAGTGGTTGCACACATGGAAACAGTTGCACCACGTGCCAGGAGGTACTTGCTCAAAGCTAGGCCGGTGCCCCGACTGGCACCAGTCACTGCAATGACCTTTCCACCGAAAGGCAGCGGGTTAACTGCATAAGGGCTTACCATTGTTGCGGTGTAGGAATAACAGGTGGATTGAGTCAAAAAGTTGGCCTGCGAATGCAATCTGAAATGATTTATTCACAACAAATGTAAAGAATGACGAGAAAGAAATCGAGTCAGTGGTTCCAGACGCGATCCTTCAGAAGGGGGTGGAGATATTATCTGTTGTGCACGAAGGGTAGCATATTGTGAGCACCACACACTGGCAGGGTTCCTGCACGATATTCATTCCTTTTTGCCTAAACCGTCTGCCGCCTTTGGGCTCTGAAACCGTATGGACGTTCGTATGCGGCGTATACCGCGTTATCATCCTGGGCTGACATTCCTTGATTGTACGAGTTGAGCTCCAAGAGTCAAGTACACAACGCCAAGACGAAAGGGCCATTTACACAGTGGGGATTCTCTCTCGATAGAGCAATGAGCGCCAAACACACCTGTCGCGACGTTGAAAAGCGCGGGCCTTGTCCCGGATGCCGCAACCGAACCGCCTGCCGTTATGCTTTTTCAAGTTTAGGCACATACAGGGGGCAGGAATCCGCAAGGCTGTTAAGCCTGACCGCTCTTGATGAGAAAGAGTGTTGCATTTGCAAGAAGCTCATTCGAGCCCGCATAGATACCAGCAACTGGCGCTCGGAGAATATCCAACGTTTGGGTATATGCTCACCCTCGAAGCCCTAACAGACTAACAGCACTTCGTGAGGTCGTATGACCTGAAATGATAGACAACGTAACTTTCAAATTCTATTCCAAGACTTGTTAGCCTCAGCCCTTTTTGTTTAGTCGCTAGTTCCTTCGTATTAAAGATATTGGTTCATCCACTCATTCGGAGGTGGACCGTAAAAGCAAAGGTCATCGCGGAGGTCCAATTAGAGATGGATTTCCTTCCGACTACTTCAAGGCAACACGTACGAAAAGACGTTTATGATTTTCCAACAATTAATATAGCATGGTACCGGCGACGAATCCCTGCCAATCGCGGATTTGCACAAACCAGGAAGCATCCTTAGCAGCATCCCACAGCACCAGGCCATCCTGAGGCCTTAGCGTTTGTAGGAACGGCTACTAGTTGTGATGTAGATGCCAGAAACCTCACCCGTGTCCTTTGCAACTGTCTCACTGGCTGCCGTGCACAGCCGTTGGCAGAGCATCAGCAGGACGAGCGACAGGCCGCAAGGCTGCCCATAGCAGTCGTTCCTTCTGTTGATCTCTTCTCCATATGTATCTTCTGACAAAAGTAAGGCGGCCCCTATGGCATGCCAATACGTATATGACCCTGGCCGTGTGCGTGAGCATGCGGTAGTGCAGGCTCATTTTCTGAATTCTCCCATTCTTGCAATTGCTCCATTTTTTCACATTCCGAGTCGTTGGGCGTGCTAGCATGCTCAGCTCGATAGATTCGTCGTGGCGGCCGTTGGTAGCGAGGCAGGTTCAGGATGCAACAACAGGCATCTTGTACATGTCAGAACCGCCAGTTGGGCACGTTCGATATACAGTGAATCGTCCAAATATACATGGACGGCTAGCTGCGACAGCCATCTCAACAACAATTGTGGCATTTCTAGCCGTACTGCTTCGCATGTTCACCAGAATTCATGTCACAAAAAGTGGTTTGGCTATTGATGATTGTAGGTGTCGCGCATGCCTTTTAAACACGAAAGAGTAACCAAGACTGATGAATGATAGACATGGTCCTCATCGCTATGGCGTTTTCGTTTGGTCTACTAGGAATGAACTTTAAACGTTAGTATTCCTAGACACTATTGAGATTGTGCACTTGCTCAAGCTTTAGCAGACATGGCAGTTGGCCTCGGCTATCATTTCTGGGACATTCCGATGACGGATTACGTCGTTCCTTTTCAAGTGGTAAGTCTAATTATAGTAGAGGTGAGATGTTTCTTAGAGTGTACTGATACGTAGTTAGTATACGCTTGCTGGTACCATGGTGTACTCTCTAAGTCTTGCATTTTCAAAGATATCTATTCTTTTCCTCTACCTTCGTCTTTCAACTGCGCGATGGTTCAGAATTTTGGTCTGGATCCTGCTCGGTGTCGTTGTCACGTATGCCCTGATCTACAACCTGATGAGTGTTTTCGGATGCCAACCGATCGCGGCAACCTGGGACTTGACGCAGCTTCCAGGGGCGACGTGCCTAGACCAGCTCACCAAGTATCTGGCTTTGTCTATTCTCAACATCATCATAGATGTATTCGAGCTGGTTCTCCCCATTCCAGTCGTGTTGCCACTCCAGATGGCTACAAAGCAAAAGGTTTCCATTTGTTTCATGTTCGCAACGGGGATTTTGTGAGTTATACCAGTACCTTATTTCGAAGGGCTTGGTACTAATCCAGGCCAGTGTCTGTGCCGTCGCCATCAAGAGGACAGTGCTTCTCCCGCCGCTCATGGTATCGACTGATTATACTTGGGCTGCAGTAGAACAATTCCAATGGTGCTTCGTCGAGGTCAACGCTGGGGTTCTCTGTGCCTCAATTCCTGCCCTCAAGTCCTTTTTCGCCCGATATCTTCCCGGTCTTATTAACTCGCGATTGCGAAGCAACGACCGGTCCAAGAATACGGAGGGCTACGATACACTCGAAAAGGGCAGTACATCGCGGTCTAGGGGCAGGAAAGTGCCAGACATTTACGAAATGACGGTGGTGGATGACGAGTTCGAGAAGACATCTGCTCAACACAATATCAACGACGATGAGACCAGGCTATGGACAGGGCAGACGAAAGGCGTGATTGCGCATGCGACAGCGAAGCCGCCAACGGCGCACGTATCGAGTTCGTCAGTTGGAGGGGATCGCCAGATTCACGTCATATCAGAGACTAGGGTTGAGTACGGCTCGCCAGGAAGGCGATGAGAAGTAGAGACGCCAGAGGCGATGATTGGCGTGCTGTGTGGTTGTTGCGCGGATCTCATGTGTTCAGCAGCTTGTGCATTCCATAACATGGAATGTTCAGTCTCTGTAGTGTCTGAAACTCGATACATAGGTTGAGAGAATCGAAAGATGACAAGTTGGGATTGCTGGACTTTCGCGTCTCCTTCCGTGCCTGAAATAAGGGACTGCGTGGTGGCGTCACGCACAGTCACGGGAACGTCTTTTGGAACCTGTTGGCGCGCTCCAAGTGGGTCGTTGGTGCGGGGGAATCTGGGGTTGCAGGCGCACAGACAGGCCGTAAGCATGAGCGAGACCACCAGCCCCTCCTCTCCCCACCATCACACCATCGTCTGCACACGATCCTCTCTCCCTTCTGGCTTCGTATCCGCTCTTCTTCTTCATTTACATACTCATCGCCCTAAGTTTCTGCCAAAATGAGTGCAATTGCTGACTCCACCGACGGTCCTGCTGAGGTCGTCAAGGTGTTGTTCGCCCTTTACCCCGGCTACAACACCCTTGATGTCGCGGGCCCGCTCGAGATCCTCAGCCGCTCCCTCCACGATAATAAGGACAAGAGTACGTAAAGCTCCACCACTCTGCTCTCCGCCATGTCCATGTATTCCAATTAGACTCCACACATTTCGACATCCGATTGCTAACCTGTCACTCCAGCCACAAAGGCCTTCGATGTGCAGTTCGCTGGCACGGCAGCTGCCATGACCTCGGTCCAAGGTCTCACCATCAAGGCTGACATGGACTACGAGGACGCCAACGATGAGATTGAGGACTTCGACGTCATCATCGTCCCCGGCGGTGAGGGGGTATTCGAGGTGCTCAAGAACAAGTCAGAGCCTCTCAACCTGCTCACGAAGTACGTGGAGCTCCAGGAGAAGAACCCTGCCAAGGAGCGTACCATTCTCGCCATTGACATTGGTACGCTTCTCCTTGCCCAGCAGGGTATGCTCGAAGGCCTTGCTGCCACCACCCACCCCGACTATTATACTCGCCTGGAGACTATCTGCCAAGAGGCCTCTACTCGCGACCTCTCGATGCGCACCGACGTCATGGAGGAGCGCTATGTGGTCAACAATGCTAGGTTCGACCTGGGTGAAAAGTGAGTTTCCCATTCGGTGCTCTCGCTGTAGTCTTGTTTCGCTGTACTGATTTATTGTAGCCCCGACGACAACCCATACATTGTCAAAAAGACGCGCGACGGGGCCAACACACAGCACGCTCGTAGGAAGTCGATTGCTCGCAAGGGCAGCAACGCCTGGAAGGAGTCTCGCCGCCGAGAGTCAATTGCCAGGCGTGCATCGATGCCACTCGGTGGCATGCGCATCATCACCACGGGCGGTGTCACGGCTAGCTTGGATGCCAGCTTGTATTTGGTAGGTTCGCTGGTATCTCACGAGTCGGCCTTGGAGGTCGCCCGTGTGATGCAGTACACTTGGGTTAAGGGCGTTACGGTCGATGCGATTGATGTTTGAGCGAATGCTGCATAGCGACGGCGTCCGAAAAGAATTCTGGGACACATCGAATGGAACGTCGGCCGGATTGGAACATCTACCGCGATTCGATGCAAGGCTACGATAAATTCATGAAATGTTTAAGTACTTTTGGAACAAACGATTTTTTGATGTGACCGATGCAACAAGTGCTGAGCAACATCTAGCGCAGGTGTCGTAACTAACAGACCCTGGCAATCTGCAGTGACCAATCCCACCTGGTCGGGACTGTCATCGAGGAGCGAGGATCTGTATATATGCTGTGCAGGCTCGGTTATCGCAATAGGACTAATATTGGGCTATCTCCTTCCACCCACATGGATGCGCAATTACGCGTGTTGGGTGTTGAGCTCGATGGGACGGAAGCGAGTTTTCAGTCACCCTGCAACACCAATTTTCCCAGGCCCACGTGCGAGCTGACGACGGCGACCTCACGGGCTGAATCCATCGAAGACGCCCTCTAGCATCCACAGGTAGCGACCCACTCCCAATAACAAATATTTTCTTCTTCGGCTCACGTCAGCACAGCCTTCCTAACAAGCATTTGACGGCCATGTACAGACGGCGCTAACAAAGCGCTAGACGACATAACCGTACATCTGCCCGTGTTTCTATACAGACCGCTAGCAGCTGTACATCAAGGGCTCTTACCATGCTCTGCAACCGGCGCCCTGGGCGGCTCGGGATGCCTCAAGCGGTAGTTTCAAGACGTGGCAAGCGAGCACTCTGACGAGAGTGCAGAGCAACACGGGCGGGATTTGACTCTCAATACGCGGTCCTACCTAGCGGCGGGGATCAGGTTCTAAGGTGAGGTTAACAGACGAGCGCCGTGATTGGGCACATGGACGTGGCTGAGCATTTCATCTAGTTCATCACTCAGAACAGGAGGCGGTATGCTATGGCAGCATGAGGTTGATTGGTGCTGTCGATAATTCGCGCATCGCTAACCATCAACAGCGTAGACAGACGACACTCCATTGACACTCCTTGCTGCGGAAATTGCTCCTCACATGCTGCGCGTGCTGCGTCTGAACAATGCAGGTAATGACCCAGCGATCACGAAGGTAGTGCTGAGGCATTTTTCGTCGAATCGCGTCGTCACCGACCCTGCCAGAGCCTGCCTGGAACTTCTTTACTGTGGTTACTACCACTAAGTCGGGTCCGTTTCTGTGGGGGCAATCCCAGGTTGCTGCTGTGCCCGCTCTTTGACCTGGAATGCGTGTCCGCACGTGGCCATGGTACACCCTTTGGCTTGACACAGAGTCTTGTGCGACCTCTGAGCGTCATTTCCCTATTCCGGCGCGTATTAAACCGAGCTTCTTCAGTGGGCTTTAAAGACCTCCCTCCTACCCTTTCTCTCCTTGTTGCCTCTAGCTGTCTCCTATCGCGCCAGAGAGCCTTCTCTGTTGTGTGCCCCTGCGGCCCCTTGCACGAGACAAGACTGTCGAAGGATAGGCCTTTTTTTTAGTTCACCTGCACATAATTCTTTCATCGCTACTCAGGCATTGCTCTTCTTTGGAACGTTCTTCCGTAAGCCGCTTCGATGGACAAAGAAGCGATTAAGCTCACTCCCCGCGTCCAATGGGACGAGGAGGAAGCCGGACGTGAGGATCGCGATCGCGAGGCATACAGACAAGGCAGGCGACTATCGCATGCCTCAAGCATTGGGAGCCTTTCTATTCACAGTGCCGGAGGAGGCACGAGAACTGTACAGCCGGAGACTGCATTGCCCATAACTTATCGCACACTGTGAGTTTGTGCAGCTACGGGGCTTTACACTTATCTAATCCAACACAGATCTATCGAGGTCGATGAAGCTCAGCACGAGAAGCAACAAAGCGCAAAGCACATTAAGGAGAAGGCCGGTGTAGATCTCGCTGATCTAGAATGGCACACAATATCTCCCGAAGAACTCTGTCGTCGCCTCTCCGTTACTCTTGGCCAAGGCCTTTCCTCTGAACAAGTCTCACGTCGTATCGCCGAGCATGGAAAAAACAAAATGACTCCACCGCCTTCCGGTCTCTTCGGCAAGATCATGGGATACTTCTTTGGCGGCTTTGGTTCTATCCTGCTGATCGCTGGCATACTTGTGTTCATTGCATGGAAACCTCTAGGAAACCCCCCTGCAGTTGCCAACCTTGCGCTTGCAGCTGTTCTGATTGCGGTTTTCGTTATTCAAGCGGCTTTCAATGCATGGCAAGATTGGTCTTCGTCTCGCGTTATGGCTTCTATTGGTACTATGCTGCCAGATCAGTGTATCGTCGTGCGCGACGGTTCGCATGTAAGTATATCAGCTCAGGATCTTGTACCTGGAGACATCATTGTCATCAAGCAAGGCAACAAGCTGCCGGCTGATGTACGCTTCGTCGATGTCTCTAGCGACGCCATGTTTGATCGCGCAATTCTCACAGGTAAGTGCAGATAATTCTTGCCCCTACTCATACCATGGCTAACCGGCTACACCAGGCGAATCTGAACCAGTCCTCGCTACTATAGAATCGACCGAAGATAATTACCTCGAAACACAGAATATTGGTATGCAAGGTACCCATTGCATATCCGGAAGCTGCTTGGGTATTTGTGTTGCAACTGGCGATAATACCATCTTCGGCCGCATCGCGAAGCTCACCAGTGACCCAAAGACTGGGATGACACCGTTACAAAAGGAAATCCTTCGTTTCGTCTTGATCATCACATTGTTCATCACATTCGTGGTAATTCTCATCGTTATACTATGGGCTGCATGGCTTCGAAAAGACTATCCCAACTGGATCGATGTTCCACTTCTTATCGTGGACTGCGTGTCATGTGCAGGTACGTACTGATCACACACTCTACCCAAACATCCATCATCATGATCGGAACCAATCTCATCATAACAGTGGCATTTATCCCCGAGGGTTTACCCATCGCGCTCACGTCTAGCTTGACAATTGTAGCAAACATCATGAGGAAGAATAAAATTCTATGCAAATCACTCAAAACTGTGGAAACATTGGGCGCAGTGTCTGTGATTTGCTCGGATAAGACTGGCACGCTCACCAAGGTATGTTGTGCGATCCAACAAGATGGTTTCAGCTGACAGGTTCCTCTATAGAACAGTATGGTTGTCACAGATATTTATGCTGCTGGCGAGGAGTACACCCCAGAAGCCGCTCGCGACCTCATGGCTATCGTTCGTTCTGAGAACAACATCACTACACTAAGCAAGAAGAGGGGTGACGTTATGGAAGAGCTTCGTTTGCTATCAGGTTTGTGCAATGCTGGCGAGTTTGACGCTGCTACTATGCACCTTCCCGTTAGTGAGCGAAAGATCAATGGTGATGCCACTGATCAAGCTGTACTACGCTTATCCGAAAGCCTTGGCTCAGTCACCGAACTCCGCCAACGTTGGAAGAAGGTCTTTGAGATTGCCTTTAACAGTAAGAATAAATTTATGATCCGCGTAGTAGCTCCAGCGTCGCAAGATGAGCTCAACAAACAGGTGTAAGTGATTCCATCCTACAGAAATCTTTCAGTATTAGCTTACTGATCTTTGACTTTGCAGTACACTCATGATAAAGGGAGCACCTGATATCCTTCTCCCAAGGTGTGACTCAATTGTGGGGGACCATGGTGAAGTTATACCGTTGACCCAAGCCCAAAATCAACGCATCGAGCAGATTAAAGACGACTGGTCACGTCAGGGGAAGCGTGTTATTCTTCTTGCACAAAAAAAGACAGTCAGTCCATTCTCTGCCAACCAAGAGAAGGAGGTTCTCGTAGCTGCTCGTCAGGGTTTGACCTTCGTTGGTTTACTTGGCATTGTTGATCCACCACGCGACGAGATTCCTTCGGTTGTAAGGATACTTAGAAGAGCTTCGATCCGTATATTCATGGTCACCGGTGACTTCAAGCTCACTGCTCAAGCAATTGCTGAGCAGTGTGGCATCATTTCTGACTCGGCTATGGTAGATGATATCTCAGCATTATTAAGGGATGTGAACAAGGGATTTACTGGACGAGCAATCGTTTTGAGCGGCCCTGAGCTCATGACTCTGAACGACAACCAATGGGACCAGCTTTGCCAATACGAAGAGATCGTTTTCGCGAGAACCACGCCTGAACAGAAACTCCGTATCGTCAAGGAGTTCCAAAGCCGCGATAACATCGTCGGCATGACTGGCGATGGAGTCAACGATGCGCCTTCACTCAAGGCTGCTGATGTGGGTATTGCCATGGGAAGCGGCTCGGACATTGCCATTGAAGCAGCTGATATGGTTCTTCTCGACTCATTTGCTGCTATCGTTGCCGCGGTAGAGTACGGACGTCTGGTCTACGACAACCTAAAGAAGACCATTCTCTATCTTTTACCAGCTGGCTCGTTTAGCGAACTTTGGCCCGTTGTTACGAACGTCGTATTCGGTATCCCGCAGATTCTCTCATCTTTCTTAATGGTAAGCTTTCCCTCTGGTCGAACTTGTTGCCATTACTAACCTTCATGGAAAGATTGTCATCTGCTGCTTCACTGACTGCGCCGCTGCGATTACTCTCGCATACGAAAAGCCAGAGGCGGACTTGATGCTCCGACCACCCCGAAGCCCGAAGCATGATCGTCTCGTCAACACGAGGCTAATTTTTCACGCGTATTTTCTCGTCGGTTTGCTTGAATGCTTCCTTTCTTTCACAATGGCCTTCTGGTGTAGGTAGCCTCGTCGTCGTCTCTCAAAGCTAGTGCTGACCCTTGACCTAGACATGGAACGAAAAGGAATTCCATTCAGTGCTATATGGCTCAAGTTTGGTGAATATGATCCGAAATACGACTCGGACTACATCACAAAGACAACGAACGAAGCATCGAGCATCTACTTTGTCACTCTAGTTGTCATGTAAGTTGTTCCAGGCGACTAGATGAACTGGGTATGGTTAACAAAGGAACAGGCAACTGTTTAATCTTCTTGCTACAAGGACCCGACGTCTCAGCATCTTCCAGCAGCCTCCTATTTTCAACAAGGCTACTCAAGTATGCTCGGGTCTCTACTTACAAGCTATTAAAAGACTGACTTTTGCGTAGAATTTGCTCCTATTCCCGGCCATGGTGTTTGCCATTGTAGTCGTCTTTATCTGTGGGTGATCCATTTATCTGAGCGGGGTTCATGTTCTAATGCTTTACAGTCTGCTACCCCTCTGCCATTCAAAATGCGATTTCCACCACGACTATCCCAGTGGAGTATTGGTTTCTGCCTGTGGCCTTCGGTATCGGCTGGCTCATGCTCGATGAGGCACGGAAGTGGGCGATACGCAAGTGGCCTCGCGGATTTCTTGCCAAGATCGCTTGGTGAAATTGTGAAAGCAGGTGACTGCGGCTGGTCACTGGGCTCACCATCTGTGCGCTCTTCTGTGCTAGCGATATTTGATGTGCTATTGGCTTGTGGGCCTGCGGTCAAAACGTTACGCAGCGCAAACGTCTAATGACATGCATAGCCGCGATCCCGGCAAGAAACTCCTTCGTAGAGACGCAGTAGCGTACGTCAGATAGCTAAAGAAATGAAGAGCAACAAACATGGGACGCCCAAAATGCTATCTACCAAACGCACGGTGTGCTACTCTCTCAAGTTATTTTTCAGCAGTTTAGTCCAGATGCCATGGTTCGGCATTTTGCTCGAGTGCCGTGGATCATGATGCCACGCGCAACGATAAATTGCCAACTATGGCCTTCCCAGTCGGCAGAAGACTCCAGGCCCCACTCGGAGCTTATTGCATACTTTATGCTTGGGAACAGCGCTCGGGCACTGAATGCGAGCAAGGATTTTCAGTCTCTCTGGGAAGGTGCTGGAAGGTTGCGGCTGGTTGACATGAAGGCGGCTAAAGGGATCTCCCTTAAGGCGGAACCAATGAATTCAAGGAGGATGATAGATTTAGTGGAGTAATTGTTTATGGATGGGCTGGGGGTACTGGGGTAGGCGACTACTGGGGAACGGGCCCCTGCTCCGTAAATGCAGCCCCACATGCAGGATGCCTTTCGCTCAACGTCGAGTGTACACAACCTCCGCACTTGAGTGCAAAATCTCCTCTGCGCAGCATGCCAACCGTTTGTTGGTCCGGCAGCTAGACTCCGATCCCTTTGCGGACTCGCGTCCTTGGCGAACTTTCTGGAATGTCTGCTGCTTGATCTTTTCTTGCCGGGCTTAGGGCAACGACGATGATCGCTGATTTGAATTCTATGCATACTTTCGGTACCATCATTTCTCATCACAAGAGTTCCGATTTTCTGCTCTCGATCACTGAATCCAGAGGAAACACACTCAGGAAACATTTGGAATACTCACTTCAAACCAAACTCACCATGCAGCTTAGCTGTGGATCTTAAGTATATCAGGTTAGGGATTCTTCTTATCCAAGCTTGCAGAAGTTCCAGAAGGAATTCAAATGCGATAATTGCATGTTGATTAACGAATGGAACATCCGGATGCCTGAATTTTGGACATCTGTGGAATTTGTTTCGTCTGTGCATTGATTTTTGACGTATTTCCTACGTTTCATATGGGGCTGTCGATCGCTACCTGCATCTGTACCCAAGTATCAAGAAGTATGGACAAAAACTATGGGCTTTATCCCTTCGGATTCGCCCCACGGAAGCGGTTTACGTTCGTTTATCAATTTAAGATATTCCACCACTCACATTCCTCATACCAACTAACTTAGCTCTATCTACGGATGGTACTGTGTAACCCGGGGTCGCAGGTTCTGCCTTCGCAATCAAGGCGGACATGTGATTCGTGACCGGATCTCCGGATGAGAATGGACTGTCCAGCGATTCTGACATCAGGGCCTGGCGCTTGGCTGTGGAGCAGAAGGCGACAATCCAGATTTCGGGTGTCTCCGAGATACCGAATGCGGCAGCAGGACTCCATCTGCCTCTGTAAGACGTTGTGCCCAATCGATATATGATTTAGATTAACCCCATTTTCCGGAAAGCTCAACCACCCAGTTTCTGCACAGCCGGCAGTTAGCTCTGAAGTGGCAACATGGGTCTGCATCCTGTTAAAAGGCTTCACGAGTTATACATGATGCTGGTCCTCTGCACCTCCGCTCTTTGCGTTTTGATTTAGTACCTTTCACTTCATACTTTGGTGTTAAACTCGACTGGACAATCGCTACTCACGATGCAGTGGGCTGCTTTCACTGCCGCTATCGCGGCGCTTCTCGCGCAGAATGTTAACGCTCAGGGGAACATGCTGCGATTTGCCTGCTCACAGCTTGTGGTTGAACGAACAGATCCTCTTGTCAACCCTGGCATGAAGTACACGCCGCATCTACACCAAATCGTTGGCGGCAACAGCTTTAACGTCACCATGGACCCGAGCAACGATCCTGCTTCGCTCTCCACTTGCACCTCGTGCACTTTTAACCAGGACAAGTCAAATTACTGGACAGCCGTCATGTTCTTCCATGCAAAGAACGGCTCGTATATCCGCGTTCCTCAAGTTGGAAACGGTGGTCCACAGGGCAAGCTCATTAATAAGGGCGGTTTGGACGTCTACTACATCCCTAGCGGAAAGACGACCGCTTTTAAGAAGGTTAGTGTACAGAGAACTATGAACAATGAACTTTTTCTTACAATTCGTAGGGTTTCCGTATGTTGGCTGGATCCGCTACGAACACGGATGACAACAAGGTGGCTAAGGCCAACATTTGCCATCGCTGCTGGACATCTCCTAACGAGAACCAATTCGTCGGCTCCGCGCCATGCACTGGCACTGACACAGTTGCCATTCCTGCAGACCCCAAATGCAAGATGATCCGCCAGACTATCATCTTCCCTACGTAAGCAATTCTTCCTTGGGTCTTAGAGCTCCTTTCTAATGCCTGGTAGATGCTGGGATGGTAAGAACCTCGACTCTCCAGACCACCAGAGCCACGTCGCATACGGTCAAGGCTCAGGTGCTAATGGAGGTGGTGCTTGCCCATCGTCGCACCCTGTCAAGCTTCCTCAGATCATGTATGAGCTGATGTGGAACGTGACCACCTTCGCCGATAAGAACCTCTGGCCTTCTGATGGCTCCAAGCCGTTTGTTTACTCTATGAACCTCGGGTACGTGCTATCATTCCTATTGTTTTTAAGCAAACTATCTGACTCGATACACAGTGGCTCTGCTGCCCACGGTGACTACGTCTTTGGCTGGGAGGGCGACTCTCTTCAGAAAGCCATGGACAATGGCTGCAGAGAAAACCAGGCATGCCCCAAGGCCGGCCTCACCACCCAGACCGATGCTCAGTACAGCGCCTGCACCAAGAAGCAACAGGCTCCTGAAGACGTAGACGGCTGTACGTACCTCTCTTCCCCCCTCTATTCATCTATCCACGTACTAACTTCTCCATCACAGGGCTCGCAGCTATGCCCATGGGCGAGATGGCCATCAAAGCATAATATCTTCACGCATCTCCCCCGCATTTACGCCCGTCTCGCATCCGTCCCCCCACATGTCGCACCCCTGCTTCTTCTCCTTGGCGACTGGGAAATAAACAGTGGTTCAGGCTAATGGCGCGAGCGGGCCGTATGTATGCAGGTGCAATTAAATGTGGGGTATGGTGTTCGTGGGGCGGCAGCGTCGGGGATTAAAGTTTATTTCATCGCTCGCTGTCTCTTTTCCTTCGATGGTAGTGAGTTTGGAGCGCACGATGTATTCCATAAGACGCAGATTGTTTGCAGCTAGAATCGCATCTCTTTTAATTTCAACCTTTGGTTTATTCAGAAACTTTGCCATCTTTGAGCGACTACCAAGTCCGTGTAGTTACGTCCATGCTGATGGTCGGATTATACAAGAACTTGGATACAACAACACTTTTAAACCTCCTTGGAAGCCTTGCGATATTTTTAAAAACTGAAGCGCATAACTCCAGAAGCCCTCATGTACCTAAACTAGTGAGAAACTCTATCTGACTTCTTTTCTTCAAGTTAGAGTCGAGAACATTGAGAAATGCGATTGGCGTCATTCTCCTGGCAAGCTACGAATACAACTATGGTTCAAAAGCAAATTTGAAATATATGTACGATTGATCTTGAACAGAATATTTACTCTACAAACTTCCATGACGCTTTATTCCATTCAAAGCCCCCCTGACTAGACAGTTACTGTCGTATTGTTATCATACTACTGCTGTCCTATGAAACACCATTTCTGATCAACAGCGCATCGAAATTAGAGTTCTGGCCAGTGGAAAAGTCATGATTCCAGTAGTTGGGCGTATCGTGCACGGGGATTGACGAGGTGTTGGATGATGGTTGTGATGGTCTGCCTGCAGAGTAGGCAAATGCAAGGCGTGCGCTACCCGTTGGGGAGATGCGCTGAGAGCCAGAGCTACCGGTCCAAGTAGTGCACCCACTGCACTTAGCTGTAAACTGCCAGTGGGTTCCATTAACCTTATTGCCGGCATTCAGCAGCGTGAAGGTTGCGCCGGTGTAGGATGTTGGCGTGGTGTGTCCACTGAAGATCTAGATTAGATCTATAATACCATGGTGTTGGACAAAAAACTTACGTGGCCCAGCGGGAGGATACAGTCGCCTTGTTGCCATTGGGATATGCGACAGTAAGTGGGTTTTTGACCATGTTACCACCCCATGCAAGACCAACCCAGCCAAGCTGGCTAGGAACAACGACCTGAAGTACTACGTTGTACGGCCCGGACGGTGCGTTAGTCGGCACAGCGATGCGGTAGACGATGTTGCTGCTGAGTGTGTACGCGGCCTTGAACTCGGAGAACGTGAAGCCAGTGTCTTGATCCACATATGCAATTGTGCCTTCGGCGGCACTGCGTGGCTCAGGAGATGGCCATCCTAGAGCTATAGCAGGTGAGTAAAATTGAAGATTTGATACCTTCAATACTTACCCAGGCCGGCCAAAGCCGCAATCCCAAAAGTGAGTTTCATTGTTGGTGAGAATGCAGAGTGTGATGAAAAGCAGCGCAGCTGGGGCGTTGTCGGGTTAAGAAAGCGCAAGAAATGGAGAAAGGGCCGACCGCTTCACTGTCGATTTTGTGGGGTGCGGCAAGATGACGATATTAGTACTATTCCATATGCCAAGGATGTATCTGTCATTATCCTGTACGCATCCGGGTTGAGGGCTCAAGGTGGGCACGATATAGCAGTACATGTGCACGACATGGCTTTCAGATCCTATCCCGGTCCACGCATGACTATTTGTGGCAACTTGAAAAGGAAGGGGCCAAGGCGGCGATATGCAAGCGAGCCATTCTTAGCCATGGAAAGGGAAGTTGCTTGATTTTTGTGTGACTGAAGCTTCGGTGGTAGTTCTCTTCGTTCAGTAGCCGGGCACCCCGATTTGGCCAAGGCGAAATACTTGGAGGAGGCAAATGACTTTACGTTGTTGGAAAAAGGAGAGCTCTAACAGGTCAGGCAATTTATCCGCAAATTGTGCACAGCAGCTGTTAGATGGAGCAATATTCGATGGCTGCTCAATAACCGAGCACCTATCATCACATGCTTGGCGGACCACGAGAAATATGCAAGAAGAGTTTCTTGATCGGCAGGACCCGTTAAGTTCGGCGGAAGGCAAACGACTTAAACACGTCAACTACATGTTCCTACGGATCGAACTACATTGAGGGCGTGAATCTTTTCAAGATATCCTACAACCTCACTAATGTTCTTTAGATCCCCAGTTGATACGGTATTCAAATTGCCGAGCTGTGCATTTCATCTGGATCTCCAGTCCGTAACCACTGTGGCGTCTGAGAGCCTCCGCAGAAACAGAATGTGGGGTGTGGGGACGAAGCATCCCAGACGCAGAATTTGAGATTCGGTGTTGGACTTCCAGGTCTGTGCATGGTGCTATGAAAGCCGTTCCAGGTTTTGACACGGCACAAGTATCAAAAATAGACCTTGGACTCATGAGTCTGGGCTTGTCTAGACCAGTAGTCAGCCTTGATAGCCAAGCAATATACTGCGATGCTCACAGATAGGTTTCGTAAGCACTCAAACCTCAGGATTGGCTGTAGAGGGAAAGTAAACAAGTCGATCCACACGGTTTTGCACCTAAAAATTGCTAGAAGTTGATGAGTTTCGAATGGATCGAACCAAAATCCGATATTGTTCCATTACCTGAGTGGCGCTGTGAAGGAGCTTTGTCATGGCCCTGAGCCCCGACTAGATGTATTGTATATGTGTACGACTCAGCATCCTGTTACGGCTGCAGGTTGCGTTAAAAGATGTCTGGTCAACAAATATTCTAAAAGTCATGCTGTACTTGGACAGTAGTTATCCTAAGTGGCTTTATAATCCGCAGGGTTTCCTACTCGAGCGAGTAATTCAACCACATCTGAGCTTCCATCAGACGGATCCAGTCATACTAAGAGCCTTCTTAGCACGATATATTGTCGAGGAGGAAGATATAACTCGGGATGAGGGTTTCGTTGCCAATGTCTTCATGCCTCGGTAGATGCCATGTGTATCATGGCCTACTGCATGGCGGTTCATGGCCAAAATGAACGAGAAGACGGATCAGTTGTAGGGGGAGGCTTTCATCTGAATACCATTTCGGTTAGACAGGGCAGAGAGCAGATGTGCGCACCCAAGGGAGTTCCTCATGCTTCATTATCGGAGACATGGTTGCTGATTGTCGCGTAGCATCGATTTCATGTGCATTCTACCCCACAGTTCAGACCGCCAAGGGGGGAGCTGGTCGCTTACTCGCAACTATATCCTTAAGTATCCCCAGAAAGCACAGACCATGAGCTGGGCCTCGGCTTACTCGGTATCAAGTGTCACCATGCGCCAGTTTAAATCGGCAATGGTGTCATTCTTCATAGTTGTATCGTGTTCTGCACCTCAATTACGCTTGTTGTATTGAAGCTCTGTGTTGCAACCAGTGCGCAGTCATGCAAGGTGAGCCTTCCACGACCCAGCCAGTGGGGTAGAGACAGCTAACCTTAATTTTACGCATCACAGCACTTCCTTTCGCTCTGCCTGCCGCTGCCGGCCTTGCCTACCTTAACGCCCGCTATTCTGTATCGTACGACTACAACCTTCTCTCTTCTTACATCATTGCACAAATTCAAGGCGCCTTTGCCGAACGTCGTGATGACCTCAACCTCTTCTACGTTCTCGAGGCCCAGGCCAAATCCGCGAACAGTCACCGTCCGTGGATCATATACAAGGGCGAGAGCTGGACTTACGCCGAATCATACGATATCGTCCTTAAATACGGGACATGGTTGAAAAGCAAGGGCGTCCAGAAAGAGGAAGTTGTCGCCATGGACTTCGTAAACAGCGAGGTCTTCATTTGGGTGTGGTTTGGCCTGTGGAGCATCGGCGCAAAGCCTGCCTTCATCAATTACAACCTCACTGGCGGGCCCCTGATACATACGCTGAAAACGAGTTCCGCGCGGTTAGTTCTCGTGGATGAAAATGGGAAAGAAAAATTCCAGGAAAGCATCATGGCTGAGCATGGCTTTGAGGCTACGCCTTCAAGCACAAACCAGGCTGAAGGGAATAGGACAATGTATGGATATGGTAGCGATGCAAGCCAGCCACTGCAGGCAGTCCAAAAACAAACAAGCCTATCCTCGCCCGAAGACCAAGCCAAAGAGCGTAAACTAGAGATTGTCTTTTTCGACAAGCGCTTGGAAAATTACATCCTGTCACTCAAGCCGAACCGCGTACCAAACTCAGAGCGTGGTAACCAACAGAGACATAATATGGCTATGCTCATCTACACATCTGGCACCACTGGGCTACCCAAAGCTGCCATCATGTCTTGGGGTAAAGCATCCATGGGCTCCAATTTCACCTCCAGATGGATTGGTCTCAAGGCAACAGATGTATTGTACACTGCGATGCCCCTGTATCATAGTGCCGCTTCAGTCTTAGGCATCGGTCCCATACTGCGTGCTGGTGGTGCAGTGTGTATATCCCAACGCTTCAGTCACAAGACGTTTTGGCCCGAAGTCCGTGCAAGCAAGGCAACACTCATACAGTACGTCGGCGAGACGTGTCGTTATCTGCACTCTGCGCCGCCATCGCCTCTCGACAAGCAACACCATGTTCGCGCGGCATTTGGCAATGGCCTGAGGCCTGACGTATGGGAATCATTTAAAACGCGGTTCGGCATTGAAACAATCTACGAATTCTACAGTGCGACGGAAGCACCCGGCGGCTTATTCAATAAATCAACAAATAATTTTAGCGCAGGCGCTTTTGCGCGCATTGGTTCGCTAGCAAATCTCCTTACTGGTGTAACCCTTGCCATTGTCCGTATGGATCCCAACACGTCACCGCCAGAACCTCTGCGTCACCCTACAACAGGCCTCTGCCAAGTCTGTAATGTCGATGAAACCGGAGAACTGCTATTCAAACTCGATGCTGAGAATATTGAACAGAAATTTCAAGGTTATTTTGGAAACGACAAGGCGACCAGTTCAAAGGTCTTGCGGAACGTAAAGACAAAAGGGGACGCATATTTCCGCTCTGGCGACTTGGTCAAGAAAGACAAAGAAGGCCTCTTTTATTTCATTGATCGAATTGGTGACACTTTCCGATGGAAAGCGGAGAACGTTTCCACGGCTGAGGTTGCCGATGTATTGGGCAAGCATGAGTCCATCGAGGAAGCAAATATCTACGGTGTGCAAGTGCCGCATCACGATGGACGTGCTGGCTGCGCGGCCATTGTTCTTAAATCAGCGTCCTCGGCGTCCTCGACACCTAATCCTTCTTCCACGACCTTGAAGTCGATTGCTGAACACGTTCAAAAGAATCTCCCTGGATTTGCCGTGCCACTATGGTTGAGAATCACACGGGAAATGCATACTACAGGCACGAACAAACAACAGAAACATACTTTCCAGAAGGACGGGATTGACGTACAGGCTGTAGAGGTGCAAGGCGATTTGTTGTTTTGGATGGACCCCAAGAGCAAAACCTACGAGCGTTTCACTACTGCGCAATTGAAGCAGATTGAGGAGGGAGGCTTGAAGCTGTGAAGATATCTTTGGGTATTATGAACTACCCCTTTTGATATGGATTGTGGATGTTTGTGAGATACCATGTTACAAGATTTTTTGTTAAATGTATGAGCTTATGTTGCTTCCTCTGGAAATTAGCATCGACACTTTTGGTTCCACAGCTTATGTCTAGGTCTGGGATGTGTAACAGCATTGCTCTCGGTCGAAATATGGCATGAGTGGACTGATCTCGAGCTAGAATAAAACGTCACATCCGTAGGAAAGTCAACGCAAGAATCAATTCCTCGCAGCTAACGCCACTATTGCCATGTGTATATGATTAAGATATACGTGCAAATGTTTACTCCAAGGCTGCAATTGACCAATCACAGGCTGCACTCCGATAAGGCCGGCTTGCGTCACTCTGAAATGGATCCGAGGTTCCACTCGGACCGTATTCCTCTTGAATAGGCAAGCGGGCGTGGAGCCGTGCAACTTCTCGGCGAATTACAACGTGGGAGCTACCGAAGTTGAAGCGATGATCGAACCTGCTCTAATCGTATTTCTAGTTTTTCCCCTCTGTTACCCTATCTGCGTCTCTCATCAACAACTTGAACACAATGGCGCCAGACGAGAGGTCGCCATTGCTGGCAAGTGGAGCGCGAAGGCATGATCCTGCTTATTTATGCGAAGCTGGAAGCAGCATTGCGCCTGAAGGAGTCGAGTCGCGCGACATCAATCCACAGGTAGACTCAGCCAACTCAGCCAAGCGGCCAAATCGTGGTGATATCGAGCGGCAGCCGAGCAATAGCGACATATCGGAATATCAAGGAATGCCTGAGGTGAAGAAGCGCATGAAATACATCTTCCCAGCCGTCTGCGTTGGGGTATGCTCTCGATAGGTTCCAAAATCGACAGGATATGCGCTTACAAATTCCAGGTCTTCCTCGCCGCTGCTGACCAGACCCTTGTCGTATCAACATACGGAACCATTGGTACAGAACTCCATGCGCTCAACTCCACGTCCTGGATAGCGACGAGTTATTTTCTCACACTTACTGCTTTCCAGCCTGTATATGGAAAACTGAGCGATGTATTTGGTCGCAAGCATTGTCTGCTCTTCGCATACATTGTCTTCGGCACTGGCTCCACGTTTTGTGGTCTGGCGCGAAACATGGGAGAGTTGATCGCCGCAAGAGCTTTCGCTGGTATAGGAGGCGGCGGCATGACGACGTGTGTGAGCATCATCTTTAGCGATGTGGTGAGCTTGAGGGAGCGAGGAACATGGCAAGGGTACATCAACATCGTGTACGCCGTTGGATCCGCTGCAGGAGCCCCTATCGGTGGCCTTCTCGCAGACAGCATTGGCTGGCGATGGGCATTTGTGGCTCAGGGACCGATGTGTCTAGTTGCGATTGCAGCTGTCACGCTTGTTTTGAACCTTCCGAAGACAGACCATTCTCACTGGCTCACAAAGCTTGCTAAGATTGACTTCCTCGGCGCTTTCATCCTGGTGACAGCTGTTACCGGACTTCTTATCGGTTTGGATACCGGATCGAATGTGTCCTGGAGCAGTCCGATCGCCATCGCGGGGCTCTGTACTAGCCCACTGTTCCTCGTGTTCATCCTGGTCGAGCGATATGTCGCTAGCTACCCTTTTGCGCCCTTTCGGATCATCCTGAACAGATCGCTGTATGCGTGCTATCTCTGCAACTTCTTCTCCTTTGGTGGTTGGCTCGGTGCACTATTCTTCATTCCACTGTACTTTCAGGCGATTGCGGATCTGCGCGCAGCACAAGCTGGCCTTCTGCTTTTACCTTGCATCTTGGCTGGCGTGAGTGGGTCCCTTCTCAGCGGCATCTATATGCAGAAGACGGGGAAATACTACTTGATCACTGTGCTCGCATACTCGAACCTCGTCCTAGGAGTAGCTCTGATACGACTCTTCGCAGGTAAAATCCCCGTCATGGTCTTGGGTATGACCATATGCGCATTTTCAAACGGCATAGGCGTCACTACAACGCTAATCGGGCTCATTTCGAATGTCAAGCGAAGGGATCAAGCGGTGGTCACGGCATGCTCATACCTCTTCCGTTCACTGGGCTCCGTGTTTGGCATTTCCATGTGTGCCACGGCATTCAATCAGACGCTCCGAAATACACTTCAAGATGCATTGGGGGGAGATGCGGATGCGGAGAAGATCGCGGAGCGGGTGCGGGCATCACTTACATATTTCAGGAGTCTGGAACCCGAATTGAGAGAGGTAGTGCGTGAGTGCTACAGTGAGAGTACTAGGGCTGCTCTAACCGTTAGTTGGGGCCTGGTACTTGGAAGCGCCTTCTTCTCTTGGTTCATCAAGGAGAGGAGAGTTTGAAGAAGGAACCTGTATGAGGTTCATAGCAAAAACTCTGCGATAGTTCCCAAATCCGCTCAGAGATCACGTTAACCGTCTTCAAGACCCAACTAGGTACTCTTTGAAGGCAGCTGCTAGCACCTCGACATTAAAAACCCTGGTAACAGGAGGCAAAACCGGAAGTGGAGTCTGCCAACTCCTATGCATATTTACACACCAAAAGCAAGTTGCTTTGTTTATATATATTAACGATGTATGTTTCGGTATCACGGCTCCAGTGAAAGAGTCATCTGGGGCACAATCTGGGAGCTAGAGATTGGTGTAATTACTGTTGTGTAGTTGCCTTCTGTGCCTGGCGTTCTTCTTCCTCGGGCGTTCGCGTCTTGAGCTGGAGAGCGTGGATGCCTCCCTCCTGGGCCATCTCATCTTTCAACAGAGAATAAATCATGCGATGCCGTGCAGGCTGCATCTTGGATTTAAAAGCGTCGGATGTAACAACTACGCTGTGAGAAGTGAGATTCTGTGTTATTCACAAAGAGATGTATAGGTTTACCGAAAGTGTGTCTAGAGTCGAGTTAGTGTCTTATGATCACATGATAGACAGAGGGAGCTTGAAAACGACGGTACCTCTTTACTGGTCACCCCTTGCATAGCCTTGTGGTGTGAATGCAGATGCGAGTCATTGTAGATCTCCAGTGTTGTGGGCTTGAGCGCTTCTGTGAGCTGTCCAATGGTTAGTCGAGTTCCTTCATGCACGTCGACACCTTGGCGGATGCATTTCCGAGATGATCTCGTATGTTTTTACCTTTGCACGCATCGCGTCCTCCATTGGAGTCATGGATTGCGCCATGCTTGAAAATGAGCGCCTAGAAGCGACGGCAACTTGACGCAAGAACATCAATCGAACTACAACCGATTGCGGCAGGGCAAGCTTCGGAAGAGGCTAGAATGGGGCTTGGAAAAAACAGTGAATGGGGTTGCTGGAATGATGGGTTTCCCAGGGTCAAAAGTGACACCCGAGCCGAGTGCCAAGATGGGATCCGATAGGGCTTCGAGATGGCGGCTTTGTTCCGTCGAACGCTGGAGAAGTCAATTGGCGTCGAGCAAAGTCTTCAATGCTCCATGCGACACGCTTTCCGTCAGCCAAGTATTCTATTCGCTTATTGGTTGAGTTCATAAACAAGAAGCTCGAGGACACGATGAAAACCATCCAGCGACACCGATGACCTGACAGAACACACCCCGGACTTTGACGCACGATCCGAACAGACTGCCGCGCCTGTTCCGAAGGCCTGCATTCAGCCTCAAGTCGCCCCGCTCCCGTCACTTTCCTCCCCATGTGGTCAAGACGTTTCTTTCCACGCGCACTTGCTTCCCGAATACATCATCTAACGTCTCGTCCCGCGTGCATTGCTCACCCTGTGCATTCAATTGGCGCAGTCAGAATGGCTTCTACACTTCCCCGCCTTCCGATCTTCGAAGCGATTAAGAAGCATGACGGTAGCTCCACCGCCGTGATTCACAGTTTATCCGGCAGGAGGTTTACGTACGGAGAGCTGGTCAACGATGTCGCCGCGGCCAAAGACAAGCTGCAGAGAAATGCCAATGGCAAGAGTACAGCGGGCGAGCGTATCTCGTTCCTGGTGGAGAACGGATATGACTATGTAGGTGCGCATCGAGTATATCCCGTCCTCTGTGGTGCTACATAGCAGCATTTCTAACGTTGTACTAGTGACACTACTTTCTATTCTAGCTGCGCATGCCATCGCTGTTCCCTTATCACCGACTTTTCCAGCCCATGAGCTGCGGTACATCATCGATCAGAGTGCATCGCTCATGCTCCTCTCCTCAGAGAAATTTCAGGCAAAGGCCGACGAGGTGCTGGCAGAGGGCATGGAAACGAGTCCCATAAATTACAAGCAAGAGAAGATCATGACGGGCAAAACAGACGACTATGTTACGTTGGAAGAGCCTACGAGCGATAAGGGAGGCATGATGCTGTACACATCAGGGACAACGAATCGACCGAAAGGAGTTCTTCTCCCTCAGGATGTTCTGACTGCACAGTCGATGTCCCTCCTGAAGGCGTGGAACTACAGCGCACAGGATGTATTATTGCATGCGCTACCGCTACACCATATTCACGGCACCGTTAACGCCCTGTTGACCCCACTGTTCGCCGGAAGCACCATAGAATTCCAGTTCCCCTTTAATGCGACCGCAGTCTGGGAACGCTTGGCTTCACCGTTCCTTTCAGGCAGCACCACCAAAGTCATCACTTTCTTGACCGTTGTTCCCACGATTTACACCCGCCTGCTTGCCACTCATTCTTCTCTATCGCCAGAGCTCCAAACGGCCACCAAAACGGCACTGCACCCTTCAAACATGCGACTCAACATATCCGGTTCGGCGGCACTTCCAACTCCAGTGAAATCGGCATGGACAGAACTCAGCGGCGGCAATGTTCTTCTCGAGCGATATGGTATGACCGAAGTCGGAATGGCGCTCTCTTGCGGTCTCTCCTTTACCGATCGTGTCGACGGCTCCGTTGGATGGCCACTACCAACCGTCCAAGCCCGCCTAGTCGACACCGAGACCAACGAGATCATACAAGAAGGCGACGAAATCGATGCGTCGACGGGCCGTGAACGCCATGGAGAGATCCAGCTCCGCGGCCCCACCATCTTCCGTGAATACTGGAGGAATCCGGAAGCCACGGCTAAGGAATTCGTGGACGATGCCGATGGCCAGGGGAAGTGGTTCAAGACGGGCGATGTCGCGGTGCGCAGGATCGTCGAGAGCGCGGGCAAGAGCGACCAGGACTGGGCTCATGGACCCCTGTACTTCATCCAAGGCCGCAAGTCCGCCGACATTATCAAAACGGGCGGCGAGAAGGTGTCGGCGTTGGAAATCGAGCGCGAAATGCTGTCGCTACCTCAGGTCTCTGAGTGTGCCGTTGTGGGCCTGCCATCGGAGGCATGGGGCCAGAAAGTGGCTGCCGTCGTTGTACTCAGCGATATGGGTAAGACGGCTGGACGAGGAGGGAAGGCATGGTCTGCGCTCGATATGCGGCGCGAGTTGAAGGAGGTGTTGGCGAACTACAAAATCCCGCAGGAGATGAAGGTCGTGGAAACGATCCCGAGAAATGCGATGGGAAAGATCAACAAGAAACAGCTCGTCAAGGAGATTTGGGGAGAGGTGTTGGAAACTAGCCAGACCCGTAACGGGGCGGTGATGGTGCCAAATGGCAGCGTATGATACGCGCGGCCTGCATATGACGAACAGGCTTGTTTGCTTGGCTTAGAGAAGCCTTGGATGTTGTACGAGTAAGAGGGAAAGTATACTAAGATATTCGAAATCCAGTCAAAAACCTGTTAAAATTGCGGTGGAGATGGGGTGCACGCGTAGCCTGATCCAGATCCGAAAAGCCTGACTTACGCAAGTTTAGATTGGATGTCTCAGGCCCCTGAGACTGCGATCTGGCAGCCTTATGAGCCGCCTTGAGACGGTGTGTCGTATCATAACGACGTCGTGTATCTGCCTACGGTCTTAGATATGATTAGGGAGACCGTGACAATCGTCAGCATCGTCGTCAGCTTACTGACTTGACTTCCTCCCGGCCATCCACCCCGCAATAGCCACAACCAAGCATCAGAAGCACCAAGTCAAAAATGGAGCCTGCTAATGGTTAGTAAACATTTCTACCTGGAGAAGCTATAGTCTTGCTAAGGCTGCACTGCTTTCCGCTAGTCGGCTGGGAGGGAGTACGTGGATTGGGACAAGGCGTGAAGACATGGATGAGTTCGTAAAAAGTGCATCCAAGCCTCGTCGTACCTGCACAAGGATGGGCTATTTACGAGGCCGAACCTGGTCAAACACATGCTCATCTACGGCTGTGCGTCGCTTGGGCCTGCATAGGGCTACATGCGCAAGATATCGGGCCCACGGGTGGACGAGGACTCGACCAATCGGACGGAGAGCAGCGAGACCGCCGTCAATCCTCCGCCAACCTCACTTCATCAGGGAGACATCACCAACATTTGCAAGCAAGATCGTAGTCCATTGTAATATCCCATATGTGTTCCATTACTACGTAAAATCGTGCTACCTAGTCGCGTGAAGGACAAAAGGTGTTGGTAATACAACGAGGAGGCGGTAACAAATGAAGAGCGGGGAAGTTCCAACTTCAGCGGTAAGTCCAAAACGGAACCTCGACCCTGCGCCAACCCGGGAAGAAAGCAATGTAAACGGATTAGAAGAGATGACCGAAGTCGAAGGAAATCGCCCAGAAATAGCAACATCAGACCCAAATCATCAGACCCAAAGAGAGAGGAAGCAGATAGGATAATCTGATCCCCTCAGCGGCAGTGAAGCCTAATGCCAGTATATGACGCCAAGTACAATCCGGAAAGATAAATCAAAAGAAGATGTCGCCAAGTGTGCCTTGCGACACATTGGTTGCCTGTTGGCAACCACCCTCCCCACCCCTTCATGAAGCTAGAGAAGTAGGGAGTAATGAGTTGAGCAGGGCAGGTCTACTGGTAGTAGCCAGCGTTACCTGCTGAAGTGCTTGATGGGCCGCTCGATGTGCCGCCGCCATTGTGGACTACCACGGTGTTTGGTTTGCTGCCGTAGCGGTTGTTTCGCGAGGAGTTGCCGTGGTGGGCATATAGGCTCGATGAAGAAGAGGTCGATGAGTGGTCTGTTGCTGGTCAGATGATGTTCGAGCTGCAGACGGGAGGGAGCAGTAACTCACATGAGGTTGTTGAACGCGGCGAAGAGGAGCGAGGAGCGTTTGCGCCCTTGCCCTGTGCGTACGAACCGTACGAAGAAGCTGAAGACATCGTTGACTGGAGTTGGGGCGCTCGAGGGCGTTGAGGCGTCAGCGTTGATTCGTCTGGTATTCGTATAGAAGAGACACTGCGGTCGATGCGAACAGGTAGCAATGCCTGTTTCGAGGGGATCACGGACGGTCAGAGCAGACTCAAGGGCGTCAGAAAGGTGGTAGACTGAAGCTGAGAGCAGGCACGAGACTAGATAGCAACAACGCAAACAGGTGAGTAAGAATATGTGACTCAAGATGTTCTGGCAGATTGGAGGAAAGGGAAAGCCCGACAAGCCCATTGAGCTTTATACGACAGGCAGAAGCCTGAGGCCGGTAACAGGGAGTCCCTCATGTTTGACTGTTCCTGCGTTGCTTGGTCGCCATCGGAGACCTCCTAACAGCGAAATGTAGGTGCCTGGATAACCAGGTGCGCGAGGGGCGAGTCAACGAGCTTGACCGGGCGTGTATAGCCACGGTGGAGCGCTGCGGACACGCGCAGAGGCAGAATCGGCAAGGGCAAACAGGCTGCACTGTGCGCCAGCGCGCCCAAAGCGTCGTGGGAAAAGAGTCATCTCGTCGCGAAAGGGTTCACCGAAGGTGCCATGAGCCAAACGCCAGCAAACCGGGAGGGGATGACTGTAACGCTGCAAGGCACATCAGGCAGGAGCAAGTGAAGACGCGGCAGGCAGGCGTGGCTCGCAGGCTGAAGCACGGGGCAATCGAGAGGAGACGAAGTAGGCGACGGTGAATTGCAAGTCACCGGATAGCCAAAAACAGTAAGCGTGGGGGCGGGCAGGGTGTCTGCCTGAAGGCGACGACGCTAATTGCGAAGGCGTCGGCCTGCACGGAAGAGCGGGAGGCTGCGAGCAGCGGCCGGGACAGAGGAATTGGCGGTTTGGCGGTCGTTGGGGGTGGGAGGGAGGCAACTCTGGCTGAGGGTTGGGAGGGCAAGAAGGGCGCAGGCCTGCGTAGCGGGGTGTGACTGGGATGCGAGGCTGGCACTGCAGGCTAAGGCGGGGCAGCGATGCCACAGCCGTCACCTCGTCCCCTCGGGATGCGCCGCTGCCGTCGGCCTCGGCCTGCTGACTTGCACCGTCGATACCAGTCATCGCAGACGAGACTGTCCAGGTGCGCAGGCGCGCGCAGGAGGAGGAAAGTGTTGGCTCTTTGGGGCCGTCCGGTGAGCTCCACGCTGTGCCAGCGCTGCGCGTGCTCAACCCAACCCTACGCCTGGCCGACTCCATCACTCTGTCGAACAAGGCGGTGCTCAAAAGGGGATCTCTTGCGGGCCAACTGACGCACAGTGGCGGCTGCCCGTGCATGGGTATCATTCTACAATACAAACTATCCTCCGATGCTACCGCTTCCGCGTATGCACCGTCCTTCCGCCCAGAGCTAATCCCAGAACTTCAGCACGCCAT